>JACCDO010401002.1_pt1 | contig 46731 bp, 25 predicted proteins | sample 7446101 | NCBI WGS metagenome assembly JACCDO01 (sample SAMN15323440, study PRJNA562643) | freshwater metagenome | isolation source: river surface water | place: USA:Blue River Watershed | collected 2017-08-16 | reverse complement strand
TAGAAAATATTCATATTCGCAGCACTCTTCGACAATCTTCAATGGTTTAAGCTGCAAGAGCATTCTCCCTGTGCTTGCCCAGAGGAGAGAGACTATGGTAGTAATTCCACACCTCTGGAACTCCGTTACCTCGGTTAGTGTGAAAAGAAGGAAGTTATTACCAATTATCGCCACTGGAATCAGTTCTGGGTGGCATTGAGTGTATCATAGCGTAGGCTTAATTTGTATAGCAGTGTCTTGGATGGATGATTCGTTAATAATGTTGGACCAAATGGACCCCGATGCAGACGCGACTAATGGACTTGAGGAAGGAAAGGATTTGCTGTTAGAACTAGAGCAAAGAATGTCACTTTTACGATTAAATAATAATCAAGTGAACGTTATTGATGAAGTGTTGACTGCCGATATAGATGATGAACTTACGCTCGATCAACAGTTAATGGAAATGAATCATGATAATAATATGATTATTCTTCCTGCGAGCCCTATTCCCGGTCGATTAAGTGGTTGGATCAATGATAACCACGAGTCGTACAATCATATGAGTCAATCTAATGGCCATCAATATGATAGCAATAACATTAATTTGGATGCAAATGTTTCTCGGTTATTGAGTGATGTTAGAAACACTATAACTTCGAATATAACCAATGGTAAAGGATCGTTGTCAGACTACTACAATATATTTGATCGGGATAAAAACATGTTCTTTAATGCCGAAGATTTCATGAATGGATGTGCAGTACTATTGAAGGCATCGATCCCCTTATATCTTGCCTCCTTTGCCATATCCTCCATGGCTGTAGACGGTGAAAATACCGTTTCTTATGGGGAATTCAAGATATTTATCCTGTATTGGGAGACCAACGAGGCGGTTGCGCGGAAAGCGATTGATGTTATTTGTAAAAGCATCGAGAAGCAGGGATTAGAATACATAAATTTTATTAAAAATTTATTCAACGAGAAATCAGAAAATGACAGCGGCTTTTGCAGTCTAGAGGCTTTCACCTCTACGATGAAGATCCTGGGTGTCGCGAGTGACGAAGACATCAACAAGCTAGTCATGCGCTTCGATATTCACGGCACGAAAAGTTGTTCGGTAACTAGGTTTCTCGCCATGTTAGAGAGAAGTGCGCGGTATAAGCAAGCTGTGAGGGAAGTTACTGTGATAAATCAAGCTATAAGTGAAAGTCAGCAACTTAAAACAATGATTGCAGACCAACTGCCATTGCCTGCACCTCTGCACAACATGTCCACTCAGTTGATAGATATGTGTGTGTACTTAGGAATCAGGGTGATGACGGATGTAGACATCGTGTGGATAGCGGAAGATGCGCTGAGGGCGCCGCTACCAGGTCTAGAGTGGACAGTTAAGCATGATAATGCGGGGCGCATCTTCTTCCATAACACTTTGACTAACGAGAGCAAGTGGGACCATCCATTGGATTACCACTTCCGCAAACTACGTGATAAATATCGCAAAGATGACATGGTAAGTGATGAGACAAGCAACGCGTTGCTCGCAGACTACGCCAACATCAACGAGCAGTTTCTGCAGGGATACAGGAGCTCCATGGCAAACAAGAGCGGCAATGCAACTGCCTCTACTAACTCTAAAAAAGTAAATTTTAAATTACCAAAAATAATCAATAAATTAAAAAGTAAAATAGTTGATGAGCAGTTCAACACACCTCGGTTGCATGTGCACGAAACACACGAGTTGAAGGCAGGCAAAGAGCCGTTGCCCATCAGGCACTACGAAGGTGACGGGATGAACATGTGTTATGCATACACCAAAGGAACCATCGGTGATCCGACCCTAAAGCTAGATGAGCATGAGCTGGAGAAGCAGCCAATCCGAGTGCAGACGAAATTAAAGAAGAAAATAACCAACAAAATATATCGACGCACTGAATTTGGAATTCTTAATGTGTTCCGCAAGGCCAAGTACGGGCAGTTGAAGTTTCTGCCACCTCAGAAGAAGAAAGAAGTCGGGCACAAGGATGGGACGGCCGTAGTAGCGAAGCTCTTGCAGGTGGAGGAGCCACCTGGTTATATGGGTCAGAGAGACGACGTCAGATCGTATCGACCAACTGCAGATGAGCTGTTGACGCCCAAGGAGCAGTACATGAATAGGCTAACGAGACTCATGTATGACGACAAATTAGTCCAACTGTTGGGTAATAGTAGGAATAATAATTAGTGGTACAAGTGTAATAATTGTAACTATTGTAGTCTTCATCAATCTTCGTCGGTGTCGTCGCCAGAGTCGAACTCGTTACTAGATTCCCCATCACTTTTGTCGTCAACTTGCACTTTTCTTCTGGCATCCATCGCTTCTTTGAGCTGATCGAAAATATTTCCTGGCTTTTGCACTGGTTTGCCCATTGCAGGGTGAACGGTGCTTCTATCCACTGTCCGCAACTTATTCTGGCTCTCCTTAATTTGATCTGCTAGATTTGCAGACAATAATGGTGGTCCTGGAGCTGCGCGCTGCTGGGTAGGTGGTGCTGGTCCAGTTGCTGTTGGTCTGCGATATGGCTCGCGAGGCGCTGATGCGGATAGATCTGGACCTAACAAACCATCAATTTCAGCTTGTGTAAAGCCATTTACTTGCATTCTGCCTCGGATGGCACCATCTGGAGTTCCCATCGTGCGAAGCTTTATGTATGGTGCTAACCGCTCATCAACGACATGCTGTTCAGCTTGTGGACGTCCTGGAGGTGGTGGAGGTGGAGGTGGTCGGTTGTCACTTTGAGTAGGAACTTGTAGTGAAGCTGGTGGAGGAGGTGGAGGAGGTCGGCTGCCATTATTCTCAACTTCAAGCGTGTTACGGGAGGTTTGTGCAAGGTTTACTGGGGGAGGTGGTGGAGGTGGTGAGCCAATAGATATGGTGGAAACGTCTGGAACTGCATGTGTATTACCCCCTGTGTTATGTCTGCCCCTAGGTGGAGGAGGTACCTCGTCGAAAGGATTCTTTACAGCTACTTCTTCTTCGAATGGATTCTTCGCGGCAACTCCCTCGTCAAATGGATTCTTCGCAGCAACTCCCTCGTCAAATGGATTCTTTACAACTTCTTCAGGTCGACGAGCAGACTCCTTTCTTGTAGGTGGAATGTCCGCGGCCACACTGACAGTAGATGCAGATGGAGCCACAGGAGTTGGATTGGTAAAAACGGGAGTAGGAGTGGAAACCACGGGAGTAGGAGTGGTAACTACGGGAGTTGGATTGGTAACTACGGGAGTAGGAGGGGCTTTTGTGACAAAAGCACTGGCTTGTTGTCCCCCTTTTGATGATTGTGTCCCTTTCGAGTGCGACATGTGGCACAAATCACAAACTCTTTGCTGCACAGTTTTGTCGATATGATCAAGTAGTAGTTTCTTCTGAGAGTGGTCGTTGCAGACAAGCTTGCCGCACGCACGACAATGATGACGACGTGTAAAGATACCGAAGGTCTTACTGCACACACAACAGCCAGAACTTCCACTATCAGGCACCCAGAGAGGAGCAGTGGTTTGCTCCGACGATCCAGGTGCGATAGCATTTTTTGCTTCTGATATCTTCAGCACCCAGTCCGCTTGCACTCCTTGTGTTGGTGCGATCACAATAAAACTCTTCTCACTACCATGTATCTCGAATGCGTTCTTCACAGAAGGGTTGTTGTGCACTGTCACACTGGTCTTCTTCAAGTCCAACGCGCGGTGGAAGCAGTAGGTGTTATTACCCGTGCTCTCTGCGTACATAAGATAGTCGTTAAACAACCAAAAATGAAAAGTTTGATTTTTCTTACGACAAACTTTCTTGAGATCACCTTGTTTAAGTAGCCGCCGATCGGTTGAAGCCAACTTCTCTAAAAACGGATCTTTTGCTCCCATGAGCGAGCCGAACCCGCTTGACTGTGTCGTCGACGTCATCGATGCTTGGATCGCCAACAACTTCTCAAACTCACTTCGGTTCTTCACAACGCTATCAATCTCATTCGCTGCCGCTTCCATTTCCTTCTTTGCCTCCATCAAATTGCGGTAATCTTCGTGCTGCTGCTTGCCTCGTCGGTTCAAATCATCGATCAGTTTGTTGATGAGCTCGAGGTAAATCGTTGGACGTTTCACTGGAGTCTCAATTTTCTCGGCAAAAGTCCCAGGGAAAAGCGACAACGCAAGGTCTGCTTCTTTGCAAAAGTAGGCAAAATTAGGATTGCGCAGTATGCGGATAGTGCCTTGCTGCACGGTCGCGTATTTCTTGTACTGATTCATCAAGTTCTTCATAGTAAGTGACGTGAAAAACTTGCCAATAAGAATATTTGACGACCAATTCTTGCCTTCGCATTCTGATTTGATGGACTTGACAAGGTCGTCGCAGCCTTGAGATAGGGTCTCTGTTGCTCGCAACCAATTCTGGATATCCGACTCTTTCAATGCCTCAGTGATTGCTTGTATTTGCGCCTTCGTTTGACTGTTGTCTAACTTATAGTGTTGTAACTCCTTCTTTTTCGCTAAATCTTGTGGTAAGACAGCGTGAAGAACGGCTCCTTTGGTGGCGTCACTCATTGGTTTGATGACGCTGGTGCACATCGTTTGTAAGCACTGTGCTACCGCCAACTCACCAGATAAGAACTTGTGAATAATCTTCGCGTATTGGTCATTCACATCACTCTCTCGAATATCCAAGTTATCAAAGCTTACTGCTGTGTTCGCATGCACAATACGCTGGTTCTGCGCGCTCAAGGAGTTGAGTACGGACTCAATACAATGGATCCAGTATTTGGTCTCATCCATGCTGTCACAGCGGAAGATATCCGCAAAATCACTGTCACCGCTTTTGCTTGCTTCAATGACGAAGGTGTTGGTGAATCCTCGGTACAAGCCCTGTGAGGTGGGCTCCATTTGACTGATTTTTGCACCGTTTAAATCGATCATTTTATGCATTTTAAACTTATTGAAGTTGACCAATCCAGTGGATGAGTAGACAACGCAGTCATTGAAGAGATGCATGTAATATTTCTGTGAGACAATATTCCCCTTACTCTTTTTGACTCTCTCCACAAGACCTTCATGAATAAGTCTTCTTGAGGGGGTGTATATTGAGACATTACCAGAGAAACATGCTTGTAAAGCGAGCAACTTAATGCGATCATCAGATTCCTGAATCTTGTATGCCACTGTGTAATGCTCTTCCTTCAGATTATCCAATGATGATGCGAGTGCTTTTGAATCGCCTTTACTGTCGAATGAAATTGTGCTCCACACGTATTCACTGTACTTAGTGAAGTATAAGGAGTAATGGGACATTGGCAACATTAAGATATGTTCCATTTTAAACGGAAATGGATTAGTAGACTCATAAGCATCAATTTGCTTCGAGAAAACCTGCAAAGCATTAATGCCAGCGACATAATCGCCAGCGAATTGACCATATAATGCTAATGTTGGAGTAAATTGATTGAATACAGTTGCAATTTCTCCTGGGGTTCTTGATTTCTTCAATGCCTCAAGAAAACTACTACAAGAATGTAACAATTCAATTAAAATACTGAAACAAACAGCAATAGAATGGTCAGCTAGAAACTCACGTTTAAATGGAGTATCTTTCAATTCTAATGGTGCTAATATTTTAGATTTGAATGTTAATAAATCATCAATAAAACCCTGTTCAGTTGCTACTATCTCTTGAATTGCCTGCTTCTGGTATGTTGCCTTCTGCTCTGCACTCAATGATTGATAAGCTTCATTAAAGGCTATTGATAGTCTACCATAATTAGGTGAAAACCAACCTTGCTTTCCATTGCCTAGATGTTCACCCAACCACCAGTCATCTGATTTACTTACCAATTTAATCAAATCTCCCTCTTTAAACGCAAGCTCGGACTCCGAGGAAGGGCTTTGGTAGTCATAAGCGCATACAAAGTACTGCGCCATCAGTTCTTCGGCTCAAACTGTACTATTATCTCTTTTTTTTCCAAATCAGGAGGCAAAGATCTCTCACCGGTCTACTATTAGGGTTTAATCGTTTAATCACTTGTGTGTGCGAATTTACCTCAATCTAGGGAATGCAACAACAATAGCTTGCTACTTGTTCGTTGACTTCACTTCTAAATGCCGATGAATAAGCTCATTCCTTTACACCGGTACACTTTGGTGCCGCATCACAACTTGATTCACAAGACACTCGATTCATCGTTGGAGCATCGTTGAAGAAAGGAAGGATGAAGAAAGCTCCTTCCACCAACCCCTTCGAGGATATGAGTGGTTTCACTCCTAGCAGTGGATCGGCTGCTAGTAAGACTCCAGTAAAATCAAATGTATTACCTCCACCAAAGCCAGCAGGAGGTAGTAATGTGAAGAAGCCTCCGATGAATCCATTTGAGTCTGGGATAGATGTACCAGTCAAGGCGGCTGGGATTCGTGCTCCAGTAGCTACAACTTCTTTGCCAAAACCTATTACTCCAGTTGCAGCGAATGCACCAGTAAATAATGTGGTGCTTCCGTCTAATAATAATACAATTGGAAATACTACTCAAGTTTCAAGTTTCAACAGTCAGACTTTAAATTCTACAGTTTCAGCATCTGCTGATCCGTGGGAAGTGTTCAATAATGGTAGTCAACAGTCTTCAGTAACTGTATCGTCGACTTTTCCTCAAACAGTTCCAACTGCTGATCCGTGGGAAGTGTTCAATAATGGTAGTCAACAGTCAACAACAATAGTTTCAACAGTATCACCGGGCTTTCCTGAAGTTACTCCCGTTAAAGTTGAACCGTTGATTACTCCAAATGATTCGCAAGATATTTGGGCTTCATTTAATAATACAGGTGCTACTGTAACTACGAATACTTTCAATGCACCTGCTACCATACCATCTAATGATCCTTGGGCATCATTCGGTACACCAACTCCACAAAACAATGCAAATGTCTCAACAGATCCATGGAGTAACACACAACCACCGCCTGTTGCGACTGTTGACCCATGGGCAACGCTCGCGGTAATACAATCAGAGAATAAAGAGATCAGTAGAAAGAATCTAAGGAATGCGAGTATAGCGGAAGCCCAAGTGGCTGTTAGTGCTCGAAAGGCTAGCGACAAAGGGCTTAAAAATGAAGATGCAGATAAACTTGGCGTGAATGCCAGTACAGTTGCAAAATCAGAAAAAATACCAATATGGCAACGCCATTACTTCGATAATTTGTTCATCCCGCCCACAGTATCCAAGGCATCTGACGATGAGCCAGTGAAGGAAAAACCGAAGGTCATCGCCGGTATCTCCCTCGAGACACAAGCGACATCATATAGCTTCGGTAACTTAGTTAAATCACTGCATGAAGTGCGCGATTTTGTTGCTACCGTGTACGAATCGCCGAATGTTTACAACGAAATCAGTTCCAATATCGCGGATGTCCGGAAGATTCTAACGGACGCCTGCGAAGTGTTTGATTTATTTCCCAACAAATCAATGAGTGCAGATAAATTCCACTATTTCTTGGAGATGTTTGTGCGCCGAGTGAAAATGATGGACAAAGGAGGGATCATGCTGGCACCGGTCGCGTGGATGGGCGACGTCAAAGACTCGGAATATGCCGGTATCCTCGTCATTCATCGGTTGTTGCATCCAACCACGTATGATTTCACCTTGACTGTAGTCAATACAAGTTACGGTAAGAACAGTGGAACAGACTACCACGGGTTGAACATCAACACTGCGGACGGTACCTTCACCAAGAACGTGGCACTTGAAATCATCAACATATCCTCGGCAAAGATATACAACGCCGCCTTTTGGTTCATGGTTTTCAAGCTAGGTATTTTCCCCAACGCAAAGCACAGTGACAAGTTCTTATACGACAACATATTGCCGTGGGTCTCCGGGCTCCCAGTGATGTGCGCATTCGACGCAGAGAACGCCTATTTTTCCCCGCAATACACCCAGGATTACTCCTATATTTCATGCGTTCTGGAAGCATTGCGCCACATAGGCAAGTTGCTGCAACTGGATGAGGTGGACTCGAAGCACCTACCGCTGATGGTGCGATGGAGCATGCTGGAAACAATGATGACCGATTTACAGAGTCAAAGTTTCAATGGAAATTACAAGAACTCGCTGAAAGGCGAGTCAGGTTTGAACGTGGCGGAGATAGACAAGATGCTTATCGCCACCAAAACCATGTCCATATACATCGGGTCTGCCGTCCAGCTGACCTCGTCTCTCACGAATGTGCAGCTCAAGCACGTGCTGAATACCATCGATAACATACACAAGAAGTTGCGGGAAATTGACCCAAGAACCACGGAGTTGCCGGTTTACAACGTCAATAAAGACGAAGAGTTGCCGGGATTAGCGGCATGGAACTGGTTCGGTCGTTTCCGCAGGGATCTTGACGTTGAAACACTTGCAGGAACAGCGCCAGTGCCACCTATCATTCGACCCGTTGAAATGACGTTAGTACCCGATAAAGTCTCTAACTTCAATGAGGTAACAATAGCATTGCGGCACGCGTTGAATCTGTGTGTCATCCTCGCCAACCAACGCGACCATGTCCGCAACTCGTACACTTTAAGGGTGTGTTTGATACAACATTTGTTCATTCGTGTCATCCCATTACCTCTTCCATTCACTCATCCGGATAGTGAAAGAAAATGCTTTTGGGGCTCCAATCCCATGAGATATGAGACACAAGCAGATATTCTGAACTTGTTGAACCAACTATGTAAGCATTTTGCAGCTGCTTCGCTATCAGTCAAAGCTACTCGCAGCGGTGATGCCGTCCGTATTCTCACGTTCTCTTGTATGGCTACAATATGCGATGTAACGTTGCGTAAGCTAGCATGTGACATCCCTTCCCAGTCCTCGCTGCACTACTCCGGCAAGGCCATGGGACCCGTGCACCCATTCGGTTTTGAACTAGGTAATTTTGCTGAAGAAAGTGAATTTTTAAAGTTTACAACCCCTGAAGCCACCAGTGCAAGGACGCAAGTACTCGACTACTTCTACTCCATGAAGAAAATCGTGCCAGCTGAGAACATGATGTTTAAATTCCACGAAGGGAATGAGTGCTGCGCTGCGGACATGAAGTTTGTCGATCAATTGTGTCTGCAGATGGGGTTCAAGCGGAATAATGAGATAGGTTACATGACCGGCATCCAGCGGGCGCTGCTTGATTTATACCCAGAAATCGGATACTTTCGGGATCTTATCTTCATGTGCAACCTAGTGATGGTGCCAACCTCAGAGAAACTACCGGATTTAAAGCAGTGGGAACCACACGAGGCAGAGTTGTATTGGCAGTGTGACAAGTTCAACTACTTGGTTACCGGGTTCGGTAAGAAGCTTGATTGCACTCAAAACTTCACCCCGCCATCTGTTGGCGAGCAGATCAAGCAAGTGATGAACAAGGGATTCTTCAGTAAGTTTCTCCAATACGTTGGTATTGCTGCCGCTCCTAGATCGACGCCATCCCAGGCGAATCCAAGTATATTACTCGGTGAGAATGTAGACAATGAAGACGACATACTACACGTGAAATCCCTGCCTGACTTCGACGGTACGATGGGTGCCAAGGACTGCGAGCTGATGTTGCAGTACCTAACCGCGCCATATATGAGAATACCTTTATTATTAAACTTTTTTTCTGCTGAAACACGTATCAATGCCTTGCGCAATGAGGAGCTACAGGATGTGTTAGATGCCGCACTTTTCGAACCAGGTCAATTTAGAAACTCTAGTAAACTTGCTGTTCCCCATCACATCCCTGCGCCTACTCGTGATCACCTGTGCACTCCAACGGGTCTTTTATTCAACGAAATTGTCATGAGTCCTACTATAATCATGGAGTGCATCATCAAGATGCTAAAGCAAGTGATCGAGATGGATACCGGCGTATACAGTGAACTCAGTGACTGCATCCTGTACGTCGTCCGCCTAGCCGTTAGAGTTGAAGCTTATTTACTTTTTTTGATACAAAATTATCAATATCAAAAAAGTGTTGATAGCAGTGCCGGTCCCGTTGTGAATGGTGCATATGCAGAGGCGCAAGTAAGAGGGTTGAAGTGCGATGAAAACACAATTATTGAAGCTAGTAACTGCCAAAAAACGGTCCGCAACTTACTAGAAGAAAAGCTTTTTGCAATAATTGCACGTTGGACCAAAAGATCTAAAGATTCAGGCAAAATAGGCGAAGCTTGCATGCTACACGCTCACCTGGCCTTCATCTACCGCAACATCAGCGACCAGGAGCTGGACATCCGCTCCATATTCACCATGCTTGCTAGTCAGATTTTCTTATTCAACAACTATAAGTATGACTTGGATGTTGGGAAGAAGGAGAAGAGGAAGCGCGGGGATGTGGACTACTTCTCCTCTGATCTACTCATACCAGAGGTCGAGTTATTCGATATGTATCAGCGCAACCGCCTGAAAATCTTGAATTGGTTAACTAATAAGCCAGACTTGCGCGACGTGGTGATGGACGGAATATTGCATATGATTGAAGAGGAGAAGAACAACTCATCGTCGTCGTCGTCACGCAAGTTGCAACATATCTCGCAATCTTGGGTGTCCATCGACAAGCCAGGGCTGTCCCTCGTCGGACGCTTTATACCAAAAGGCGAGATTGATTCGAATGAAATTGATAAGAAAATAGCTGTGGATGATAAAGCTAGCTTCGAGGACTGGCTGCGCCAAGTTACAACCGTGCTTTCCAACACGGAGGTGAATGTGCAGCTGGGTGAGTTCACTATCAAGAAGAATGTTATTGAGCCATTACCAGCAGCTATAATAGGCTACGATGACTTCCAAACCGTGTTTAAACATGTGTCAGCCGACGATGTGATCCAATGCGCAACCATTAAGCAGACATCGCACCGTCGATGGCTGCGCCTGGTCGGGTTAGGTTATGATTTACAAGAGTGGGCACCTGATGACCGCAATCCAACCCTGTTGTACAAGCAGCCCTATGAAGCATGCAAGGTTCAGTGGGTGAAGAACATTATTGAGCCTTGGAAGGACAAGATGTTCAGGAATATTGAGCTGTTTATCACTACTGACAACATCGCCGATGCGACGGAGGTGATGCTGCAAGGCATGGCGCCGCCTGCAACGGCTCCTAAAGACGACACCGAGCAATTCCGCCTAATCAAGGAGATTGTGGTGTACAGATACCCTAAAGTCATACATGTCTTCGACGTGGTTGAGTACGGCAGGCGATGGTTCCGCACGCAGGTTTTCTCCAGCGACCCAGTGTTTTCCTTTCACGTCATGGAGTCCAAAGGATTTTACCGCACGAATACTAACTACGTTCAATACAGTGGCAATGTCAAGACGGACTGGGCCAAGTCGTGCTCCTTAGTAATCAAGCGGGACTCCGTGAAGGATGTAGCTCCAGCGCAGTCATTTATCCCATCGAAGTATTTATACGGCTTGTTACCGGATGCCCTAGTAGACAAGTATCAATTCTGGCAAAACGAAGACAACATCAGCATCGTGGGCTATATGCCGATAACTGCTGCGAACAGCAGCGTGGCTCGGTCGGCTTTGTTTATAAATATCACTGAAATAGGCAAGCCTGACACCACCGGATTCGGCTATGGAAGATCTCGCTGCAACATAAGTCGGGTGTACCTCGCGGACAATATCCTCAATGATAAGTCCTTGAATGTGACGGAGAAGTTCCTGTGCACAAGGCCCGACACCAGTAAGCCCACTTACTACCTACTTAACTTGCTGAAATTGTTGAAGCATTACAGTCTGCAGGAGGGATCTGGTTACACCGATGACCAAATGGCTAATACACAAGCGTTTTCATCCCTGCTTCAATGGGACAAAGAGAGCGAGTCGCTGCATGGTTTGCTGCGGTTGTTGATCAGATTCGAGTCATTGACGCACATCCTTGCATGGACCACAAAGGATAGTTGCAACGAGAAGGACAGTTTGAACTCCATAGATATAATTGAATTACCCCGATTGCAATTGACATTTGAGAAGCGAGTCATGTCCGATGGCACAGTGAAGTACTACTGTATGGAGCACAATGGGTTGTTTATATCTGGACACAACAACGAGCAGCGAATAGCAGAGCTTCTGGACGGCTTGCCTCGGTCGATCCTTCTCTCTAACAGCGACAGTGAGTACTTCGTCATGCTGCCAGCGACCGCAAAACCTTCGCTTATTAAATCAAAATTTGAAGGAACTTCTTACATCATAGTGAGTTCGGTCACCAACGCGCAGTGGCTATCGAACATCGACGGCAACTCGTTGTATCTGTATCCGATCCACCCATCGCACTGCTTCGTGTCATCCAGGTCAGTTGCCAGTACACTGAACTTGCTGGTTTGGCGCTGGATGAATAGGAAGTACAAGGACACCTTTAGACTGATTGAAAGCTGCGTGTGTGACCGCGACCTAACTCCGCAGGAGAAACAGATTTATGATTTAATTGGCAATATTACTGACACCGTGTTCCCTGATGCGCACGCTTGCAGGTTGAAGTTGTACTTCGTCACTTACGGCTGCAGCGACATCATGCCTTACCCATTCAACATCGATGAGGATATGGTTGAATACATCGCCAAGTACAACTTTATCTCCGCATTCTGCAGGCTTACCGTTGATGAAGAGATGTTTATCCTCTCGCAAATGAGTGAGGGAGTGAAGCAAGAGTCCCTGCACCTCATCAACAGACAGCGGATCATTCAGTCGTCTTTCGACTTATGCTTTGATGTTATCACCCCAAAAATTGCTTCTCGTGCATTTACACCTACCTATCCTAAGCTGCCAGAGCACGACTTGTTCCCTAACGACCCCATCGATCTTACTGTGTTGGACACGGAAAAATCCGCCATGAACTGGTTGAAGAAGTTGATGTTGGGCTACACCCGCCCCTTCACTGAAGTATGCGCGAATGTGGAGGCCATAAAGTACGTCACCAAGATTTTAGATGATAAATCTCCAGGATTTTTCTTTATTTATGACTTGTTTGTGTCCGGGTTGCCCATCCAGCTGGTTACCGACGACGATCCGCATGACTTAGGCTCTGTCCTCTACGGAATGCTGCGAGACGACAGCATCGCAGGTCAGACGAATGTCATTCTGCGCGTGATGGATACGCACAAGTCTCTCGCCAAGAAAATGCCTGTTTTCGAGGATAAAAGAAAGCTAAAGTTGCCAGTTTTCACGGGTTTAGATGTGTATCAAAGCCACATCAAGAACGCCGCTAACTTCATCCAGTCGAGTTTGAATGAAGTAGAAGTTGGCTTGCTCACTGTCAAATTACTCAAATACTTCAGACCACCTGTTAAGTTGTATGCCGCGGCAACCATCGACACATCAATGGGCTATGTGGACGGTAGAATGTGGCTGTCACCGCGTATTCTGGACTTCAAATGCACCAAGCGAATCATCAGTTGCGACAGTATTCCGCAATCGCTCGAGACGTTTGTCAAGGTCTACACACCTCGTGAGATCCAGAACTTGTTGTCCTACCCGCTTCTGTCAATCGATCTCAAGCTTTACACTGAGACCAAGACACTTGCGCAGCGTGGTAGCCCATCAATCGTGGCTGAATCACCTCTTCGCGTGATGAACCATCCTTCTTCGAGGTCGCATATAGCAAGGACATCAGTTGCTCGACTTGAAAAGGATATCACTGACTTCGCACAAGATGAGAACTCCATGTCCATTCCCGTGATGAAAGCAACGGCTAATCCGTCTCAATTAGTTGGAGAGTCTCTGCAGCAGGCAATCAGCTCAATTCAAACACTCATTAGCTCATTGAAGGACTTGAAGAGAAACGACTCCAAGACGGTAGTCACGGCTATCAGCGAGATCCTTTCGTTCTGCAACGGAGCCCAGAAATGCAAGCAAGGAGATATCCGCGCGTTAGGCCACAATCTCCTTCAAAAGTCTGGCGTGGAAGCATCTCTAAGTTTCGACTTTTTAGTTACTTTGACCGCAGCCGAAGACGAGTTATCACTTGAAAGCAACGAGAAGGCAGCCAAACCTAGTAGTGGCGCGTCGGCAGCCAAAGGCGTCACCTTGATCCAGTTGAACCCGTTCCTGACATCTGCAGATGCCGAAGGCGTCCATTGCTGCATCATGCTGCTAATGATGACGTGCAACCGCATTAGTCATGTGAACTTGGCTTTGCAGCAAGCAGAAAGTCTCCTAAAAATATTGAATAGCTTGCAAAAGTGCAGCAACGACAAGCTGCGGCAGCAGATCCTCACCGAGTTGTCGTCTTCGTCGGATAATCTCGCGAGCACGTTAGCCGCGAAGCGCAACTTTACCAAGAATTTGGGTAATAACAAGTTTTCCATCGACCCTAGATTCTTGCTGTTTGAGTTCTGTCACGGCCTGATCCTGCGTCCTTCGCAGGTGACATTAGTGAACAAGTTAGTGAATGAAATGGAGGGCGGTAGGTCTGTGTGCCACCAGATGATTATGGGTGCGGGTAAAACCACCGTGGTTGGGCCCCTTCTAGCCATGCTTCTTGCAGATGCCACCACCCTTATGTTCGAAGTTGTTCCTCCTGCACTCCTAGATTTCTCGGCTGGTGTACTACGCGAGCGATTCAGCTCTGCTGTTACTAAACCAGTGTTCACCTTCGTATTCGACAGATATAGTAAGGTCACACCGCAACTATACTCCAAGTTACTATCCGCACGCAACCTGCGTGCTGTAGTCGTTGCATCCCCATCTTCCGTCAAGTCCTTCATGCTTAAGTTCGTGGAAGTCTGCCATAATCTGAACAGACAGAAGAATTTGCAGTCAGAAACGCAGCAAGTAGCCGCCCAAAAGGGTGCCACAAGAAGCATTCTGTCGCGGCTGGGATTCGGATCAAGCAAAGGAGGTATAAGCAGCATGCAGTTGAGTAGAGAAGAGGTCATCAACGAAAGAGTTCAAGCTGATTTATGTGAGAAAATCTTCAATTTATTGCGCGCAAGTATTGAGATCATGGATGAAGTAGATGTGATCTTGCACCCACTAAAGAGTGAGTTGAACTGGCCACTCGGTGCGAAAGATCCGTTAGATTTCACAAGATCAAAGCTAGCAACAGGATTGCGTTGGGGAATACCATCTCATTTGTTTGACGCAGTATTTAGCTGCTGCGGCATGGGTCTTCCTGTGGTGACTGACATCGCTGACTCACGCGGAGCCAGTGAGCTACTAACTTCCCTCGAGGGGGTCATAAGAGAAGGTTTTGACACATTATGCTTGCAAAAATCGCCTCATTTAGTACTTCTTTCGCGGAATTTCTACGACATCAAGATGAAGCCGTTGCTCGCCAAGTGGCTGCTGCTGTGGCTACGCGCTCGCAAGTTGCCTTCCGTCACTGATGACGAGGCAATCGAGTTTTTGCTGCGCGGAAACCAAGCAAATAATGTAATCATGCAGAAGATCAAGACGGATTTGTCCGACGACCATGTGAAATTGCTGAATTTGGGCCACGATTGGCTGGTTTCGTACTTGCCTTTCGTCTTGCAGAAGATCAATCGCGTCAACTTCGGCTTGCTGCAGCCACACGATATTTCCCTACTCGAGTCCGCGGGTGTGAAGATACCTGCGAGTAGAAAGCTGACTGCAGTACCATTTATAGCCAAGGATGTGCCATCTAGATCCAGTGAATTCGCGCATCCCGACATCCTCATTGGGTTGACTATACTTGCGTTCCGCTACGAGGGACTGCGTCGAAAAGACTTCTACTTGTTGCTGCGACATTTAAGAGACTCTCTCGATGAGCAAGGCGGCGCCTTCCACCAAAGACCTTCCTCGCAGATATTCGAGCAGTGGATATTGAGCTGCGGTAAGCGCATACGAGGCAGTAAGAAAAGAGAAAAGAATACTAAATTACGAGTTATTAAGAGCAGTTCAGAGCTGTCAACACTCGAGCAAGAGAAAGAAAAGATGAATATTTTCGCGGATATCTTCAACGCCAACGACGACTTGATCTGGCCGTTGTACCTCATCGATGAAAACGACAGAGAGCAGTTCAAGGTCTTGTTTCCACTGTTGAAGCTATTGCCTCATTCAATCACCTACTACTTGAATGAGATTATTTTCCCTGAAGTGTTGGCTTACCAAGGCCTCAAGCTGTCGGCGTGCGGTCAGGAGCTAGGTGGCGAGATGCTGTTTGGTAGAAGAATTGGCTTCTCGGGCACACCTAGTGATATCTTGCCTCAAGAATTGGGTGGTTGTCAATACGAGCGTGGCTCCGACGGTAAAGTGGTGCACTATTTAACCTCACCTTCAGTGGTAAGGTTTGTGAAAATACAACCAAACTGGACCGTTCACACCCTATTGAACTACATCGCTACCGCATCACCTGCATTCAACGCCTTGATCGACACGGGTGCTCTGATCACCGGAATGAGTAACCTCGCGGTAGCTGAGTACCTGCTTGACCACGGCTTAGAGAACATGAAAGGTGTGGTCTTCCTAGACGAGTTAGATCGTCAAATGATGCTGCTTCGCAAGGGTAAGAAGGTGGTTGCATTAGCTGAAAGTGGAGTTCCACTCAATGAAAGATTTGCCTTCTACGACCAAGTACACACTACTGGTATGGATATCAAACACACGGTTGATGCGTGTGCTGCCTTGACCTTAGGTAAGGACATGGTGTTCCGCGACTACGCACAAGGCGCGTTCCGCATGCGTGGCATCGGCAAGGGACAGACCATCTGTCTGTTGATTGTACCCGAAATAGAGGAAAGAATCAGATCACAAGTATCTATCGGTGCTGGTGTCGGTATACCTGTATCTGCGCCTAACGCCACCCCTTCGGACTTGACCATCGGTGAGTACAAGCAGAAGCTCAAGGACATACTGTCTTGGCTGGTCATCAATAGCATGCGTGTCGACGGCATTCAATTCAGTTTATTGTGTGAACAAAGTGTGTCTAATATATGGAGGAAGCGCATATTCATGGCGCTAAGATCCAACTTCAGAGACATGGAGTCTGACCGAAGCAGTCCCGAGATGGACAAGTGGCTGAGTGTGTACCGACAGCGCTTGGACTTCCAAATAGAGACGTCGGTGCCTGTAACTGAGACTTATTCATCCAAAATATCCAAGTTAATTGCGAGTCACAAGTCTTACTTGCAAGAAGAAAGTGATGTGAAGACGGCAAAGATAATTCTGTCTTTGATTCGAGAAGAAGAGCGAGTCACTGAAGAGATCAAGCGCACCGCTAAGACGCAGTTGAACGTGGATATCTTTGACGGCAATGACGTCGCAGCAGAGCAAAGTTTCAATCGCGAACAAGTGCAAGAGCAAGAACAAGAGCAAGAACAAGAGCAAGAACAAGAGAAAGAAAAGGAGAAAGAAGAAGAGAAGATTGACTTGATTGAAGAGGAAGACTTCGTTAAACAGAAGTACGTGCGCGATGAAGAGGAGCCTAAACCCTGGGAAATTGAGAATATTCGCTCGAACCCCAAGAACAGTGACATGGGCTTCTATCCGCTGTCCACCTTCTGCATATACAAGGCCCTTGCCATGCCGACACTCAACTTCCCGCACTATATTTGGGTCAGTTCTAACTACTACAACACTCATTGGTTCCAGCAAAAGCAACTGCGCAGACTGAAGAACGTCATCTCAATAATGGAGTGGATCCCAAGCCAAAGCGGTGAAAGTCCGTTGGAGCGCAAGGCGGTGCAGCTGGCGATGGACACATTGATCACTAAAGACACTAACAACGTCGATCCCGTGGAGGTGAAGAAGATATTGAAGCGGTGCTTCTCTATGTTTGATCGAGATAACGACGGCAAGTTGAGCGGGGCGGATATCACCCGAGTGCTCAGCGTGATGGGTATGGAGTTCGTTACCACCGAGACAATCGGGAAAATGTATGGCAATGCTATCAAGTCATGCGGCGGCTTCACTTTCGATGTGTTTGTTGACATGGTCAATGAGTTAGCTACCAAGTTCAAGAAAAGAGACGGCAGATACTACGTGATCCTTTCACTGGTTGAAGCAGAGCATTACCGAGCATACATTCATATGCGCAAGAACAAACCTGTTATCCGCAGTGAAGAAGCCAGTAAAGGTGTCCCTGAGAAAGAGAACATCACGTCTACTGCGCTGTGGATGTTGAGTGATGCGAATATCACCTTGTTGGCAAAGAGCAAAGGTTACACCAACGCATCTGCACCTCATACTACTTCAGTGGTGAGCTGCTGCCGGTATGTGAACAGTGACGTCTTCTACGATGACAGGTCTATCACAGTGCTGCTGCGATTGCTTGGATCAAATAGTTGTAATCACCGAGAGACTTGGTGGTTAGACATCCGCGCATGCAGGAGACGACGTCAGATAGTGCTGTCACAAGCAACTCCCGTTGTTACCGTGTTCAAGACACCTACCGAGTACCACTACATGGAGTACAAGGCAGTCATCGATCGACTGAAGATAGGCATCAAGGACAAGGGTATGCTGATATACGACGCCTTCCGAGCCATCAATAGCTCCAACTCCGGGCTGTTGTCGTGCTCGGAACTCTACGGTGGCATCGACTACTTCGGAATCCCTTTTTCTGCCGACCAAGTCTACGAATTAATGAAGCGAATATCCGTGAAAACTTATGGATTGATATCTTACGAAGAGTTCAAGGCTGCTTTCCACTCCGCCGAGGACGAGCTGGAGTCGAGGGGCGTCGTGGACCTGCTGGGAATGAGTGATTCCAACTCGAATTTCGAACAAATTCCACCTAAAGTTATCCCTGAACTCGCCCAAAAAGCCAGTAAAGGTGGTGACGAGGAGGAGGAAGCGGTGGTTCTGTCGGGGGATTTGCTGCAGAATTTCAAGGTTAAAGTCAACCCAGTTGGCAACTTCGAGACGGTTTGGACGAGTCAAAATGCTAATTGCAAGACGCAGATATCCGTGTGGTCGCCGTCGATGCAGACATCCATGTTGCAGAGCAACAAGACGCGCATGTGTATCGGTCACTACGCTGTGGTTGGCTTCAGCCCTCCAGCGCAGCCAAGAATCGGCAACGCACGCTATCTGTTGATTGAAGTAACTGACATGAACCAACTACGATTGAGTAAGAGTAAGGTAACGACTGCTGTCCTGGCGTCTGTGTTCCCACATCCGCTTCGATTTAAACAAGTCTGGCAATTACAGCGGGGAGATAAGTCAATATATGCCTGGAAAGCCGTTGCGCCAGAGGGATTCATTGCCATGGGCATGATCTGCACCTGCACCGACGAGCCGCCCAATGAGACCAGCATGCGCTGCATACCTAAAGCATGGTGCGTCCCTACCAAGGTCAAACCCACCAAGATATGGGACGACACCGGTGCTGGCGGTGGCAAGCCAGGCTCTATCTGGACCGTGAACTCAATGGATATGATAGCCGTTGTGCCCGGTCATGAGGCCCCTAAAGACGAGTTCTATGAGTTCCGCGACCACCGTTTCATGATGGACGAGAAGTGCAGGACGGAGAAGGGCGTAGTCACGTACTTCTAAACTATGTAAATTAAATACAAAAATCACATTTTTTTCTTCTCAACTTCGTCGTTAAAATTATTAATTTTCTGCTTGTGTTCGAGCACCTTGTGGTTCACTACCGCGGTCAGCGCCGCTTTGGTCAGGGTATGGTCGGGCGCAAGGTACATGGCGTACTGCACTGCAATGAACATCTTGGCTACTTCACGCCCACTAAATCCCTCAATTTGTTCTGATATCGCAGTAACTGTGTCATCGCGATAGCACTCTTCAGCTATAGTAATAAGCTTTTTCCGCCATAACCATGACAGAATAGAGAAGGCCTTGGTCTCGCTGGCAACCCGAGTCACATGCTCATGCATGTACAGCTTGGTCAGCAGCACCCGCTCCGCATACTGTGGCAAGTCTATCTTCAAAGTAACATCGATGCGGTCGAGGATTGCGGGATCTAGATCTTCGGGTCTGTTGGTGGCTAATACAAGCAAAAAGTTCTTTGATTGCGTCCCTGTCTGGTAGAGCAATGCATTGAGTGCGTGCCTGGTGTGGATATCACTGCTATTACTCGCTCCACGAATAGCTAGAAATGCTTCTGCTTCGTCGATGAAGACCAACAAACCTTTCTCACTTTTATTTGCCCATTTAAACAAATGATGAAGTTGACTAACGGCGTCTTCTCCTAATGGACCCACATCACCACCACTCATGATGGCGTAGTCCATCCCAGACGCAACGGCTAGTTTCCTGGCAATTAAAGTCTTACCGGTGCCCGGAGGACCGTACAATAGGATGTGTCGATAAGGAGAGTTGGTCGACTTGGTGTTTCTGGTAGTCAACGCCAGCTTGATCACCTTATCCTTGTCTTGCTCGCTCAAAATCACGTTGTCGAAGCACTTAGTGATGTGCTGATAGCCTCTGTCGAGACTCTCCCTATAGAGGCCCCAGTAAGACAGCGTCAACACCTTGGGTAAAATGGTGACGTGATACGACGTCTCTCTTACTAATGAAGGTCTTCCTAACTGCTTTTGAATGAATGTCTTGAGCGCGGCGATCGACTCCTTCACTAAATAGTACGCCAAGTAAAGGGCGAAGATGGCACCCACGAATAGGGCCACCTGGTAGGGCTGCGAGAGAAACGTGCGCACCATCTGAACTATCTGTTGAAAAACACTTCGAATACTTTCAATATTTCTTTCAGTGTCTAATTTCGCTTGCATTTGTAACTTGCGGATATTGATGTCTTCGTTGGCCTTGTCGATCTCCATCTTCGCCACTAACTCCGCCTGAATCCGCTCTTTCTCGCTTTCTAACTTCATTTGATTCAATTGTTTCTCATATTCAAGTTGTTTTTGATGAATAAGTTTCTCATTTTCTTGTTGTAAACCTTCCTTCTTCGCTAGTAATTCCTTCTCTAAATCGGAGCTGCGCTTGATGTTTTGCTGGTGCAACTCCTCTTGATACCGCAGTCGCTGCGCCGCTAACTCATTCTCATAATCAAGCATTTTCTGATGTTCAACTAATTCATTTTCAAATGCTCGTTTCGCTTCGATACTTTGTAATTCTAATAATTCTAACTCTTTTTTGGCTAATTCCATTTCAACGAGGGAAACCTGCTGCTGCTCCAGCAACTGCTGATCTATCTCATCGTTTAAATCGGTGTGAATTTGATCTAAATAATTTATAATTGATATTTTTTCTTCATTAATATGATCTATTTGTTGTTGAATATTGTCGATTGATGTTAGCAACTCCTGCAATGCCGCCAATCCATGCATAAATAACACATTTTTATCTACAATAGGGAAATTCTGCAATATTTCAGGTGCTTTATTTCTATCTTTTGTAGGTATTGGATAATTTGGGACAATTTCAATAGCTTCAGGGAAATACTTTCTGACTTCCTCTCCCACTACCCCCAGCTGCTTCCTACCAGTGACAGAATCGTACTTATATTCATAAAAAGAAAGAGAAATTCGCTTAATTCTTTCAAGACTATCGGCGGTATCAGCTTTTACTACATCAGTGTATACATTGAGATAATTCCCAAGACAAGAAGTCACAGAACTAAGCAAGAGTAGTCTCCAAAGCATGGACATCCGAAGCAGGGCAAACAGTGATCACTGAGACTCGGTGCGATGAACCTTCTGCTTTCTTTAAAGCTTTTTTTCGAAGTTTTTCGTTGGCAAGACCGGCGGCTAAACGGGAGGAAAAGCTTATATATATCGGAGGCACAGGAGAGAATGGCAAAGCCAGTAGTAGCGTGGTGGCGTGTTTTCTCAAGCGTGCAAGGAGTGTACTTGTTCAATTGCGGTCTTCAGCATCTGCATCTTGCAGGTCGCTAATCCCTGAAAATATCCGGCCCTGAAAAGAGAAGATCGAGGTGATACCAATACATAGATCCATTGATCCATTGAAGAGCGGCGTGTAAAATGCACCGCATAACTACGTCGGTAAGACCCACCAGCGCTGAACTGGAGTTGGAAGATTTGAAATCAGATGAGCCAGGACAGGTCGCAGAGTCAAAAACTAGATATACATGCAATAATCTCCATTTACTGCCTCCATGTTCATCTAGTGCTGATGGTGATGTCTGTTCGCTTTGTAGCGACAGATCCGGTGTGCTACATTGTAAAAGCTGTAACTATTTCCAATGCTTCACGTGCACCAAGTATACTAAAGATTTCGACCTAAAGAACAAATACTATTTAAGTTCACAAGATGGTGTGTACTTAGAAGAATCCTTTTGGAACGCTGAGCATCGGAGACATGGATGCTGTATATTCCGTAATTTATCAACGAATACAACTATAGATTCGTATTGGGAGGATGGTGTGTGTTCATTGGAGTTTGAGTACCATGAAAGTAGCAGTGCGATTTACTCTGATGTAACTAGTAATGAACTATTAGCAATTATTGATGTAGTAAAGAATGATAAACTGATTGAAGAATTAAAGAAATGTCCCAATTTCACTGCAACTGAGACCAAGAAAAAGTTTGATTTACTTACTTTTCAGCGCGATATAAAGACGTTGGATGTCGCTGATTTAGGTGCCAACTTCAAGAATCTCGGTGAGAACATCGGTGCTAACCTCGGCGCCAACATCACGAATGCTGGCCTGGATTTCCTGGGCATTTTCTCTGGTCTAGATTCAGATACTCAAAACTTGTTGACAGAGCATGCAAAAGGATCACTACCTCAAACTATTTCGCTTTTAACAAAACTAAAAAGTTTAAATTTTGGTGGCAACGAGTTTATTTACGGCGGCATCCCACCCAGCCTGTGCACTCTCACCACTCTGAGAGTGCTTGACTTGAGTAACAGCAAGATATGCGGAGATATCCCAGGGGATCTGAGCTCCCTCGTCATGCTAGAGAAACTCAACTTCAATGGGTGTGATCTGGGTAAGCTTAGCCCTCAACTCCTGCATGATATCTCTGTCAAATGGACTTACTTGAAGGAGTTGGGGCTGCCGCTGTCGCACGACGCAGACCACTACGACGACATCTACGTGCTGCATCACTGCCGCCTTATCAAGAGTAAAAGATCAAAATTACGAATAATTTTCCAGAATAAAGAGTCGTTACAGATCGAGCTCACCGCCAAGTCCATCAACAGCATCATGGTGGACGGCTTCTACGACGACGCGAAGAATCCGTTGAAGAAAGTAACCGTTAGTGACCGGTTTCGGTACTCAATATTAATGACATTTAGTCCGTTACTTCGACGCAGTTCACACACGATTTATAAGTACTTGAAGGAGCACAAGGACAGCATGTTCGCGTACTTGAAGGAAGATATCATCCTCAACAACTCGCTTTACATGTTCTACAGCATCTTCGCTTACTGCGACTTTGTCAAGAGATTAGCGGTGTTATTGCCGTCGAATGAAGCCGATTTATTGGAGTTATGCGGCAGCATTGAGCCCACGTTGAGCTTGATCTTCGACTCGGGACGCTTTGACTCCTCTCGCGCTTTACTCATTCATTTCTTGGATCCGTCGACGGAGACAAACCACCTGCGGGACATCATCAGCTACGACTCGGCACTACTCAATTTATGTATTGATTCCGAGGTTAAAGCCGTGTTTCAGAGTGCTAACTTGAGTAGTTTGCTCGAGGATCTCTTCTGGAACTCGTCGATGGTGCAAGACTACGACCGCCGCGCGCCCTCTTTTGTGTACATGAGTCACTACCCTAAGTACAACTACAGCGACCGCCATTACAACGCCTTGTTTTTGCCGCGGCATGTGGCAGTTTTTGTGTTTTTTGCTGAAGCTACATCCAAAGTTTATCAATTGTTACTTATTGGTACGCATTTGCTTACTTACTTACTTACTTACTTACTTACTTACTTACTCACTCACTCACTCACTCACTCACTCACTTACTCACTTACTCACTCACTCACTCACTCACTCACTTACTCACTCACTCACTCACTCACTCACTCACTTGCTTGCTTGCTGTATCACAGGTACAGTTTTGGGTCACCGCGAAGTGCTGAACATAAGGCAGTACGACAAGGAGCATTCCGGTCCAGGGCAGAAGACGATAACCGTCGCGCGGGTTATCTTCGTCTTAATCATTGTGCAGATTATCGGCGTGGTATCTCACTCACTCACTCACCCACCCACTCACTCACTCACCCACCCACTCACTCACTCACCCACCCACTCACTCACTCACTCACTCACTCACTTGCTAGGTGTTGTACGAACTTGGAGGGATTTTGAGTGAGCGAAATATTTTGGTGGGATTTGCAAATCACTTCTCTAATTTATGGAATGTGTTCGACGCCATCACCTTGGTCGGCCTGGTTTCCTTCATCGTCTTCACTAGTGGCGTCGGTGACAGCTACACCGGCTCCACTATTGTCCTGTCCATCGCGGGACTCTTCTCCGCGCTCTCCTTGTTGCAGTACTTATCTATCTCTAAATCCCTAGGTAAGTTGATAATTATGATCCGCACAATGATTGCGAACGACGTCAAGGACTTCCTGGTGGTGTACATGGTGTGTACCGTCGGCTTCGTCATTGCTTTTCACTCACTATATTCCGGATCTAACTTGGGTTTCGACACCTATTCCGAGTCCATCTTGAACACAATCAGTGTGTCATTAGGCAACTTTGACCTGACAATGAATGCAGAAGGAGGTCCTCTTTACAACACCATCGCCAAGCTAGTGTTACTGTTATACTTGATCTTCACGGCCGTTATCTTACTCAACCTATTAATTGCTCGAATGTCTGGTACACATGATAAAGTAGATGAAAAAGCGCGGCAAGAATGGGTGTATAACCACGCTAGCAACGTCAAGCAGTTCACTCTCGTCTTCGAGCAGCATCCCTTCGAGATGGCGCCGGCGCCGCTCAATATCCCAATGGCTTTTCTCTTTTCTTTTCTTCAATTCAAGAATATTCGCAACAATATTAGTATCTGCGGGACTCTCACCAACGTCGTGACGAACCTGCTCGCGGCGCCGCTCAGAATCATGCTGGAATTCTACTATTATTTCCACTATTTATCTGGTTTCATCACGGATCACCTGGCGCAAATCTGCAACATCAAAACCATGTTCTTGCTCGACTACGACAAGAATTATCTGTTGAAAGTCGTGGTGTCAGTGGTTGCCGCGGTGGTGTGGCTGCCTATCCAAGAGGTGGTGTACCGACCGTTTCTTTGGTTTGACCACTTAGTGGCGCGAGTTGCCTTCGATACTCGCGCGCAACGTTATAAAATTGTTAATAAAAGTGAAAGTAACACCTTAAAAACTCAGATTTTCCAGCAAATTAATCATGCAAAAGCATCGGTACAAGCGCAGCTTCTAACGGACAAGTTGAAGCGGGTCCCGTCGGCGGGGGTGGAGAACCCCATCAACACCGAGTTCGTTGACAATACACTTGTAAATTGGAATTTTATTGATGAAAAACCAAATGAAAATTTGAATTTAGAAATCCCTGTTTTAACGGAGAACGAGGTGGAGACGATCTTCATGGAGGCGTTGGAGGGCGATCCCACGAGCAAGATCATGAAGGTGTTGGTGGACATGCAAGCCGAGATAAGGCAGTTAAAGAGCTCACTAGCAGCAGCAGCAACAACAAAGAAATAAATTTGTACAATAAATACATATTAGATAATTGGTTCGCTTAGTCTGCGCGTCACTACGCCCCGGAGAACGGACTGCTGCGCGGTCGTTACGCCCCTAAGAACGGACTGCTGTGACGCGGTCTCCTTGGACACCGGTACACCAGCGGTCTCGTTGACGTGACGCACTGATTTCACACTGCTTTGCCACGTCGGTACGCGGTCGTCACCGCCTTGCAAGAACAACAGGTTACCACCCATTGTCTGCAGTGACGATGATATTTTGCCGTTACTTCGCCTGCGGCCACCACTCGCTGATTGAGGTTTCTTTACCGCCTTGGAATCCCTGGAAGGTAACGGGATTTTCGCGTCATAAGCAGACTCTAGCTGCATTGTTTTAATGTTAATAGGAAGAATTTGAGGTCGCTCTACCTCGGTAGTCAGCCGGTACACCGGGCCTGTCGAGGAAGGGGCGTCCCGCCTCCTGCGTGGGACGCTAGTTGCCGGCTTCACCTTCGTCTTACGCGGCTCAGGACTGTCCTTGAACGCACTCATCACCGGTACGGCGGTTGGAGGTGGTTGTATAGGTGGTTGACTCACTACTACCGTGTTGTGCTCCTTCTCTTTCTTCTTTTTCTTGGCAATTATCTTGTTTAACGTCGACAATAGATCCGTTTTATTCTCAAGTTTTTTAAATGAAATCTTTTGACTTGCAAGTAGCTTTGCCACCGGTATGTTGTCAACGGACGGCTCGCTGTCGCTGCCATCGCTCTCCTCTTCGCCGGTTGGGATCGGGATCGCAACAGAGTCGTTAAAGTCGAATTTATGTTGAAATCTAGTAGATTTAGAGGTGTTACAGAGGGAGTTTCGGATGGAAACCTCGCAACTGACGCGCAGACTTGGCGCCTCCAACGCGGTGGTGGTTCGACTATCAACGAGTTGTTTTATTACGTCGTTAGAGAAAATCCCTGGGCGCAGAATAGCTCGATGTATTGTCTCATAGCCGTTATAGTCAATATCTGAGGCAATATCTTGTACTGAAGGCGTACCGGCTTCCTTAGTGGCTTCCACACCACTAAAAGCACTGTCACTTGCACTTAATTCCCCTGAATTGAGACTGGAAAAGGACCCTCTTGAAGCGAAGGAGCCGCGCTGCATGCTGCTGTAGGCCGGGCGGATCTTGCCGCTTAACTTGATCGGTAACTCACTCAAACTAACGTCTTTCTCTCTCTCTTGCAAGTTGGCAAAGTGGTATATAGCCGTTACGAGGTCCTCTCCCATACACCGCAGGTCCTGTCGCGCGAAGTGGAAAGAGGTGTGTAACTGGTCATCCACAACACTTTGCAGCTTCACTTGGTGCTCCATATCCACACTTCCAACGGTCTCTAGGTAGACGCTGTGGATGTAGTCATTGAAATCCCTAGTAACGGTTTTGCGGGACTCATTCGGCAGTTTGCAGCCTCTTTGCCACAGCATTTCTCCCTTTTTGATGGCTTTATCGCCGTCGCTAATCCCTGTTCCGCAGAAGGATAACTCGATGGTGTACGAGCCCGGCACACGCAAATCCCTCCAACTCACCACGCGACCGGTGCCTAATTTACCTTTATTGACACCAAATTGACAGTCTTTCATGGCGAAATAGCCCATCCGACTGCTGCCGTTAGCTGTGTTCTTACTCGCGTTACTAATCGAGCACAGCAGAGCCGGGAACACGCGGGTATACACCCTTTGCATGTCAATTTTTTCTGGGCTAAATCCCGCGTAGTAAGGCGGCAACAACTTCTCTGGCACCTGCAGGTAGTCACAGCCATAGAGGAACGCATTCTTCTTCTTGCTGTGTCCATGCAAGTCCAAGTAAAGCAGCACACCTCGTCGTTGGTGTGTTGTAAGGATCAACTTCTTCATCGCGATAACATTGGCGTGAACAGATGGATACGCATCTAAGTACCGCCGATTAAGATCAGTTCCTGCGAGGCAACAGCGGTAGTTGCCGTGCACCACGCCGTCGGGGTTGAGCATAGGAATGATCTTAAAAACAAAATTCTTTCTTAATATATCTGCTTCTGGTGTATCGGCGACGAGGGTGTCGATGACACCCTGCATCATATGAGACGAGTTACTCTCACCTGGGTGTATTCGCGCGGATATTATTATTGATGGCTTGCGGTCACTCTCACTTTGATCCGCTGATTTGCTTGTGATAGTCAATAAATCACATCTATTGCCACCTAAAGTAGTGCAAAGCAAGTTGCGATGCATGAGGTTAGACACACGCTCATCACTCTCAAGCTTTGCTAGGTACTGCTGCAAGTCGCTGTATGTGTAAGGGTAGCAGTGAGCAAAGAAGACCTTGTCGTTTGGGTCTATAAAAGTGTATGTGAAAGCTAATGTGTATCTGTATTTGATTCGTTTCCTGCCGTACTTGGTCCCGTTGTTGTAGTAGCAGATGTCGGACCCTGCGTGATGCCAGCCCAATGAAGCCTTGTTTGAAGAAAACACCACCGGTTTCATGCCATAATTGTATAAGGAATCATTCTTCTGCAGATTTATGATGTTGAATCTGACCGTTAGGGGGTATACATGAGCCGCGGCAGGGGTGGTCACGGCGAAGTAGTACCATTGGATGTTCCCACTGGTGTTGATATCATTGCGGAGTACTAGGTCGTATTCTTGGTGCACATCTAGAGGTATGCCGTGACTGCCGTGCTCCAGGCCGTCTAGATGGCGTTGCATCAGCAGGTTCTCTCGGCCATACACTCGATATGCTGATTTCAAGTTACCTGATTCAAAGTTAGCATCAAATTGTAAGTGATTCCCTTGTAGTAAAGCCCTTAGAACATGGTTGTCATCAGGCTCGCTGTCGCTGTCGCCGTTAGCGAAGCCAAAGGAGCTGTTTTGGTACACTTTTACCTTGTTTACTCGGGAATTGTCCATGGCGACGGTGTCGGAATGGTTACTTAAATCTAAATTTTCACTTTTACCTCCATTAATACGAGATTCTAATCCACATCTTAATAGAAACCATTTTGATAGTATTTGAGGTTTTAGCGGGTGAAATAGAGGGTCTCTGCCTTCGGTGTTGGCGGCAGGAATCATTGCGTTAATATCAATATATGGTATATCAACACCGTTAATAGTTTTAGCATTTTTATCAAGTTCTTGATTAAACTTCATAAGTGGTAATGGAGGAGATAAGACATTATTGGCACCTTTCAATGCATTAACAATATTGTTTAATCGAAATGTTTTCATAAAGTCACCTTCGTCCTCGTCATCATCATCATCATCATCGTCATCATTACCATCATCACTAACATTATCAAATTTTGTACGTCCCAGATTAATATGAATTTTATTTGTTTTACTTCCTCTACTTGGTGTATCTCGGCTACTCTTCGGACGTGCAGGAGAAGTCAATTTCTCACTGCGAAAATGCTTTGATTCATGTAAAATGGGCGAACTCTGTAAATTATATGTTAAAACTAATGGTATGACAGAGGAGTGCACAAATGACCCTTCTTTCTTGTTGGTACCACCACCCAGACGCATAGCTAGGAAGGGAGTAGAGATTATATGTTACCCATTCCAGAACCTATAGAGCAATCGCGTCGTTAAATTTGGAGTTGTTCTCAAAATACCGGTGAGATTCAGTACCGGTGCCGGTTTGAAAGGTATTTTCCCGGAGGCATAGAGACAAGTGGCTGCAAGTAAACAGGCTTTCGCCAGACTTGTCAATAGCTTTGCTGCAGTTACTCTTCTTAAATCTTTACCCTTTAAGATCTTTACTAAGGTTTAAGTTGAATCCGGCCCGAAAGATCGGAAAGAAGCAACAACAGAAAAAAAGGGAAGAAGAAAGGGAGTTGATTCACTGCCACTACATCAGTTAGAGGAGGTTTATGTATGTACAAATGCCAAAGTCTGCGATAACTGAGCAACTAATAAGCCCCGAAGCTGGTGGACAGCCCAAATCAACACCAAATACATTTGAAAGGCAGCAAACATTTTCACGATTTGACACATTTTCAAGAGCATTTACGTTAGATCGTACGTTCACTCAAGTGTTTGGCTTGGACAATGAAGACGGATTTACTAATCAGCTAATTAAAGAGTATGTGGAGGTTTCGCAGAAGGGTAATGAAGGTGATATACCAATACCAACTGCTTTTGGTAAAGAACAATCTTTTTGGAAAATGTTTGTTGTTGCAGGTGTGTTTGGTGTTTTGATAGGTATTTGCGGCTTAGCTTTTATGAATATTGCGGATGAAGTGCCAAAAAGATGGGTAAATAATGATGACTTTCATGATGTAAGTGATTGTGGATTCAATAGTGGTAAAAATTATTGGATTGCCATAACAGCATGCACTGGATTACTTGTTGGCACTCTTAGATATTTACTTTCGTTTCCAGATAACTTGCCTGGTCTATTCAAAGAAATTAATGAATGTCATGTTGAACCAAAATGGGCACCATTAACTTGTTGCTTATCAGCAATATCGTTGGCTGGTGGCGCGTGTTTAGGTCCTGAACAAGCACTAGGTAATCTTGGTGGTGGTTTTGCTACACTTGTTTCTGAAAAATTAGGATTCTCTACAGATGACGCGAAACTAGTAGTATTATCTGGGATGACTGCAGCTCTCGGTGCACTGTTTCCATCTCCCATGTTGGGCGTTTTGATGATGTACGAGCTAGGTAACCCACCGAAATCATACATGGAGTCAATTATTGTCTTATCCTTCTCGGGTATCGTGTCCTTCGCCGTTTATTACGAACTAGCTGAAAAAACTTACCTCGATCACACCTCAGCATTTCTTGGTTTTGCATTTGACTGGGAATTTGAAAGCTGGCAAGTTATGACTGGATTCGTCATTGGAATCGTCTCCGGTGTGCTTTCCATCATGATCGTGCTAATAATCGGCATTAACAAGCAGATTTTTCTCAGATTAAGAACTAGATTAGGTGCCAGAAGTAGGTTTTTAGCGTGTGTCTTACCACCATTTATCGGTGGATTATTCATTGGTTTGGTGTACAAAGCATTGCCAATGACTATTGGTAATGGGTCGCTAGCATTAAGAGCAATCGTGAAATTTGGATACTTGGGGCAGCTGTCCAAGAATCTGATCTTGTGCACCATCGTTGCGAAGATGTTTGTGCTCGGCGTTTCCATGAACTCGGGATTTATAGGTGGTTTTATATTACCTCAACTATTTATTGGTGCTGCAGCTGGAATATATATGTATATACTGTACCCCGAGGTGCCCGTTGGTCTATGCGTCGCCTGCTTCATTGCTGGCGTGCCATCAGGTATATGTCCGATGCCCTTCACTTTAGCTTGTTTGGCAATATTTTTATTGAATTTTGGCTTGTACCAAACAGCACCAATATTTGTCAGCACAATAACGTCGTATACACTTGTTTGTGGTAGTGGAATATTCGGATTCTTTGCTCAAAGAGCGCAAGCACAAGCTGCTGCACAAGCTGCTGCTGCTGCTGCGGAGGGACATGAAAATGAAAGTTTACAGAAGGATGAAGACTATAGCAAGACACAATATATTATCCAGAAACAACATAAAACTCACATGTAGATTATTTTTGCTTTTATTATATAATACTTTTTACATAAAGGAATTATAATTTTTTTGCTTTCTTTAATATATCAATTAATTTAAATCTTTTCATTCTACTCATAGGGCGACAAGGAATGATTCTAACAACATCGCCCTCTTCTGCCAGCTCATCTTCATCATGAGCCATAATATTCCTTCGTTTATTTATATATTTATTGTATTTAGGGAAATATTTTGCATGTTCTACTTGCACTGATATACTTTTGGCATTTTTATCAGAGACAACAATACCTACCTTAGCTTGCCGTCTGGCCAGTTTCTTCTCGTTCTCCTTCATGATATCCTCAATTTCCGTTTTATATTCTACTTCTACATTATCTGGTATAACCACATTAACTCGGTTTCCTCCATCTAAAGGAGGTTGAGAGCTCATCCATGACACTACTCCAGTTCTTTGCCAGCTACTGCATCTGGAGGTAGTGAAACGCGCACCCAGACGCAAAGAGCTCAGCATCTCTCACACACACTCTCTCTCTCGTCTACTTGTCCTTTTTGCGTGGGAGGTTGACCAGCTTGGGCCGCTTTATCAGAAATATTTGATGTTTGAAGCAGATACACAGGACTTCTAGTTGCTTCTCTGCGTGTGAGCAGCTTCTACTTGGCGTTAGAAGATGGAACCGCTTCCCATTCACGCTGCCAATCTCTCGTGTAGGTTTAATGCCCTTAATCCCTCACTAGTAAAGCGGCCTAGGTAATTGGGTCAAAGTTGAGAATCACACTTGATGAATTGTGAGACGATCTATGCGTGATTGAATGTGTTTGTGAGGAAAATATACACAAACTAAGATTTCGTGCATAAAATCGTTTTGTTGCTAGAGTTTTGGGTGTTTAATGAGCGGTAAATCACTGCTTCAATTCGCTTGATAGGAAAAATGTTGAAATCGTGTCTAATACGAGTACCAAGTGCTGCTAGAACCCGTATTCTGCGAAGAAATATCGATGCTTCGTCGGTTACTAGTGTTATTCAAACGTCTATGCAAGGGGTGCATGATATCACTCATTTACCATGGTGGCTGACATTTTCTGTGTCTACATTAATAGTTAGAATTTCAATGTTACCATTGATTAGATTGCAGATGCTGCATTCAAGAAAGTTGGCAGAAAAGGCGATGCCAGATATTAATTTATTATTCAAATTGTACCAGCAAAATATGCAAAACTTGCCTAAAGGAAATAATGCTGAGAATATAAAAGTGAAAATGAAGTTGACTCACACGTTAGTGAACGGGGTCAACTCCTGTTTGGTGCTACACGACATTTCTCGGCTTAAATTTATCGCGTATCCACTTGCTAACCTATCTATATTTGCCACTTTTGTGTATTCATTGAGAGACATGGTCAACGAAGGTGCATATGCTACTGCATTGGAGACGGGTGGATTCGCTTGGTTCATGGACTTAACTGCTAGAGACAGTACCTTGCTACTTCCATTAACGGCGGTTGGGATGTCCTATTTATCATTGCGATTAGCGTTTGGACCACACATAAAAAATGGGAAATTCGCATTATTAGTTATGGATTTCTTCCAGTCAATAATAATTATCTCTCTGCCGTTCATCACTCCGCTACCTAACGGCGTCTTCTGCTACTGGATACCCTCCTCGGTGATTGGCATCGCCCAAATATATTTATTGAAAAATCCGTTTGTAATAAAATTACTGCGATTACCTCCGCCGCTAGCTCCACAAAAGTAAGGACGTGAGTGAGTGAGTGAGTGAGTGAGTGAGTGAGCTCGTCGTGCATGTTATCTTGTCATTATTATACAATTGTAAACTATTTAAACGTTTTCATTTTTGGTAAAAAATGAGGTTATTTTCGCTGTTGGAAGTGGAGAGTTTTCCGCACTTTTCCTTTTCTTGTTGTTCTTTGCAGGAGTTGAGTTGTTGCTGCTGGTGGTGGCAGGCGCTTTGTTCTTGGTCGCTTTGGCGGGAGTAGAGTTATTGGTGCTGGTAGGAGTCTTGGTCACTTTAGCGGGTGTAGAGTTACTACTTCCGGTCGGCGTAGTCGTTACTTTGGCAGGAATGTTGCTGCTGGTACTGACTGGCGTTTGCTCGTTGCCTCTCTCAGTATATACATCACAAACCTTGCAATAATACAACTTCAAATCGCCAATATACTCGGGAACATGACAGCATGCAGAGCGCTTGCTGCTTGTTACACTCTCTTCCACTTCATTTGTGGGGACTCCGCTACTAGCTTCACCTTCGCTATCCAATGTGGGGTAAAATATATCATGTGGTTGAATGCTGCTGTCTGGCTCGTGTTTTATATGTGTGACACTTGGTGTTACTATGTCGTTGGTTACTCTACTATTGTCTCTCTCTTGACTAGTTGTTGATGCACTTGGTGAATTAATGGCGACCGTTTCTTTTTTAGGTGAAATTTTGAAGAAGTTAGAAATAGGAAGAGCTGACGACTTCTTCATCTTCGTGCAATCGTCGCCTTGATAGTGCGAGTTGCTGACCTTGTCGATAACTGGATGGAATTTGATGCCGTCAAGCATCTCATTATTTTCTCGTATTCCCGTCGAAAGTAAATCGTCAATTTCTGACGGTGACCCATTCAACCACTTGCTACTTGTTGCATCAGTTAACAAAAAAGGTTGCCTATCGTGAATAAAACTAATATTATTCCCTGCATTTACTGTGAGCAATGAGAAGCATTTAGAATTATTGCCCTTGGATTCATCATATACTGCAGCCATCATCATCGGCGAGTTCTCATTATAGAAAAAGTATGGTTCTCTCACTTTGTCACTAATCCTTTTCCACTCAAAATAGCCATCGCTTATCAAGATAGCTCGCTTGTGATAGAGTGATTTGGAAAATTTCTCTTTAACAGTTTCGCTTCTTGAATTGATTGTTGATAGTGTTTTGCCATCCGCGGACTGCCAAGATATACCCCAGTGGCACAGTTGGAATGATCCATTTCCACCATTTGCAATTAAAATGGGGAGCTTCGTGCCGGGAGAAATATTTTGCGAGGGCTTGAAGTTTCTTGCCTCTTCACTCACCTCTTGAACGTTAAACTTTTCGGCATAGTATCCAACATTTTTACTGATGGCAGTACGTCCGCACATTGTTATCACAGTATCACAGTACACGCTTCAACTTATTCTTTCTCTTTTTTCTCGAGAATTCTCGCCAAAAAATGCTCTACCGGAACCATTATAACTGTGGTTTCCATTTATTATTAAAACCGTTTGCAAGTCCCGATGAAAGGCTCCGAGATGTGGGGGGGAGCTGGAATGCTATTCTAAATTCTAAACAGGAGTTATTTGAATGAAAATCAAACAGGTTCCGCATAGCACCGGCCTAAGTGCCTACCTACCTACTTCGAGTAGGTACATAGGTTGCAAGGAAAATGCGCATGATTGTAGCTTGAGTAGTGCTGCTGTGGTTCACTGGGTGGGATAAACAGCGCTTTCTGTCAACTTGCAAATGGCAATTCTATTTTGGATCTTATTGTGTCTCTGTAGCGGCTACAATTCAATAAAATGGTGCGGTACACATCGTGTCCCACGCGCCGAGACTATTGATGCTTCCTATCGACTTCCGGCATTACATTCACTGACGCCAACATACTCTGGTAGTTTTGTCTGGGATGAAATAGATGAGCCTGATGATGACTCAGGGAAAAGTATGTTTATAGATGACGAAATGGCAACATTTTCACTTAAGAAAGCTTTAGAATCTGTATCCAACAAAGCTTTGCCAGCACCCAATTTTAAGAAAGTTGTAAAGAAAATTGTGGCTTATGACGAGGTTAACCATAAAGTAATTAGTAGAAAATCATGGGGTAAGATATTAGAATGCACCTTAAAACGAAAGCATGAAAGGCTCAGTTTGCTGGTGCTAAAGCAGATGTTAATGAATGGAACGCCGGTTTCATCGCATTATATAACTATTGTCTTGGGTTTGGCATGTGATGCTGGATTGTACAATGAGTCTTTAGACATTATGAACTACGTGATAGCGACTAGTACTACTGATATCACAGTACATAATTTCGCTCCACTATTAAAAAGCTGCGGGTCTTGTTCTAGAGCAAGCGATATCTTCCGCATGATGGAATTCGTGGGATTAGTGCCGAATGTCATCTCATATACAGCAGCGATAAAATCTTGTGAATTAACTGGTGATTGGCAAAGTGCATTGAGGTTACTAGAACTGATGAAGGCGCACTGGATTACTCCCAACGAAAGGACTTACGTGTGTGTAATCAGTGCGGCATCCAAGGGGCTAGCGGGGAACATAGCCTTCAATATGCTGCGTGAGATGCTGCATAGTGGCTGTACTCCTAACGAGCTGTGCTATGGAAGCGCCTTGACTGCATGCGCTCGTTGCGATATGTGGAAGGAAGTTGAATTGCTACTGAACGAAATGCCTGAACTCAACGTTCCTTTGTCTGAGAGCGTGTTGCTGAGTGTAATCAATGTATGCCGGATCTCGTCGCAACGTCAAAACACAAAAACATCAATAAAAAGAATAAGTAATCAACAGAATGTCACCACCGGCACGATAAGAGTCAAAGAAAGCATCTTCAGCGACACGAATAGCTGGCCTTGGCAGCGCTCGATCTGGCTAGTGGATAACTGGGCCTTGCAGTGCAGCAACGTCACCGAGTCCGTCTTCACCATGGCGATGGATGTGTGTGAACGTTACCAAAAATATGATGAAATCATTAGTTTATATCACACAATGACCAAGAAAATGCAAGTCACGCCTAGTAAGAGCTCCTTCAGCTACGTCCTACGCGCGTGCAACGCCCTGGGCGCCGCCGACCGCAACATCGAACTAACCACTGAAATTCTAGAGAAATTAGAGCATAGCAGCTTGGGATTTTACAATGCATTGATTCAGTCGGCAATCAATATCTATTGCACCTCAAAGCGGTACGATCTAGCCGTTAAGTACATCTTGAATTACATTAAATCCCCCAAGCAAACGGATCCCTCCGGTAAGCGAGAGTATAGGGTGATATCATCCGAGACCATACGACAGGTACTCACGGGCACGTTACTCGAGTTAACCCGGAAGTTTTCTACTATCTACGTGAGCTCTGCGACCGCGGACAGCAGCGGTTTCAATGAAGTAATAAGCGACACCACCGAGTTGTTGAACATTACCGCTGAGAATACGGATGTATACTTTGCCTCTGATGCGTACCCAATGGCGGCGAAGCTGCTGCTAGAAGAAGGTAACTACGAAGCCCTAAGAAGCATGTTAAACACCACGTTGTATCGCGATAACTTCAACTACACCAGGTTGTATGAGTTCGTCTTCACGAATCTCGTGGTGGATCTGAAGAGAAACAAGTTCGATGCAATGAACATACTGAACCTCTTGCATGATTTACAGTTTGCTGGGAAAACAGATGACAGCGTTGTTTTCTTTACTCGCGTGATTGAGAGAGCCAAGAATATCGCCCTTCTCGATAGCAACTTGACTAGTCTCGACCCGCAAGCGAGTGATGTCGTTGCTCCAAGCAAAGAGAAAAGCACAGGTTTTGGCTTTAATAATCGGAAAAAAGTCCAGGATAAACAGCCGTTTAAACTGGGATCAGAGAGAGATCCGCGTCCGGTTGTTGACTTCCTGCGGCAGATGTGGGTTGGCGGTCGGCTTATCTTGGGCAAACACAGCTTCCCACACAGTGCGTATGCCACATTTGTACAAATCTGTAAAGAAATTGGTGTTTATGAGTTATTCCTTGAAATTTACAAGACGGGAATCCAAGACGACGTGGACGTGGACCAGTACCGCGACATCCTGGTTACGCAGCTAGCCAAGATACACGGCAGCTGGAACAAAGCGTTGTTTATCCTGTTAGACATCAAGATCCTCATCTCCGGGAAGAAGGCCTTGTTGAAGGAGAGGATCATTGCGAATGAAGGGGAATTGTACTACAACCAGTGGGTCAATAGGACTGGATCGCTGTGGGGCAAGGTGAACTCGTGGAACGGGCACATGTGGGATGATGTGCAGAATTTAGAGCGAGATATGAATTGGACGAAGAGTATTACCCCGGAAACGGAGCAGGAGCTCAAAGTTTTAATTAGAAACAAATATAGTAACGAATAAGCATTATAGTGTACACTTCAACCTCTTGTTGCGTGGGTTTCTCTCCCAAGCATTCGGTCTACTTCGGACGCGCTTCTATCTACTTGTATGTGGAATCAAACGTGTTCCACAAGCAAATGTTGTTGTCTTTCCCCGCGGTGGCGAAGTGAGACTGATAAGCGGTGTTCTTGGGGCCAAAGTCAACGGCATACACACTACCCGTGTGGTGTCGTAGAATTGCGATTGGTTTCATTTTTTTGGTGTCGAACAAGCGCACTGTACTATCCCAATGCGCGGACGCGACTATTCTGCCGTCGCTTCGGTACTTAACGCAACTAGTTCCTTCATCTGGGGTTGAGATTTTCTCGCTTTCTTGTAACTGAAACTTTTCCATCGCGTGATCACTTACTATAGTAGAACGCTGCACTAAGGTATCCGCACCACCTGTGACCAACAGGTTGCGTTTGGTTGGAGAGATGTCCACTCCCATCAACTGCTGGCTGTGAATCTTCGTATTGCTTAAATGCTTTAGTGTTTTAAGGTCGAATATAGACAGTGAACCGTCTTCGTGTCCCACTAGTATGCATGCAGGTGAAGGGACTACAATTCCATCTTCCTTGGACTCGAGCAGGATCCTATCGCACAGCAGCAAGGTTGATGTCATGCCAAATTTGCCGAATTGCTTCGTGTTAATTATACTCACCTTTTCCTTGGCACGAATATCCCAAATACCCACATCGTCTTCAAGAATTGGACTTATAACTAGGTTGTTTATTTCACCAATTGGACTAGACTCTCGGCCAATAGTAGAAATATTACAGAAATGAGCAGCACCAGTATTGTATTCTATTGTTGCAACTGCCTTCTTATCGACATAATTAATGTCCCAAAGCTTTAATTTACCATCTCTACCTGCACTAATAACTTGCGATGAGTTTGATGGTAATGGACATACTGCAAGCACAGAGCGATCATGGGACTGAAAGTTAAGTATTGGGCGACGAATACTTAAGTCCCAAGCTATGATTGCTCCATCAGCCGATCCAGACACTATGATATCATCCCCGAATGATAAAGCTGTGACATGATCAACGTGACCGCGCAAAACAGTTAAAGGAGGCGGCGGAGGACCAGAAGCCATATTGCAGCGAATTGACTTGTGACACTCAACAAGAAATCGTTGATCAAACCAGCGAAAGTCTCTTTGTCACGCTTGAAATTATGGGACCAAGATAAGAAATTCGGCGATTCTTTCGAATTTCTTCCCTTGGGTACCGACATCCGCTGTACTCAAGTTAATAAAGGTAGAGATGAAAGCGACATTAAGGTATAGCAACCGCTAGATCTTGCGCTGTTAATGCAGCGTGTTGTGCGACAAGTTCTTCCTTTCTTCAGCTGCGCATGAAGGGTGTGGAGTCGCCGTGGAAGGCCCATTCGCTGTCATCCATTTTAAAAAAAAGATCGATTGAAAATGGATCGAAATCGTGTTTTATTGCAAAATTTAGGTGTCTCTGACAATGAAAATGTGTTTTTGGGCTTGAATAATGTAGAAATAGCTCATATCTCTTCGTATGTAAACATGTCCAACGTGAATACTCGTGATTTGTCGTTATTGGAGACTACTCTTACAAACGCATCATATTTAGTGAATAATAGACTAACTCTGGCAGATGCTGCGGTTTATTTGGGAATATATGAAAATAAAGACTTAGTGACTGAACTTCAAAGTGAGAAATATAGTAATTTGAAGAGATGGTTCAACCACGTGCAGTGCTTGTGTATTCCCAACAATAAATCATTGCAAAAAGTTAACTTTAATTTCGCGCCAACATTAATACCAGTTAGTTTTGGTCCTTCTGGAGCTGCAGTAGACAAGAAAGCTGACAATAAAGTAGAAAAGAAGGCAACCGATGGCAAGGCTGTTGCGAATAAGGATGGGGAGAGTAAGGAGAAGGTGAAGAAGGAAGAAAAGAAAGGTGAAGCAAAGAAAGTAGAAGCAAAGAAAGAAGAAAAGGCTGCTGACGATGATGAAGCATTAGATCCTTCCAAGCTTGATTTTCGAGTTGGTTTAATAGTCAAATGCTGGTTACATCCTGAGGCGGAGAAATTATTATGTGAAGAGATTGATCTTGGTGAATCTACTGGTCCTCGCACAATATGCTCTGGCATACGTGCTCATTACAACCCAGATGATATCGTGGGAAGAAAAGTGTTAGTGCTTGCAAATCTAAAGGATAGAACTATGGTACATACAATCTTTACTCACTTACTCATTGCATACTTACTATCTCCTCCGTAGGTTGGTGTGAAGTCCCAAGGGATGGTTATATGCGCATGTAACGCAGATCACAGTGTCGTGAAATTGCTAGATATACCTGAAAATGCTAAAGTCGGTGAACGCGTCACATTTAACGGCTTTAAAGGTGAGCCAGCTAACAGCTCACAAGTAGCAAAGAAGAAAATATTAGAGAAATTAGCACCTGGTTTAAGAACTGACGAGAATGGAGTTGTGCATTGGACCACTATTCCGTTCAACGTGGCTGGTAGTGAGCTCATCAAGGCGCCATTACCTAATGCAAGTGTATCGTAATAATTTTAGTTATTTCAACAGATGTAACAAAACCTTTATTCGCTAATGTTCAATTCGTGTTGATCGATCTTCCTGAAATACTCTTTTTGTCTCTCGAGAAAGGCCAATTCCTCGCTAGAATATTGATATTTTGGCTTAGATTTAGAATCTTTAGAGCTTTTTGCAATATTTTTCTTTACAACATGTCGTGTTACCTCACTTTTGTATGAAACATTTAGAATATTTTCATTGTCCAAATTTAATGAAACTTCATCGTCGCTATCATCACTTATGTCACTAGATACATCGCTTTTGTATTCAGTAGTTGATGTTAGACAGTTTACTGTACTAGATACTTTCTTCCATTTGGGTGCCACATTTGATTTAGTGAAAGATTCTGTGCTATTTACTGCCACATTTATACTTGGTTGCACTAATACTTCACTTTCTACCTCTTCAAGATCGTCATCGGACTCTAGAAGCAGTTTAACTTCTCGTTTACTCAAATACTTTGGTGCTTTACTACTGCCTCCTGCTTTAAGCATTGATGCTTTTTTTATCTCTCCAATATTGCTTACAGCTTTATTACTACTTGGTTTCCTGTGGCGAACCATTTCTTTGTCTAAAATACTCCTATCTCTCAAATCTATTCTTCGTTCTTGTGAGATCCATCCAAGAATCTTGAAATTCTCAGGCCCTACACCTCTTGGGGATTTGACATCTGGATTAATAGAGCAAACTAGGAAGGGGACAGTATAAGTGGTGAGAATCATGCGTATTTATGCATATATGCATTGTATGTGTAATAGAATTGTCTTGATTGATGCTTTAGGCAAGGGAATCGGGTCATCCATGCTACCAATAGTACATATACAAATATAATTTACGACATAGGGATACTATTCGCTTTGTCCTTTCCCCTTCTCGATCCTCTCTTATCTCTTCTTCTTCTCCTTCTTCTTCTTCTTCATTTATACCTTCTCATTCGACCTGAAGTTAGGGTATGAAGTCAGGTGCTGATTGTTGCATGGTATCATCTCGCTTAGTCATACAGAAAAGAGCAAAATGAACAGTTTTTTCCTCGTCGCCGTTCTCGTCGCCGTGGCATTCTACCAGGTAAGACACTCAGAGCGTATGCTAGCATCAGCTTAATTTGGGAAGCATTAACATTGAGAGCACACAATGAGGAAGAAATTTAGAAAATTAAACAGTAGGAGCATCTTGGTTGAAGTATGGCTTGTAATTGATGCAATCCAATGGTGGCAGCGTGTTTGTTGCTACTACTTTTGATTCGATATAGTCTCAACCATTGTGTATTTATCCTCGTGTGTTATGGACTTGTCCCTTTTTAACTGCCTTGAATCAACTTACATTCCTTCCACATGCTTATGTATTCTTGTCTAGGGATCTGCCATGGTATTTAAGCCAACTAGTCTTCCAGGATCCAAGTTTTCAGGAGGTGCTGCAAAGAAATCTGCTCCTGTAGCTGCTGCACCAAAGAAAGCCACTGGAAGTGCACCAAAGCCTGCTGCTGCCGCCACTAAAGTAAAGAAAGATATGACTTGGGGAGGAAGGTATGTATTTCACACTGCATCATATATATACTTCATGCATTTTCATATTTACAATCACAACTTTTATTTATAGACCTGATCCAACTCCAGAAATTCAAGTCGTAGATGCTGGTTTCTCCGCTCCTGTCGGCAAAGGTGGTCTTGCATTCGCCCCATGGAGATACAATCAAGAAAACTAATTTGTTTTTAATTAAATAACAAACTATTTAAAATTTCTATTTCTTGTACAATCTACTGCTCTCATGCTGCTTACATGACATTAATTAGTTCAACTTCGAAGATTAAAGTTGCACCAGGTGGGATCACGGGTGGAGATCCTTGATCACCATAAGCAATATCTGCTGGACATACTAATGTGGCTTTACCCCCGGCACGCATCATAGCAACTCCCTCTTGCCATCCTTTAATTACATTACGTAAAGGAAATTTTATAGGTTCACCTCTTTGTACTGATGAATCAAATACTGTTCCATCAATAAGTGTTCCATGATAATGAACTAAAACAGTGGATGCAGCAGTAGCTTGTGCACCAACACCGGCAATGATTTCATTGAATATTAAGCCACTTGAAGTTTTTACTGCCTTTGGATTACTTAATAAATATTTAGTAGCGAAACTTTCCCCCTTTTTCTTTTCTACATCTAATGCTTGTGTTGCTCTACCATTCAATATTTCGTTTAACTTAGGTCCATATGTCATTAATAAGGTTTTATCGTCAGCTACATTATCTTGCATTGAGTCACTGAAGCCTGCTAACATTGCGGATATTTCATCTTTTGATAAAATTCCTTTAATTTCACCACCTACTTGCTTTGCTACGTTGACACCTAATGCATAGAATGGTTTCATTTCCTCATTCGTTGGCATTGCGCCTCCTTTCATACTTAGCAATCTGCGCGATCCGCGCGCAAGGGATCCTAGACTAAACGCTTTTGTTAACGCTGAATACCTATAGGAACATAAATTGTGAATACATATCTAGTGAGTAGATAAGCAATTATCATACATGAAAAATGTGAGGATGAGGAACGAGACTAGCGAAGACATGCTTTTTCTCCGATCCAAGGAAGATCCCAAAACTGCGAAGTGCGTAGGGCCGCGGCATCGCAGAGAGAGTGCCAGCTCCAAAGAGGACAAACAGGTTGCTTGGACGAAGGTGGAGTGGTTGCAGCTCACTGCCAGACTTCACATTGAGCTAGTGAAAACCTTATTAAAGTTGTGAATTTCCGAAACGAGATAGCGGCACCGGTACTTTTTTGACCGTTAAGAGGGTACGTGACTTTGACAATTGTAGTAAATTGAATTTGTTGAATTCAAAGCAAAATGATGAACAAAGAGAACTGCCCTGTTAACGTGCAGCCAGAAGCGCATGCATGTGCTGGGACGCCCATGAAAACGCCTCTAATGACTGTATTGTCTGGTAAAAAAGAGAAAAAGATAATAGAAATAATTGGCGATCATATCTATTCAGCTAAGAAGTCAGCATTAAAGCCACTAAATGAAGAAGTTGGCTACCATCAGGTCAACCTAAAAGTGTTTGAGGTCAGACTTTATGACTCATATATTGCAGAGGATTCAATAATTGCAACGCAAATTGCAGTTGGATCGAGTATAGCACAAGGAGGAAAAGCGAATGAAAAAACTATTTATCCATCAAAATTTACGCCTATTTTCTCCTTCAATGACACGATGTATATGAAGAATAAGAAGAATGAAGATGCAACAGCTTTCCATTTTACTGATCCGTTGTATTCAACATGCTCATTTAATATTAAGTCCAAGTGCAGCGATATAATGACCAGCATAACGATATCAAACTCCAAGGGTATGGCGCGTAACGATACCATTGGCACGTTTTCTTTGCTATATAATCATAGTGCTGCTGAGTCTTCTTTGATTCGATGGTATCCAGTGTATGATATCGAACATGAAAAAAAAGTTATAGGTGAAATTAGAATCAAGGTCGAATACGTGTTAGATATTGATTTTTTCGATGATTCTGCTAGCGAATCCACCGCCTCCCAAGTAACAACACCTTCAACGATACAGTCGCCAATACGATTTGATAGCCGCTCACCAATAGCGTGCGCAAAGTCACCAAGGACTGGATTATCTCCTAGAAGCCGTTTACTGCAGTCCACACCTAAATCTGGAATGATTAACTTAGTATCCAAGAATACAACAACATTGGATATTTCCACGTCACCAATGTCACCATATGTCCCAACTCCAGTCGTTTCTCCCAGCTCAACAAGAACAACACCGCACTCACTAACTAAATTTGGTAACAAGAATATGTTCATTAGTCCACCAATAAAAGAGAAAAAGCAGAAGAAAAGAGCAATAAGAATGCTCAAACCCGTTAAGAAGAACCTCAGAAATATCTTGCTCGTAGCCTTACCGCTGCTTATATTCTTGATGAAAATAATGCTTGTGATATCATTTACAGCAGCAGCACCGGCGTCAGCCGTAGCCAAATATCAAGCTATGCACCACAAGGAGATGTTGCATCCTGAACATGATGAAACTAATAGTAATGTCATATTTATGGATAAATTTCAACTGAAGCATGTACTCCAATTGCTTCGAGATGAAGAAATAATGATAAGCAATTAAGGTCAGTACTAACCAGGTAATGATGTTACAGTATATACAACTTGTTCTATATGTATAATAGCAATTTTTTCTATTTAAACTTCATCTTCGTGTAGTAGCATGTTAGGAATGCCATCTTTGACTGGAAACTTACGACCTGATTCTGGGCAAACTAGAAAGCCATTCAACACTCTAACTTCAAACAATAAATGGTGAATGTTGCGCAAGAACTCTTCATTGGTTAACAACTCCTCCGTGACTTCACTATAATCTGCGAGAGATCCGTTGGAAATGTCGGTTGCAGCACTCTTTAATGCATTAAAATCTATCTTTTTCAGCATTGATTTCACCATAATTTCATCATAATCACACGCTTCTACACCAGATTCTTCCGCTTCAATCCGTAGTGGATATCCCTTCTCCACGCCACGAATGTTGCACTTAAGCATATTGTGCGTCAACAAACGCATTTTTGAGACAACTTGTTAAGTTTTTTACTGGCGATGTTTGCGATACAAATCATCGACGGGCCGATGCAGTACCGGTTTCATGAAGAACAAACAAATAGCAGTTACTTAGCGCACAAGCGGTTGCCTGCTTCGCTAGAATCGAACGTAAGCATTTGCTATAACCTAGTTTACTATTAATTACTAATCAAAAAATAATTGGCGATAACACCCGGACCGGGTATGACTGTTTCATATGTAGGAAATCGAAGAAAGTTTAAGAAACCAATAAGAATGTCATCACCATATGGGCGCAAGAAGGCAGAAGGAGCATATTCGCCCAAGGTGATGTGTCAATCGTGGAAGCTTCCACCTGATGCAACTCTAGCCTACACTGGATACCAGTTTACTTGTCCAAGTAATAATAGAGTAGGTTCGGTTCGTGGGAACTACGAAGTTGGGGATAACGATGATAAAGACATCCTGGAAGTGCCCTTGAAGAAGGACATGATTGTCGGGTATACTGGTCATCTACAGGATAGTAAAAATATATGTGGTAAAGTGGTGACAGCAGTGGTAACTGGCAAAGCCGTCGAGCATAAAATTACGACTGGACAAGCTGATTTTACGACTAATTTTAGAACATTTGCAAAGAATATGGACGTTCATGAAAGGTATCACGAGGCGGTGATGGAGTTATTGCATCGAGGGCAGTCACAAGCAATGCTTATCAAATTAGTACAGGCAAAGTTTTGTGAAAGAGTATCATCATACGCTCAACAAAAGATAACAACAAAATTATTGTTTGATGCTTTCGACTTCAACAAAGATGGCGTGTTAGATGAGACAGAGTTCCGTGAGTGTCTAGAACGGCTTAATATTCAATTGGATGATATTCAAGTTACAGGATTGTTCGCTTACTTCGATGATGATAACGATGGGAAAATACAAGCTAATGACTTTTGTGAAACAATATCTGTTCAAAATCCTAAAGGAGGAGTCGCAATCCTGCCCAAAGCCATCACGATGACCATGGACAAGAACGAATGGAAGGCGTTCAACAAGACTTATCATCACGACATTAACCATGCATAAGATTTGAAAAATTTGTAAAATAATGATACATATAAATACAATTTGACACACAAATTAACATGCTACTGACTGCTGGCGACAGAGTTGTATATGCTGGTGTTCAACGGTACACTCAGTTTATCCTTGGGCAGGATCGTCACGATTGGCTTCTGCATTAAGAAATGTCCGAGACCTAAGTCGACCATTTGCTCACCTAATTTAATGTTTTCAGAGACTATTCGCCGCAGATTTGTCTGTCCTTCTGATTTAGCTGCTCGGAAGCCTTGTGCGACCTTGGGTGGCGGACGCTTCACTACAGGCACGGCTCCAATGCTTTCAATTTTTGATTGAAGCCATGATTGTTTCTTTAATAATTTCTGTCCTTCATTATATATCCAATGGCAATTTGAAGCGCATGTAGTTGATATACTAATTGTTCTACCAAATATCTTGACTTTACCGTCAATAAACAAGTCGTATCTATCAACAGGACCATTTGGTCCTTCTACCACTGTTTCAATCCATTCTTTATTTGCCCCATCAAATTTTGTATAAGTGACACCATTTTCATAGTATCTAATAGTTAATCCGAATAAATCTCTGTCTTCAAACAAGCCTATTTTCTCCCAATTACATTTAAAATCAACAAATTGAGGTGTGTTTGTAGTCGACATCGTATTCATATTCATAGTTTCCGTCAAAAGTGTGTTGGAATTGTTCAAGGAAGCAGTATTGAGCATGGAATCGCCTTCATCTGGCCCTTTCACTTCTTGATTCGTCAGAAACACTTCATTCTTTGGGGCATTATTACTTTCATTTAATAATTCTAACGCCACAACAAAAGGATGTTTCTCATTGGTTTCACCAGTTATTTCATTGAGATAAACGCCATCAACACACTTCCATGGAGGAGGAAGAGGTAGCGCCGTTACTACTTCCAGCGGAAACTCCGCCGACAATAGGAAAGACATCTTATTATTATCTACTTTTTCTTGCGAATTTTTTCCGACTGTTTCACGCGGACCGGTGTGCTAATCCCTATGTTTTGGCCGTTGTATTCTAGAAAATAGTCCTTCCTAGTGCACCGGCATGGAAGAGTCCTTTATAGGTGTGGATACATTAATTACAAATCGACAGTTGCTTGTTTATAAACGTTCTTGAACAGCGTTTCGTACTCTCGAACCGCGCTGCTATTGCTGTAGAGCAGGTGGAATGACTGACAAATCTCCTTCCTTATCTGGTACAAGATCCCCGTTGAATTACCCTCGAGCAGGTCCAC
>JACCDO011236624.1_pt1 | contig 46734 bp, 45 predicted proteins | sample 7446101 | NCBI WGS metagenome assembly JACCDO01 (sample SAMN15323440, study PRJNA562643) | freshwater metagenome | isolation source: river surface water | place: USA:Blue River Watershed | collected 2017-08-16 | reverse complement strand
ATATATTGGTCTACAGGGAAAACACAATCATATTCTAAAACACCATTTAATGATTTTAATCCAGTCATATCTAAATCAAGATAAAATCCCCCAAAATGATATACAGCTATGTATCTAAAAAAATCTATTTTTTGAATTTTAATTGGTAATTTAAGATAAGTTGAATACCATATAGGATAATTTTTTTTAATAAAATTTTCTATGTCCTCGTCTGTAAAAAATAAATATTCAAAATCTGAATTAATTTTTTTTATTGAATCAATATCTTTAGAATATTTTACAGGGATTTGATTTGATTTCCATGTCTGAATTATTATTTTTGGTATTAAATTATTTGGATAATTTTGTTTTGTATTGGTAATCGATTCTTGTATAATATAACTTTGTTCACTTTCAAAATTATCTATCGCTCCACATTTATAAAATACTTGAATTAAAACAAGTAATATAACTAATATTATAATAAATCTTAAGTTCATAATAATGTTTATATATATAAAAAAAATAATCTTAATAATCAAAATAATTTAATTATTTGGAAAAAATAAATAACCCCCAATATAACAGCCATGTGGACTTTTATAGTCAACAACAAAACATTTTTTACCATTATCATGGATTTGAAAGACCTTTAATTTTTTAGCATTAATCTTTAATAGGTCAACCCTAAGGTCATACCCATATAACTAAATTTTAAGCACATGTCGTTAGACAGTGATGATAATCTTTTATTGCTAAACTTTATATCTTTAATCTTTTATATTCATAAAAACTTAGAAAATTAAGTTTTATAAAATGAGAAATGCTGCGCAATATAGTTCATATCCGAGAACTACAAAAACGGTGTTATTATTTAAAAAGTTTCGTTATATTGAGGGGATTTTATATTATTTATATAGTAATTTGAGTTAAAGCATTAGATTCAGAAAGAACATAGTCAACATTAGCTGAAAAATCTTCAATTTCTGTTTCTAAATCTTTAATTACTTTATCTAGATTTAATGGATCAAACACTTCAATTGGATCAGATTTACTAATACTTTCGGTAATAGTTTGAATTGTACTTGCATCTGGTTTTGTATCTTTTCCACAAACAATTTTAATATTGTCATCTATTTTTTGTTGAACTTTTTGTCTATGAGATTCACTGTCAATTGTTGCACTTTGACGTTGTCTTTTCATAGTATCAAGAATTGTTCTTTTGTATTGAATTGTGTTTTTAAATTCTATAGCTTGTGATACTGTCATTTTACGTCCTCCAATTTCAACTTCTGTTTTAGAATTAGACATAACAATTGCATTTTTTACACTATCTCTACGTATAATTAAATCGTTTAATGATTGGTATTCAGATTCTACCATTTTTTTGAAATCCACTTCATTATATTGATAATTTTTATTTTTTGTTTTACATATAATAAAATTAGAATTAACTATTAGTTTATTTATACGAGAATCTAAAGTTTTTAATTCAACCAAAGCACGTGCTACTGATAAGTTTGACATTATTTTAATTACTATGAATTTATTAAATAAATATCTTTTTAAATCAATTAAAAATTTGATTATTTAATAAACTATAGAAAATAAATAATTATATGCAGTTTTATTCTTATAACAAAATATATAGTACTATATCTGAAAAATACGAGGATAATGTAAAACTAATCGATAAATGGTATATTTTTGAAAAAATTCATGGGGCAAATTTTTCATTTCATTACTTTAACGAAACAAATGAAATAAAATATTCAAGAAGAACAGGATTTATTGAACCTAACGAAAAATTTTATTCATATGAACTAATTTTACAAGATGTTTTACCTAAAATTAATCAAATTATTAGTATGGTTAAAAAATCTAATCCTAACTCTTCCACTATAATTATTTATGGAGAATTATTTGGGGGATATTATCCAAATATAGAAAAAAAATGTTCTCCAGTTCAAAAAGGGGTATGTTATAGTCCTGATATTCATTTTTGTGCATTTGACATAAAAATTATTGAAAATGAATTGGAGTATTACATGGATATATCAGAATCATTAGAAATTTTCAAGAACTCGAATATATTTTATTCAGAACCATTATTAATTACTGATTCTTATGAAGTTGTTTCTAATTATCCAATCCATTTTAACTCTCTGGTGCCTAAAAAATTTAATTTAGAAGAACTACCAATAAATAAAGCAGAAGGTGTTGTAATTAAAAGTTCCAGTTTTAATAATAAACGTATAGTTTTTAAGAAAAAAATTCCAGAGTTCGAAGAAACAATTAGGCAGTGTTCTAAGAAGTCTATTGATTTAGATAATAAAAATGATTTATTAAAACAAATTAATTCTTTAGAAAAAATAAACGAGGCACTACTTATGTGTACTCAAAATAGACTCAATAATTCCAGTTCAAAAATAGGAGAATTTTCCGAAAACAAATGGAAAATTTATAAATTGATGGCTGATGATATTATAGAAGAATTAGAAATTACCGATAAAAATGAAATGTCTATGTACAAAAAAGTTATTATGAACGAAATAAAAAATAAATTTAACTAATTTTTATACACAAATTTATTAAGCAACCTAACCTAACTATGAAAACTAATTGAACTAAACAAACTAACCAAACTAACCTAACTATGAAAACAAATTAAACTAAACTAACCTAAACCTAAACCTAAACCTAACAATGAATGACTTTAGCATAACTTTACTTTGTACAACACATACCAAAGCAAAGTCAAGTACCCAGACGGAACCAATTTCGTGGAGGTAGTCATTCTTTCCGCCCTGAAGCGACCTATAAGCCTGATGAAGAAGCTTCACCCTTACTGCAAAGTCTTACAATAATGGGATGCTTAGCTTACCGTCAGCTTCAACCTAAGGATATAACAACCGCAGTGCTTTCTCGTGCGCTTTCATTTTTAAACCCTCTTCTGGAGCCAAAAATGAAGCCTGGACATGGGTGATCCAGTCATCTCCTTTCGGGAGAGTCTCCAGTTAGATATAGGAGCAATACACTTACCGAACGCCTCCAGATATGGCTTTTGAGACCATAAGTAACCCCCACCCACTTGGTTTTCCAAGCAAGTAGTACGCCTCGGAGCTGTCATATTGTGGACTTCTTTTTTTTCAACAGGAGTATGGTCCACAGGGCTGATTGGCGGCCCCCATTTCTTCTCCCTCTTATTTAGAAAATTTATTGAGACATTCAGATTGTTAAAATATTCAATTTTTTAGTAAAAATTTAATTAGTTTTTATATAAAAATTAATTAAGTAATCTAACCTAACTATGAAAACAAATTAAACTAAACAAACAATGAATGACTTTAGCATAACTTTACTTTATACAACACCAAAGCAAAGTCAAGTACCCAGACGGAACCAATTTCGTGGAGGTAGTCATTCTTTCCGTCCTGATGCGACCTACAAGAGCTATGGCCAGAAGCTTCACCATGTACCGCGACGTCTCGCAGTAATGGGATGCTTAGCTACTCGTAGTGTGGACGTCTCACTGTCGCACCAACCTAAGGATATAACAACCGCAGTGCTTTCTCGTGCGCTTTCATCCATATCATGAAAGCCTGGACATGGTGATCCAGTCATCTCCAAACGTAGGGAGAGTCTCCAGTTAGATATAGGAGCAATACACTTACCGAGCGCCTCCAGATTGACAGTAAACCGCCAACCTGTAACCCCTACCGACCCGGTTACCCAGGCAAGCAGTACGCCTCGGAGCTGTCATACTATGAACTTCTTTTGGGAGTATGGTTCATAGGGCTGATTGGCGGCCCCCTTTTCTTCTCTAATATCAATCTCTTTATAAAATTTCTTCTTAAATATGGGAGCGGACAAGGCAAAGGACGAGGCAAGGGGAGGTGAAACTATATACAATAAGGAGGTGAACAAACTATGTGCAAAGAGGGACGACGCGAAACCTAACCTAACTATATACACCTGGGCGCTCTACACCACACTCACCCAATATTATCATATATTAAGCGGGCTGATTAGATAATTAATAATTTCAATTTTTAATTATATTTGATAATAAAATTATACACCTAATTTAGATTTAAGAGCAGATGATTTACTAGCTAATATAGAGGAATATGTAAAGATAAAAACAGTTAAAATAGTAACACTAGAAACTTCTTTTACTCTCATATAATCAAAACCATTAACACCATCTAAAGGAAATGAAATCATTTGAGTAAGATTTCTACCTACATAACTTAATGTAGCTAAAATACCAAAAAATCCAAATAATATAGGAATATACATAATAGAAATTATTTTTATTGTAGTAATTCCATAATTAGAAATAAAAAATATATACAACTTATATATAAATTTATTATGGAACAAAAGAATTATAAAGAAAAATATTTAAAATACAAAATAAAATATTTAAAATTAAAAAATTTTTTTATTCAAAAAGGTGGTAGTGGAAAAACAATTATTCCATATACAAATCCACCGACCTATTCTTATTTGTACATGCCTTTAATTTTTTATTCAATTGACAATTCGAGTGTAACATTACCACAAGGATTTGAACAGCTTGTAAATAATATATTAGATAAAGGAAAAGATATATTTTTAAATCCAGAAAGTAGTATAGGATTCCAACCTACTTTAGCTTGGTTTTCAAATTATCTAAAAGATATACTAAATAGGAAAGGGTTTTTAACAACTTGTGATATATCTAAATTTAGAGATACACCCTCAAATCAATATCATATATCTGGTGCAAAACAAATGGAAATAATTGATTATAATACTAATTTAATTATTGGATATGTAATAGGAGCAATTAATGAAAGACTAATAACTACTCCTCTTAATCAAGATGTTAAAAAAGCATTAAGTGAAAAAAAAGATTCTAAAGGGAATCCCATAATTTATATAGCTCGTCCTGAGTTAGAAAAAATTTTAGCTTCAAAAAATTTTTCTATTGATTTAGTGTCTGGATTTGCAGGAAAGGAATTTGTTTATAATTTTTAGTTTAGATATTTATAAATCTCATTCAATCTCTATTCAACTATATTGAATTCAAACTCTTCTATATCAATATCATCAAAAGTAGATAACCTTTTAACTAATTTAAAATCTTTAATTCCAGAGGCTCTCCATATAACACCTGAACCTGTTTCCCAATGTCTATACCATTCTGCAGTAAAAAATATATTAGATTTCCAAGAATCTCCAGCTAATTTTTCAACATATTTTTGAATTGAATTAGGTTCACCTTCTAAAGCCATTTGATTAGCATTTTCACCCCAAATATCATTTCCTAAGTAAGGACATATAATTAAACCATCAAATTCATTTTTTATTTTATCCCAATTTAAAACATTTGTAATTTTTAAATCGGAATCAGGATTTTTATATTTGGAAATAAAATCTTCCAATTCTTCAATTGAACTAATTTTCTTTACAGAATTTGAAACATTAATTTCATAAAGATGAGTAGAAAATGCCCATTGTGACGGAGTATTGATATAATTCTGCCAGTCAGCACCACAACCAATCCATAAGCCATATGGATTATGATATAAGTTTGAACCTAACCAACTACCTTTATTAAAAAAATCATCTTGAACATATTCAATTGGTTCTAAACCAACATTATAATATTTATTTTCACCATTTTCTTTTATTTCTTTTATTATATTTTCAGTATTAAGTTTAGCTAATTCGTATAATGTTTTTTCTTCAGGAACATAATAACTATCTCTGTCTTCATTATATATATCTTTTGTTATTCTGACTATTTTTTTTTTATTATAATTAAATACCCATATTAAATTTCCAGAACCTGATTGTTTTATAACATATTTTTTTTTTAAAATCATTATTTTTATATATACTAAATACATAAAAATTTATTAAACAAAATTATTTTTACTTTTTACATATATTTTTTAGTTTCATAATCAAACATATCCATAAGTTTCTTAGCTTCTATATCATATATTTCTTTTGAAGACCAACTGTTCCAAGGAATTAAAGTATTTGAGTCTAAAGTACGTAGCTTTGTTGGAACTACTAAACCACCTAAATTATCTAATTTTGTTGTAGGTACATCATCAATATCTCCATCATATATACTTCTTGCTATCTCAAGAGTAATTTTCATATCAACACGTTTTCCTCCAAGATTTTCAGGTCCACCATGCCATCCTGTATTTAACAAATACACTTTTATATTATTTTCTTCAATTTGTTTTTTTAATAATTCAGCATATACTTTTGGTGGATGAACCATAAATGCAGCTCCAAAACATGAAGAAAAAGTTGGAACAGGTTCTTTAATACCTCTTTCAGTTCCAGCTAATTTTGATGTATAACCCATTAAAAAGTACTTGATTGCTTCTTCTGTATTTAAAAGAGATATTCTTGGTAAAACTGAATATGCATCACAAGTTAAAAATACTATTCTTTTTACATTATTATGTATACCGAAAGGTACTTTACCAGGAACATTATCCATTGAGTATGATACTCTAGAATTTTCTGTTTTAACAATATTATAATAATCTGGTTCTAAAGAATTTGGATTAACCCACACATTTTCTAAAAGAGCATCATCTTTAATAGCGTTATAAATTACAGGTTCATTTTCTTTTGATAATTTAGCGCACTTTGCATAATTACCATTTTCAATATTCACTACATTTTTACCATAATATATATGTTCATCGTCACCAATAATGTTTACTCCATCTATTGTTGACAAACTTGTTTTTCCAGTTCCTGACAATCCTAAAAACAATATTGTTTCATTAGAATTATTAACACTTGCACCACAATGTAATGATAACTTATTTTCTAAAGGCATCCAATAATTATATAGTGTAAATACCATTTTTTTATTTTCACCAGTATACGAGGTTCCTCCAATCAAACCAAGTTTTTTCTCTAAATTTATAGCTACAAAATTTTCAGAATTAAGTTTTTGTTCTCTCCATAAATTATTTTTTAAATTTGATGCATTTATTATTGTAAAGTCTGGTTCTTCATTATCTTTTAAGGCAATTTCTTTTGGTAATGAATAAAACATGTTTTTAACAAAATGATGTTGAAAAGCATAATGTGTTATAAATCTTATTTTTTTTCTTACAGAAGAATCACCATATGCTGAGTATCCATCAAATATATATATCTTGTCTAATTTTGAATAATATTCTTTTACTTGATTTTCTAAATTATCAAAAACTGTATCTTCCATTTGTTGATTGACTTTTCCCCAGTCAATAAATTTATTACTTGGTTCTTGTTTTACTAAATATTTGTCTTTTGGACTTCTTCCGGTAAATTCACCTGTATCAATTGAAAATACACCATTTGATAAAATTATTCCTTCATTATTTAATAACTCGTGTTCTCTTATTTCTTTATACTCTAAATTATAATATATCTTTGCTTTATCATTTATTATACCGTTCTTTTTGATTATTTGGCTTCCTATACAAGTTGTAAATTTTTTTTTATCCATAAAATTAAAACATGATAAAAATCTTTTGGTAAACATTTTTCTTATAATTATAATTATTTTTTATAATTTTAAACTTTTTGAATAAAAATTGAATTTTAATATGTTTTAATTCCTAATTACCTAAAGTATACATTTTAAACCCATAATTAATTCAAATATGTGTACAGAAGAAGAATTGTTTGCTAATATGCAGGCAATGAGTGATTCAATAATTAGAACTGTTATCTGTATGGATGGGCTTGTTGAGAAACAAGAATTTAAACCTCATGTACAGAATATATTATTACCAGTTAAATCAGTTACTATTGATAGATATTTACCTACTGAAATCAAATCAAATCCAGTTATTCCACTTGATTATATACATAGGACTCAGATGACCCAGATGACCCAGATGACCCAGATGACCCAGATGACCAATCCAAGTCCTATCACACTAATTCCGGTGACTTTTATTAATTGGGTTCCTATGACTTTTATGATTCAAAGTCCAGTTCCAGTTACAACAAGTTTACCAACCTTATCAAAACCAAAACGTTCAGTTAGATTTGCTGAACCAATTAGTTCTATAAGATTAATCGAACCCAGAGAATCGATTGAACCTTATTTACCATTAAAAAAAACTATTAAATCAGAAGAATTAACAGAATCACCTAGTACAGGTTATCAAGCTCAAGTAAGTGTTTTAAGTCCTAGTCCTGTTCTTAGAACTAGACCAAATCTTCAGATACAAATACCCGAAGATTTTGTTCAAAGTGATAAAGTATTACAATTTCAAAAGAGCCGTCATAATAGAAAACCTTATAAGTGGGAATCAGATTCAGATTCTGATTCTAATTCAGATACTGACTCAGATTTTGAAAATTTTGACCCTAGTAACTTTATTAATAGGGGTATATTAACGAAACAACAAACTTCAGAAGAACTATCTCCTGATTCATCATCTGAATTGACATCTCAACAAAGAATTGAACAATTTTTTGAATGTGGATGGATACAAGGTATTCGAAAACAATGGCATCATGAATTTTATGAAAAACCTAAAATGATTAATCAGCAGTTATATGATTACTTGGAAAAGAACAAAGTAAAAGCTAGCAAAACAACAGAAAATGATGCTAGAGTTACACAAAAATTAGAAAGACTAAAGAAAGTTGATGCTGAAAGATTAGAAAAGGTACTTGTGAGAGAACAAGAAATATTCAGTCCAAATACAAATAGTAAATTTATGTTTTCACAAGATAGAAAAAAATAAATTTAAATTATACAAATTTTATTTAGATAAATTAAGCATTCTCCATATAATTATAACTTGGATGATAAATATGTCCACGTACTGAACAATGTACTGAACCATCATCATACTGATATGAATCGCCACTACCATTAATATAAATCAGATTACCTGACTCATCATAATAACAATTGGAAAATTGATTATATTCTTGTCCACCTTGAATTTGTTCTTGATGTTCATATAAAGATTGAGCTTTAAGTTGAGCTTGGGCTTGAAGCTGGGTCTGATATTGAAGTTGAGCTTGATATTGAAGTTGAGCTTGATATTGAAGTTGAGCTTGATATTGAATCAGTGCTGAATATTGTTCAGGAGTAATTTGTTTAAATACTACAGGGTAACTTGGATGTTGTTGTTGAGTACTCATTTGAACTGGATTTGTTTGTACTGGATTTGTTTGTGCTCGTTTACTTTTACCCTTTCTTCTAGGAGAAGACTTTAAACCGGTACCGGTATTAATTTGTCCTTCTTCAAGAACAGTTGAAACTACTGATGACACAACATTACCTGTATTTGTAATTGTCGTAATTGGTGTTCCATCTGTCAAGTCACTAAGAGAACGTGTTTTACCGTCAAATAAAGCCAACTGAGCTTTAGCTTCTTCATATTTAGATACATATTCTTTAAATTCAAGTGCCTCTCTCTCACTTAAGTCTAGTTTTTGTTTTAGTAACGCAATTTCTTCAAGTTGTTGAGAATTTTTCAGTAAATCTTGTGTTCTAACAGTTTCATATTCTACAACACTTCTTTCAAGTTTCTCAATCTTTTCAGTATACTCGGACATTTTACTAGTTAGTGATTTATTGATATGTTTTAAATCAGTATTTTGATTAACTTTTGATGATAATTCATGAGACATTTCGTCATGACGTTTCTTAATACCCTTTAAATTTCCAATCTCAGTATTTTTATCCTCAAGCTGTTTTTCTAATTCTGAAATTCTTGTACGTTGTCTCAATGCTTCATTTTTAAGGGTTGAAATATTTCCAGAAGAGCTGGATTTATGATTAGATAATTCCTTTGCAAGATTTTTAATTCTAAGATTTAGTCTTTCAACTTGTTCTTGAAGTTCAATATTTTCGCGATTAACAGTACTACTATTTTCTTCAATAACTCTGTATTTATCTTCTATTTCGATATCCTTATTTTTAAGTTGAGTTTGAAGCTCTTTAATTTTATCTTCTAGAGTTCTACATTTTAGATTACCTTCCATAAAGAATTTATGCTTGACTTCAACAATTTGTGATAATTTCATAATTTCTTGTCTTTGTTTTTCAATAAATCCTTCATAATTTCGAATAGTTCCCTTTAATTTAAAAATAAGACCAATGTAAGTGTTACAAAAGAATTCATATTCTTCTTTATATTTTTCTCTTTGTTCATCATTTTTAATAATTTTACATGTTTCATCAAGAAACATTGCTACTCGAATAGTATTATCTCTGTCAAGACAATCTGTGTTATAATATTTTTCTATAATTTCATCTTGTTTTAATTCTAATCCAGCCATTAATTTAGTTAAAACACGTTCATCTTTAAGAATAGAGGGGTCCTCTATCTCAGTGTTAAAATCAAAATTTTCTATATCAATATCTAATGCAGACATTTTATTACTTAAGCTTAGGTGTATATAATAGAAAATTATGTAATTGTGTAAAAATCAATTTTTATTATATGTGTTACTATAAATAAAATTTCCTAATTACTATTAAGCCTAGTTTGTTGCTTATGTTTTTGTTTCCTATATCCATTTGTTGATGATTTTTTATCTGGACAATAAGGTACAGTATTTATTCCATCATAGCAACCATGTGGATTCATATATTGAATTCCAGGATAATGATAATACACACCAACATCTTGATAATTAACAATATTACCTGCTGTGCATATTTGATAAGGCATATGATCTGTTTGTTCAATATGTTCCATCTGGCTCATATGATAAGCCATTTGTTCTATTGGACCCATTGGAACCATTGGAACCATTGGACCTATTGACCCCATTGGACCTATTGAACCCATTGGACCTATTGAACCCATTGGACCTATTGAACCTATAGGATAGAAAGGATAACACTTTGATTCAAAATTTTCATACTGAACCAGTTCTTCATGTTCATCTTGTTCTTCTTGGACTTTATGTTCTTCTTGGACTTTATGTTCTTCTTGGACTTTATGTTCTTCTTGGACTTTATGTTCTTCTTGGACTTTATGTTTTTGAACCATAGTACTTTCTAAACTAGATATAATTTGTTCATTTAAGCTTTGGATAGTTTTATTCATTTCATCTATTTTTTCTAGAGAATCGAAATGAGATTTTTTAAATGCTTCCAGTTCTAAAATTTTCTCGAGTAACAATTCATTTTCTCTTTTTTGTTGATTATATTTTACTAGACAAGACATATTTGTTTCCTCAAGTCTAGCAAATTCCAATAAAAGACCTTTGTATTGTTGGTCAATTTTTTCTAAATCTGAAATTTTACTATTTTTAACTAAAGCTTCTTCCTGAAGACTTTCAATTGTTCTTTTGTAAATTTCTATTTCTCTAATATTTTTAGACTTGAAGTTAGAATATTCTTTTTTAACAGTAGCGGTAGCATTTTTTTCTCTAGCTATAAGTTCTTCATTTGTAATTAGTTTAAGTGATAATTCTGATACTGAATTAGCTAATCTAGAATTCTCTATAGTTAATCTTTCAATCTGTTCTTTCTGTTCAGTAACAAGTTTAGTTGCTTTTAAATTTTTTTCAATCCATTCTTTAACACGTGCATTCCACTTAATATCTAATTTTTTAATTTCATTATCTCGATACATTATTTGCCCTTGTAGAAAAGAATGGTATGATTGAAATTCTAAAAATTGTGCAAAGAGTCCAGTATTTTCTTCTCCAAATCTTTGAATAACTTTTTGATGTTTTAACAAAAGATGATATAAGAATTTCCGAAAAAAATGAAAATCACAATTTTCAACATCAGAAGAGCTTTGTTCTAAATTAATAATAATTTCAGTAAGTTTAGCTTTGTTTTCAGGACTAACTTCAAAAATTTTATAGTACTCATATAAGGGATGAGTACTACCATAAATGGTAGAACATAGACATTCTACCAAATCTAAAGATGATGGTTCATGTTCTAATTCTTCTTTATAAGAATCTAATAATTTAACAAGGAAATTTTCATCCTGAATAGGATTAGCTGGTAATACTTGTTGTGACTGCATAGTTATTGTAGTATAATTATAGATGTTAGTATTATATATAATTTAAAATATCAATTTTTTTATATTGTCATAACAAAAAGTATAACGTTTTTATTAGTTATTAGTAATAATTTTGTCTTTAGAAATATCATTTTTTACTAGTCTAGTTTTTTTACATATTTTCTTTTTATCCTCTAAACTATTATTAATTGTTCCATTATTTTCTAAATTATATAATTTATTTTCAAGTTCTTCTATTTTTTCGGTAAGTTTTTTATTTTTATTATTAAGTTTATTTATTTTTATTTTATATTCATCTTCAATTTTATTTTTTTCTAATTTAAAATTATTTTCCATTTGAATACAATTATTTTGATAAGACATAAGATTAGATGATATTTCGTCGCGAAGTTTTGATAATAATGTATCTTGTTTCAAAATAACATTAGTCCCATATTCTTCTTCTTTTTTCATTTTAATAATTTCTTCTTTTAAACTATTTATTTCATCATTTTGATTTTGATATAATAATTTAATATTATCTAAAAGAGGTTCCATATATATTTTTTATAATTAGTATATAATATAAAAATATATTTAACTAATTTTATTATCTTAAATACAATTAATTTTTATTTATATTATATAATAAGATGATAGAAGAACATGATATAGAAGAAATTAAATCGAATATAAGTTTAAAAATTAAAAATCAAACAATTAAATATGGAGAAGAATTATCATTTGACCTTACACAAAACAAACCAAGTTTAACTTTTGATAAAAAAAACAATAAATTGTATACAATTATTATGATTGATCCAGACGCTCCTTCAAGAAAAAACCCAACTAAAAAATATTACTTACACTGGTTAATGATAAATAATTCCACTATTTTGATGGATTATCATGGACCACATCCTCCAAAAAATTCCGGACCTCATAGATATTATACTTGTGTTTTTGAACAAAATAAAAAAATTGAAACAGACAATATTCCAGATATCAAGACTAGAGAAAATTTCAATTTATTAGGTTTTGTAAATTTTAATGAATTAAAAATAATTGGCTGTTTCAAGTTTGTTGTAGTAGGATAATTTAATATAAATACTTTTTTACCTAATAGTATAGTATAATGGAAAATTATATAAATATATATTTTCAAAAATATATAAAATACAAAAAAAAATATTATACAACTAAAAAAGAATTAGAACAAAATAATAAATTTTATATTGTTCATGGAACAAATAGTTTAATCAATATGTTAAAAATAATAGATAGTGGTTATATAAAATCCAGTTCAGAACTAACAAGTACATATAAAGGATTAGGTGAAAATAAATCATCAAAATTTATTTATGGAAATATTTATTTCGATGAATTTATAGAAAACAAATATTCATCAACGTCATATAAAGATGATTATATGAATTATAGTATAATACTGCATCCTAATATTTTAGATGAATTTCCAATATTTGTTAATAAAAAATGGAATGGTGATATTTTTACACAAATTGTTACTGATGATAAACCAATTGAAAAAGAAATAAAAATTAAAAATATATTTGAATATATTAAAGAAAGATTACAAGATGATTGCAAGGAATATAATAAAACACACGAAATTTTGTTTTCATCTAAAATTCCAATAAAAAAATACATATTAGCAGTAACTTGTAATGAATGTGAAAACAAATTTCCAGAAAAATTAGTTCAAATTAAAAAATATCTTAAAAGAAATGGATTAAATCATGTTAAAATATTGTCATCAAATAAACCTGTTAATAACGATTTTTTGTATAAAAAAGATTAATTTATTTTCCATGCATTTGTCTAATAATTTTATGTATTTTTTTAATTGAATCAATATATTTTTTATGAATGTCATTAAAATCATTTGTATTATAATAATGGCAATTTTTTTCTTCATCATAAAATATAGTCAAACATGACATTACAATTAATTCAATAACTGACGAAATAAAATCATCATGTTCCCTAACATCTTCACTGTTATTATGAATAAAATCTAATAAAAATACTCCAAATGAATATAATTGTATTCTGTCTAGTAGGAGTTTTAGTTTTTCATTATCAGTTTTTGTAGTATTCATCTTAATAAATGTATTAAGATAAATTGTAAATAAGAAAGAATAATCTAAAATTGTATTTTCTCTGTTTTTATAGATAGACTTACTAAATTCATCTTCTTGAACATTTAGTCCAGTTCTGTCCTTTTCTAAATTTTCTAAATATGTTTTCCAGCATCTTTCATCTTTATTAATATAACCATTTTTCTCATGTACTATAAAATTTAATATCTTGTTAATATTGCTTTTATTAATAATATAATCTTCTATTTGATTTGTTTGAAGATTCATAAGTTTTATCTCAAACTCGAATTCAGGTAATTTATGTAACTTTAAATTAAATACTTTACCAACATAATCATCATTTTTAAATGTATAACTATTTGTATACTCCAATAAACAATTTGATAAAGAATCTTCAATAATATATGTTGATTCTGAAGAAACAGTTTTAATCTCTTGAGTTTCATCATTATCTTCTTCTAAATATTCAAGCATGTTTCCAAGATTAATATCATTAATAATATATTTGATTGCTAAAATAGGCATCATTGGAAAACAAGGATATTCAACACCTGTTTCAAAAATTTTATCTTCAGTGTAAAAAAGAACATCTATAGAATTCATTATATTTTCTGGTCTTGTGTCAATCATAAGAGTATAATCAATAATTTTATAATCTGATTTATAAAATTTATATGGTTCTTTATGTTTGGGATATTCATACACATCTACAATATTTTGTAATTTTAAATCAGGAAGATAAAGATTTTTTGTCTCAAGTTCTTTTATAAATTTTATAATTTTATTAATACCTATTAAAAATTTAACAGATGATTTTGTGGTATTATTAATATGATAACCTTTATTATATGTGATTTGGAATAATCTATCTCTTTGTAATTCTCTGCTTAAGTTGTAAAATGGATTTTGTGGACCTCTGTATATTAGTTCAAAATCATTTGTTTTGTCTCGGGAAATTTCTCCAAATTCAAGTGGTAAAACTAAATAATCTCCATAACTAAAAATCCATCTATTTTCTGTATAAAATTTTAAGTCCATTTGGTAATCATATATATCATTATATATTTTAGAAACTTGATTAATACTAATCAAGTCTAATACATCTTCATCATCAAATGGTGCTCTTGGGTTAGAAATTACTTTACCAAACGAACCTTTACCATCAAATGAACCTAATATTCTTCTGTATCTATTAATTCTTACAATAGGTTTTTCTTTATATTCAGGAGTAACTATTGAGGAAAATATACTAATAGGATTATCACACGACATCTTTTAATATATATAAGAGTATATATAAAAAGTAACTAAACATTATAAAATCAATTTTTAGATAAAAATCTAATATCCAAGTTTAATAAAACTAGAATATTTTTTAACTTTATTTATTGATACTTCTATATCTTTATCACTGTCTTTAATTAGATTATTACATTCTTTTAATACCTCTAAGAATTGTGAATTACTAGAAATAATTTTAAGACACAGACTTATTTTTAATTCACAATTTCTACTTCTTTGTATTAATACTGGTAGAAACTTTGACTCGATATCCATTGATGTTATTGTGTTTTTATATATTTTAAACTTATAAAGTTCAACCATTATAATATATTTGAAAATATTTATTTGTTCTATTTTTACATCTTTAATATGAATTTTATTATATTCAAAAAGAAAGGTTTCATAAAGAATATTTCCAAAAATAAACTCTAAAAAATCAATTAGCTCAATATCATTAACATTATTAATTTCTTTAATTTTATTAACAATTATGTCTATTCCTAACATTAATTCATAATAATTTGGAATAATATAATTAATAAAAAGAGGATTGTATAGTTGGTCTAATTCATCTTTAATTTTTTTGCCTTGAAATAATTTTTTATATATTTGGTTGTAAGTTGGATATATCTCAACAATTTTATCCATAATTAAAGTATATTATTATATATATTATTATTGGTTTAAGTTTTTTATAAAAATTGAAAATTATATTATTATTATTACACAATATAATATCTATTTAAAAATGGTGTTTAGTTACTTATATATGAAAATAAGTTTAATACACAATCATCTTATGAATTATCCAATATTAACTGAAGAACACCTTAACAAAATTACAAGTTCAAATGTATTTGCAGGACCAATTTATCACAATCATTACAGAGATCTAATATACTTAATAGGAAATATATTTGATTATATTATTCAATATAATAACCCTGTTCAAGATATTAATTACAAAAAAATAATAAAAATACATGATTCTAATAATACAGAATATATCGAGAAAAAATTATCTTATATAAGAAGTATACCAAAGGCATTAGAATTTGTAAAATCAAATGAATTCATGAAAGAAATAATAGAAAAAACAAATAAAATAACAAAAAATTCAGATGATTATTATTTAAATCAATATGTTGCAGGTAATTGTTGGGTAAACTCAAGATTATCACATAATTTTGAGTTATATGAAAAAGATAAATTAATATTAGAATGTATCAATAGTATGGTTGAAAGGGTCGAACCTCTTAGTTATCCGATACAATTGTTTCATGGCTTTGAAAAATGGACTAATTATGGTAATCCTGATAATTATAAAATAGGAGATATAATTAATATTCCTGGATTACTGTCCAAGTCTTTATCATTAAATATATCTTATAATTTTGCAATATGTGAAAATTACTTTAGACCAAAATTTTTAGTTGTAATGTATCCAAAAGGAAGTAAACAAATTCATTTTGATGCAAGAATTTTTAATACTGAATTTGAATTTTTAACAAAGTCAAATGAAAAACTTGTCTTAAGAGAAATTCTTTGGTATTATCAGTTTCCTAAGAAATTAACTTTTTATGTATGTGAACCAATTTAGAAAATAAAATATTTTCCTAACTATATTATAAATGGATAATATTTTCTATGATATAAATTATGAACAATGTATAGTAACATTAATAATTGGTTATTTAGCTTATTATTTACCAAGAGATAATATCGGCATTAATCCAATATATTCATCTTTAATAATTGGTATATTTTTCTCTTATGTTTTATATAGTGATTTAATTATTGACACATGGAATACTTTAGATATAATAATATTTGTTATAATTTTAATAATGGCTTTATGTGGTGGTTTATTAGCTAATCTCATGAGAAAAGCAGAAAAAATTTATACCGTTAATATCTAGTTTATACAGATGATATTTCAGGACTAAATGGAACTGATTTGATATTATTTAATTTTTTTTTAAGAACTTCCATTTTATTTGATATAATGGCTGAAAATGTAAACATAAAAATAAATAATATATGTCCAGTATTTACTTCTCTAACACTTTTATAGTCAAATCCATACCAACCATCAAAAGGAAAAGGTATTAATTGAATTAAATATTTTCCTACATAAGCTATACAAGCGGTTGTTGCGACAGTAATAGCTAATTCTAATACTAATCTAAAGATACTATCTTTAGTGTCATTTTTATCAATTAAAATACTATTAATACCATATTCATCAAGTAATGTAACAACATAAATACCAAATAAAATATACAAAACTGTTATATAAAAGATTGCTGTTAATGTTAATATAGTAGTAGTAAAATTATCATTTGTTTGATTCATTAAAAATTATTATAACATTAGTTGTTAAAATAATTTTATAGTAAAATTTATTTACGTAAAACAATTAAATTATATACCATAGGTCCACAATTTATTATTCTAAATTTATATGATGAAAACTCAGGTTTAGAAGATACATAATCTTTATTAAACTTACCAGGTTCACAAGTTATACCTAAAGTGTCAAAATCCTTTTTAAGCATCATAATAGCATTTCCTACTAATTGTGAAATATTAGATTGTGTTATCTTTATACCACCACCCTCTATTACTTTTTTTAATTCTAAATATTTTTGTTTGTACTTATAATATTTTTGTTCGTAGTCCATATTATTATTATTATTATTATATATATTATTTTTTCAATACATAAAGATAATTTTGATTTATAATATTTTTATCAATAACTTTAAAATTCCTAAATAATTTAGACACGTTTAAACATTCTAATCCTTCTCCAATTAGATTAATATGTATAACAGAATTATTTTGAGTTATTTTATATATATTATTTAAAAAATCCTGGTCTATAAATAAACACGGGATATCAATAAAAATATAATCATATAATTTGTTATCTTGTTCCACAAAATAATTTGCAAATTCATTATGTATTTTAATTTTATTTGAAACACAAAAAAATTTTTTGTACATTTTACATAAGACTCTATTTGATTCAACACAATCTATGATGTCTATTTTGTCATCTAATTTTTGTATTAAAGCATTAGGCATATTTCCTAAACATAATCCTATAATTAAAGAATTTTTTATTTTAATGCTTGTTTGATTTGATATTACCCAATCAAAAAAATATTTTATATAGCCATCATTTATTGTAAAATCTTTTAGATAATATTGAGATTGTACATACTCAGGTTCATTATCAAAGTAACACTCTAAAAGAGATGTTTTTGTATTATAAACAATAAATATATCATTTTGAAATGAAACTATTTTCTCGTTTTCTTCTAATTCATATGGGTAGGTTAATATATCTTCTTCTGGATAAGATATTGTATAAGTATCATCTATATAGATAATTTTATGAGATAAAAAATCTATAAATTGTTTAATTTTATAATGCATTTATTAGATAATAGTTATCAGTTATTATCTAAATTTACTAAAATTATTTCAATTTTTATTTCATAGTTAATTTATAAAATATATTATTACTATATAATATTATGAATAATATAGCTTCTTCAAAAATAAATAAATTAATAATAAAATGTATGATTAATCGTATGATGTACACTATTATTTTTTATATGATATTATTTTGTATTTTAGCAACATCAGTATTTTCTTTTAGTAATATTTATATAATATTACCTTTAGGATTAACAATACTTGATAAAGTTAATAATTTAACATTAGGTAAGAACAAAGACATTATAACCAAAACATTTACATACCAATCTAATTATAAGCTAATTGATTCAATATCATATTTATCATTATTTATATTTTTTGATTTAGATATTGTTTTATTTATTTTTGCATTATATAGATTTATTGGTATATTGTATTTTTTAAGAAATAAACAAAGTAAGTTTCTTGTATATTTTCCAGATTTTATTAAAGAATATCTACTTTATAAATATTTTTATGTGGATAATTATAACTATTTATGTGTATTTTTAGTTGCTAAAATTGTGTCTGAGTATTATTATATTTTCCATAACAAACCAAGATATTAGGTAATTAAAACCTATTTACATTTTTATTACAATTACATCCATTATATGATGAAGATAATGGATACATAGATACTGATGGTAATGTTAGACATATTAAAATCAAGAAAAATATAGCTATCATGCAACTAAAAGTTACATTTTTACAAGCACTAAAAACTAATGACCATAAAATCATTAAACAACAAATATTTATAAAAAAATTAGCAACAAATAAACTTAAATATAGTTCTTTGTCACCATGATCAACATACATATGATTTAATAATACTGGATCATACATTTTTTGATTTGTGTTTATACCACAATTACAACATCTACAGGATGAACTCATTTTTATATATTGGTTTTATATAAAAAATATTAAATATATAAAATTATAACTATTTTTTATTCATTTTAGATAGCATCTACACTACTCGAATTATTTTCTTTTGAGAAAAAAAGATTATGTAATTCAAGAGAGTAAAAGTATTCTTTATCGACCATGGAATATTCTGAATTTCTCTTAATATTTTGTATTGATTTTCTCATAGTTTTCAGAGTAGTCTTATCCTTGTCATTGAGATATTCTCTTTTGTTAAATGCTTTATTGAATAACAGTAACATTTTGGACACAATATTATCATCAGGAGTCATACCAAAAACGTTTTCATATCTATCATAATCTTCTTTAAGGTCACCATCAGTTAAAGCACTAACATGATCTTCTGTATTCTTTAGTATAATATTTGTCTTAATCTTTTCAGCTTGTCTCTCCTTATCAATTTTATCAAGAAGTTTACCAATGTTTGTTTCAGAGTTAGTATCAATCTTGTAATTATACTTTAGTTTTACATATAAATCATCTTTGTTAATTAGTTTTTGAATAAGATTAATATCATCAAGGTAAATTACAAAATTAATTAAAGTATCAAATGCTTTACCTGAACTCCCAATTAGTTTATTAATTGTTTCTAAAGTAAGTTTAGATTCATTTATATTTTCCATACAAAATAACAATCTAGGATTAATATTATTGATACCTGAGTATAATTTGCTTATTGATTCAAATTCATAGTTCTTATCCCATTTATTTTCAAAAATCAATAGTTTCTTTATGTTTTCTGAAGTTTCTACTGATTTCATGTTTTCACTCTTTTTGAAATTGTAAATAAGATAATTTAATACTACTTGTTCATTAGGTTTAGTCATTACACTATTATATTTAAAATGTTCGTCATTTTCAAATTTCTTAATTACTTTTGATAATAAAGATTGTACAGTAAATTGCCCTGAACCACCAAACATTGTTATACCTACACTTTGTTGATATAAAATTTTAATCACACTGTAAGGAATTTTATTTAAATCTAATTTAGAACAAACCAGATGATTATATGGTTCAGTAATAAACTTTAGACACATTTCAAATTCATCCATTGAATATAATTCATCAAATTTAATATCCTCTTTTGATTGATTATGTATATTGTTAGAAATATTTTCACACTCGAATTTTTCAATTAGACTATTATCCACATCTAATAGACTTTTTGAAGTAGAATTGCAATAATTTGTAAATAATTTGTCATTATCTAACATATATATTAGTTCTTTAACTGTTTCCCAATTATGACCTTTCATAAGTTTTATTGCTAAACTTGTGCGTCCAAGTAAAATTGCAAGTTGAACTGGCGTAATCTTATACATATTACGTGAACTTGGAATATATTTATTCTCGACAATTTTAACAATGTCTGCTTCATTTGTTAAATACATTACTGCTAAACATTTTGCATCAAAGTTTGAAATATCGGTTATCTTTATATTTTCAAATTCACTAATATTCTTGTATGAATTATATTTTAAATTTATAAATTCTTTAGATCTACCTAATTCATCTAATTCGTTTGGTGATGTTATTATTAATTTAGATTCATCTTGTTCATCATCGTTTTGTATATTTTGATTAACTTGTATATTTGTATTATCTGTTAATTTAGCTTGCTTGGTTGATTTATTTAGTTTAGCTGATTTAGATTTTACAATAGGTTCGTCTTCATCAGAACTAGAATTATGTAAATCATCAATTATATCTAAATCATCTAAATCATCTAAATCATCTAAATCATCTAAATCAACTGATTTTTCATATTCTAAATCTGAGTCAGAATCCTCTACTGAAATTTCTTTCTTAACTTTAGATACTTTAGTTTTTTTTCTAGGTATTTTTTTCTTGGTTGTAGAGATTCCTTTTTTAATATAAGGTATTTGATTAATTTCATTTATTTTATTAATCTCATTATCACTATCACTATCAGATTGTAAATCAACATATTTGGCTTTATCATTTGATTTAAAATTGTCTTCACTAGCGTTTTCACTTGAATTATCAGTTAAATTATCTTCATGAAAGCTTCCAATAATTTTTTTTCCAGATAATGTTTTAGTTTCAGGAATTGAATAATTCTTACCAATAACCCAATTTTCATCAGTAATTGGATTAAATGAACCAGTGAATTGCTCTGTTACATTCTTTTCCATCATTTCAATATTATCAATTGAATACTTTTTAAATCTCATATTTTCATCATCAATATTAGCATTATATTTAGTAATACAAGATTCGGTATTTTGAACATCTTTTATTTCTAATTCATATTTCCCATATATAGAGTGAGCTGATGTATAAGAAGATGTTTGTCTAAATCTTAGTGTATTTGAGAAAATAATATTTTTAAGTTGCCCATTATTTATTAATTCTTGTTCTAGTAATCTAGTGAATCCATAATTTTCTGGAGACATAAAAAACATTTTGTTATAAATTGTCTCATATTTAAAATCAGTTATGACATCAAATCCTCTAAATGAATACTTTATTAATCTATTTTCGTAACTAGGACTACGTCTTTTTAGATTTGCAACATTAACTCTATGTTTTAATGAGTAATATCCGCGTTCTGATACTCTTAGTTTTTTACCATCAAAGCATATACAACAACAATCAACATCAAATCCAACTAAAACATGAGCTAGTGTATCATAAAGTCTTAATATTATTTGAACTTGGAGTAATTTCTTTTTATCAAACACATAAATATTGATTACATTTTTGTTCATATAAACTCTTGTCTCATAACTTAAATCTGTTGCTTTTTGTTTAATTGCATTAATAACATGGTCGATTTTTTTCTTTGCACTCTTAATATCTAATCCATATACGAAAATATCAATATCATTAATTTTTTCAGTAGACTTTGTAATAATGTTAACTAACGAACCTCCTGCAATAACGATATTTTCCCAATTTACATATGTTAAAAGGTCAAAAGTTTTACGACTAAATTCCATATTAAAATCTTCATTTTTAATTGTTTCACGTGTTTTTGAACCTGTTAAAACTATTTTATCTTCAAAATTAACTTTTGTAAATTCTAGTTTTTTTGGACTAGTTGGTTTTATAATTGTATCATTTATTTTACTTGGTTCACTTCTTAAATTATCTTCAGTATTTGATGTATTAATTATTATTTCAAATATATTCGACATTTATAAATCTAATAATATATATATTTGATGTTATATATATTACTAATCAATTTTTTTATATACAAAATAGGTTGTAAATGTACCTATATTTTTTAAATACACATTATTATTAGATTCGAAAGTATATGAATTGTCTTCTTTTATTAGCTCATATACTTCTTGACTAATATGAATTTTATTATTTTTTCCAGTACTTTCTAATCTTGCTGTTTTGTTAACTGTATTTCCTACTACACACAGTCTTGGAATATCTAAACCTAAAATTCCTATTACAACTGCTCCAATATTGATTCCGATGCGAATATCTATTTTGTTCCCTCTATAGATAATTGTGTTATTCATTAAAATAAATTCTTCTGCTATTTTAATCATATTTTTAACAACAAGCAAAATGTTAATATTACTTGTTAGATCACCAACTACCATATATGAATCACCTATTGTTTCTATTTTTTGTAGGTTTTTATATTTTCTAAGTATAATATCAAAATTTGTGTATATCTTATCTAATATTTCATAAACATTTTCTGCAGATTCATTACTAGCTAATTCTGAATAAGATACAATATCTACAAACATAATACAAATATTTTCTTTCTGTTCATATTTACGAATATTTGATAATAGATACTTATCATCTAAATCACAAGGTAATAGTTTTTTAAGTAATTCTAATTTAATTACATTTCTACCTTCCATAGATGGATAGATAGTTTTTATCTGTTCATTAAGATACTTAATATAAATTTTACAAGATTCTGTTAATACATTATTTTTTTTATATTCAGAAATAGTATTAAGTACTAAACTCATTAAGTCTACTGACTGTAAATCAATTTTATCAGTTATTGTTTTTTTTGTTCATCTTGATCATAGATTAATATATTAACTGTTAATTTAGCAATTATATCAGCAACAAAATAATATAAATTATTTTCATAAGTATTAGTTATTTTTAATAAATTTAGTAAATCTAAAGAACCAAATAATAACCATGTGCCTAAAAATATATTTGTGTATTTTAGATTACTTAATTTACTTAAATTCATAACAAAATACAAATAAGATGTCAATAATCCAATATAAATTATATTATAAATATTATATTTACCTCTTAGAGGTAATATTAGCAGTAAAATTATATTTGGTATAATATGATAAAAAGGTTTAACATCGTAAAAACTAATATTATTGTTTTTGGTATATATATCCAACATTGCTGGAGTTATAAATACCCACATTAAATTCCTTCTTAGCTCAAACTTATAATTACTAATTGAATCAGTAAACTCAAAAAGCGAAGTGTATTTAAGATATCCTAAAGCAATGTATATTGTATTTATCATTCTATTTTTTTTATATCTTGTTATCATTACTGCTGATAATAGCATAAATAATGCTAAAGAAAATTTATGTAAAATTTTTATATTCTGTATATTGTCAATCAAATCAACATTTTCTATTTTGTGTATTATTAAATCATCAATCAAGTAATATATAATTAACAAGATTCCGTAATAAAATTCTATCATTTCTAAATATAATTTATATATAATTATATTATAATCAGTGATATTTCAATTTTTATATATAAGATTTGATAAAAATTGAAATAATGAATATCTTTAATATGTTATTCGCTATATAAAAAATGAACTCATTTAATACAAAACCATCAGACCCCAGAATTAGAGGTCATGGGGCAATAGGTATTCAATCAATTGAATCTAGTAGGACAATTCAAACAACTAGTACAAGACCTAGTTATTATCAATATATTAAAACTGGTTCATCAGAAACATCTAGTTCATCAAGTTTTCCAACTCTATTAAGTTCTCCAATTTTATCAGGAACATCGAGTTCATCTGGTTTAACAGGTTCAACTAGTGTATTCAGTTATTCTCAATCACAAACTTATACTCAGCCACAAAGTTATTCACATTCACAAAGTTATACTCAATCTAGTTATCCCCAACAATCAAGCTATTCAACTCATCCAACATATCCAAGTTATCATCAACATTCGACACAAACATACCAACCAAGTTATTCACAAACTACATCACAAGATGAATTAATTGTAAAATTACAAACTGAATTAGCTAGCAAGAACAGACAAATCTTGATATTACAAGATGAGATATCAAGATTAAGAAATGTTCTAAGTGATAAAACTTTTCCAAGATATCAATCTTTTAATAAACAAACTTCTGGTGAACAAAGAGGATATACTCGAAATAGAAGTAGGAGTAGAGATAGATTTACAGATAGAGGTTCAGATAGAGAAAGAAGATTTCGAAGCAGAAGTAGAGAAAGAAATTATGATGGAAGAAGAGAAAGAGATCATAAATTTTTCAAAGATGGATTTTCTACTTTTCCTAATTATGAAGATAAACCAAGGTCTAAAAGTCAGGAACCTCTTAGAAATGCAATAGAACCAGTTGAAAAATAAAATTATCAAATAAATTTATTTAATATAAAAAAAGTATAAAAACATAATAAATTAATTGTCTTCGCACATTTCGCAGTGTTTAATTTGAATAGTACTATCAGTTAATATATTTTTAGTAAAACGTAATAAGGCATTTGGATAGTTTTTAGCATTTGTTATTTGTAGTATTTGTTCTAAATTACTTAGTCTCCAATCTGTAATAATAGAAAAGTTGTCATAAACATTATTTATTACTCTATGAATACCATAAGTACTCGAATTAAAATAATAATCAGTATGAAAATTTACTTCTGGAACCAAATGCATAGTGCTAGCAGAAAGTTTGTTTTGTTTAAAAATTTCTTGGATTTGATAAAGGGGTATTTGATAATATGTAACAACAATTTCTTCCATTTATTTTATATGTATACGTATAATATTATTTTCTAAATTCAACTATTTTTACTTTTAATTAGTAATATTAGATGCTAATTTATAATTTTTATAAAAAAATATATATAGTTATTAACCTATTCTAAATATTCTTTTAAGATTTACTAACAGATTAAAATCTTCAGGTGTAATATCCTTTTTAAAATGTTCTTTAATAACGTTAATTGATTCTCTTGTAATTTTAGAATAAAGAGGCTTTGTATGGTCAAAGTGTCTTCCATAACTAATTGTAGGATTTTCTTGGTTATCCACTTTAATACATACTGACATACCTTTTTTACCAATATTAACGTCTTTATGATCATTCTGAATTCCAATAACTTTACCAATAACTGTTCCATCAGGAGTGCTTAATGGTGTTCCCAAATGTAAGTTACCGTTAATAACTTCTACACCAAAAACTAATGGACCTTTCTTATTAAAGATACAGTTTGGTAATATTTTTAACTCACATGGAAAAACTGCTAAAGGACGTGCTTGTTCTCTTTGTCTTGTAATAATTTCTTCTTTATATTTTATAAATTGGTCGAATAAATGATAAATAATTTCAGCAGTAAATATTTTAATTCCTAAAATTTCAGCTTCCTTTACAGCTTCTTCATCAACTTCAACATTAAATGCTAAAATTGTTTTAAATTCTTGAGAAAGTTTATCATTTATAATTGATATTTTAACAACATCTTTTTTAAGCACGGGACCAATAGTAACTTGTGAAACAGGAATTGGTGGTGAACATTCAACTCTTAAAAATTGTAATAATGCTTCTAGGGAACCTAGTGTTGAAGCATGCACTACCAAGCCATGACTTTGTAATTCTATCATTTCGGACTGAGATATAGCTTCTTGTGCTTGTTGTATTAAACTTTCTTTTTCATCAGAACTATTAATAGGGATTACAGGTGTTCCTGCAAGTGTTTTTGATATCTTATTTGCAACTATTTTAATTCCAATTGCTCCTTTAATTGATTTATGATGTATATATTCTGACTTGATACGCGACTCACGGTTAGGAGGTGGTGTTAATATGTTTCTAATAATCGTTTCTACTGGACCATCAGTTGTTGATACAATTATTCTATTACCAACAGAAAGTTCACCATTAATTAAAATCACATCAATAGTATTACCAAATCCTTCAGTTACAGTGCTTTCCATAACAACACATTTAATTTCTTCTTCCCATGTTATTTGTTCACTTAGATAGTTTTGCGAATAATCAACAATATTAAATAGTATATCTCCAATACCTTCACCAGTTATAGCGGATGTAGGACAAATATTTATTGTATCTTCAATTGAATCATTTTCCCAATATAATTTTGCATTAAAACCAAGCTCCATAATTTGGGTTATAATTCCCTCTAAACGTGTGTTAAATTCACCTAAAGTATTCTCGTCTTGTTCAGCTAAAGCCTCTCGTATATTTCTATCAGGAGTACTTTTCCATCCATATAATCTATCTATTTTGTTTAATGAAATAATAAATCTAGTACCTACTTCTTTTAACATGCTAATAGATTGTAGTGTCTGTTGTTCTAATCCATGAACTAAATCAACATTAACAATAGCAATATCACATAATCTTGAACCTCGTGAACGCAAGTTTGCAAATGCTTCATGACCAGGTGTATCAATCATTAGCAAACCAGGTACATTAATATTAAACTCTTCTTTATTAGCAAGAAGACCCATTTTTTGTAAAAGAGTATCTTTTGGTATAAATGTAGCACCAATTTGTTGAGTAATTCCTCCAGCTTCACCATCTTGAACATTTGTACCTCTAATTTTATCAAGCATTTTTGTTTTACCTGTATCTACATGACCCATTATACAAGTAATGATTGAACGATATTGGTCTTTAGATTCGGTAATTTCATCTTCGTCTTCTTCTCCTTCTCCATCTTCTCCATCAAATTCATAACTTTGTTTTTCCCCCGCTAACATATTTAGTTCCTCAATATCTAATTCTTTATTTGATTCTGTTATTTTAGATAATTCTTGAGATTTAGTTTGAGGAGGAACATAATTTGGATCTGGTACTATAATTCCATCAACAATCATAGTTCCATGTAGTCTCATTAATTGTTCTAAACGTTCTTTATTTTTTCGAGCACGTGCTTTGTCAGTTTTAGTCATATAAGTACCAGCCTTTTTTTGAGCTGTAATTTTATCTTGTTTAGCTTGACGTTTGCGTTCTTTTTCTTCTTCTACACGTCTTTTTTCAGCAGCAATACGTTCTTCTTCTTCTCTAATTTTTCTCTCTTCTTCCTCTTGTAATGCTTTAATTCTTGCCTGTTCTTCTTCTGCTTTTTTTAACCTTTCTTGAATTAATTTACCCATTGCAGATTGTTTAGGTTCAGCTGATTGAGCTGTTTTTGTTTTCTTTTTCTTCTTCTTCTTAGCATCTTTAGGCTTTTGTAAATCTGTAACTTGATTATCGGGTTCATCCTCTTCTTCAGAAGATTCCACCTTTTCTTCTACTAATTTTTTGCTGTCTTGATTATTTAATTTGGACATAGTGATTTGGTTTTAATATATAATTAATTATTATATCTAAATAACTAAATTAAATTCAATTTTTTCTAATTGTAAAAATTAAAATTTATAGTAAAAAATCCATTAATATATTGTATCTTTGGTCATTAATTACTCCAGGATATCTTTGATTTATTATTTGGAGTATTTTAACTCTATTTGCTTTGAAAAATTCCTTTAACAATTCAAATTCTGTTGGAAATGTCTGTTTCATATTTAATAAAGCATTATTTGCTGATATCAAAGACATTATTGGATTTGCAGTTTCAACTGATGCAAATAAAGTTATTAGTGATTTAATTGTCATTGCTAACATTGGATAAAATCTTTGGTCAAATATATGAGTAGCCATACTTCCAATTAACTTTGCAAGAATTTGAGTATTTTCTGGAGTTATAAATTGTTGTAACTCGTTAATCATTTGTTGTTGAGATTGCGGACCTTGTATATTTTGAAATGGGTTTTGATTTTGAATTTGGTTCTGAATAAAATTACTAGCAATATTTGTAAAAAATCCTTTTCCTTTTTGTGAATTTTGTTTAAGAATTAAGTATTTTTTTTTATATTTTAAATATTTGTTTTTATAATAATTGTTAATTTCCATAAGTTTTATATGTATTATATGTATAAATTTTTATAAAAATTTTGTAATTCTAAAAGTAAACATTCTGAATCAAAAAATGTTTTAGTATAGTCATAATTTGATATATATTTTTTTATAATATTTTTTAGTTCAAATGACTTTTTTGATTTAATTTTTTTTAGATATCCAGAATTGTTATCATCATGAATAATGTTTGCAATTATCTCAGAATCTTTTTTATTAAATGGAGAATGAGCTTTATCTTTGAAAATAGTTATAATCGAACCTGATTCTTCTAAAAATTTAATAATATCATTATATGATTTAGAGGTAATAACATCATGTTCAGATGAAATTATATGAATTGGAACATCTTGTTTAACTAACAATCTGTGTATTATTGGTCTTGAAAAATAAGAACTACCATCATATAAATCAAGAAGTTTATTTATAATAAGATATGAATAATTTGAAGGTGATGTTAATGTAGCATAATGATAATATGTACTTTCGTAAAACCAAAAATCATCTCCATATAAATATTTATAAATTGTAATAAAAAATATACAAAAATTATAAGAATATATACTAAATGAATTAAATAAATTGTTGAGAATACCATATTTTAACATAAATACTGTATAAAATCCTTGATATCCAAGAGAACTAATTAAACCAACTGGATTAACAGTTATTACCTTACAAATTTTACATGCTCTTTTTGATTTTGAGAAATCACATAGATAATTTAAAGAAAAATAACCTCCTAAAGAATGTCCTACTAATATTGTATTTTTTAATTTATAATGTTCAATATATAAGTTAATAGTGTGGGAAAAAAATCTTGATATATAATCTTGTGATTCATCTAAAAAACCATTAATATTTTCTATTATAGAAACACCGAATCCAGGAAGATATAGTAAATGTATATTATAATCATCATAATTTTCTACAAGACTATTAACAATATTTAACCATCCTGTAATTCCAGAATTGACTCCATGAATAAATAATATATTTTTGTCCTTGTTTCTTTCTAATATAACACTTTTTAAAATTACATCATGTTTTAGTATTTTTAATTTAAACTCTTTAAAATTATAATTATGACTAATTTTTTGTTTTACTGTTCCTAAACTTATTTGTTCTAAATCAAAATTTTCTGTATAACCTATTAAGTATTTTGCAAAAACATAAACACAAGAAATTATTATTCCTAATATATAAAATATTCCTATTGTTGTAATACCAAATAAAACCATAAGATATATTATAAAGGACAAACTAAACATAAAATTTATGTTATATACTATTGTTTAATAATTTTAATTTAATATTTAACCTTAAAACTATGCAAAAAATTTATTTTGATAAAAAAGTTGAATGATATTTAATATTTTTTATAATTACATCTTGAATATCTTTCTGTAAAATATTTTTTCTAATTTGATTAATAATATATGTTTCGTTAACTCTATCTAAACCCATATTTTCCATATCTTGTTTTATATTAGATGAATTTTTTAAATTAGATAGAATATTTTTTCTTAAAATAGTAAATTTAACTCCATACATAATTATTTTATCTATTTGTGATACTTTGTTGGATTTATAATCCTCAATACTTTGTTGAAATCCATAAATAGTAGCATAATATTTATCAACATCAGTAGAATCTTCTAAAACCACAGGTTTATTATCTTCACTAACAAATTCTTCTGATAACATTTCAAAATCAAATGTATTTGGGATTTCCTCAAGTTTAGTTACATCAAGTTCTATTATATTTAATTTATCACATAAAACTAATTTATCTATTAGTTCTCTATTTTTGTTTGAAAATTTTTTTATTACTGTTAATACCATTAAACTAATATTTATTTGATTTTCTACAAAAAAATCAATGTTTGAATTAGAACAAAATTCTAATTCCTTTTTGAATTCTAATAACAAGTCATCAGTATTAACCTGTTCATTATTTTTAACTATATTTTCTATTTTTTTTGCAAAATTTTCTATAGCATTATCATAAAAATTTGGAGGATTTTCAAAATATCTTAAAACATTATTTGAATTAACATTTTCTTTTTCCATTATATATATATTAATTTATATTTTATATATATATTTTTCTTAAAAAATAAACTTGATTTTACTGATTAATATTATATAATATATTCCATCTTTCATCTTCAGATTTCTTTGTATTCTTTCCTACAAGAGAGTAACCTCCATCGGTATACATAATAATTATTCTATAATCATCAATATCAAGTGGTCCATCTCCTAATACCTTATTAATCAATTCTTTAAAATTTATTTGATTATTTTCAAACATTTCAGGATATTTGTTTTTCAAAACGCCCATTATTTTTTCTTTTTCAGCATCAGAATTTGCATCACCAGGAGTTCCTTGTCCTCCTTCTTGATTAGAAGCCTTTAATGCTAAATATTTTTCTTTGTATTTTTCGTATTTTTTCTTGTAATCCATTATATAATTTGATTTATATATTTTTTTTATACTAGTAAAAAAATAATTTATTTATCAAAACTAAAGATATTTCTACAATATGTTTTTCCACATAATTGTCTTGGATTAGTTGGTCCCATATCTTCACCACAATCTAGACAATGCCATGAATCGGTATCTTTATTGTATCCATAAATTTTTTGTTTTTTATTACTTAAATAACTTGTTTCAGAACTAGATTTATAATAATCAGTTATCTTCTTTTGTTTATATTCCTTCATTTAAACTTTTATTAATTAATCATTATGTAATATTTTATATTTTCAATTTTTTTTTACACTCAAATTATTTATATTTTATAAATTTAATTATATATACCACAAAAACTATGACAACAGTTTTGATTATTATACTTATTATAGCTGTTATGCTTCAAGATATTAATTTTAACAATTTAATTATAAATAAAAAATTAAAAAATAAAAAAATAAAACATATACAAAATAACAAAAAATGTAAATGTAGTACGTGTAAAATGGAAAGTTTTTTTTTCTCTAGTTCATCAATAAAAAGTTCTTCTTCTTATTAAATAATACTTATTTTTTAGTATAAAAAATTGATATTTTAACTTTATAATATAGGAATAATTATATTATACATAAAAAATGTCATTAGAACAAAAAAATACCATGATACAGATATTTTTAAAATTTAATGGAGAAACCATTGTTACAGAATTATTAATTAATGATAAATTTTCAGTTATTAAAGATATTATTATTAGTAAATACGGTATTAGTCCTGAACAAATTTATATTGTGTATAATGGAAAGATACCAAGAGATGATTTAACTTTAGCAGACCTAAATGTACAAAAAAACGAAACAATTGATATTCGTATCAGACAAATAATTAGATAATTATAATATTTATCTAATTATCTAATTATTTTTATTTACAAAAAATTGATTTTTAGTTTCTTAGAATGTTTTACGTTCATTTTATTATCTATAATAATAACAAAATCAAAAATGTCATCTAGAACAGAACCCCCTCCGGCTAAGAAAAAGAGGATTCCAACTGCTGATCTCGAAGCAGTTGGTTCAACAAATTTGTTCAGTGATTTTGCAACAGAATCAGAAGTTATTCCACCTCAAGATAATATTCATATTGGTTATAATGGATTTGAAGTGGTAATTACTGGACCTGTTAAATTAGTTAAGGTCGTTAAACCAGGTAGTGTAACTGAATATCATTTTCCTGAACCAACTATATTTAATGGTAAAACAACTATTACCTTAGAAGAGGTCGAATTTTGTGACTCAAGGGGTTATCTTATTACCAAAAATGCTAGAATTATTTTACCTGGAACTTTTACCCACTGTTCTATTATTAATACTTATTGGAATGTAAATTATACAGCTAGGATAATTTTTCCTAGTTCACTTAGGGAATTAAATATCAGGGCAGATGAGTTTGATCATCCTATGGACGAATTACCTCCAATCACTAAACTTTATTGTAACACTCATATTTCTACTTCTCTCGAAGGATTACCTGATACAATTGAAAATATGTCTATTACTGGTCATACAATTGAACCTACAAAGTATCCTGAAAATCTTAAACACTTGATTACCAATTTTTATGATTCATCAAGTTATTCTATTGAAGGTTTGCCTGAGGGCTTGGAAACACTGCATCTGGCTGGTGGATTTGACCTAGAGTTGATACCTGGAACACTTCCTGTTACCTTAACCTATTTTACTATTGGAGATGAAGATCATCGAGAGTACAATCACCCTATTAGTGGGAGGTTACCTGATGGACTTGAAGTATTGGATTTAAGCTTGTTAGAAGATTGGGATTATCCAGTTGATGGTCTTCCTGTTGGACTAGAAGAATTTATTGCAAGTGAGGCTTTTAATCATCCAATTGAACCACTGGCTGTTCTTCCTAACTTGATTAGTCTACATTTAGGAGATAGATTTAATCAGCCTATCACACGTTTACCCAATTTGAAGTATTTAGTTTTCGGTGAAGATTTTACTCATAATATACCTAGAGAAGTGTATCCTGAATCTCTTCGTAAGATTAGATTTTCTAAAAAGTTCCAGCACGATCTCTCTGAAGTTGCTGATACTGTTACCCATATTCGCTTAGATAGTAGTTACTCTTGTAGAATTACCAGATTACCTGTAGATCTCAAGTTTATTTTGGTTTCATCGAGTTATCCCTATCTCCAAGAGCTAATTGATATGGCTGGTAAGGATAAGGTATTATTAGAGGATCTTAAGTATGTACATACCGAGGCTGACTATGAAAATTACAAGATAATTTCTAGAGAAATGAAAGAATTAGAAGTTAATAGTGGGTTTGACCCCGAATGGATTTATGAACTTGATTAATCCAAATTTATATAAAAGTTAAATAATCAATATATTTTTATATGTGTATACAATAAAAATTTTTAAATAAAGTTATTTAGTGAGTATAAATACATCCACATCCTCTTTCAACATTACCCATAGAACCAGTAAATCTTGAAGGACCTTCACAGCAGTTTGGAGTATAAGGTTGAGGAATATAAATGTATTGTTCACATTCACATTGACATTTAGGCTTTTGTTTTGGTAAACAAGCACATTTACAAGAGCATGATTTTACTGAAGATTTAGAGTAATTACTTTTATTACTCTTGTTAGATTTACATTTGTTGCACATTTTTATATATTATACTATATATAAATTTAATTTATATGGGGTGAAGATTCTACCAATTACAAGTTTAACTATAAAAATGTTCGTTTCTTAAATAAATTATGTCAACTAAATGAGGAGATGTTTTAACGTAATCAGGTAATTCTCCATCGTCTAAAGTTGTATTTCCTGTTAATATATTAATATTTATCCATGTTAACCCAGTGTTAATAATACTGTCTTCTCTTTCTGACATAATCATCTGGGTTTCAAAGTCTTTTGCTAGTTGGTTTGATTGAATAAATCTTGATTGTAGTTCTTGAGATGGACCAATAATATTTGGTTCAAAATCATATTCAACATAATAAGTCATTGTCTTATAATTTCTTCTCAAGACATTTAAATTTCTCTCTTTAACTCTCAGACCGGAAATCTGCCATAACAATCTTACTCCAGTCTCTTCTGGAGATTCGTCTTCTCTAATGATTCCATCAATGATACACAGTTTTCCATGTAAATCATTATCTATTGGTTTTTTACCTATTACCTTTTTACCTTGCCCATATAATCCAACTAAAACTTTTTTATTCCAAACTACAATAACTCTAACCTCAGTAAGTCTACCAAACTGACCAGTTGTAGATTGCGGAATTCTAATTGGTTTGGTTATTTTTTCTCTAGTTCCTTGAGACTCTTCAACAAAACTAGTTTCAATTCTTTTTGCCGGTTCTCTTGCTTTTAATAAACCATGATAGGGATTAACATATAATGATGAACGCATTTTGTTGATTATTCGTTCTCTGTGTAAATCTTCTGTTAAATATAAACCATCAGTCAAATCAGATCTAAATTCTGTCGTTTCTGGTCTAAAACATTGGTGTTCTGATAACAATCTGCTTAGCATTCTTATTTAGTTAGGTATTGTATTTACCAAATGATGTTATTCTATATATTATTACTTAGATTAATAAGCAATTGTTAGCATATTAAAATTATCAATTTTTTTATAAAAGTTGATAATTTTACAATTAATAAATAAATTAAATTATAATATGAGCGACTTTATTACAAATTTAATGAGCAATCTAACATTAGATTTAGAACAATCTGAAAAATATATTCAAATAGAACTAGAAGAATTAGAAATCGCACACAAACCTATAAATTCTACTATCAATGAATTTTATACTCAAACTGATAAATTAAATAAAATTATTACTATAGGAATGATATTAGATAATAAATTAATTGTCAAAAGATTATTAGAATTTACAATTATATACAATCGAGTTGTTAATTTAATTAAACTAAATAGTTCAAATTATAAATTCGATTTGTCTGTTAACAAAATAGATAAATTAACTCCTAGTAATTATATTCAAATACTCAAAAATTATTTGTCATATGAACAATTTAATACTATTATAACTAATTATTATTATTATATAAATAAATTTAATATTATTGTTCATTAAAAAAATTGAATTTTTTTATATTATATAACTGATTAAATTAACTTATTACTTAACACAAAAGTATAATGACAGAACATTTTTCATATTTAGACTTATTATTTGATGAAAACATAAATGTACAAAAATCTATGGACTTGGATAATGCAAGATTTATAATTCCAGGAACAAATAGAAAAAATTTATATTCTAAATGTACAAGAGTAAAAAATGATTCTGGTAATATTTATTATTTGAAATGTTTTAGTTATAACCTTATTGATCATGATGGTAATGATATTGTTTATTACATTAACCCTGAAATTATTATTCTTAAAATGGTTATTACAAGACAAGCATTACTTTTTATTTTTGAAATATCAATCCCTCATGATATTTTATTTGTTATTAAAAATATTCATAAATATTTAAGAGGACGTAAAATAGATCTTATACAAATTACTCAATTATGTCTTCAGGATATAAATGAATTTAAAAAAATAATAGGTTTTGATGAGTTATTAGTAGAAAATAACTCGATAGAAGAAATTACTTCTGCTTTAGAATATTCCAACTTGGAAAGAAAATTTGTGTCTAAAATTATAAGTAAATTTTCATTACTAGATACTAAAAATGAAATAATTTCTCAAACTATAGATTATGAAATAATTACTCAAGAGTTAAGAGAAATGATATTACAAAAGGAACAATTAGAAGAAGAATTAAAAAAAATAACTATACAATTCTCAAGATTAAAAGAAGATTTTACAGCTTTTTATATAGAAAATTTGTCTTAAAACATAATAATTAATTTTGTATCCAGGAAATTAAATCAATATCAATCTTATCAATCTTATCAAAAGATTTAATGTATTTTTTACAATAAATAACTAAAAAATTAAATTTTTGTTCTCCAATATGTTTTCTATATTTTTTTATAAGTTCAATATCATCATTTGTCACATCCTGAATAATAACACTGATTATGGTTATAGCAAGTTCATTGTAATAATTAAAATTACTAATCAATTCGTCAAAATCATCCAAGTCAATATATTCAACGTCATTTTTTTCGAGAGACTTGACCTTATCAATATAAATATCAAAATTAGATGTATTTATTGATAAACCATTTCTTTTTTTATATATTTTATCATTAAAATCTATTAATTTTTGAAGTTCAAATTCTTTTATATTAAGTATATTATTAACCTTAATATAATTTTTAGTTAATTCATTGAAATTTTCTAAATAAGCTGTATTTTTAAGAATCGATATTAATTTATCTCCTAACATAAAAAATAAATCTTTTGTATCTTTTATTTTTTTTATTGACAATTCCACAATTATACCTGTAAAAATATTATCAAAAAATATTTCTTTACTTTCTTCACTTATAACTTGAAAAAAAAAATTTTTTTTAAATTCTAAAAGATAATTTATTACATAAGCATAAAATTCGTCAGAAATTATTCCTGGAGAAACTATATTACTGTATTTACAAGATTTATTAAATATATATTTTTCTTTTTGAATATTAGCCAAAAATTCAGTTTTATTTATTGAATATATATGAAGAGGTTCGACTTCATTTTTAATTATAAATGAATCAATAGATGGGTTTTTTAAAATTGTTATGGAGCTAATTTTTCTTTTTTTACATTGATTCTCTTCCAAATCAATTGTTTTATTGTCTTGTTCACAATATGAATCTAATTTTATATAAGCTGGTAAAACACTTTCTGTTGATTTAAATTTTATATCCATTTAAGAATTATTTTATTAACATATATTTTTTAATAAAATCAATTTTTATAATAATTTTAAGCTTAAATATCTATTATGTTTATAATATTATAATTTAATATGAATTTGTTACAAATACTAAATATTTTTATTTTCTTTTTATTCACTAGTTTTTTTAGTATAACTTCTATTTTTACAATTTTATTAATCAGTAAAGAATTAAGTTATAAACCAAATTATAATTGTAACTGTGATAATGTTTTTCCGTTATATATAAAATTAGATAATGATAATAATGTTAAATTTGATATAAATAAATATAACATACCTATTAAAAATAATAAATTAAATATAATAAATACTTCTGAAGATGGTGATAATCATAAAATAATAGAAAATCCATATGATTATAATCCAATATGTTATCCAAATGAATTAAATGAAACAAATTAATCGTCAATTTTATTTATATTATTATTCTGAGTATTATTATTCTAAGTATTATTATTCTGAGTATTTCTCTTCTGGATACAATTCATTATAATGATTAATATTGGAATCATGTAGACTTTGAGCATTAACTGATTTATTTTTTAAAATCCACCATTCAGCATCATGTCTAACATTACTATATATCTTATCTAGAGTATTAATATATTTACAATTAGCCCACCAAAAATTTCCACTAAAATGAGGGTAAGGGGTATCTAATTTATTACAACCAACTGTATCAAATAATTCTAATTTTTCTAATGCCGTATTATAATGCTTTACATTAAAATATATCATCATATTTGTCCAATCTTGAATTGTTATAGGAATTGTACCAATATCTTTAATGTAACTTGAACCTTTATTATGAATATAAAGTACTTTAGAATCCTTATTTTTACAACTAAATGTATGTAATAAATTTATAGTAGGAATTTCAAATAGTTTTATATTGGGAGAATAATCAATTATTATAAGTTTATTTGATATATATTCATTTGCTATTAATTTTTCTATTTTGTCACCTAAATTATTAATAACAATATAATCTAGTGTCATAATTAATCCTGAAGATATTATTTTGTTTAAAATATCTTTTAAAATACTTATATCATTATTTAATGTACAACTATGTATAAAACATACATTTTTAGCACCATCAATTTTTCCAAGACATTCATTATATTTTTTATTTATTTGGTCATCAATAATAATTCTTTCTAATGTAGGACAGAAACCATAATAATCTAATACTTTTTGTTTCTCTTTTCTTATAATATCAAGTCGTTGTTCCCAAAGATTATTTTCAATTGCTGATTTTATTATTTGATATGATTTTTCAAAATCATTTAAATCCAATTGTACATAAGCAAGAGGGTCAATATAATCTGATAAGTTTGGACACCCCCAATAAAAGCATAAACTTTCGGTTAATAATGGTTCCCAAATTTTTTCTGTCATAAAGTTATGTTCACAATTATTTTCACTCATAAAATAATATTTGTAAGGAGTTATACCTACATCTTTGTTTCCTGGTGGATGTGGTCCAATATAATTTTTAAATCCATGAATATTATCATAATTATATACATCAATTATTACATTAGGGTCATTTTTGCTTTCAATATATTTTATAAAATCAATACGTAAAATATGTCCTGGGTCAAAATATTTAGAACTACAAATAGTTGATATCTTATTATTTTTAGACTTGTCTTTAATTATAGGATTTGTTTTAAATTCAGACCATGTCTGTTTTAACTGCCAGAATCCATTATTATAATAATTTTTATGTGTTCTAACTTGTAAAAATTTATTTGGGTCAGGTTCAGCCCATTCTCCCCAAGTTTTTACACCCCAATTCTTTGTTTCGTCATAAACCCATGGCTCCATTTGAAAAACAATTGTACGTGAAGGGTCGTAATAATCTTGAGTTATTGGTTTGTTTATAATTACCCAATAATCTATATCATCGTCTTCCCAAGTTAATTTTATATTATTCCATGAATAATTTCCTTTTGTCAAGTTATTCCATTCTTCACATAAGTTTCTGGAACTTGTCCAATTACATAACATTTTTACTCTTATTTCTTCCTTGTTTTTTCTCTCACATCTATCATTTATTTCCCAAATACCATCATCTTCTCTGAAATAAGGTGATATCTTTAAATTATTAGCATTAAAAGAATTTTTCAAAAAACCTAGTGTGTTAAATGATTTGCAATTTGGAATTTTCAATGCTTCCCAAAACATTACTGTTAATTGTTTTTTTCCTATAAAATGTATATCATGTCCAAAAAAGTCTTTACCTCTATGTAATCTTAAGCTTCTAAAACTGTTCTCATATTCTTTAATAAAAACATTGTAAAATATCTTCATTATATTTTCAGGACTATAAATTGTATAAGCATTAGAAAAATCCTTAGATCTAATGATATTTTTAATATCAGTAAATATTTTAATTAATTCTTCTTTACTGTTATAAATTATAGCTTTATTACCTAACATTTCTATATGAGCATTGTCTATTGATGAATATGTTGTAATTACTGGTTTATTATATCTTGTAAATTCTGCAATAGCTGAACCAAATGTTTCACCATCAGATCTTCCATGTATCATTGCATCACATGTACAAATAAATTTTGCTTTTTCATTTAAATCAATAATTTTATCAAGATAAATTATGTTTGGATGTGAATAAAACTCTTTAGTATTTACAAAAATAAAATAGATATTTAAATTTGTTCCTAAATATTCTTTAATTGCTTCATGTACATATATTATATCAAATTGACTAAATCCACCATGTCTACCTAAAACTATAGCATCTTGAGGTATACCTAATTGTTCTCTTATGTTTTCAGTACATTCTGGCATATCAATCATATGAGGTACAATTTCACATTTTTGATTATATTTTTTGTTTGTCCATTCTGTTAAAACTGCATATTTATATCCATGAGGTTCAGCAACAAAAACTGCATGATTTACAGTAGGACAATTATTAATTTCAAAAGAATCTTTAGTTCCATATTTAATATTGTACATTAAATTAATTTGTTCTTTTATAACTATCTCTTCTATTTGTGATACATTCTCATATGCATAACAGATAAATCTATTTTTAAATTTTTCTATTACTGATGAACAGTTGTTTGAATTATTTTTTTGATAAAACACAATACTAATATTGCCTAATATTTTTTCATTATGATTTGCATAATCATATAATGCAACTTCTGTACCTCTCTCAGACAACTGGTTTGAATGAAATCCTATAACTAATTTATCGTTTTTAATCAATAATTTAGAGAAATCTAATCTTTCAAAATTCTTTTGGATATCTGAATCAACTTTAGAGTCAAGATTTCTAACCCATTCTGAAAAAACTATTTGTGGTTTTGTTTCTACAATTTCTAATTGTGAATTTATTTTTATCAAATAATCAATACCATGTTTTATACCGTTCATATTTATATACGATAACATTTTATTAGCCCCACTTTTAGTAATTATATATGAGAAAAATCCTCCAATATATGAACTCATATTAATCTTTTTAAATTCCAAAGCAGTACTGGTTAAAAATTTTTCAGAATAAGTTTCATCATTATATTTGTTATTTGTATTATAGTTTAGATGGTGGTATCCTAAAAATATAATGTCAATCTTATTCAAGTTTTGCTTATTTTTATATAGAAGACTTTCTAGTTTATTTATTCTTTGTTTAAAATTATCAATTAAACTAATATCATCTTCAAAAATTATATAATATTCATAATCTGACTCTAATAACTCTTTCCATAAATTATAGTGGGAAAGTGCACATCCAACTACTCCTTTTCTTGTTCCAAAATCATTACCATTAAACATATTATACAATTCTATACTTGGTTCCAAGTTATTACCATCTATTGCTGTATAAAATTCTAAGTTTCTAACTCCTTTTTCCTCAAATATTTTTAATGTGGTTTCTTTTCTATCTGGTCTTCTTTCTAAATTAACACATACCATTTTGGATTTAAGTTTGGTAACTTGGTCAGATTCAGATTCAGATTCAGATTCAGATTTAGATTCAGATTCAGATTCAGATTTAGATTCAGATTCAGATTCAGATTCAGATTCAGATTCAGATTCAGATTCAGATTCAGATTCAGATTCAGATTCAGATTTAGTTTCAGGTTTAGATTCATTTTTTATACTTGTGTTTTTATCATTTTGATTAGTTATTTTGTTAGTAGTAGAATTATTTGTAATAAATTGTTCAACATTATTTAAAGCATATGCATTTTTAACGTCATTACTATTTTCTGAAGTAAGTTTACCGATATGTCTACAAACAATTTTATTTAAAAAACAAGATAAATAATTGTTAGCAACGTATCTATCTGCATATTCTCTTTCAAAAAAACCACTGCCTGGATTAAAGTTTCCTATTTTTTTATAAATTTCTGTATTAATGATGGATGGTCTAAATGAAAAATGTGGCCAATATATACAATTTGGTATATTATTATATTTAGCACAAGCTAATTTATATAATTCACTTTGTGTTTCTGAATTAAAGTGCTCGTGTAATAAATATTCGTATCCTAAATCTGTTTTTAACAAGAAGCCACCACATACTGGATTTTCCTCTACTTCAGTATAATTTTTATTAAATAAAACTTGAGTAATTTTTCCAGGTTCAGATTTAATATTTTTACCTTCAACATTAATATTAATTTTAACATCATTTTCTAATAGTATCATACAAGGCTTAATATATTCCATTTTTTCATAAAATAACCAATCATCCTCTAAATGTAATTGGTATGGAGTTGTTAAATTATTAATAATCATATTCATACTAATACAATGACCTTTTTGCTCAGGTGTTTTATTAATCCATTCAATAAAGGGATATAATTCTTTCATTTTATTTCTATCTTCTTCAGAAGAATTATCATCTATACCTAAATATCTATCAATAAAGTCAATATCTAAACAACAATTTAGGAAAGAATTCATTGTTTTTTCGAATAAATCAAATCTTTTACAAGTGGTAATTGTTAAAGTCAATTTATTACTTGGATTATTTTTCTTAGTTTCGATATTTTTAACTATTTTTTGAACAACTTCTTTATTGTAAACAGTATGTTCTTTATATTTATCTAAATAATATTCTTTACTATTTACTTGCTTATTATTTTGTTCTGAATTAAAATTATATGATTTTTTTACAAATAACCCATCAGTTTTGTAACATACACTTGATAAGTTAATAAATTTATTTTTGGGATTTAAGGTTTTCTTCAAATATCCATAAGTATTAAATGCAACACAATCAGAATATAACTCTGAGATACTAACAAGTTCTTCAACTTTGTGGTCAGAAAAGCATGCAATATCACCACCATAAGAATCTTGTTCAGGATAAAAATCCCAATCTTCTAACACTGGTACTTCTGGTAAGTTTTTACTATTATAAATTGCAATGATTCTTTTTGATACATGTAATGGGATTTCATTATTATCTTTGTTATTTAAGAAGAATTTATATAATTCTTCATATTCTTTATCTATTTCTTCTTTTGTAAATTTTGGAAATGTGATATTATTTTTGTATGCTTTAGTTATCACTAAAAATAACATTTCTTTAAAACCATAATCATATACATGTTTTTTAACAAAAAGTAAAAATGTTTCATCATATTTTATTCTTAACCCTACTTTTATTGAATTATATGCATCAACTAATAAATTATTATCATAATAATATTTTGCTAAAAAATATAAACATTCTGAACGTTTTGGTATAGTTTTAAACCCATTTAAAAAACTCTCTACTATATCTTTTTTTGGATATTTTAATTCTATCATTGCGCACCCAATTTCCATCCATGAAATAAATAATTCCTCATTCCAACCACCATATTCAATTCTTTTTTTGTAATACTTAATAGTATTCTCAAAATCATTACAATCTTTATAACTTTGTCCTGCATAAAAACAATATCTCATTGTTAAATCTGGTTCTACATTAGATTCAATTGCTTTGGTTAATAAAATTGCATCCTTTTTGTATTTATCTGGATCAGAACTTCTACTACCCATACGTCTTGAATCTAAATAGTAATTACCAATAATACTTCCTTTTGTGGTATTTTTTTTATCTAAACATTCTATATATTCATGTAATATTCCTCTGTAACGCCATTTTAATCTGTTGTTAATAATTTGTGTTCTTTTATAAACAAAATCTTTTCCAATAGTTAACATATATTCATCTAAATTCATTGGTTCGGGAAATTTAAAATCTCCCACTATTAAATCATCTGCATCCATTATCCAAATGTAATCTGTCTTATTGTATACAGATTCTAAAGCTTTTGTTCTATTATAACCAAAATCTTTCCATTCATGTTCAACTAATTCACCAGGTATATTTTTTTCTTTAAAATAATTTCTTATTACGTCTTGTGTTCCGTCAGTTGAACCTGTATCTGAAATCACCCAGTAATCAATATATTTGCTAATACTATCAAAAGTTTCTTTTATGATATGTGCCTCATTTTTAACAATCATATTTAAACAAATGGTTTTGGGGTTTTTACCTTTTAATATTTTATTAACACTAATATTAGTATCTATTTTTTTGCTAACATTAGTATCTTTATTAACATTTTCTATTTTATTATTTGATATGTTGTTATTACTAATCTTTTTCTTTCCCATTTTAAAAATATATATATTTTATAAATTAATTAAACTTTATTTTGTTTAATTATAAACATTATTTTTCTCATTTAATTTTATATTAAATGAAAATTCTTATTTATGGAGGTAAAGGATGGATTGGACAACAAGTCATTTCGTATTTAAATAAACAGTCTATTGAATGGATTGAAGGAAGTGTTAGAGCAGAAGATTTAATTGAATTAGAAAATGAAATATTAACCATCCAACCTACTCATATTATGGCTTTTATTGGTAGAACTCATGGTACAAATAATGGTGTTAATTTTACAACAATTGATTATTTAGAACAACCTGGTAAAATTAAAGATAATGTCAGAGATAATCTGTATTCACCAATGGTTTTAGCCATTCTTTGTAAAAAATACAACATCCATTATACATATTTAGGTACTGGTTGTATTTTTGAATATGATTCTTTTCATCCTTTTGGTCAAGAAATTAATGGTTTTACAGAGGAATCTCAACCTAATTTCTTCGGTTCATCATACTCTGTTGTTAAAGGATATACAGATAGATTAATGCATTTATTTGATGATAGTGTTCTTAATCTTAGAATAAGAATGCCTATAACTAACGAAAAAAATTCAAGAAATTTTATTACTAAAATTACTACTTATAAAAAAATTTGCTCAATACCTAATTCTATGACTGTTTTACCTGAAATGATTCCTATTTTTGTTGATATGGCTAAAAATAAAATTACTGGGACTTTTAATTTAACTAATCCTGGTTTAATTTCACATAATGAAATACTTGAATTATACAAGAAAATTGTTGACCCAGATTTTGTTTGGGAAAATTTTTCTGTTGAAGAACAATCACAAATTCTTGCTTCTGCAAGATCAAATAATTATTTAGACACTTCTAAGCTCCAAAATCTTTATCCAAATGTTCTTAATATTAAAGATTCTGTTATCAAATGTTTAGAAAATTATAAAAATAGTATTTAGTTTTGTATATATAAATTAATTTTTATTATTTAATTTATGTGATTATATAAAAACAGGATGCTAGTCTCATCTATAAAAAGGTACAGGGTGTGAAAGGAAATAAGAGGACTAGTTCAAAGACAAAAAAGATTACTACATACAAACACAAATGTAGTAGTTATACCTTAGGCGTCGTCCGGCCCCGGGAAATATAGCCCCACTCGCCCCTCAATGTTGCATAGCCGCACGTTGTTTGGGGTTACAAATCTTATCAATAGCACAAAAGGGTGACCATCTACTTCTCGTGGTCTTCGAACTCTTTGACACAAGTATTTAATGTCAAGCGAAGTGTTGGGGTCAATGTGACCGTTCTCTTCAAGGTAAACTCCAACTCGAAAAAGGTATTCTCGGACTATAGCCAAATATTCTGGGTGGTGGTCCATAGTTATAACTCCCCGTAAAACTTTTCGTAGCTATCCGATGGTGTGCCTATTGCAAATTGATTAATTAAGTAACAGCTTTCCAGATCATTGTTTTATTCAATTTTTTTGAATAATTATATAAATAAGTTTAATATTACTAAATTATTATATAAAAACAGGATGCTAGTCTCATCTATAAAAAGGTACAGAGGATATGAAGGGAATTAAGAAGACTAGTTCAAAAACAAAGAAGATTACTACATACAAACACAAATGTAGTAGTTTATACCCTAGGTGTTTTCAGGACCTGGAGAATATAGCCCTATGCGGATTACTCGCCCGCCATCAATGTATACGGCTGCAGGCGACCCAGTCTCTTCTAGTCCGCATACTCGCACATTGTTTTGCTCCGCCACATCTATGAGTCTAAGAAGAGGTTGACCTACTAGGCGTGGTGGTTTTGGAAATCTTTGAAGTATTACTTTCATTAAAACCGAAGAATCGGGGTCGTGGTGACCGTTCTCTTCAAGGTACACTCCGATTTGATAAATGTATTCTTGGACTTGAGACAAATATTCTGGGTCCATAGTTATCGTTTGTAGAGGAAAATAATATATAACTCCTCGTAAAACTTTTCGTAGCTATCCTATGGTGTGTCTATTGCAAATTGATTTCATATATATAAGCATTTCAGTTCATTGTATTATTCAATTTTTCTGTAATATATTATACAAAAAAATGATTTTTATTTATAAAAATTAACTTACTATATATTTATTAGAATTGTGTTCATAACTCAAATTGTATGATGAATCTACAATTCTTTTTACTTCAAAACTGATACCCTTTTTTTTAATTAAATCATTTATAGGATTGTAATTTTTACAATGTTCTAAATCTGTATAAGGTATTCCATAAGTTTTACTAATTAAAAATTTATCATTAACAGTTTTACTTGATAACATTTTTCTCATATTGTCATATAGTAATTTACAATTAGTATTGTAATGATAATACTCAACTGCTTCTAAGATACTATCTCCGTCTGGCATTTGTATTTAATAATATAATATTAAGATTAATATTTTATAATAGTTTCAATTTTTATATATGTGTTTACTATGATTATACAAACTAATTATAATTGTAATATATAAATAACTCACTTAATATTTTCAATATTACCAACTTCTTCTTGTTCATCATCATCTTCTTGTTCATCATCATCTTCTTGTTCATCATCATCTTCTTGTTCATCATCATCTTCTTGTTCATCATCATCTTCTTGTT
>JACCDO011204887.1_pt1 | contig 46786 bp, 35 predicted proteins | sample 7446101 | NCBI WGS metagenome assembly JACCDO01 (sample SAMN15323440, study PRJNA562643) | freshwater metagenome | isolation source: river surface water | place: USA:Blue River Watershed | collected 2017-08-16 | reverse complement strand
GAAACGGGCGCCACTGGTGAAACGGGTGCCACTGGTGAAACGGGCGCCACTGGTGAAACGGGCGCCACTGGTGAGACCGGTGCTACTGGTGAAACGGGTGCCACTGGTGAAACGGGCGCCACTGGAGAGACCGGTGCTACTGGTGAGACCGGTGCTACTGGTGAAACGGGTGCCACTGGGTCGACCGGTGAAACGGGTGCCACTGGTGAAACGGGCGCCACTGGTGAAACGGGCGCCACTGGTGCCACGGGAGAGACTGGTGCTACAGGTGAAACTGGCGCCACTGGAGAGACTGGTGCGACTGGTGAAACGGGCGCCACAGGAGCCACTGGAGAGACCGGTGCTACTGGTGAAACGGGTGCAACAGGAACCACTGGTGAAACAGGCGCAACAGGCGCAACAGGCGCAACAGGCGCGACTGGTCCAACAGGCGCAGATGGTCTTGCACAAACACGTATATGGGTGTATGGTCCTACTGCAACATCCCCTGGCACATTTACAACCGATGGTGGAACTGGCTATATATTTAACTTTACTGATATAACCGGCTCAGTCGCCGACTGGTATTATGCGCTAAGTTCACTATATCCATGGGTTCCAACTCTAATTGATCTAGTTGATGCAAGTGGCAATTATGATATTCTCGGTGTATCTGGTGTCACAAACAATCTAAATGGAACATTCTCTGTAACAGGTGGCGCGGTAGTAACAAATGGCAGTTTCGCTAATGGCACTCCAGTATTCACAACATTTACAGTTAGGGGTATTCAAGGTGTTACTGGACCAACCGGCGAAACGGGTGCCACAGGAGAAACGGGTGCGACTGGCGAAACAGGTGCCACTGGCGAAACGGGAGCAACGGGTGCCACAGGCGAAACGGGTCCCACAGGCGAAACGGGTCCCACAGGCGAAACGGGCCCCACAGGCGAAACGGGTGCCACTGGGACAGGATACTACGCAACTTCCACAACTGAACTTACAATGGCTATAGGCAATATGACATTCCTAACTGCAGATACTGGAGCATTCATCTCAGATTCACGGATACGGGCCACATCAAATACACCTGGTAATTATGTCGAAGGCCAAGCAGTTGTTACCCCAAATACTAGCATTACAATTACAGTTGACTATGTTGTTGGTGCGGGGACATACAGCAATTGGTCATTCACAATTGCTGGTGAATATGGAGCCACTGGTGCGACTGGTCCCACAGGTTCCACCCTCGAAATCCAGGGTGCAACTGCATATGGGTCCGTCCTCGTCAATTCACCTACAGGCAGCACTGCGGTCTATTACAGTGATGTCATCCAACTTGGCGTAACTGGCTCAACAGGTTATGTGCAGTTTGACGGTGACCTCCTTCCAGCGGCAAATCTTACATACAATCTTGGTGCAACGGGCCAGCGCTGGGCAGAAATGTTTGTCGGTCCCGCATCCATTAATATTGGCGGCCCAGCCGGTTCGACGGCTTCCTCCAGGATTGGTGCAAATACCCAGGGTATAGCCTACATAACAGAAGCAGTCGCCTCCTCCAATGTCTATATCGGCCCCACTGCATACACATCCACAATCCTCGGTGGCTGGAAACTCGGCACAACCGGCACCGCAGGCACATCCTCATATGACCTAATTGCAACTCAAATAGATACTACAACGGGTGGCGCAACAGGCGCTCCTCGCAGTCTCACATTTGTGCGCAATTATGAATATAAATCGGTGTTGTCAACAACAATCGGCACAACTTATGTATATCCTGTATCAACGGCTACTGTAAATATACATTCAAATGCTTTTGTGCGTGCAACTGGGTTCGTAACAACGTCTAGCGGTGGAGGTGACCATGTGTTTACATTTGATTTGATGTCAAATAATACAGCAATACCAATAACAACAATCAAACAGTCCGTTAGAGCAGGTGGTTTCGAGTCTGTTGCAATTACCTATCTCGACAACAACGTATCAGGTTCGCGCTACTACACGCTGCGGTCAATCACTGATAGCGGCAGTGGCACACTTTGTAATGTCAACTTCACCGTCGATTATTATTGAGGGCCACAATTAGAATGGTTAATATCGGTCGTCGTCGTCATGCTACCCGCCGGCATGGTAAAGCAAAGCGCGTTCTTGTTAATCTCAGTCCTTCGCATTTACAGAGGCGGTATTCTCGGTCTAGGTCTCAGTTGCGCTCTCGCGGTCGCTCTCTCAGAAATGCGCGGCATACTCGGGCGCAGCCGGTTATACGTATACGGTCGCCTGTTCATCGCCCTGCGTCTAATGCGCCTGCCCCTGCATCTGGACCCTCGTGGTTCGGCACCCAGCAAACGAGTCAGCCATGGTTTCTTGGCCGCTAATTTACGGGTCTAAATCGCACCGCCTTTAAAGTATATCAGAATGGATGCTATAACAGCCAATCTGACAGCCTTAATGGCGGTCGCGCCGCCCACCAGACCTGCGGTTTGTCTCACAATGATTGTGAAGAACGAGTCCCATTGTATTGCCCGCGCCCTCAAATCGGCAATCCCCTTCATTACCCATTACTGCATTCATGACACCGGCTCTACAGACGCCACCAAGCAAATCATTGCGGATACTATGGCAGCCGCCGGCATTCCTGGGGAAATCCACGATGAACCATGGGTCAACTTCGCCGAGAATCGCTCGAAGGCTCTCGCATCTGCCCGTGCTCTCTGTCCCACCGGCTGGGCCTGGATGCTCGACGCCGACGACACCATCGAAGGCCAGCCGCCTCCACCTGAGTTCTGGACAAATATTCCCGCCAATGTAAATGCCCTCCGTGTGCGACTTCATCACGGTTCCCTCAAGCACCATCGCACCCAGATCTTCTCCTCGCGCTCTAACTGGGTCTATAAGGGGGCCGTCCATGAGTGGCCGGCGTGTGAAGGTGCGGCCGAGGTTCATGCAATTATGCCCGATATGGTGTGGCAGCAGGCACGATGTGAAGGCGCGCGTTCACAGGATCCTCTCAAGTATGTCCGCGATGCATTCGCCCTCCGTGCGGAACTCGCGAAGACCCCCGACGAGCCGCGTGCGTGTTTCTATTTGGCCCAGAGTTATCGCGATGCGGGTTTGATCGAAGAGGCAATTAAGGCGTATAAGCATCGTGCCACGCTGGCGACGGGCTGGGCCCAGGAGGCCTACATGTCCTATGTGAATTTAATCAAACTCGCCCCGACCTTCGAGGAGAAACTGGCATATGGCTGGAAGGCCGTCGAACTTGATCAGCACCGTCTCGAGGCACCCTATGCGGTCCTCTACGCTGCTCGCACGATGAACAAGTTCAGTCAGGAGGTCTATGCACTGGGTATGGTCACCGAAAATCGGAAGGCACATGATTATTTCCTGTTTCCCGAGCCGCATATTTACGACTACGCATTTGACGATGAACTGGGTATTATTGCGTATTGGAAGGGCCATTACAAGGTCGCAGCCGAGGCATCCCTGCGGGCCAAGGAGAAATGCTCGCCGCACCATCTTCCGCGCATTCAGGCAAACTACGACTTTTCTGTCGCCAAGCTCAAGTAGGGCCGTGATGCCGCTGCTGCCCTTCGTTGCTGCTGCCCTTCGTTGCAGCACGCCGCGGCACATAAACCATTATCCACACTCCCTAATAGAAAGTCCACGATGGCCCCGCGAAAAATATATGATGTGTTTCAGCCAGGTTTGGTGCGCGGCTCTGAACGACTCCTGTTTGATCCCGAGAAGGCCTACGCGTATGTCGAGCATCCGACCGAGGGATGGCGCGTATATTTGCGGTCGGCCGTCTTCGTCCATGAAGCGGGTGCGCCTTTCAACTGCCGGCGCTTCGTCGTTGTGAAGAAAACTGGGGCGGCACCGACGGCACCCACGTGGGAACCCCCTAAGGGCCAGATGGAGGGGAAGGACATGCGCGCGGGCAAGTCTATTATGGCTCTTTTAGAGGAGAATGTGCGGCGCGAGACGGAGGAGGAGGCGCATATTACAGACTTCCAGAGCCTTCGTCATACTGGTATAATCTTCCAGGATACTGAAGAGGACTTCCCTGCGAATTGGTTCTTCCAGTATCATATTTTCCAGGGATTCTGCACACCAGCCGCCATACAGGTCGGTTATGACTGGTTCGCCTGGGCGACGGCGCACCCACGGGCCTTCGCACGGATGCGCCGCGACAGGCGCGAGAAGGACGCAATTGACTGGTATAGCGCGCGGCGGACCCCGCTGAATCCTCGCTGGTGCCGCGGGATTGCCGCGCTCTATTTTAAAAAAGCGTGTGGCGAAGCATAAGTATGCGGTCCCCTCCATCGCCCTAACTGCAATCACAACTCCAATTACTAATTGACACATTCAGTTAGTAATTGTAGTATATTACCCATAAAAATTGATGCACGCCACTTAGGGTATACGCACATCTACTACCCACTGTCACACAAGCCATAATGGCCGCATCCGCCACCCAAGCCCCTCGAACGTATTGTGCAGAAACGCCCGAATATCTCTACGATTGTATTGCTGATGAATCTGCTCTCGACTGGGATGCATACCTGGCAATTATCGACGGTCTCCGCGATCGCGGGTATATCGAATTGCTCGTCAGCAGCGATGACATAACGCTCTATAAAGCAAAAACAGGTCTTGCGTGGCCAAACATTGCTGAGTTGACTGAACCCCTCGAGCGAAAGATCCTCCTGCAACTCGTAGACAATCCTAAATGCTTCTTCGTGCTCTTCAATACACAGAAAGGGAAACTCCGCATTTCAGGTAAGGAAATGGCGTCATGGGCCGCAATTCCATTTGAGACCCAGCGGACCGTGAGTTTCCTCGTCGTCGACAATGACCGCACACTATCCGAGCAGTCGGTCAATGGCCTCTTCAGTTGTTTTCCCTTGCGCACCGACCATGAAACTATCGCGGACCCCCTCGAGAAGTATAATGTGCGCATTTTCGAATTGTCGAGCAACAGTAAGACATCGCTGCGTGAAATTCTCACGTATATTGACGCATATGCGTTCAATCCCACATACTCGATGCCTCTAATTGTTGTCCTGGCAAACAATAAGCAGATGGAGAAACTTCTGAAGATTCTTGTGCATATCAAGAAACAAGCGAGTCGCACAAAACTGAGCGCTGGCGTAATCTGGGACGAGGCCGATAAAACCTACCCGCAATTCCGTGAAAAACAGTTCATGATCGACGGTGCGCCGACGAACTTCCTGCAATTTATCAATGAACCCGAGAGCACAACGATCTTTCGCTGCGGATTCGTAACTGCCACCGAGGGGGAACTTTTAGAGGAAGAGTATGATGAGTGTGCAAATGCGCATCATTACCCGATTGTTATGGATCCCGCTGAAAAGGATAACTACTTCGCGTTTCATCACCCTGAATGCAAAAAACAGCATATTGCGGTCCGTTCGGGTGAATCAAATAACGTGATTGCCGAGCGTGTTCTTGCTGAAAATCTGGCCGCCTTCAAGCGCCCGCTTAGCCTCCGTGATGGTTCGCCCTATTATCGGAAAATTATACTCAATTCCAACTCCAAGTCCGAAGATATGCGAGCGTTTGCCCAGGCAAATAGAGGCGAGTTCAATATACTTACCTTTAACATGGTCGGTGTTACACTCTACACGTCCGCATCCGCCGCAGGAAAGAAATATTCGGCACGGAAGCAGAATCTGAACCGCCTACTCTTCTACATTTACAAGATGAATCACCTCAACGACAAACCGCTGATTATCCTTGGGCGGCGCAAAGTTGACCGTGGTCTTGGATTCCATTACGCCCCTCGCACACATGGACCGCGCATGCGCGTGATTCCAGGGAAGGACGGGGATTGTCACACAGATGGCACTGAGGGTCTGATTTGGACGGATATGATTCTCGGAAACAAAATCGAAGATAACGCAACGGCGGTCCAGAAGGCCGGTCGCGGGGCCGGCATCATCCGCCAATGCCCACAATATGCTGGGGAATTCACTTACTGGGTCGACGAAGAAACCGCGCACAAGATTGAGCGCCACTACAAGAAAGTCGATGTTGTAAATGAACTCGTCGGCAGCAATACAATGCAACAGGCTTTCGAGCAGGCGGAAGAGGCAGTTCCGCTTATTCGGAAGAATCACTCCGTTGATCTGTCCACATTCCGCGTTATTCGTGCGGCGACTGATGAGGAAACACTTGCCATTACAAAACGAATTGTTACAGAACTATTTGCGGAGTCTTATCGCAAACCCCGTGTAGATGAGGTGTCAGGTAAATATAAGACTTCATTGAATGCAATAAGCGAAGTTGCGGGACTTCTTGATGCAATTAAGAAGGTTCCTGGTTCATATGGATCACATACTGGTTCAGATGGAAAAGAAAAAGTATACCGCCGATTCCTTCCGTCATACCATGCCGACAAACTTTGTTGCGTCATCCCTCTAATTGACCCCGCGTATACCCAGGATATGAAACAGCGTCTCGACACTGTCTTTGGTGAATACTTTATGGAGGTCCCGCAAATTGGGGATATTGTATAAAGCCGCCTAAAAATAAGCCTCGTAATGTAATTAACATTATGAATCTATATCCCATTTATGGGCACATCGGCTTCAAACTATTTTTCGCGGCATGTGCATTTCGTGCCTCCGAATTCGCCAGGGATACTGCCGCTGACCGCCGGCAACTCCTGGAGGAATTGAGGAAACTCAATCGGACGCTGGCAGCGCAGCAGCCACCCCGTCTCTAAACGCGGTCCGCCCCCATTTTATCCGCATTGCAACTTACCATGACAGTGCTAAGTTGCTGCGCCGCCACCGCCTTGTAATCATAGGTGCACCCGTGGTCCTCCGCATATCGATGGGCCGCGCAAAATCCCCCACCACATTTGCATTCAAATCCCGTCAGCCCTAGGCGCTTCCCGCACGTGCGACATCCTGCAGACTTCTTGGCTTGTGTCCCTGGCATATTCTAATCCGGGTCCAATAAAACACTGAGCAGGTCGCGTCAATTTTAAGCGGCCACTGCAAAGTTAAAGTATCACACGAGTATACACTTAATCACCTCCCCGCGCCCCCATGCAACATTTCTGGAACCAGGCCCCCGTCGCATCCCTAATTGATATCCTGCGAGTTAAACTGTTTGGCGCGCAGAATCCCCGTGCACCCCCGCGTGCAATCGAAGCCCCCACATTGCTAGCCGACACACCACAATTAGAGGTTGTGCAAGGGCGCGCTGCGGCCGAAGAGTATACCGTCTTTCTTTCCACCAACTATCTAACTGCAGGTTCTGATGGTCCACGCTCGTCCCTGACGGCAGACACTTTAGAAACTTTAATCGCGGACAGCGGAGCACGTCCACTTCTTTATCGCGGTAGCGGCAGCGGCAGCGGCAGCAGTCGCCGAGAACTTTTAGGGTGTATTCTTTCGGCGCCCCTGGGGAAACTTTACCGGGCCGCCATGCCTGGTTCGGCTGGCGCATCCGACTTTTCTTTACGCCTCATCAGAGACTTTTGCGTAGGAGCGACCAATCGTCGCCAGGGAGTTGGCACAAAACTGCTATTAGGAGTGTTGCGGGATTGTGCGATGAATTGTGGAGGGGTGCAGGCGGTCTTTCTTAAAGAAGGTGCACCACTGGGACTGGGGGCTAGCACACCGCTCCGCAGCAGTTCGTGGATTTACAGGCGAGTGGCTGCAGGCGGCGGCGCGGCGCCACGCCAGGTCCGCGAACTATCCCTAAAAGACGCCCTGGAACTCGTCGCGATTTATGGGCTGGGTAATGAACGGCTTCTGTATAACCGGCCACCAGAGGGTGCAGCCGTTGCCACTCGTATCTTCCTATATGAAGGGTTTCGAGGATCCGCTGTGGCTGCTTTTACGCCGGCCTACCAGGTGCATCCACGGGACGGCGCTGCCATCATCTTCCAAACAGGATGGGTGGAAACCGGCACGCTCCTCCCAATGGAACGCGCGACGGCTCTGCGGCAATTAAGTGATGCGGCAGCGGCGGCAATGCGCGCTCCCTGGGTGTGGATGGACGGCGCGTGCGCGCGCGGGCCGGTGCAGCCTCCTTGGCGTGCCGATGGGCCGTTTCACTGGTATATGTATGGGTGGACGGCTGATTTGTATGGAAATGCCGAACTTTTCCTTGTAGTCTAAAGTATGCCGATTACTCATAAAGTATGTCAGAGGTGCAGGTAAAGTTCGAGCCAGACTCGGTGGTCAAAAGTGTTGTCTCAAAGTTTCTGGAACGGGCAAAGTTCGGAAAGCAAAAGTATGGGACAGATCTCGACCGCACTGATCTAGGAACCCTTGATTGGATTCAGCATGCCCAGGAGGAACTCATGGACGGTATTCTTTATTTGGAGAAACTGAAACAGAGCGTTGGTGGCACGCAGAAGCCCCAGTAAATTTGAAGATCGACTCGGTGCCATATTCTTTAGCGCCACTAAGTCACACAAACAGCCCAAGCCATGTCAGATAGCGATGCAAGTAGGACACTCATACTTACATATCTATTTACCATACTAATTGCAGGCGGAGTTATTATCGCCTTCATTACAATCTATTATTTGACGCGTGAGCGCAGAGCCGCCGCTACTGCTGGCGCCGAACTAACTGCTGTGGTTGTTGAGGCCCCACAGGGGCTCGTGCAGCAGGTTGCTGGGCGGCAGCAGCCCTTGCAGGCGCAGGAGCCGCTACTGCCTTAGGTGCGGCCGCCATAGGCACAACTACAGGCATCCCCACAATCTTCCCAACAGTCTCCTTATAACTAGCCTCACAGTCCACATAATATTTCGCCAGCACCTGGCGAGCCGCAGCCGCAATTGCATCGAGTCCAGGAATACCCCCTTTCAATATATTCGGATGAATGTTTATTTTGCGATCACGCCCAATCGCAAACATCAGCGCAAATAGTTTGTCGACCTCTCGCACATGCTCTAACTGCCGACTCCACAGTTTTTTTACGCCCTCGCTGGCAATCCCTATCTGCTTAGTCCCTAGTGTTATCTGCTGCGCCATCACATCCTTGCGCCCCAACGATGACGCGATTCGGCCACAAAGTGTCTTTTCCCAGGTGTCTTTAATCTGGTCGAGTCGAGGATTCTGGGCACTCGCCGGCGACTCAAAGATCGCACCGAATGCACGCAAAAGATCCAAATATTCTTTCTTTGATGCGTCCGTCAGGCGCGGTGCGCCATCCACAAAGACATTGTAAAGTGTCCCCATTGCGGCTATACCAGGACTCGTCGTGACCGCCTCCCCAGGCCGTGGCAGGCCCGTCGGATTCGGCGCCAAGAATCTGTAATTGCAGATGAAAGAATTGGCTGCCCGTCCACCCATCGACCGCAGTGCATCTAATTGGAGTAACTGGAGAGACCGCGCAACACAGTGCGCGACCGGCTTGTAACTGGCACTGACCGCCTCATAGATTGGGCGGATACTCGCCGGCACTATATCGCCAGCACGACGGGGCTCGCCATATCTAGGCGCATCATATGAATAGCCGTCCGCGCGTTGTTTTTCTGTTTCAGATGCAGTGGACAATTCAGGATATACATAGCTGTCAGGATTGGCTTCAAGTGATTTTAATGTTTTATTAATATGGCGAATAACTAGCGCAAGTGCTTGCTGTATATATTCTTTTCGCTCATTTATGGGGTATGTAATGTGCCCGTCGTCGTCAATTTCAATATGTATATTTTCAAATGCAGCCGCTCGGTCAAATGTTTTATGGGCCTTTTTGGCGGTTGCCGATTTTTCCCATAAATATACTTTATCGACTGATATGCGATTATCATTAATATTTATCCGCGCAATTAAATATGTCGGCACACTTCCGAATTCTCCACGCGAAATTTCATAGGCGACAAACGCAGTTCCACTGGATCTATCATCGGCCGTCTTTTTAATTGAGAAAAATACATTACGTCTATCTTTTAGAGGGTAAAAATTCATATAGCCAAGCGTAATTCTCCCGCCCTCAATCATATAACCCTTCATAAATGAGAAGGTTTGTATATAACCCCCGCTCATCTCCGCACCACCTCTAACTGGCAACCCAGGCCCCGCCAACACAGGCCCACCAAGCCCCGCAGGTCCACCGACCAGCCCCTTATATTCTCCTAACTGACCCAGCACGGACGACCCCTGGCGCACCATTTCACTGTCAAACACGGACAGCGCGAGCGCCGCAAAAATCTGGAAGAACCGCGTGAAAAAATAGCCGAGGGCCACACAAATCTCCTGGCGCTGCGCCTGTATGAGTTTGTCTGTCGCAGGATTCTTCGTCGGGGTCGAACTGGTCAGCACATCGGCGCGCTGGAAATATATCGTCTTGGAATCCTTCGTCCCACGCACAACTGGCACAACGTCAATACTGCGGAAATATTGTTCGAACGCCCCGCCGATCACTAAAATATAGTTTTTACATGTGCTCGGATTCGCCATATCGAGCAAATCTTTCGGAGTGATTCGCTCCAACATCACCCTAAGTGCAGCATCTGCGATTAGTCGCATAGGCTCTGATGCCCGCAGCACTTGTTCGCGCGAAACAGCGGCGACTGACTGAGACCCGCCCATATTACTATTAGGGTATATAATAAGCTCCCCGCCCGCCGGCCAGCCTACTTTGCCACGAACCCCGCCACTCCTAATAGCACTTCCTTATAAGCCTCCAGGCGTCGGAGACACTTCTGCAGTGTCGCCACACTGACATCGGCGGCCTTCGCGATTTCCGCCATGGAAATGTGCACATCCTCCATATTGGACAGCACGAACGCCACGCAGCCAGCGGCCAGTGATGGTGGAACATTCTCCACACTGTAGCCCTCCGCCTCCGCCATATTGGCCACCGCCCGTGCACCAGCCTCAATAGCCGCCGACTTCGCCCGAGGAATCGGCAGACGACTCAGGGGCAGCGACACGTAGTCCTCGGCCTTCGTCGAGCCGTAGCCCGTATCCACCATCACCTTCTTAATGAGTCCCTTCTGCTCGGCCAGAGCGAATACCTCCTGGAAGAATTTGAGGGCCTTCGTGAAAGTCGCCGTGGAAAGTGTGAACATGTCGGCGATTTCCTTCGGTTTGCGTGGAGAGGCGGCCTGTTTCAGCGCTGTATAGAGACAACTGGCCAACACGGCATCGCGTGTCAGACCACGCCGGTCACACAGTTCATGCAGGGTCACATACATCTCCTTCGTCTCCTCAAGAATCGATGAACTGAGTCCATAATTGGTCGCCACAAGGGAGAGCCGATCGAAGATCTGGAGAAGAGAGCGCTCCTTATAGGGCATCGCATTCCAAATCTGGAACTTCTTAATGCGATACATGTTGCGCCCCTGGCCACCGAGCATCATAGTCCCCAGAGACGCCTCCGGAAGTCGATGGTCCTGCGGAGCGCCCACACGACATGGGTCACCACCACGATCATCATTGGCGAAATAACGATACTCGGCAGTCGTATCGTAGAGGCGCCCGAGCACTTCACCGCATTTAGTGCAGATGGACATTTCCTCGTGAAGAATGTCCTCCGCAGTGGCCCCACAACGACAGCCGGCAAATTGGCCCTCTGTGCCAGCACCACCTCCTTCCGCCCCTTTCCCGCTTCGCTCCTCATCGAGCGCAGTCCACCATTTTTCATAGTCCAGTTCGGATATTTCGCTTGTTTGCATGGCTTGGTGCCCGCACGCACTCCTAAATGCCACTAATTCAAATTTACCCGGGGTCCCTAATAGAATAGTGAATGTCGACCGGTGACCAGCCATTAAATCAAAGATATGGTAATGAAATCCGCGACACGATTTTACCGACATCAGAGCCGACTGGTATAGGATTCCTCGGCCCATCATACGACCCAGCCGATGAAATCATGCTTCCACACCAAGTCGGTGTGCGCAATGAAGGGACGCTCGGGGCCACAATGGATGCCGCCAAGGCCGTCGCCTGGTATGCCGACATGATTGGCTTCGGCGGACCATCCAGTGATTTCACACGGTCAATGGATACTAAACCATATCCCGTCGGTGTGAACTATTTCCTGCGGACCAGCCAGAAATGCTCCAATGGCGAGGATATGTGGGAGTATGTCGAGGGAATTCCCACAGGTGAAATGATGGGCAAGCGCATCAAGCAGGCGCTCGAGGGCATGGGCTACCCTCCCCTGAAAGGTCTCGCCCCAGGTATGATAGAGGATGTGCAGAAAGCTCTGAACCCTGAGCCGGTCGTCAAGGCACTCTTCGGGTCGGCCTACCCGATTTGCAAACAGGAACGGCGACGGGTCGGATCCGCCATGAATAAACTGGCAGCAGACGATGGCACTCCCTATGTGGAAGATCCAGGCAGTGTTGAATATGTCGACGGCGTCCCTTATCAGACTCGCTGGGTCCTCGACCGCTATGTCTCGCGCGCCGCATGGGAGGCCGATAAGGCACGCCAGGGAGGTGCCGCGGAAGGCTGGCGGAATCAGCGCGGTCAGGCCGCCGCCCTCGGTTTCACGGCGGCTGCCCTGCTAGCCATTGCGGTGGTCGCACGAGTTTTACGCAGTTAGGGTGGGTGCCGCGCTGGTGCAGCCCAAAGAAAAATATAGGTGCCGGCGTGGCCGGCTGTTATATTTTTCTATCCAAGTAGTCTTCTTCGCAACCTCCTAATTGCAGTTAATCGGGGCCTCTCTAAGGACCACCTGCACCGCCACCAGCAACCTTCGGTGCGAATCCCTTCAGGGTTGGCACCGCACCGCCCGCGGCGAACGCCCCACCAGGCGCCCCGTCCGTCAACATCGGCTTCCGCAGCAGTTTCCCCTGCGTCAGAATACGGGACGAAATACACATCGTCTCCAACTCCTGAATGAGGAGTTTCGACGCATACGGAATCTGCACGTTGCTGAAATTCGTCGTATTCCCGCACCCACGACAGAGCCACACGCCCGTCGCAGGATTCGTAATTGCAAGTAGCCCGCAGTCACGACATACGTTGCACGGGAACGCATCGGAACACTCCATGAAGCGCTCCTTGGTGAACTCGGCGATACCATGGGCCGCCACACAATCTCTCTCCATCTCTCCAAAGCGGAGCCCACCCTCCCGTGCGCGCCCCTCGGCCGGCTGACGGGTAAGCATAACAAGCGGTCCCGATGCACGACTGTGCATCTTATCCGCCGAACAGTGGCGCAGACGCTGGTAATAGCAAGGCCCGATGAAGATCGCTGTCTCCATCATGCGGCCCGTATGACCATTGTAGAGAATCTCATTGCCATACGGCTCAAGTCCATACTGATCACGCATAATCCGCGCCATGTTTTCCACGGTCACCTCACCGAACGGCGTGCCATCGCCCAGTGTCCCCATCTGACAGCACAACTTCCCCAGGAGAGTCTCCATAAGTTGTGCGATAGTCATACGCGAAGGAATACAGTGCGGGTTAATAATCATGTCAGGCACGAGTCCACCCGCCGTCTGGGGCATATCCTCAGGGTTCAGAATCATCCCCAGGGTGCCCTTCTGGCCGTGACGAGAGGAATTTCCAGTCCATACTGCCGCGTCCGACCCAGCACGACGCACTAAGAAGACCCCTGAAGGAACCGTAACACAGTATACCTTGTCACCACTGTATGTCGTATTTCCCACCCGCAATTTCCTGTAACCAATCACCCTAACTGGCTTCCCATCGGCATTCATCATGTGCACAACATGACCACTCTCAATGTAGCGTGCAATATATTCAGCACGAATCATCCGATACTCCGAGTCATTCTCCAGCAGACAATACATGCGATGTTCGGCAGTCACAATCTGCTCCGCGCCGTCCTCATTTACGAAATTATGCAGCACATCCTTATCCGCCAAATCAAACACAGGCGTATCCTTGACAATCTCCCAGGAAACTGCAGCACCACCCCCTGCAGCAATTATTTGACCAATTCGCACATTCCTAATTGAAATCCACCCTTGGTCACGAGTAAGCACCTCGTGGTCGCCAGTCAAGCAGAACTTATCCCCAATCTCAGGAATACGGTCCTGGCGCATGCGAATCTTCGCGAATGAATACCCCTCACCGTTGCGGCTCTTATAGATCTTGTCCACATAGCCAACTTCATTGTTCCGCGGCGTCCGCGACACATCACGGAAACGCTTCGCACCCGCTGGCAGCACAGCCCCCGTCGCCACGCGCAGCGGCACAACTTTCCCAATTAGGATGTCATCCGAGTCGACATAGGTATTCTCAGGCACGAACCCGTCCGCGCCCAACTTGTCATAATTGGAACTCTTCAGTTGGCGCGTCAACTCAGGCTCGGGCCGGCAGAATCGCTCCTCCTCACCACTCGACTGATTCTTCCGCTCCTCATCCTTATAGGTCCGGTAGAAGATGCTGCGGAAACGCCCACGCTCCAGCGACGCCCGATTGAACATGTTGGAATCCTCCTGATTGTAGCCCGAATATGTCATAATTGCCACAATAATGTTCTGGCCCGTCGGCAGTTCCTGGGCCTTGTAGAAGCGGCTCATGAATGGACTGACGAACGGCTTTTCCACATAAGACAGGACGTGTGCCATTGTGTCGAACCGCTCGCGGTAATTGAGTGAATAGACCCCCATCGCCTGCTTCCCCATCGATGCCTGATAGGCATTTCGGGGCGACTGATTGTGGTCAGGGAACGGAATATTGCTCGCCAGGGTCCCCAGAGAAATCGACGGGTGAATCTCGGCGTGCGTGTAGTCGGCCCCCGCCTTGAAGAGGTCCGCCATATTCATCGCAATGTAGGCTCCCTCCGTTTCACCGGCGTCCATATACTCGATGAGCCCGTGCCCGCCAGGCGACCGCCACAGCAGCAGCGTATTCCAGTCAGTAATACCGTCCACCTCCGCGCGCAGGCGACCCGTCCCGTCCGCCGCAATCTCCCTAAGTGAATCCGCGACGAACAGCGGACGGAGCATGCGACCAGCCTCCGTGGTAATCCACAGTTCCTTATAGACCGGCTTCCAGATAATCCCCGTATGAATGTGAATGACACCCGAACGCTTCGCCGCCTTCAGTGCAGCCACCGTGCCAATCGCCGCATCGACGGCAAGTGTCCCAATCCATGCACCATTAAGGAATACGCGGACATCTTGGTGCAGGTCGGCTACGGAAGTCCCTTGCAGGGGCCGCAGTGTGCCGAGACGACCCAAGTAGTCGGCCACCACACCGCCCTCCGAATAAATGCTGACGAAGGCCGTCGACGCCATATTCTTCACCACACCGACAGAATGGCCTTCTGGCGTTTCTGCAGGACAAATGTAGCCCCATTGACTGTTATGGAGTTTACGCGGGGCGATGAGTTTGCCTGTCTTCTCGATCGGCGTCGAAATTCGCCGCAAGTGCGAAATGGACGCCAGGTAGTTCAGTCGGTTGAGCACCTGCGACACACCAATCTTTGCCGGCCCGCCGATCTTCGTCGAGCCGAAATTGCCCGTCGCCATCGACGACTTCAAATTAACATCCAGAATAGTCGACTTGATGATTTTGTTGATATTGTTGATGTTCACAATTTCCTCGTAATTCCCATTTGCCCGCCACGAACCGTTGTGAATCTCCTTACTGAGAGACGCACGAATATCCTTCACCATCCGCGCGGTCACCGTCTTACGGAAGAGATCGGCCATTAGGAATCCTGGAATATCCACACGCTTGTTTGGATATGCATCACGGTCATCGGCCGGCAGACGCTTGGCGTTCACCCAAAGCATCTTGCGTGTCATGTGGGCGAGGAAACAGGCCTTCTCGTAGGTCTTATCGGCCCCGCCGATTTGCGGGAACAGTTCCTCGGCCAAGATGTCGGCGATGGAAATCTGCTTCTGATTGCGGACGGACCATGAGTTGATGAATTGTGCCAGCCAGGCGAGCGCGGCCTCCTGTGTGTGGATTGTGCTGGCCTCCATCATCGACTCGGACATCACAGCGTCAAACACGGGGTCACCGTCAGGTCCGAGGATGAGTTCCCAGATGTCCTTGTCGGCCGTCACACCGAGCGCCTTGAAGAGGACGAAGAGGGGGATATCGGACTTGATGCGAGGCACAGTGGCACGCAGGAGTTTGATGGTGGGATTCTTCGGATGATAGACCATCTTCACCGCATTGCTTTTAGGGACCTGGTCGTTGTCAGGGCCGATACACTTGATCTCCACGACCTCGACGTCCTTCGCCGAATTGCGCCCATTGCGGAAAACGAATGGGCGGTTCTCGCTCATGCGCTCCTGTGAAATGACGGCGCGCTCACCTCCCTGAATGATGAAGTAGCCGCCCATGTCGTGCTCGCACTCCCCGAGTTGGGACGGATGGATGCTCGGCTGGTCACGGAGAAGACAATACTTCGACCCCACCATGACGGGAATCTTCCCTAAGTGAACATTCGGGAAGACACGTGTGCGGGTTTCGCGGACACCCCCGCGTGTATTATCAATGGCCGTGATTTGGACATGGACATCGACATTTAGGGGTGCTGCGTAGGTGAGATTGCGCAGACGGGCGTCATTGGGGAGCATCGGGTGAACCGCGCCGTTGTTCTCGAAGTTCGTCGGCTTGCGGAGGGTGACCTTACCGAAGTTGATGCTGATTTCGAACTCGTGGTTGACGGTGGGGGCTGCCGCATGTGGAGCTGCCGCAGCGCCCCCAATGAGCGCATTGGCAGCACTGGTCGACAGCCCGGTGGCCGATGCGAGGGCGGAGCGGGGGCCGGCGAGGGGGGTCTCTGGAGAACCGCGGACAACAATGGGATTGACCATATGGATGATTTCAGGAATGTCGTGCTCCATGAATTGATTAAATGACTCAATCTGGTGGCTGATAATCTGGCGCCCGTCGGACTGCGCAAAGAATCGGGCCAGAATATGGCGATACGATACGATTTGCTGGGTGTCAGGTGAACTCATGGCTTGTGGCTTGTTGCTGGTGGCTGCTTGGATGGCGCTGGGGGCGACAATACTTTCAAATTTGCGCATGGGCTTTATGCTGGTGCAGGTGCTCGCCACAAAAATATCCACTAATTGTAATGAGTGATTCTGTTAAGAAAATCGTAGTAACGGGTGGCTCGGCTGTTTGGACACCCCCTCCGACAGAGGCGGACGGGACTCGTCGTGCACGACGTGCGCCTACCACACGGCGGCGCACACCACAACCCAAATTCGCCGTTTCACGACAGGATGGGGGTAACGGCAAGGAGGGTAATGCAAGTGCCCCCACAGAAAATACAGAAGCGCCTAAACAACCCAATGCGATTCGTTATGTTGTAACACCTGAGCCTGCACCAGTTCCATTTAAGAACCTCCCCGCAGCCACGAAACAGATTGTCATTAAACCAAATGACAAACCGACTGCGACTGAGCAACAAGAAGCCTCAAGTCAGCCAACACAGCCATCTGCCGGCGGCGGCACAACTAAAGTGGTGATCGGCGAAAAGAAGCCCCGTCACGTCAAAGTTATTTTAACAAAGAAGCGCGCCCGCACACCCGACGCCGCCCCTAAAGTTGCCGAGAAGGCCCATAAAGTAAAGTTAAAGACAGGCCGCCTCCGCAAAGTCATGCGTCGCGCCCAGATGATCCGCGCAAAGGCTGCCGAACTACCTTTAGAGAGGGTGCGTGCCGAACTTGTAAAGGAGGGGATTATAAAGTCCACAAGTAAGGCTCCTGAGAGCATGCTCAGGCAGATGTTCGCCGACGCAAAGATTCTTTCAGCAAAGACACTTTAGGGGGTCACGGACACTTTGCCGGCGACCGACCGGCAGACACTTTGGAAACCCGTAAAGTGCACCTGCCGCTAAAGACATACTTTAGTGACCCGGTCGGCCACCCCCGTCCAAAATCATTATACCTAATTAGAATGATTTTGGGCCTGAATCTTGACCCCAAATTGCTTATATTGTTTGTCGTATGCGTTGTCCTACTTTCTCTAATTGCAGTCGAGGGGTTCGCACAGTATAAATCCTATACCGACATGCTCCGTGCCAAATACGGCCTCAGTTCATCGGCCTCCATGTCGGCAACCGAGTATGCTGCGCGCAAAGAATGGGAACAGGCGAATATATCGGACAAGAGCGACCTTTATGCTGCCCTTAAATCAGGCGAAATGACATGGGCAGATGTGCAGAAGTTGGCAGCGGCAGCCAGTCCCAAACTCGGAAAGACCGGCTCATACAAGCGTGATATAACGGACTATAAGGTGGACCCCACGACCAGTTCCGATTGGGACCCCGTGAATAAGCGCTACAACTACCGCTACGAAACCGTCTACATGACGGACAAACTCCAGTATATCAATCAGCCAACATTCGAGGCTGATTTGCGACTCACTCAGGGTAAGGTGATGAGTCAGTGCGCGGAAGACGATTTTAATTGCATGCGCCTTATGACATATGGAAAGGGGGGCAATCCTTGGTCGCTCCTGTCCGCTGGCGGCGCGGCGGCACCATATGATGCATCCAATCTGTCTGCTACGCAAAACTCCGCACCAGCCACAATGCCAGCCACAAATGCGGCCGGTTTCCCTACCACACAACCTGCTGCCGCGGCCACAACCAGTCCTCTTGCACCTTCAGGTGCATCCCAGACTAGTCTCGGGCGCTGTATATTGGATTGTGTATACCAGTATGGTGGATCATTCACGGAGAAAAACATCATGAGTTGCACGACTCTCTGCCAGTCCAAGACCACGTAAATTTGAAGCGCATCAGCCGCATACCCTAAATGCACCACCAACTAAGCCATGCAAACGTTCATAAAATTCTTCCACACAACCATCCTACCTGCACTTAGTGGGACTGCCGCAGGCAGTATACTTACATGGATGATTATCGATAATGAGTTATATAAACGCGGCTGCCGATGCCTGAATAAATGAGCGGCGGTGGCACACTTCGAACAATCGCATCAATCATAACTGCAGTTTTCACGGTTGGCATTTATGACCGCCTGGGGCCGCGGAAAGACGGACCTGATTTTGTGGACAAGGTCGCTGCGACTGGCCAGACTGTATACAAATCTCTCCAGGAAGGCACCCAGGGGCGCGCCTAAAGTTCGGTCGCCTTTATATATTAACCAGACCGCCCCCACCACACCCTAAATGTATGACGAATATGAACGCTTTTGGCGACAGTATCGGCCCCTATACGGTCCAAATACTGCCATTTTTTTGCAAGTCGGTTCCTTTTATGAACTCTATGATCGCCAGGACCCTGAAACGGGCACCTGTGATTTCAATGTGCGTGACCTCGTCGATTTCCTCGGCATTCAACTAACAATTCGTCGTGGTGATGCGGGAGCGGGTAAAGACGGCCTCTTCGCCGGCATTCCAGACTACACACTCCATAAATGGGCTGGTAAACTGACGGACAACGGCTGGACAGTGGTCGTCGTGGATCAAATCAAGGATGCAACGGGACGCGTGGCAAAGCGCCAAGTGAGCCGCATTTTGTCTCCAGGGACTCACTGGGAAAATGCCGCCGTTGCCGATGCACCTGCAATTATGGGTGTGTGGTTGGCTGCAGGGAGCAGCGCAGCCGGTCAGCCGCCAACATTCGGCGCGGCCACCTTCGACCTGTCGACCGGCATTACAAACACATTCGCCGGCCAAACACGGGGGCGCACCGACGCCTGGAGTTCGGATGAACTCGTCCACTATTTGCAGGTCCATTGCCCCCGCGAACTGGTCGTTTGGTGGTGCGGCGATGCACTCCTCGCACCGGATGAGGCGACCTTTCGCCGTCGCTTGGCATACCAAGGAGGCGCCCTCCATATTCGCGTGCAAGCAGCAGGCGCCGCAGAGGACAGCCTCAATAAACCGCTCGTTCGCGAGCAACTCCTTCGTGAAGTCTACAATATCCAGAGCCTCCTGCCGACCCGCGAGTGGCTCGGCCTAGCCGACGAGACAGCCGAAGCCGCCCTCACGCATCTCCTCCTTTTCGTAAAAGAACACCTCCCGTCGGCCTTCGAGCGGCTCCACAAGAACTACCAGTGGTCGCCTGCAGCCGCCCTCCGTCTCGGCAATAATGCCGCTACGCAACTCCAAATCATTGCCCCGCGCATCCAGGACAGCCTCCTCGGACTCTTCCAGGGATGCCTCACGCCCATGGGAAAACGTGGCATCAGGCCCCGCCTCATGACACCCACTGCCGACCATGAAATCCTCGAACAACGCTACACGCAAATCGCCGCCATCCAGGCGGCCCCCGAGCAAGGCCGCGCAAATCTCGCCAAACTGCTCCGCTCCATTTACGACCTGCCGCGTCTACATCGTCGTATGGTGTGCGCACAAACTGCCGCACCAGACATCGGCTGCCTGCACCAGAGTTATGTCGCCGCCGAACTCCTGGCGGCCACCGCGCCCCCTGCTCTCGCCCCACCACGCACCCTAATTGAAGCACTCACGACCTGGCGCAACGACGTTTTCCAGGAGGAATTCTCAGTCACCAAGGCCAGCACGGCATCCGAAGAGCAGACATTCCTGCAGGCCGGTCCGGGTCAGAACGAGGATATTCACGAACTCGAGGAGCGCTTGGTCAGGCTCCGCGCAGATATCCAACAATTCATGCTGTCGTGCAAGAATCTTGCCGGCAATGACGGCCTTCGCCTGGAGCCGCGTGAAAAGCAGCCATACTCTGTGCGCGGCACACCCACCGCCCTAAAAGCCCTCCGTGCAGCCCTCGGTCCAGATGGACCGGCGACCATTGTGCCGGCCCTGAAAGGCGCCGAGGTGAGCATTCAGAAGAGTGGCGGACATGTCGATGCACCGTGGCTCGACGCCGCCAATGCCCAGGTGATCCGCCTTCGCGAGCAACTTGCAGCCACCCTAAAAGCACGCCTGCCGGCCGTCTGCCAGCGCGTCGTGGAAGCCGCCGAACGGACCAGCCTATGGAAGCAATTAGAGGAATGGTTGGAGAATCTGGATATTACACACTGTTTCGCGAAAGTGGCCACCGAGCGCGGATATTGCCGCCCCACCGTCCTTGCAGCACAGGCGGGCACCGGTTCCGCCTTCCAGGCACGGGCCCTCCGCCATCCCCTAATTGAATCCATTGTGACCCGCACGGAATATGTGAAACATGATGTGGGACTGGGTGGTGCGGACCAGCCTACGGGATGGCTCGTATACGGTATGAATGCATCTGGTAAGTCGTCCCTTATGAAGGCAATTGGCCTTGCCATTCATATGGCCCAGTGCGGTTGCTATGTGCCGGCGGCGGAGTTCACCTTTCGGCCGTTCCGCGCAATCTATACGCGCATTTTGAATCAGGATAATCTGTGGGCGGGTCTCTCCAGTTTCGCGGTGGAAATGAGCGAAATGCGCGATATTTTGGCGGCGGCAGATGAGCATACGCTGGTGCTGGGTGATGAACTGTGTGCAGGAACGGAGACGACGTCGGCACATGCCTTGGTGGCGGCGGGAATTAAGTGGCTGTCGCGGCGGCAGGCACGCTATGTGTTTGCCACGCATTTGCACGGACTCGTTGATAGTCTGCCGTCGGCGGCTGAGTTGCGCCTCGCCGTGTGGCATTTGCGGGTCGTCTATGATGCGGTCCATGATCGGCTCATTTATGAGCGGTCTCTGCGACCCGGTCCAGGGCGGACCATTTATGGTCTGGAGGTTGCACGGGCCATGCACCTACCTGTCGATTTCCTGGAGGATGCCCATGCAATTCGGCGGCGACTCATGGGGACTGCCACGGAGGCGGAGGCGGAGGGGTCGGCGTGGAATTCGGCGGTGACGCGGCGGGCCTGCGAAGTGTGTGGGGCGGCCGTTGTGCGGGACCTCGAAGTGCATCATATTCGGCCGCGCGTGGAGGCAGGAGACAGCAAACATTTTGAGGACGGGTCGGCACGCGATGATGCGCGGAATCTGGTGGTGGTCTGTCAGCGATGCCATGACGAACACCACGCAGGTCGCCTGGATATTCAGCCGCTTCGCCAGACTAGCCAAGGACCCATGAGAGTTCAGGTGGCCCCCGAGCCAGCCCCCACCCCGATCGATTTCTCGCAATTTGCCTACAAAGGCAGCCTTGGTGGCGGCAGCGGCAGCAATGCCAGTGTAGCAACCACCCCCACCCCCACCACACACCCTAAATGCAAATGGTCAACAGACGACCAGGCGGCCATCCTAAAAGTCTTGCGGGAATTTCCGACACTTAGCATGAAACTGCTGGTATTCAAACTCCAGCATGAGTATGAAATTGATATCAGTGAGGCGACCCTTAGGAAAGTCCGCAAAGATGGCGGATTTTCTTAGGGGAGTTATAGAATGCCTGAAGTTCGTAATATCAATTATACTATTAAGGTGTATTTTGCATTATTTGATCCTTATGATGATTCTCGTGGAAATATAGAAATAGATTCATTTCAGATAACAGCCGATAGAAAATTGCCAATTTCAAATACTATAAGAAATCAAGCGCAATTAAATCGATTAATATTTGGTAATAGTGATATTCAAAATGGTTCTGATCAAGAATTAATTGATAATCCTACAACACAACTTATGGTGGAAATAGCAATGGATACAATGGATAATATTTGGCACAGCGATGAGCGTTTAGAAGGATATACCAATCCAGGTATGGTTGGGGGTGATTTATTTGATAATATAAATTTAAACTATTCTAATAAAACTATTACTATAACTGCAAATTATTTTCAATCTTACAATAATAATAACAATAGTAATAACAATACTAATAATAACAATACTAATAATAACAATAATAACGATCCCATAAATCCTAACAATAATTTTAGTAATATTAACAATAATGATCCTAGTGATCCTAATAATCCTAATATTAACAATAATGATCCTAGTAATCCTAGCCCTATTCACCATGGTGGACGCCGCGCACAGAAGCGCAGAACAGTTGCCCGTATGCAGCGCCGAACATCTACCCGCAAGCAGCGTAGGCAACGCACATTGCGCCGCAGAAAGTAAAGAAGCACAGTCGATACAACACATACCCTAAATGCAAATGGTCAGCGGACGACCAGGCGGCCATCCTGAAAGTCTTGCGGGAATTTCCGACACTTAGCATGAAACTGCTGGTATTCAAACTCCAGCATGAGTATGAAATCGATATCAGCGAGGCGACCCTTAGGAAAGTCCGCAAGGATGGCGAATTTTCTTAGGGGATTATAGAATGGTGGCATACACAGTTAATATACATCTATACTTCTGGAGGCAAGATGGTGGTGGACCACTGCCTGGTCCTCCTATTAAAGTGCTTAATGCAGGCCAATTAGAGATTATGGACGAACTTCGCGATAATCTTGCACAACTGGTATATGATGATATTAACATTAGAGATGACTTATTGCCCATTGTTCGCGCCACACTAGACGCAAAACGCGCAGATGGAACTATATTAAATACTGATGATATTGAAAATGAAGATGGTTTTAATATTGAAGTTAATAACGATGAAAATACACTAACAGTTAATGTAATGGTGCATACTGCACGTGAACGTGTTATGCCTGGGCGTATTGGTGGAACCCGTCGTAGACATCGCAGCAGACACCGTCGTGCTGCCACAAAGAAGGCGCGCACTGTCAGCCGCAAGCGGAAGGTCAGCCGCAAGCAGCGGAAGCAGCGCAAGCATCGCACAAAGTAAGCACGCACAATACCTAAATGAAAATCCTCTAAAATATGTATGGCCACCCATGCATATTTTATAGAATCTGCCGTCCCAATCCTCGGCGCAGGCAATTTCGGCATTGCCGTCGCCCTTTCACGCGACTTCGCCATTAAACTGTTTTACCCACCCGCGGCACCACACACCTTAAATGCAGAAGCCACAATGCAGCGCAAAGCCCGCACATTGCTGCGCTGCACCGGTGTGCAAATTCCACGCATTCACCGTGTATTTTCCCATAAAACTGCATTTAGGGATGTGGAGTATATGGCAGGACTGCTCATGGACCGCGTGCCGACTCCTGTGGGGTTCGATATGCCTGTGCATATCACACTGGGACTGACCGATGACCATCCTGATATAGACCAGCCGTGGGGTCGCGATATGAAACGCCCACCGGCGGCGGATAATCCACCTCGCGGATTTCATGCGGGTGCAGCGATGATGGAGGCGATTTGGGCCGACGAGGGGCGCTCCGCTGCCGAACTCACAATTGAGCGCGTGGCCTACCTTATGGGTAGCAGCCTGGCAACATGTGTGGTCGGTGGACTCATCCCTCTTGATATTGAATTCCTCTACGGCGGCGACGGGCGCATTTATATGATCGATTTCGGCTTGTGTGAATTAGGCACCATGGACCCGTGGCGTTTCTTCTACGGTCAGTCAAGCCAAACACTTGGCGTGAACTACTATGTCCCTAAATGCGGTATGCGCGGATATGACGCGTTTTTTGCGGGATATAGCGCCGCTGTTGCAAGGGTGCGTCCGGTTTTAATTTAGGGGGCATATTTTAGATAATGCCCCGCACACGTCGCAATAATCAGAAGACATATCGCGCAAATATACAATTTATTGATAATATGGGCGGCTCAACTAATATGGATAATATACAAATACGTATACCAGAGTCCAATATAAATTCAAACAGTATAGGCGGGGACTACTTACTAAAGGCTATAAAAGATGCGTATAAAACCATTATTAAATTAAATGCGGACTATATTCATACATTTAATATTGATACTATTGATTATAAAATTACAGCAAATCATGCGCGTCGCACATTGTCCATAAAAGTTACATCAACGCCGGCAAAAAAACACGCACATTCTGACTATTACAACATGCCTCCTAAATCTAAACTGCAATTCAAGGCGCTAAATGCAGGCACAAAAAATAGTATATCATTTAATAATATTGAATCGGGAAATGTAATTGCAAGTATACATGACACAAAGCATTATTATAAACAGGACACTATAAATTCCCTACTAGCGGCTGCCAATAATGCTAATAGGGCGCCAACTAATCCAATGACACGTCGAGCGATTAAGAAGGGAAATATTAAATTTTACATTTCACATATGGTTCCTGAAAATAATAACAACAATAGCAACAACAATAACAACAATAACAACAATAACAACAACAATAATAACAACAACAATAACAACAACAATAACAATAATAATTCAAAGGGAACTCGCCGCAACCGTCGCAAGTAAGTAAAATATATAATAATATCTTATATAGTCTATAATTATTAACTATAAGTGCAGACTATAACCATCAAATGTAAAATATATACGCCATAATTAAATATGCGTAAAATTCTGCTTATAGCAACACTAGCATTGCTAGTCTTATTGATTATAGTGTTGACCCGCTTCAAAACATATGACGGATTTACAGGAGAAACTGCAAATTATGAAATACCTCGCATAATTTGGTCATATTGGGACGGGCATGCTATAAACGATTTTGTAAATACATCATTTGACAGTATAAGACGCAAACTTCCGACATGGGATATTCGACTATTAAATTCCAAAACAATAAATGCATATTTGGATATGACAACTGTTCCCAAAAATTACAATGAGTTAAAAATTCAACACCAAGCCGACTGGATTCGTGTAGCCCTTCTTCGCCAATATGGTGGCATATGGATTGATGCTACGATTATAATAAATGACGGAGATGCTATAAACAAACTTGTAGAAGAAAGTGAACGGATGAAAAGTGATTTCACAGGATTTATACAAGGAGGAACCGATACATATATCGAAAATTGGTTTATGATGGCACCCAAAAATAGCGAATTCATGGATTTACTTTATAAAGAATACTCGCATGCAATTTCAATTGGATTTATGGAATATAAAAAACAACTAGCCGGCGAGGACAACATTAAAATTAACCCCAGAATATATTTAAATGGTGATAATATAACATATTTGACACAACATACATGTATTCAGGCAGTTGCACAAGAACGTATGAAACGGAAACCTGTGCTTTTATTGAAACCATGCGAAGACTCTATGTTTAAACTGCAGTTAGGATGTGGCTGGAATATGAATTGTTTGCATTCAAAACTTATGAATCCCGACAGCAAAAAACTTCCTTATATAAAACTCCGCAGCAAAGAAATAAATTTCGATTATAATAAATACTTTTCTGAAGGATTTACAAATTACGAGCGAATTGATTGGGCAAATTAATATATTAAATAATTACGAGACTTTAATATAAATCGTTATTTTAATGAAGGTTTTATATCATATATTACGCATAAAATAAACTGGACAAATTAATATAATTATAAATATTATAGTAATTAAAATATAATATAGTGAGCAATTTGCTAACAATATTATACATACAGTCAATATACTACAAAATAATAGTCTAATTTTACATAAGATGTTGCTCCAAAGTTGGATAGTTGGTATTGTAGGGGCCGCAGCCGTCATATCAGGTATAGTCGCAAATGGCCGGTTTATTACACCGCTCGTCGGTGCAATTGTGGGGGTATTTTTAATAGTCGCCGTGTATTTTACAGTCTATTATATTGAATGTCTAGTGCGTGGGCGCTGTAAATTCACCTCATGGTATACCGCGGGTCTTGCACTTATCACTTACGGCAGTATAGCGTCTTTGTATATATATACTCTATATGAAGGCAAGGGGTTGCCAGGACTTCAAGATCAGGGATTTATTCGTTCAAATGAGACAGTAGTAAAAATCAATGATTGGATAATTAATAAATACAATATTGATGTGTTTTCTTATATGCAGTCGCCACAGTCGCCGCGCAGCGCTTAGGCAGTGGGCGCCGCTGCCGCAGCAGCAGACCGCTCAAGAGCATCTACACGAGCCGTCAGTTTGTCGAGGAGTGACCGCATCTCCATAAGCATACCCGACGCGCCAACCTGCGCCGACTCCATGCGCTGCACACGTGTGCTAATCTCACCCACCGCCAGCCCATCGATCCGCCCACCGAGACCATCAACCAGTCCCCGCACAGTTCCCACCTCATCCCTAAGTGCAGTTATACGACCATCCATCTCGGTAACAACAGCCGCAGCCGCGGGCGCAGGGCCGGCAGCTGCTGCCCCCGCACCTGCCCCAAGTTTCTCAACAACTATCCGAAGTTCCTCGATTTTACGATCGACCTGACGAATCTCCGAACGCACTGGATTACCAACCTGATAGTTAAGACCACTCCCGTAAAGAACACTTGTCATTTCTGTATGGGCCGCCGGAATGACCGCAAGCCAAGCAAACGCGCGCACCATCCCCCCGCCCCTCATAAATTTGATTCCGCGACTCTTCTTCTCCTCTAACAGCACCCGAACCCAAGCCATGATTATCCCCGTCCGTTGCATGAACTGTGGAAATATGCTCGCCGACAAGTGGCGAACCTACCAGCGACGCCTCGAGGCCCGCCGCGCACGCAGCGGCCAGACGGAGAATTCCACCATCTATATCGACACCACCAAGATTATTCAAACTCCTGAAGCGGAGACTCTTAATGAACTCGGTCTCCGGCGAGACTGTTGCCGTAAGCATTTCTTGACTCATGTCGATCTTATTGAGAAAATCTAATCAACGCATAGTATTATGGAACTCCTCGTCCCAGGAATATGGGTTATATTAGGCGCCGTCGCCATCATATTTGGCATTGTCCCCCGCCTCGGTCCCACACTCGTCCTAATTGCAGCCGCCGCGCTTCTCGGAGTTGGCATATATCACCATTACAAACTCTTTCATAACGAGTATAGACTCGCCACATGGGCAGATAAACTGCGCACATATGGCCCCGCAGTTATGATCATCGTCATGGTTATTTTTATTCTCGGCTTCATCTTCACACTCTTCGGTGGTCCGTCCGTGCCCATGCCCAATCTAAATGAATCTCCCGCAGAAGAATCCCCATCGCCTGTCGAGGAGTCCCCGTCGCCGACTGAAGAGTCCCCGTCACCTATTGAGTCAGTCACAGAAGCCGCAACAGAGGCCCTTAATACAGGCCTAAATGCAGCAAAGAACGCTGCTGTTGCAGGCCTCAACGCCGCCAAAAATGCCGCTGCCGCCGGCATTAACGCAGTCCAGAACGCCGCCGCGCAGGTCACAAATTACGCCAGACCCAATGGAAATCGTGTGAGATTCAACTTGAACCGTCGCTACAACAATAATAATAACAATAACAACACCCGTCGCTCCAACTTAACACGTTTTTCTAACATATAGTATCCCCTAATAGTAAAGAACTATGGCTCCCCCGGCTATGACCCTTACTATACCAGAACTCCGTGAAGCCTACGAAAAGATCATGGCACTTGTCACGTCCGAACTTTCCAAAAGTGCCGGCAAAGTGTCTGGGGCACTCCTAAAGGATGTCCAGGACTCCTGGAAGAAATACTTTGGTAAAGAATTGGAGGCCGACTATGCCAAATCATTAGTCGACTATATGAATAGCGAAATGGCCCGCAAATCCACCTCCCGTAAAACTCGCCGTAACCGCAAAAGCCAACGCGGCGGTATGGCACCTCTCGACTACCAGACCCGAGCCGGCATTGATGGCGTCTACGGGAAGTTCCCTCCCTATGTCGGCAGCGGATTCGAAGTCGGTGTCCCGCAGATTTCCCAGGCGACCCTGTGCGGGAAAGTCGATACTACACCGGCGGTTACTGCTATGATCGGCTCCAATCAGCCCCTACAGAATGGCGGTGCAAAGCGCGGCCGTCGGCGCACGCTCGGGCGTCGCAAGAGGACGGCCGGTGGCGCCTCCCTCATTCTCTCCACAAACCCCACAACAGTCATCCAGGATGCTGTCCGTGCATGGAACGGCCAAATACCAGCCGCCTCATCACCGTCCCCTGTCGACACGGCCTTCGAGAAATATCTCCCTAAACTCGGCTAAATATATTGGCCGACCCCGTCCACCTCATTTAGACATGTGAGCAGTGTATGCTCATATGCCTGAAGAACTATCTAAAATAGGACAAACCTAACCTAAAATAGATGAGTGACTCCACGTTGCAAATGGACGAAACCCCGGTGCGGACACAGGGCCCACCGCTCCCCCAAGACGGCGACGCAAATCGTGCACTCGCCAGACTCCTAATTGACCGCCACATGCGCACCAACCCATATCCGTATACGCGTCATCATATCCAGTCGTATGACCAGTTTATTACAAAGGACCTCCAGGCAATTATTCGTGCAGAGAATCCCATTATTATCCTGAAGGACCTTATCGATACGCGACGTGGCACGGGTGCAGCGGCTGCCGCGGTCGCGAGCGAAATGCCCGACCCTGACACCACAGACAACGACACACCCGAGGCAAATCGCTACACATACAAGGCCGAAATCTTCATCGGTGGCCCCGATGCCACCGAAATCATGGTCGGCACCCCCACAGTTTCCCTCCAGAAAACGAAGGAGGTCCGTGCGCTCTTCCCAAACGAGTGCCGTCTGCGCAATCTCACTTATGCCACCACGGTGTTTGCCAATATATACGTCAAACTCACATACACGCGCTACGAAGATGGCGAATTTAAACCCGCCGAGTTCACCCACAAATTCGAGCGCTACCCCCTTTTCCGCCTCCCTGTCATGCTCCACAGTAGTCTCTGTCTCCTAAATGGAAAGTCCAAGGAGTTCGTCCGTGAGGCCGGCGAATGTCCCAATGACCACGGCGGCTATTTCATCGTCGCAGGTTCCGAGAAAGTGCTGGTGACCCGCCAGGAGCAGGCCTTCAATACACTCTACGTGAGCGCCAAGAGTCGCACGGCCAGCCCCAATGCCAGCATCATTGCGACACTTTCGTCGCTCTCCCCTACGACCCGTATTGTAAAGCGCGTCGGCTTCTATATGCTCCGCCGCACGGGTGAAATTGTCGTCAGTATCCCCTTCGTCCGTAAGGAAATTCCTCTTTTTGTTCTTTTTAGAGCCCTAGGTATTGTCAGTGATGAGGAAATCTACAACACCATCTTCCCTGACCCTACTGGCGCCGAGGCGCAACTCCTCGGTAATCTCCTCACACCCTCCATGGTCGCCGCCGGACCCTTCTACAACACATACACGGCGCTCCAATATATCAAGAGTAACACTAAGGGGTTTGGTGACGCCCACGTCCTCGACATTCTCCATAACCAACTCTTCATTCACGTCGATGACCAGCCCAAGGCCCGTGCCATCTACCTCGGCGACTGCGTGCGGTCCATCCTCCGCGTCGCCGCCAAGGTAGACAAGCCGACCGACCGCGACGACACCCGCAACCAGCGCTGTCTCGCCAGCGGCTTCCATATTCAGATGCTCTTCGCTGGCATCTACAAGCAGTGGGTCAAGGCCATCAACTACGAAATCAGTAAGCAGTATAACTACAACAAGGCGCTCTATCAGGGCCCCGCCTTCATGAATATTTTCCGCACAGAAATGGCCAACCAAATCTTCAAGGCCGGCTTCATGACGGAATCCATTATGCGCGCATTTAAGGGAAAGTGGGGGTCCGGGCTCGGCGAAGAGAAGGCCGGCATCCTCCAGGAACTCAGCCGCATGTCTTATCTGGATTTCATGAGCCACTGCCGCCGTGTCGTTCTCGAATTCGACACCGGCCTGAAGTTGACCGGCCCGCGTCATCTCCACCCCAGTCAGTTCGGCTATTTCTGCACAAGCGAGACGCCTGGTGGCGCATCCATCGGTATTGCAAAGAACCTCACCGTCATGACATACATCAGCACTAGCACCACCCCCGCACCTCTAATTGCATGGCTCCGTGAGCGCGTGGGAATTCGCATGCCGGCCGATGTGTCCGCCGATGAGCGTGTCAGTATGACCCCCGTATATGTGAACTCGGGCATCGTCGGCTACACAAATATCCCTCAGCGCATCACACGCCTCCTCAAACTCCTCAAGCACACCGGCTGGCTCCCGCCCACAACCTCCGTGAGTTTCGCCATTCGCGACAAGCGCGTGCAAGTCTATCTCGATGCTGGCCGTCCCGTTCGTCCCCTCATCATCCTAAAAGCAGTCAATGCACCCGCCGGCGCCAATCTCGGTGCCGCCGTTCTTGCCGCCCGCATGCCACGGGAGCGCCTCATTGGACTCCCCACATGGCGTGATCTCATTATGGGGACTCACCCAGCGCGCCGTGCGGTCGACCTCAGTGTGTCCGAATTCGAGGATCCCCTTGCTGGTGTCGAGAACGGTGAGACGACCGTCGAGCAGCGCATTGAACTCTACGAGAAGGAGTTGGCTCCCCATGTGGCTCCACTTGAGTATGTAGACCCGTATGAACATAATGAAACATATATCGCGACCTTCCCTGAACATATTGTGCCTGAAACTACCCACGTAGAACTCCACCCATCCACCATGCTTTCCATCGTGAATTCCCAGATTCCTTTCGCCAATCACAACCAGTCTCCACGTAACCAACTCGGCTGCGCCCAGTCCAAGCAGTCACTTAGTATGTATGCGACAAACTGGAAGAACCGGTTTGATAACACGGCCCATGTGCTCTGCTATGGTGAGGCCCCGCTGTGTCGCACAATCTATCAGGAATATTTCGGAGAGGGCCGTGCACCTTATGGGCAGAACATTATGCTGGCCCTCGGCTGCTACACGGGCTACAATCAGGAGGACGGTATTGTATTCAATAAGGACGCAATTGACCGTGGCCTGTTCCGCTCAATGGCATTCCGCACCTACGAAATCTACGAAGAGGACGACGAAATGACGAAAATGAAGACGCGCTTTGGAAATCCTGCAAATATCCCCGCATGGATGGATCTGCGCCCTGGCCAGGACTACTCCAACCTGGATGACCGCGGTATTATTAAGCCAGGGTCATTCGTTGACGAATCGACGGTCATCGTCGGTGCCTATATGCAGAATCAGAAGGGTGAATATAAGGACGCTTCCATCGCACCGCAAGTATGGACACGGGGGCGCGTGGACGAGGTCGTGGTTACAGTCAATAACATGGGCCTGCGCCAGGTGAAAATCCGCGTGTGTCATGACCGCAAACCCGAACTCGGCGACAAGTTCTGTCTGACACCAGACCATGAAGTGCTGACGAGCCACGGATGGAAGAGCATTCGCCGTGTGACGGCCGAGGATTTTGTCGCTGTATTAGCCGAAGACGGTCAAACCGTTAAATTCTCGATGCCGACCGACTTCCCTGAGTTTGACCACCCAGGCGGCCACGTATATACCGTCAAGACCGCCGCCACAACCCTAACTGTGACCCGCAATCACCGCCTATACGCCCGCACACCAAACGCCGAAATATACAGCAACTATGAGTGCATTGTTGCTGATGACCTATATGAGGAATTCCAGAAGGGCACCGTCTTCGTTATGCGCGGTGCCGACAATTGCGACTACGAAATCACGGCCATGACTCCAGGTGTGATTAACCCAAAGTATAAGACTGTCCACTGCCTCACCACGGAGACGGGCAATTTCCTCGTGCGTCGCAAGGGGACAGCGGTCGGTGTATGGACAGGCAACTCGAACCGTCACGGCCAGAAGGGGACAATCGGCATGTTTGTGCCGGCCCTCGACATGCCGCGGACGGCGTCGGGCCTCGTCCCAGATATCATTGTGAATCCTCACAGCATCCCATCCCGTATGACAATGGGCCAGCTCATGGAGCAGATTTCGGCCAAACTGGGCGTCAAAGTCGGGTCCCTCGCCGACGGCACTACATTCATGGCCGAGGGGTCGCCGGCCGACACCGTGGGGGCGCAATTAGAGGCACTCGGGTTCGAACGTTACGGGAATGAAATTATGTATAATGGCATGACGGGTCAGCAGATTCCCACCGATATTTTCATTGCACCCATCTACGGTATGCGCCTCAAGCATATGGTGGAGGACAAGTGGCAGGCGCGCGAAAAGGGCCGCAAGGAGCAGCGCACGCACCAGCCGACGGGCGGTCGCGGTGCCCAGGGTGGTCTCAAACTCGGTGAACAGGAGCGCGACGGAATTGTGTGCCACGGCACGTCGTCCTTCATGCGCGAATCCTTCATGGACCGCTCGGATGGCGAAATATTCCCTGTATGCACTGGCTGCGGCACAATTCCCATATACAATCCCAAACTTGGCCTCGAAATCTGCACACTCTGCGACGGCCCCGTCGAATTCGCCGGCACCACGGCGAACACCCTCGAAATCGTCCCGCCCCTCAAGAAGCCGACGGGTCAAATCGTCCGCGTAGAACTCCCGTATTCCACCAAACTTCTCATGCAGGAAGTCACCACATTCCTAAATGCTGGTATGCGGATTGTCACAACGGCCGGTGTCAAGAAGATCGCCACACCCATCAATGAATTCTCCGAAATGACTCCCGCCGGCCCACAGGAGACTCTCAAGCCGCGCGTGCTTCCTGAAGCCTATGTTGCACCCATCCAGGCACCGGTGGAGGCCCCTCCCATTGAGCAGTTAGAGGCGATGGCGAAGTCGGCGGGAATGGTGCTGGTGCCCGAGGCTGCGGCGAATCTGCAGGAGTTGCGGGATGCCGCCGCAAATGCTGTGGCGGCAGCGGAGGCGGCGACGACGGCAGCAGTTGAAGGTGAACTTGAGGAAGCCGCACCAGAGGCCCCGATTATGACAGAGGCCGTCCCTGGAGTTCCACAATTGGAACCCGGTGCTGCGGCGCCTGGGCCGACGGCTCTCCCTGCCGCTGTGCCGGCTGCAGGGCCAGTGATTTCCATTGATACGGACGACGCCGCAATGGCAGTTGATGGACTTACAATGCCCGCTGGTATAAATGACGACCTGCCGCCGCCTCCGCCAGTCGCTGGCCCTGGCGCCGCCGCTCCTCGTAATACAGCCCGGCGGACCTTGCGAGGGAATGCCGCAGGACCGGTCGCAGCCGCCGCTGAGCCGGCACCGGCACCGGTTAATGTGAAAATTGTGAAACTCGGGGCCGACGGGCAAAATTGAACCAAATTCATCTAAGAAGTCAATTAGCAACCCCCAAGCCAAATGAGTTTCGACCTAATTGATGCACTATACCGTTCCCGCATGACTCTTATGAAAATCCTCACACTTCGCGGTTACGAGGTCGACGCATACAGCCGCTTTTCACCACGTGACATGCAGGCAATGGCAGTCAATCTGCCGGCCGCCGGTTTTACAGTGTCGCACAAATCAGAGGATAGGAAGTGCACGGTCATTTATCTGCAGACGCGTCTCACGCGCAAAGTCTCGTCAATTACGGACCGCTTTGAGGAGGAGAACAAGCCTGCCCCCGATTACGAAAAGATGGACCTAATTGTCCTCACACAGGAACCCATTAAGGAGTTGCATCATATTCTTGCGCTCGACCTTTGGACCGAGAAGAAGTTGCGCGCCAGTTTCTTCTGCATCTACAACATCATCAGCAATCCAATGGAGCATATCCTGGTTCCTCCACATGAGCGTGTGAGCCCCGAGGAGCAGGAGGCGGTGATGGCGAAGGTCACCAGTCGGTCCCAACTCCCCGTTATTCGGTTCCATCTCGACCCTATTGGGCGGATTCTTGGACTCGTCCCGGGTGAAATCGTCAAAATCACGCGGCCGTCCCCGTCGGCGGGTGTATACACAATCTACAGAGTCTGCGCGCCCTAAATAGAATCGGAGCAGCAAGATGTCAGGCGAAAACACACCCCTAATTGCAAAACTTAAGGATTTTCGCGAGCGCCGCAATGCACTGGCATCGGCGACCGCATCAAATGCAAAGACAGAACAACTGAGCACGCTCCTGAAACTCAACGCCGAGATAGCCGCAGCAGTGAGGCAGGCCACAACCGAGTCCGATACACAGGGCCTTCTCGGTGAACTGGGGACTCTTCGGCAACAACTCGCACGGCTCAAGGAGCAGCGCGAAGAGGCCCAGGAGGCGGCCGATACGGCGGCTGCACGCAAGGCGTCCGTGGAGAAGCGCGAGGAGGCGGTGAGTTATCACCAACTTTTTATGGTGAACCGTCCACTGAAGGAATATAGTATACCAACACTTATGACGATAAGTGTTTTACTGGTGGTCCTGGGTATGCGCTGGCTCTATTTGGTATACTACGGCGTCGGCTCGGGATCAGTCTCCTTTTCTTTATTGACCGGCCTCGGGGGCATCGGCCAGTCTCTACAAAATATTCGTGGGTCGACCAGCTTAGCTGCCCAGCCGGCACTAAAGATTCCAGGCCAAGGCATAACAAGTCAACTTGGACTCTAAATTCTAATATAAGAGTAATATGCCGGCGTCCGACAGCACGTTATATGCGCGCCCACTAATAGTTTTTCTGGTAATATGCGCAGCACTCCTAATTTCATTTAACTATGTGCCTATGCTAATGGCCCGCAGCGAGGCGTTTGCGAATATATCCATTACATATCCTGGACTCAGTTGTCCAGCCGACACCGCGGTCGCTTATACAACTGAGAATATCCTCACGCCAGCCACGCGTAGTTTCCTGCCGCGGCTGGCTGAAACTGCGCGCAATGCAGACGGCACTCTCACGGCCGCCGCAACGAAGGCATATATCAGTCGCCTCCGTGCCGAGAAACTTATACCCGAGAATGTCGCGGTTGATGCCGTCACAGCCGAATTTGCCGCTGCCGATGAGGCCGCCCTAAAGGCAATTAGGGATGAGTATTGCTACATACGGGCGCGCTACGAGTATTCCGTCCGCCGTTTCGTGGAAGGAGCATTTAGTGCGAGCAATGGTAGCACCGTGACAAATTACGATACATGGCTCGACTCCGCCCGCACACTCGTAGTTCGCCTGGTTGATATACTTACCCTAATTGCAGCCCTTAAAGATGAGCGGGCGACAAAGTATGCCAGTCAAAGTGCGGCGGCCGAGGCGGCTGCTGCGACAACAAAGATTAGCACGCTGTTATCCCAAAAGAAAGATTTGAGTGACCCCGAGTCGACAAAGAAACTTTACTCAAAGATGGTCGAATATACGACTGAAAAGGCGAAGGCCAACGGCAATCTGATCGCACTTTACAGTTTCCTGAACCTGGTCGCACTGGGGATGCTCTTTTACATATACCGCGCGTCATAATTCCGGTGTTGCGCAGCTGGTGCCCTATACAAAAGATTAGTATACAGAGTATCCTAATCTTTTTCCGCACACCTTAACAGACATATGGCAACCGCCGCGACATTTGCAGCAGAATTACTTACAGGAAGCGAAAGCGGCAGTGTGCTGGCTGGGAAAATCAGCACAGCCAGTTATGCGGCGGGCGATGTGCAGGCTGCTATGCTGACCCGTGGCAGTGAATTCGCCAATGCTATGGGAGGCCTAATAGATGCATCGAAGGCTCGTGATGCGGCCGTTTCAATGACTGGGGCGACTTCTACACTGAAGGCTATGGGGGCCAAGTTAGGGGGTGCCGAGGCTGCGCAGGCGGATGCAATGGCTGTTCATGAGGCGACATATAGGCGCCAGTTCGAAATTAATGAGTGGACGGCGGCGAACCGCCAGGAAACACTTTTCGTCTACCAGTTCATATTCTTTACGGTGTGCTTGCTGACCATCCTGGCCGGTCTTTACCGGATGAACATCATCAGCGGATACTTTACATCGTTCGCTTCTTTCCTGGCTGTCTTTGTGATGGTTATGATAATTGTTTATAGGGCGCAATATACTGCATTTAAGCGTGATAAGCGCTACTGGAACAAGCGCACATTCGATCGCGGGGCTGGACCGATCTTCGCCGCACCTAATTGCCCGGCTGTTACTGACTTCTTGACGAATTTACCAGGAAATCTTGAGGGGGCTGTGCAAGGGGTGCAGGGGGTGGCGAACAAGGGTGCGGGGACAATAGGGAGTGCGCTCGTGAAAGCAGGGACCGCGCTGGGTGGCACTAGGCAATAAAGTGCGCATAGTAATAGTATGAGTGTGCCACAGCGTGTAGGTGATATGATGAATGCAGGTGCTGAGGCGGCACTGCAACCGCCTGGGGCGAGTCTATCTCCACAACCCCCACAAATTATACAAGGACCCCTTGACCAGTCCGCCGAATTTGACGCGCAGTTTATCGTCGCAGATGACCTCCTGCGGACATTTAGTGGACTCGCGACGGCTGGCCCGAATGCCACGCAGTCAGGGATGTTGCAGCAAAATGTGAGCGACTTGCGCGCGCAGCGCGATGCACTGGTGGCTGAAGTGGAAGAGCTGGAGCAGGCGGCTGCGACCGATAGTTCACCGTTTGTCGAGGATGCACCGGCTGTCACAGGGATCGCCCGTGAAAAAATCTTTACACTCCAGGACTACATTCTATTCATCCTGGTGGCGGCATACGGCTTCGCCGCGCTTGCCCTCTTCTTCCTAATTGGAAAGCGCACGGGGTGGGAAAAAATGGCTCTTGTGAAAACACTGGCCGGTGGATTGATTATTAGTGGGCTACTTTATATATTAGTTAAACGATTCGCTTAACCTTCAGGATTAAACCAAGCGCGCTTAGTCATCCTCGGCTTCCTCCGCGTCCCCGCGGTGACTTAACAGTCAGGTCCGCGCAGACTCACGAGGCAACGCCGAGTCTAGTCATCCTCGGCTTCCTCCGCGTCCCCGCGGTCAAATGCCGCAACATCCTCATCGCTGAAGAACACCCGCACGCGCTTATATGCACGCCGTGCACCAACTCCAACGGGTTGCCCAAGCAATTTAGTAATTGCAGTGGAGAACTCATTTTGCGACAATTTCGCACCAGGCCGTGTCTCCTCGTGCCAGGCCAGATACGCCTTCCATGCCATGAGTTGTGGCGTCTCATCATCCATCGTCGCCTCATTGCGCCGCATGCGTTCCGATACGAACCGCGAGAAGGCATCGAATGTCTCCTTATACTTGTCCGAAGCCTGCGTGACAATCGCTGGCATAGGCTCAAGGCCATGCACCATATACTCCGTCCGATAGACATGCACAAGTCGCGCGAAGAACTGCTCCCGCCAGTTCACAATACGGTTCTCCAGAGTCAAATCCTTCGGATGAATATTCTTCGCGGGATCGATATCAGGATGTCCAGCCGGCTTGAACTCCGCTTCAAATGGAATGACACGAATACGCCGCCAAGTGCCGTGGTCCATCGACTTGATTTGTGGCAGAGTATTACACATCAAATGCAACTTTCCACCGACTACAAAACTCCGCTGCTCCTCATACAACCCACGCACTTCAATCGGATCACCACCCGTAAGCTGCTTAATGATTGATGTATTGAGCGTCTCACCTTCATCGGGCTCCTGGAGGTAGATATACGACTTGTTCTCCAAGACAACAAGGTCAGGATTGGCCGAACCCGAATCAGCCTTCTTACGCGTAATAGCAGTCGTCTTCAGTGGAGTAGAATAATCGCCCATCACCATTCGCATAAGTGTATTCAGGATGGACTTACCGTTACCACCAACACCCGTCCAAATGTAGAAACACTGCTCCTCGTTCTTGCGCCGCAAATGGGAGGCCAAGAGGCGCCACATGAATAACCGAAGATCGGGCCGCGGGAATACCTTCACGAAGAAGTCCTCCATTTCAATGCTATTAGGGTCGGCTGGATTGTAAGGCACATAGGGAAGCGGGTCGAGCACGGGAGCCGCCATATGGCCCATCTGGTAGCGCACGAAATCCTTCGCCTTCCCCTGGCGGTGCACCACGCCATACACCGTCTTCTTAGTGCCATCCTCGGCGGTCACCACAGTCGGCGCATAGACGTCCAGCACACCGTTCGCAGTGCCGACAAGATTGATATTGGCGTCCAGTTTGTAGATGAAATCCTTCACATAGAAGAGGCCGGCCGCCTCCTTCATAACAGACGACTTGTAGTCCGCCGACCCGAGATTCTTCTCCAGGTCGTTCAGTTCCTTCAACTTCGCCTCAATGATCTTCGTGTTGAAATCGTCTTCCGTGCCACCACCGCGCTTCTCGGTCTGCTCGCGCCATTGGCGACGCACCTGCTGCTTCGCCTCGCCAATGTAGTAGGCCACGTCGAAACTGATATTGTTCCGCACATCCACTCCCTGAGGAATCGGCTCCCATGTGTTATTGGTGAACTCATACCAGTCCGTGGAGCGCTTCCCGTAGGCCGTTACATAGCGGTCCTGATAGATCTTCTTCATGACCCGCGCAACATGATGATGCGTTCCCTTGACGTGCCGCAGAATGAACTCCACAATATCCGACTCGACGATTTCCTTATACTTGTCTGGGTTGTCCTCCTTTGCCCAGAGACGGAGCGAGCCCATCCGCAGAGCATTTTCCGTCCCACTGCGACCCCAGTTGGCATCCCACTTAGGCTTGTGCTCGACCTCCACGCTGGCATCATATTTCGGCGACTTCTTACTGAAATCCATCCAGAGTTGGAAGCCATCGTCACTCGGGTCAATAGTGTGCAGACACCATCCGACCTCCTGCCACGTCTGGAATCCATCTGCGCGGTCGGCTGACAGACACTCGAGGACGAGACGGCGGGCCAGTTCGACTTCCTGCTCGCGATAGGCGGTATCAATCATCGCCATACCCTCACTAATTGCGGCTTCCGTGCTCGCCACAACGGGATCAGCGGCGACAGCAGCGGCGGCCGGCGTTTCTGGAGGAGCGGCCACATGCGCAGCCCGCAACGCCCCCTTAATGCGGTTGTAGACATCGAGCGCTTCGGCACGAGGCTCGAGGGGCGACGGCGACACATTATAGCGGATGCTGAAGAGTTCGAGGAGTTGGCGGCTGCTATACTCGGACACCGGCTTCTCAATTAGGGTGTCACGTGCGGTGTCATACTGCCAGACCGCATGCAACCCATAGGGTGGGAGATCAGGCTTAGAATCTCCGTAGAATACCCAGCCGTTCTTGCGGATGACTGATTCGTCATATACGTCGGCCTCCTTATTGATGAACCCCGTTTCATCGAAGCATGCATTGACTGAATGCTGGTCGAGCATGGCAAGGCGAATAATCTGCTGAGCCTCCGAATGGAGCGCCAGGTCAGGGCATTCGATGTGCACGCCATCTTTGAGGGTCTTTTTGGGGCCGCCTGCTGCCCCACCAGCCGCCGTCGGGCCACCGCCTTTCTTTTCATAAGGCTGTGACCGCAGGCACAGGAAGAAGCGCAGTGTAGGCAGATCGCTGATGTCATAGAATTCTTTTAGGGTGTCAACATACATGCGGACGAATTTCTTGATATTCTTTTTGTCGAAGCGGCGGCGAATAGCATGTTCTGGGGAATATTGGAAATCGAGATCAATGAGAAGGGGCGAGAATCCATCTGCTCGCCGCTGCTCTACAAGATTTTGAGGTCGATAGTTTTTCACGAAGAGGAAATCGTGCATAAGATCAAGGAAACGCGGGTAGTCATCGTCGGCAACTAGCCACTTGCCGCCAGTTGAACCCATGCCCGTGATATTCCAACGGCCCGTGCGGCCGTCGACTTTGCGTTCACGCAAGAATGCGATGAGGGGGTGGTCATGAATGCTGCTGATTGACATCTGGGGGTCGTTGTAATGGCTTGTGTGACTTTAAACCGGCGGATTTTACGCGCCTCAATTTTTAGGCTGCACCGGCACCTGCGGCAAAATTTGATTTAAGACCAGTGCATATACTAGAGTCAGCCCCAAGCCACAATGTCATCCATTAAATTCTGCCCTGTATGCCGCAACTATCTGGCCCTCCAGGCGACCCACGCACACACCGATGAAGAACTCAGTAAGCAAGATACGCATGCCGACGGCCTCCGACGGGTGTGCCGCAACTGCGGATATACTGAGGACGCCGAACAGGGAGGCCTCATCATGGAAATGAACCTGCGTGAAACCACGAGCGACGGCTATAAGGTTCTGCTTAATGAATTCACCCGCTATGACCCGACGCTCCCCCATGTGCAGAACATCAAGTGTCCTAATGAGGCGTGCGCCTCAAACACGGGAGAGAAGCAGCGCGATGTGATCTATATGAAGTATGATCCCACAAACCTCAAATATCTCTACATTTGCAACGTCTGCAATCAGCATTGGCGCAGCCGCTCGTAAGCTTGCAGCCACCGTCACCACCACCGCAACACACCCTAATTGAATAGCCCAGTGCCCATAGTGCGGCCGTCCGCTGTCATGGTGCCGGTTATAGGGCAATCGCCCACAGGAGTTCCCATACGATATGTTATTATCTTACGAGAAGTCTCGGTGTTTTTTGGTCTGGACGGCACATATACCGTCTTGCCCCTAATTGTAGTTTCTGGACATTTCCGTGGAGGTTGCGAAGCGGGCACCGATGGCACCCCTGGCTGTGCCGGGGGGACCGGGGCAGGCCCGCACTCCCCTGATGGACACATTGCAGCAAGTGGTGATTGTCTAGACGGTGTGTATGGAGGCACGAACTCGACGCGCGGGGGGCTGGTTTGGCTGCTGGGTGCCGATGCACTCCCTGGAATATGGGCAGGAGGCGCGGGAAATTCCACGAAGCAACCATTTTCAGCAGTCATGTTGATGCCAGGGGGCGCATCGGTGCGCTCGGAGAGTTCAGTGGTAAATGGCAAATAGCCGAGCGACAAACACATGCGTTCACGCAGAAGCGCTTTGGATTCAAATGGAGAGTAGTCAATTAGATACTTCTGGCGCTCGGTGAATGGCACAAATCCGTATCTTTGTGTGGTTGCTGTCGCGGCGTCAGCAAATCCTTCGGCAATAGGCCGCATAATGGCAGCCGGTGCGGCGATTGTCGGCATAATTGTGCGACCGCGCAGACGGCGATTATATGCTGATGGCGTGCTGCCGCCAATCGGCACACTTCCAGACCGCAGCTCTGCCGCAATATCATATCCCGCATTGAATTTTATGAGGATCGTCTCGTAATCGTCCGTCTCCGTTGGTGGGTTGCTGCGGGGGTCATCACGGGGCACTAAAGAATTGTAAAGATCCAAGTTCGTTTGCGCAGCGGTCCTATTGTTGTCCGCTGCTGCCCGCTCACGGGCCAACTGATCCTGCACATCACGTGGTAAAGTTACTGGCGGTGGACGAGGGACTACATTCTTAGAGGGGAGGGGCACAGGCTCAGCCGGTGTAGGGGCGATGAATCGCTTAAAGTTATCCTTAAAGACCGACGCGCTCAAAGACATCATCGTCGACGCGTCAAAGGCTCCGCCAGGTCCGCCGACGGCGCGCAAGTTGTTGTTGTAAAGTTCGATGTTGCGCTCGAATAAAGTATCCCCCCAAGGAGGCCGCGGTGGGTTATATAACACCGCCGCAGCATTTCCTAATTGAGATGCTGTGTAGACTGTCCGCCAAGCTGAGCGATTCCATGCGTCATTATATGTCCGTAGGCGCATATAATATGATTCGACCATTTCCGTTGATGCATTCTTGACATCCGCCATTTCAGACCCAGGGGTCACATTATTGCCGTCTTTTATGGTCACTATGCGCTGGGCTTTTGTCACAATCCCTGAGGGTGCACGCTTATCATACACGACCAAGCATTTGTCAGCCGAGGCCACCTGTATGCCACGCAACGTAATCTGTGTGCCTGCATCTGTGACTCCTTGAATAGCACTGCTTATACGTGCTTGCAGATCTGCATTATTACAGTCGACACTTTGGAAAGATTCTTTACTGGGTGTCAGCCCCATACTTTACTTTTAGGAGAGGATATAATCATTGCCTGACACCCGCTAGGCAACTCTCCTAAAAGAAATACTTTAGGGGGCGTGCAACCGGAACACTTTACTCGCTGCACATACTTTCAGTCGTAAAAGAACCGAGTTCCCGCATAATAGACTCGCGTAACTGCTTCAGTGCGCTGGCATTTACCTGCGTTGTTTGTTGGCCAGCTGCTGTGGAAGTGCCGGCCCGTGGTGCCCCCATTGTATAGGAGTTTATACGTTCATTCATGGCCCGCTGCTCCTTCAGTTGTTTCTCGCGGTCCTCCAGGAATTTCTTTACCATTGCGGGGGGTTCTTTATATTTCGTGCACATAGAATCACTACCACATTTAGGGCGGGTTGGCGCAGGCGCGGGCGTTTTCTGTGCCACATACGTGAGTATTTTTGACACATCGGCGACAGGTATTTGGAACTCGACAGCCTGTTGGGGTCCACTGCCGCCCACTGCACCTGGCTGTGGCTGACCGACTGAGGGAAGTGAGGATGCCCGCGCCGGGTCCGCATATTTCGCGGGATTTGTGAGGAGGTCATGTAGGGTGTTGGGATATGGGGGGCGCGCGGGAAGTTGACCGAAATCGGCGGGGAGATTCACTGCACTCAGCGACACAAATCGGCCCTTCATTTGCGCGACTTTGTCATTAAAGACTGTAATTAAACCTTTGTAGGCGACCGCCTCGGGGTCTGTTGAATTGTCGGCATACCAGAACGGCCGCGGGGGATTATAAGAGGACGTTTTCCAGCCGTTGAGGCGCAGCCACCAGTGGTTATACTTATTCAAATAATCGTAATAGGCCTGTATATCGGAAATGCGGATAGTTGACTGGGCTGCCATGTGGGTTTTATAAGAATCCCCATCTTTGCCCGTAAATCTGGGGACTTCATATGAGAGATCGGCGGTGGCTAATTTGTAGTTGTAGAGACCGGCCGTCCCAGGCTCGGGCGCGAGGGATGTATTATAGTCGCTGGTCTCAATCTGGATTTGTGAAGGGGCGCCTGCAGTTGGTGAGGCAGAAGTTGAGCCAGGACCACTGGTTGGCGGTGGAGGCACCACAACAACCTCCTTATAGCAAGGACAGGTGGCCGTTGAAAGACCGTCAATGTAGGTATACCCGTAGTCGGCACAAAGTTGGCGCTTTTCGTTAATTGTTTGCACCTGCCATGACGCATAATCTGTAAGCGGGGCGCATTCGTAGAGTTTTCCATTATCTGATATGGATGCGCCGGTTACAAATCCCTCGGCAGCCATAGGCGTGGGATTGAGGTGCTGTCGCACCAAGAATCCCTCTCGTGAAAGAATGGACACAGGGAACACGAGATTGGCCGGCTCAAATCCGGTCCGTTCCGCATAGAGTTTCCGCAACAGATCGCGCAGTTCGAAGAATTTCTCATCAACCCGCCGCCGCCCATCACCAACCGCAGGCGGATTATATGGAACGGCTGCATCATAGTTCGTCACACCCACGCCACGCAAAAGCACTCTGCCTTCCTCAAACAAATCCCTATATGCCTTCTCTTCAGGACTCAAGGGACGCCCGTCAGGGCCGACAGCAGCACTCGCAGATGCAGTCGCCGAAGGCGCCGGTCGCGGCTCATTTGACACATATATAGACTCTGGAGGCATCGGCGTCGGCGGTGTATTCAGCACACCAATCATATGCGCATTTGCAGCCATAGCACGATTAATCTCCCGCACAGTATCACGAGCCTTTGCCAACTGACTCCTGTATGCATCAATCCGATATATGAAATCATTATCGGCGCTTCCCTCGGCTACCCATGGAGGCATCGGCGGATTGTAATTCGCCGTGTAATTATTACTCATTAGTCCTGCTTTCCCATCACTTACGGCAACAATCTGTGTAAATGGCCTATTATACGTCTCAAGAGCAGTATTATAATCATCCACTTGCCACCGCGGAATCCGCTTATACAATGTGGCCGGCGGCGCAACGGCCGGTGGCGCAGGTCGCGACGGTGAGCCTCCCATAACTTACTATTAGCGCCGATTATGTTATATCGGCGCGCTGACACAGCGAGTATAGTTTGTCGGCCTTCAACTGTTGTGCCACATCCCGCATAATTGCCGCCGTCGTCGCCTCACTTGTGCGGGCCGCACGTGCAGCCCCTTGATTCACCTTCGTATCCTTAATTGACTGCGCCAATTTCGGCCTACATTGCCGTTTAAGGGCACCCCCAGCAGGTCGCGTCGGGACCAGTTCAGATGGTATACAGGCCGGTTCGACCGGTTCACATTCACCTGCCGCCTCCGCACCACCAATTGTCGCCGTGCTAAGCGTAAACCGATTATCAGGTGCACAACACCAGCCATCCCCGCAACCTGGGTAGGCACCATTCATACCCATCGTCGGCACTCCACCGGCCGCCTGGCATGCCAGCACATTCTCCACACCCTTCTTCAACTTCGCCCGACCACCGGCCGTTGTAACATCCATGGCCACATCCGTCAGACTCGCCACAGGATCAATCGTCTCACCGATCGACTTCCAATTACCGGACTCCGATTTAGGCTCGACCGGTGCGGCCTGCTTGGGGATTCTGCTGGCCACGGTCGGCACACATGCCCAGCAGGCACCCCCGCCCTGACTGCACCCTGGATATGTGGCGTTTCCATCAGCTCCCAGTGTAATAGTCGCCCCCGCCGCCTGCATAGCCTTCACATACTTCCCCGCACGCTTCATATAGTTCCGCTCGGCATCTATGTTTGATGTCAGCAAGTAGGACACTGCACACTCGTAATTGACCGCATCATACTTGCTCCAACGACCAGTGTATGTATTGAAAAACTCGGCGCGATATGTGCGACCGGCCACCGTCTTCTTTGCATCCTTATATGCAGGCTTCTTGCCATAACATACAACCCCACGGGATGTCTGTGTAGTCCCCCCTTCAATATTCACTGACTTTGTCTGATATATGCCCGCCCTACACGGTTCCTGTGCACCCGAGCCTAGGATACACATACTTCCCGCCCGTGCATCATCACTAATAGGGTAGGCCTCTATGCGTGGGCTATCGCGGCCCAGCCATCCAGGTCGCGTCCAATTTGCACCAGTTGCCTGGTCCGCCTCTAACTGTTGCATATTTGCGAGTGTCCCTGAAGAATCGTATGCCTTACAAATATTTACCATTAATGCTTCGTCTGATGCCGCATTAAATACACCCGATACGTCATCGCTGTATACTACATACGTCTCCAGGCGCGTCAGGCGCTCATCCTGACTGTAGCGGCTCCAGCGACCTGTTATGGTATTATGTGGCATAAGTTTCAATATTTCCCCACTAACAGTTAATGTGGATAGTGCCTGCGATTTTTCGCCATACACAAATAGACCATTTGACGGATTTTTTGTTAATACCATAATACATCCCCCGCTGCAATCACGGCGGCTTTTCGCCAAGTCGTAGGTCGCTCCGCCACAATTACGCACCCCTAATTGAGATGTATTTGGATATGCACTTATGAAATTATTGCTGTCGCCGTCAGCTCTCAAAAATCCCGCCGCACATACATGCATGCCATAGCCCGCCTCTCGGCGCAATTGCTCGAGTGTAGCAATTGACATATTTGCCGGCAAAGTTAGATTTGGCAAATTGCTCATATTTACCTTATTACCGTCCGCCTCATAAAACATAACTTCTTTCGGTGCATCTGGGTATATATATGTTGCATTCCCTGTAAATGTGGTGTCCCGTATAGGCGCGTAATATGCCCCACTCGCATCATCGCCTGCCATAAAAGGCTCATATAGACCACTGCCGCCGCTCCACCAAATATATACTAAGTATGCTGCTAGCACACATAGTATTATATATACTATGCTGTTCATATTACTAATTGTCGCGCAAATTATTTCAGCCCAGAAGTCATGCGAAGCGCGGCCAATTTATTCGCCTTCAGTTCGTTGGCGATGGTCCTAATAGACTGCATTGAACCACCGACAGGCGCCACACATTTAGAGGGAACTGCACTAGGACTCTTCAGCCCAAGCCGCGGCACAACCGCTGTCGGAAGTTTGACATCCTTCACACAGTCCTCTTCCGTTGCGCCTGCTGCAGGACAATCAGGGTCCGCGCCAAATAGGCCGGCGTTCAGTCCGTAGATGGATTCTGGTGCGCAGCAGCGCAGGCCGTCGCCACACCCAGGATACTCCTCGCCTGGTCCTAATTGCACCGCCCCACCTTTCTCCTCCTGACATGCACGAATCCAGCGAATGGCCTTTTCTTCTTT
>JACCDO010066875.1_pt1 | contig 46920 bp, 30 predicted proteins | sample 7446101 | NCBI WGS metagenome assembly JACCDO01 (sample SAMN15323440, study PRJNA562643) | freshwater metagenome | isolation source: river surface water | place: USA:Blue River Watershed | collected 2017-08-16 | reverse complement strand
TTGCTGTTGCACTTGTTGCTGTTGCACTTGTTGCTGTTGCACTTGTTGCTGTTGCACTTGTTGCTGTTGCACTTGTTGCTGTTGCACTTGTTGCTGTTGCACTTGTTGCTGTTGCACTTGCTTCACTTGTGGCGCGATAGTTGGTTTCTTGATAATTGTAACACCAGACTTTTTCTGCAATAGAGCCAATTGTTTCTCTTCGATACTTTTAATTGGAGAAACAGGAAAGATAGGATGCTCCTTATATAGTTCTGATACATAATCCGCTTTTTTTACCTTTTCTACCTTAGCGGCTTTTGCAGTAGTACTCTTTGAATTAGGAGGCTTTTTTGCTTCTTCCTGGATCATATCGCCCCACCCTGTAGCCATATCAGGATTATTTACCATTTCAGCAAGTTCTTCTTGAGTCAACAGTTGTACGCCCACTTTTACAATTGATGCATAGGAAGTCATTTATCAAAACTTGGAATAATACTTAGGATAACTTACGCTTAGCACCTATAATGCAGTGCTCCCACGATTCAATTTTTATATGCGCCCTTTCACGGAAAAAATTGAAATTACGTGGCACCTGAATGGAATGTCGCGCACCTACTTTGCATAACTAAGAAGTTATATTGCTTTTCCTTCGTTATCCTTATAAAATGTCGTCCATTCCAAGTACACAACAACTCAATACTTCTAAAGATATTATTAAAATAGCCAATGAGCATATTCGTATGCAACTTAAAAAGATTACTAAATTCCTGAAAAATAAATATGATATCCCTATTATGACTGATATGAGTGATAATATACAGCTAATTGTTATTCCTATGCCAAAGAGTTTATATGATAATGATGATCATTGTGGGAACTTTGAGGCAATTGTTAAAGCTGCGTTTAATATATTTGGATTAGAAACTGTTAATGTAGAGTGGTTTCGTAATAATTATTACCATATCTGTTGCTATGGAAGTAGATATTGGTCAGTAAATGTTGCGCATCATATCCGTTTCTGGATTACCCCTATAACTGGTCATAGAAATATTACTATGCCTGTAAGGATGTTTCACCATATCTGGGATATTGATGAAAAGGAGATCTCCTACAATGAATATAAAGAAAATGCATTATCCATTGATGAATATTTTGGAGGTGAATTTGATATTGGAACAATTACAGTATGCTGCTATATCAATGAAGTCATTAGAACTCCTGCACCAAGTCCATTATTTCCTGCCACATACAATTCTGCTTCTGAACCTGAGTCAGAGCCTGATAACTCGGATTCTGAAACAGACTCTGCTAATACTCCTTCATAAACAAAAATATATTTATCTGCAATTATAATATAAATATTTAGTTATTTTTTATTGAATATATTACAAGGACTTATTACCAGAATTTATTTACATCTACATAGGGAATTCTCAATCGCGTTGCGAATGTTTTATCTGAAGTCATATCTCCTACCATTAGACACATTTCAGGATTAAGCTTATATTCCATAATAGCTTTTACCCCCATTCCTGATTGCGGCTTTCTACAGAAACAGACTATTGGCGCTGATCTATGTGAGCAATAATTAATTGGAAACTCCTCTTCAGAAAATCCCAGGAGTTCTCTCACTCTATTAAAACAGAGTTTTGCAGTCTCCTCAGTAATAGTCCCTTTTGCAATTCCAGATTGATTTGAAACTCCAATTAATTTATAACCATCTGCTATATATTTATCCAGCTTTTCCCTCATTTCTTTGGCATCAAATAGGAGTTCCACCTCATCAGGGTCAGTTGGATATTTATTAGGCAAATGTTCTGTTCTCCTCAAAGTCCCATCAATATCCAGGAATAATGCCTTATTAACAAACCCTTGTTTCTCATTCCATTTAATATCCCCTACTTTTTTAGTAATTACTTTAGTAAATCCTTCAGAAATAGTTGGTTCTTCTAACTCATTTTTAGCCTTAAAGAGTACCATAGGAGGATAAATATGCGCATCTTTCTTTTCGGTTTTGCCTGTCATATACATTTCTCCAAACTTTGTATGCATTCTATATAAATGGCGAATCTGACAATCTTCCACTGAAGTCTTCATATAATACCCATAGACTTCTACACCCTTTTCCTTTCCTAAATCAATAAAGAGTTTTCTAACCGCCTTAGTTAAATTGGTATTATCAAGAATAACTGATTTACCTGCATCTAATTCTTTAGCTACCCTTGGAACTAATTGTGGAATTGTCCCACCCAGGATATCACGTGAAATTACTACTGCATTAGGAGTTGTAGCCCATAATGTATTAGTATACTTGGATTTGGTTGAGGCAGGCAAGCCTACCATAATTATTAAGCGTTGCGAGGACATCTTATTAATAATCTACTTGGAATACCTATTGTCATTAATTTAATAACAGATGTTAATCATTTCAATTTTTAATGACTGTACAGTATAACATAATAAGTATTGCTATTAGTATTATAATAATACTACATAATATATCTTTTATCTACTAAGAAATAAAATCACATTATATATTATATAATGAAATTAACAGTTGATAATAAACAAAGATTAACTACAGCATTCTTATTTATATTAGAATCCTATAAAATTGTAATGGGAACATTTTTAACAATTTTTGTACCTCAAGAATGTAATCAAGAAACGTGTACGATACTCCAAAACATTCAAAATAATACATTATTACACAGAATTGCTACTATTAGTAATTTAATAAGTTTTATTGTATTTATTGTATTTTATAGTATTGAACTAAAAAGAGAAAATTGGTGTATTAAATATCTTGATATAGATGATAATAAAGCATCTAATAATCTTGATACTGAAATTGAATTATATAAAGATATTAAATCTAATATGAACAAAATTAATAAACACTATAAAATTATTACTAATATATGCATTGGTACACAAATAATTAATATTTCAATATCTATTGCTGATATATTACATCAATTTAACGGTATTTCTACAATTACTCCATTATTAAGTTATGTTATTTTAATTGCAATAAAATTAATTATGTCTTTTAATATAGCATATAGCTCATTAAAAGATGAAAGAGCATATAGCTCATTTATGAAAATATCTAAAACATATAATACAATAGATGATGATTTTAAACATAAAAATAATGTTTAAGTATTAATTATATGCTTCACGAATTAGTAGAAATAACACTACAATAAGCCCTATTATGATTACCGTTGTTATAATATGCGGCCAGAATCTCCTTAAACAGTGCTTATACCCTATATCTGTAGAATGCGAAGATTGTAAAAGCATAGCATCTCTATCTTTTTGAATTTGTAATACTGTATAAGGCGCAATTGTATCAGACATTAATATTAAATTATATTTATACTTTAAATTCTATTTAATTATTTTATAATATAATATATGTAATTACATCAATATTATGAATAAGTTCAGTTTCATCTAAAGATATTGAACCTAATGTATTATTAATTGAATAATGTGGATTATGTAAATACCATATATTATCTTTAATATATTTAAGTACATATCCATGATTCTTTTGTAGTTTAGTTGTTTTGTTATTCGTTTCAATAGTACAACAAATATCATCTTGTATTTTATTAATTTTTGATAATATGCGACTATTTAAACCATAACTATAAATCCTGTTAATTATAATATTACCTGTTAGATATAAGAATGCATAATATGAATAATGTTTTGTATCATTACCTATTAAGTTTATTATAGCTTTTTCTATTATAGCAGCCCAAATATATTCTAAATCTGGTGATAATTTAAATAAGGCAGGAATCCCTAATCCATTTCCACACCCCATTAATTCATTTGATGTATTATTTAATCTAAAACTGGGTGTAACTTTAATATACTGTAATTTCCTATTAGTGTCAAATAATTTAATTATATATGTATTATCTTCATTGTTGATTTTAAATAGACCTTTAACTATATTTCTACCTTTATCTTTAATAGATAAGGCAATTAATGTAGATATTAACCAACAGTTATTTAAATTACCTTGTGTTATAAAGTTTGGAACAAATATTGGATAGTTTGTACTAAATAGTGTAATTGACATTTGCGCAAATTATATATTAATATTATTTTCATTCAATTTTTAAACACATATTAATGTAAATTATATATATACTTATAATAATTATGATATATTATTTACAAACATCTTATAAATAAAAATTGACCGCACATATGCGCAGGTAAGTAGGCACGCAGAATACGTATTTTGTAGTTATTCCAAGAAGCTTTCCAAGATGTTGAAAAAGTTGACAGGTGGTTCCAAGAAGGTTGAAGAAGAATCTGGAGGTGATGTTAATGATGCAGGCCTTCTCGCCAGCTTTGAACGTCAAGGCTTTACCCCTGCAAAAAGACTGCTTGAACTTGTTGCAAACTCCATTGATGCTATCTATGCAGTTATAGCTAATATAAGTAATTATCCTGGTAAGATTCTATTTGATATTCAAAAAGATTATATTAAGATTATTGATAATGGTATAGGGATGACAAATGAAAATTCTAAAAAAATGTGGTCTGTCTTTAGAGAAAATAACTCTTCCAATAAATCACGTGGTGTATCTGGACTTGGCTCTAAGCCTGCATTGGAAGGCCTCAGTAATCGCACTGAAGTTAAAATCTTTACACGTACTGCAGATGGGGAATATAGATGTATAATTATCCCTTGGGATAAAATGTATGAACAATTAACCTATACTGGTATGATTAAATTTCGTCATATGACATACGATGAACAACATACATTTATCGCAGAAAGATCTGATAAAAATAATTTAATGATTCACAACTCTGTCGTTCAAGGTACTACGATATGTATTAAGCGCAACAGTGTACTTGAGGATCTCATTGATGATAACTTTACTGATATTATGAAGTCAAATCTCACAAATCCCCTTGACAGAATTGACTGCATCTTTGGTAAGGAAAATAACATTATTGAGTTCTGCTACAAGAAATATGGTAAAAAAGATGTAGATTCACTATTACTGTATGATTACTTTGGACAAGAGAATAATAAGTATTACACTGGTGTTAACACTGAATATGTTGAAGAGTACTATAAAAAGGGTGATAACCCGCGCTTTATTTATACCAGTAGCCTTGACGGTAAGAAATATGAAATTAATATCCATAGTAGAAAAGGAAATGTACCGCAATATAAGAAAAAAGCTGAACTTGCATTAAGTACTTCTGGTTGGACACTTGTTGGGCGCTACGCAGTTACTACTGCACTGCTAAAATGTGATTCGATCTTTGATGAAGATAATCCTATCGCAATTAGTGCTGCAAAGAGAATTGATGGGTACAGCAAAGAGTTTATTGGTGATACTAATAATAAGGAGGGATGGAAGTATATCTCTAAGTTGAAGATTGTACGTAATAATCAGTTGATTGGTTATTGTGATATTCCTGATAAGGATGAGGGATCATCACGTGGTACTGGGCGAAGTATGTTTGATACTCTGATTCAGACTGAAATTAGCTTTGACCCTGTTTCTACACACGCAAATATTCAAGATAAAACTATTGGTATTCAGCAAAATAAAAATCAGTTTGATGGTAAGGCTGTACCTATTAATCTTCTGCGCCTTGTAAAGCATATTCGTAATATTAAGGCTGATGAGGTGTGGGAATACTTTGAATATATCCTTGAAGGAAATGCATCTACTATCTCTGATAACAATACTGTAGATGATTCCTGTGATGAAACTCCTGTTACTCCTGTTACTGCCCCTGTTGCCCCTAATAAGCTTTCTATCAAGAAGCCTAAGAAAACTAAGGTAGAGCCTGCTAAGGAACATATGACTACTATTTCAGAAAAGACTGATGAAAACAATTCAGTAGAATATAATACTCCTATTGTTTCAAATCCTATTATTGTAAATCCTACAGTTCAACAGAATAAGTCATTTATTACTGAGAATTATATTTCAACTATTATTAGTCCATCTGAAGAATATGTTCCAACTGAAGGGCATCTTGATATTGTATCAGATTTAGATTCAATCATTAGCGAGGAAACTCCTGTTAATACAACTCCTAAAAATGCAGTGTTTGCCAGTGTACTCCTTGAGAAAATTGACCCTTTTAACTACTATACTAAACAACAACTCCTTGATATTATTAATTCAATTGAGTTCCCTTCAATGTAATTAATAAGTATATAATAAGTATAACTAATTATTTTTAGTTAGATTTTGATTTAGATCTTGTTTTTGATAATGAAAGGCTATTTGGTGAGTTTGGTAATTTTGGTAATTTCCTTGTCCCATTATTTTTATTATTTTTATTATTCTTTTTATTAGGACTCATTGGCGGTGCTGTGGGTGCAGGGTGTGGCGGCGCTGGTGGTGGATCAGGCCTTTGTTCAAGTTCTTTTTCTGCATTTTTAATTGTATTTTCTACCTTTTTAAATATATTTGATTTCTTAAATCTATCTATTTCTCCTTTAAATAATGATAAGGTAAAATCATCTATTTTAATTCTCTTTTTTACATCAATATTACATAAATCTGCTAATAATATTTTAATTTTTATTATAGAATTTGCAATTATCATTAATTGATCATCAGTATATTCAATTATAGAATCATATAATTTACCCTTTAAAGATTCTTTCATAATATTATTTGATACATTCATACCTGGATATAATATGTTCATCATATACAGTAGAGAATATCCAATACTATAACTATCATATGTTATAAATACACTATTATCAAACTCTTTATATTTATTACGTTCCCCTACAGTTTTGTTTTTCTTAAAATCAGTTATATATTCTTTTACATTATCTACAATCATTTCTTTAACATTCTCTCTTGTTAATCCTAATGATTTACCTACATTACTTTGAATAAATAATCTATCAAGATCATTAAAATAAGGTATTCTATCTAATTTATCATATTTTATTAAATTTAGTAATTTTTCAATTTGTTGTTTAGAATCAATAGCATAATTATTTGAACAGATATAATATCGTACTATTGTCTCAGGAGGACTATTATAAAATCCTAATGGAAATTCTCTAAAGAATTCATCTTTAGGTAGAAGCCAATCAAAATCTATTATTGATATTCTACCATCTTTAGGATCAATCATTACATTTTTTTCACGAATATCACCATGCACATATTTAGCTTCTTGTAATTTCTTAACTTGTTCTATGACTTTATATATTTCCTCTAATATTGTTACAAATGAGATACGATGCAATTTATCTATAGAAGTTGTATCACTTGCAAGATCATAAAATGAAATACCTAAATTTGGCATTCTTGTTACATATATTGGCTGCCTATCAGAAAATTCACAATTAACACGAAGCCTTTCAGGTAAAGAGCTTGCTGTTTCATATTTATAATTATATTCCTCAATAGTATGCGCTGAATTAGAACCCATAATATTGTAAGCCTTTCGAGTTGATTTAATAGCAGTGTTATACTCTTCTTCTTTTTTAAATATTTTACTTACATTTGATGGAAATTGTTTCCAATCTGTATTATTTAGCCCTTTGTTTACTAAACCTGGTTTTGCTACACATCCAAATGTACCTTTTGCAACATATTTTGATTCGGGATTAGGTGGAATACCTGAATTTTTAGCTGGTGCTACTTGTGCTGCTCTTGCTACTGCTACTGCTGCTGTTGGTGCTACTACTGGCGCTTTTTGTGCTGCTCGTGCTACTGGTGCTTTTTGTACTACTGGTGCTGCTGCTATTAGTGTGGCTGCCCCTGGCTCTACTCCTGGCCTTCTACGGTTTTTACGGGGATTACCTACAAGACCTTGTGGTAAAAAAAAATCTTGTTCCATTCTACTAATATCGTATACTTTAAATTACAATATTATTTAAAAAGTAGATACAATAAAAATGATATAATAACAATTATAATAATATTTGTAGCAGTTTTCTTAATTAACTCCTTTCTTTTTTCTCTCTTTTCTTGCACCTTTTTATTAATATCTTCATTACTGATCCCCGCAATAATTCCATCTACAATTATTACGTGTTCTTCAGAATCTGTTGTCATTTAACTAAATATAGCGTTTAATTTATGTTTATATTGTGCATCTATATAGTAAATATCAATGAATGATAATACTACGAAGTCTCGTACAGAATTATTAGAACTCTGTAAACAAAAAGGACTACGAGGATATAGCTCCAAGTCTAAATCCGAATTAATTGAACTCCTCGATAATAAACATAATATTCTAACTGCAGATGACTTTGTTAATCAAACTATGTTAACTTGTATCGGAAATAAACGGAAACTTGTGAAAAATATTTATAATGTTGTCTGTGAAGTTGCTAAAGGGCTCGGTAGGGAAAAACTCAATATATTCGACGGATTTGCTGGATCAACCGTTGTCTCCAGACAATTATCCTTTATATCTGCAAATCTATATAGCAATGATTTGGAAAAATACTCCTATTTTATGGCTAAATGTTTCCTGGAAACTCCAAGTCTGGAAAATCAGGAGAAAGTCCGTGCACATATCGATGCCATGAATCTGATTGCGGAGTCTGGTCCGAAAATTTCTGGAGTTATTTCCAGACTTTACGCTCCCAAAAATACTCTCAATATACAAAAAGGAGAACGTTGTTTCTATACACGTGAAAACGCTTTAATAATTGATACTTTACGTAAGTACATTGATGAAAAAGTGGAAAAGGATTTACAAGTCTATTGTTTAACTCCTTTACTAACTCGTGCATCAATCCACGCTAATACATCAGGAGTCTTTAAAGGTTTTCATAAAAAAGACGGAGTTGGACATTTCGGCGGTGCTGGAGAAAATGCACTTGAGCGAATCACCGCAGAAATCCGCCTCGATTATCCCATATGGAATACAACGTCCACTTTCAAGGCGCATTGTTTTAACGGCGATATTAATCAAGTAATCGAAGAATTACCCGCTGACCTGGATTTAATCTATTTAGATCCCCCATATAATCAACACCCATATGGAAGCAACTATTTTATGTTAAATGTTATCATTGATAATGTGGAGCCAAAAGAATGCTCCAAAATATCAGGAATACCTGATAACTGGAATAAATCCGCTTATAACTATACTGCGGCTGCAATTACTGCAATGGAACACTTATTAGAAGTAGGTGTGCAGAAGGCTAAATATGTTCTGTTATCTTATAATAATGAGGGTATAATAAGTGTAGAAGAATGGCAGAAAATGTTTGAGAAATATAATGTTAAAAAATTCTCAACTACATATGATGCCTACAAGGGTTCTCGTAATTTAATTAATAGGAATGATAAGGTGGTTGAAATTATGTACCTCATCTCTAAAAAGTAATTATTTAAGGAGTGTGAGAGGGCTTAAAGGATTAAGGCGAAAAATTTGAAATCAGAAGTATTGCATATGTCACGTATCCTAATACCATACCCTCCTAATTATCCTTATCCAAGAATGTCGAGCCAAACCTTTGAAGCCAAGTTCGCACTCCATCACGATCAGTGCCGCTCATATAATAATCTTAAAGCTGTTCGCAGCCATTGCTATGATGTCCTTAGTGATGCAGATGAATGGCAGAATAAATTCCTAAAAGAACATTATATCCTGGATACGCTGACTGTAACAAGTGAAGTATTTATCCCTTCTCAACACGATGTTAATTTCAATACAACTCCCTTTGAATATAATTTAGATATGCATTCCTATAAAGATGCCACTTGTAGTAATAAGATCTATAAATTGCGCCACTATATTGCATATGTAGAATCAGTTCTACTACCGCGTATTAATGCATTTATTTCACGCTATGGATGCCGCCTTGAACTAATCTTTGCAGATATGTCACAATCCTATGAAAATGATGGCGAAGATTATACTCCAAATCGCAGATTCATTACCCACGATGACATTAATTCTGACTTTATTGGCGAATACGACCTTTAATGTTTAGCAGCATAATTAATATACTAATAAAAATTTGATATAAATATTATATTTTTATTAGTTGTCGTGTTATACAATGATATTCTTTATTGCATTTATTATTACTATTATTCCAAGGCCTATTAATGCTAATAGTAATATATGCAATATGCCACATAAGCCTATAGAATATGTAAGGCAAGATCGTTGGGCTTTGAAACCAGAAGAAATTATTGACTATGACGCCCTTCCTGATGTTATCTATAATATAATGTTTGGTGATATGGGCGTAAGCCCTGGATGCCCTGGTGCTACTACTGAGGATGAATGCTTCTATATTTTAGGATGTAGCTGGTGTACGTGGAATAATTTAGGATGCACCTATAAAGATATTGCAGATGCGCTTCCAATTGATAGCACTGTAAATGAACTGTGTAGTTCAGCTGATAGTATTTCAGGAGAACCGAATGAAAAACAATTATTCTACTTTAATTATGGGCGCTATCCTCCAATTACTGTATCAAGATAGTTCTTAAACCAGGCCATACACCACTTTGCAGTTATTACACACAATTTTAGAAAAAGGAGATACAACTAATTTTTCATTACATTCAGGGCACTCATCACCTTCTTGAATACCACCTATAATACGATGTTCCATTTTGGGTTCCTTTTCTTGTTTTACCGTCGGCTCATCCGATAATAATGGCTGCCCTTCTTGAGGACTTAAAGCCCCCTCTGGCTTCTTTGTGAAATATTTATATGCCATATACATACCTGCTACAAGTACAATAACCGCAATATATGGTGCAAACTGTTTTAGAGTTGATAAAATTACGTCAAACATTTGTTCTATATATAAGATAGTTTTTATTTTAAGTTATGCACTCTTGCAAAAAATTTGAAAAGATGCAATTCGATTAACAAATATTGTTCAAGCGTAACAGAGTTCCTTCAAGCTTTTTCCTAAAAACTCAAGATGTCAAGCCAGATTCCTAATATGAATGCATTTTCCAAGATGATCGAAAAGTATTATAAAAAGATATGGAAACATAATAAAAAATGGGCTAATCCCTATTATAGTGATAAAGATGTAATACATTCTAAATATTCTGATATGTTTGTATACGAACGCATTATAAATCTTGTAAAAGATTTCTTTCTTAATGTACCTGTTAAAGAGCTACTTGGGCAAGACTTCTGCAATCTACTTTGGAACTTCGTGGAACTATATGAAGAAATTAAAGATGAAAGACTCAATGAGGGTAACTTTGTATATGAAGGTAATATATATGCAGGGTCTCTTACAAGTGACTATAAAGAATATTACAAAAGTGTATTGATTAAACTATATGATTCACCACAATTTAATGCTATCGTTGATTTTATGAAGGGCAATAATATCCCATATCTGTATACACCTTTAAATAACTGGGAAGATTATAATTCATTTAAAAATCCTGATTATCATACCAGTTATTGGTCTAAAATTGAATCTTATGTAAATCTGTATAGCGTTGATTTAATTTGTATAAATTATGTAAGAATTAAACTACTAATTGCAAATAAAGAAAAGATTAATATTGCCAAACGTGAACTATTTAACTCTATTATGAAGAAACATTCACTTAATGCAGAAGATAAAGACTATGAGGAGTATTTAGCTTGGGATGCAAACAAAGCTTGCCATCTTGGCTCAATTAATCGCTATAAAAAAATGTCCATCTATGCAGTTATGATGTCTTAACGCAATAGAATATATGATATAAACAATAAGAATATACTTATCATAAGTAGAGATATTATTTTTGATTATATATTACCCGTGAAATTTGATTCTGATAAATGCTTAACATAATTAGTAGAAATAATTATGTCAAGTGAAATGAAAACTGTTGAAGAAATTGCAGATATTCTTGCATTCAAGAATGCGACTGCAACTGCAACTGCTCCTGCTCCTGTGACTACAGTTGTAAATGAAAAGAAAAAGCGTGGTAGAAAAGCTAAGGTAACTGCAGAGGCTACTGAGGTTCCAGTAGAAGCTCCAGTAGAAGTCCCAGTAGAAACTACAACAACTGACAAAAAAGCACCTAAAGAAAAGAAGGTTAAGCCTCCTAAAAACTTTGGATTTCAAGTACCATCCACTAAAGATAGAGAATATAATTCAATTAAATTCTGTAAATATATCTATGAGGCAATTAAAGAAGCTAAACCTGAATTACTCTCTGTAGAAAAAATTCGAGATGCATACAATAATCTTGTTAGATATATGGCAAGCATCTCTGGTGAACTCTATACATATATGCCAAATAAGGCTGAAAAGTATTCTGCATATACATTTAGTAGAGCAACTATTAATAGCGGTTATAATTTAGCTGGTATCAAAGGAAACATAAACTCATCGTATATGTTAGAGAATAAACATTATACTTCTCAGCCACAATATGCAGAACGTATTAAAAAATGTAAAGAACAAATTAATGAAATTACAGAACTATGGTCTACACTTTATAATCTTACTTATCCTGAAATGTCTGCATATCTAATTGAACAAAATGCTAAACTTACTCTACTACTTAGTGAAGAAACTCTTAAAAAAGAAATCACTATGTATAAGGGATATATTGTTGATAGATATAATGAAATTGAACGATTTACTAAGCAAATTGAATCCTATAAAAAGACGTTGACAGAAAAGGAGGGGAAACTTGCTCAACTTATTGTTAACTCTAAACGCAATGTACAAGCGAATGCAACTGCAGAAGCGACAGCGCCAGCGAATGCGACTGTGCAAGCGACTGTGCAAGCGAATGCAGAAGCGACTCCTTAAATATTACTCAAATGTACCAGTTGCAGGATTAAATCTATAATCATCATCTTCATCAGAATTACCACCTCCATACAAATATTTATTAGTATTACCTAATGTATTGCATTCATTTACCTCTTCTTCATACTCATATTCATAATCATCATAATAAGTATTTGTCTCATTAATAAAACTATACTCATCATTATATAGGTCATTATATTCGTTATTGTATCTCCTCTCATAATGACTATCAGATTGTTTATTTTTATTCATACGCGCCTTAATTTCTGCAATTGATGCCTTTACTTCATTAATATGCTGATATACTTCTGGAATTTTTGCTTTAATCTCATCCAACTGCTGCATTCTAAATGAATATGTCCAATTATATAGTCTTTTTCTATTCATATAGTGATCCTGAGATTTCTTTAAAAAATCAATATAATAATATAAATTACTCAGATCCCAGTTTAAAAGTCTTAGATTCTCCTTATCGGATTTCTTAATATATTCCCCCATGGTTACTACTCCTAAATTACTTTATAATTCTACTCTAAATATACCATTTTATTTTAAGTCGTCTACATAAAATTTGAATTTGCAGCGGCATTTAATCAACAATCGTATACAATACAATGAATCCTATTGAGACTATTCGCGATTTTATCAATACTTCCAAGTTTTACTGCCCTATTCGGCACTCCAACCCATTATCTCCCTCTGAATCAAATGATATCTCAGATTATATGAAAGATCAACTTAATGACCTAACTCTTGAAGAAATTATTGCAGTTGTAAAAGATGATAAAGATATCTATGATGCTATTCGCAAATCAGTTATTACATACCTATGTAGACGTGAAATTATGCAGGTTGAACGCGAAGTAATTGATGCATTTGGAAAAAGGTCAGAAGACCCTATTAGCTATCCTACTATTACTTTTACCCCTATTACACACCATTCTCTAACTCCTAATCAAATCCCTGATATCATCTCAAAAGTAAAGAATACCATTGATATCACAGATGCAAGGCTACCACAAATTATTAATATCCTGGACGATACTAAGTTTTACTTGATTGATTCATTTCCAGATAATATTGTCGAGATTTATTGGTTTGAAGTTAATGAAGGCCCTTCATTCTATATTAATTCCGCAGATGCAATTACAACTGATACTTCTAACACACTCCCTAAGAATTATTGCACAATTTGCTGTAAAATGGATAATGATGGCTATATGTTCTACTCTAATATTCCTAATATTGATAGCCCTTACACAATGATTATCTGCAAAGATTTCAATAAATTATGCCATCATATTCCTGCCGACTATCATCTTAAATATAACTATCCCACGTCTTCTAATGATACACTAAATTGCGAGTTTAAAACTGCATTGGAATTGTATAATAATATGGGCGTATATGAAGATGAGTTTAATACAGTAGAGGCAGCACCTTATATTAATGATAATCTTCCTTTTCAAACTGACCCTAAAATTAATATGCTATATCTAATTGCTAAACACTGTGTTCAGTTCTCTGGCCCTGATAGCGTTGAAACCATTAACAGCCTGATTGAATGGATACTAAATAATACACCTCTACTTTCAGAAATTAAAGCACATCCTTCTTATGATAATTGGATGAGAGCAATTGAACTCGCACATATCCCTATTAATGATGGTATGTTTCTCTCAAGATATCATTTGTTCAAATACTTTAACTATAGGCCATAGGAGTTTAAGGGGGAACTGCGAATTAATTATAGTGTTATTTCCTCCCAATTATAAAGATGCATACTAAAGAGTATTATATTAACATTCTAAAAGGGCCATTTGTCCTGCAAATTGATATTCCTACTAATTTTTTATCTGATAATGATATTATTCAATCCATTTCCTTCTACAAATGGGCTGTTACTAAGCAGGATTATACTTCAGGGTGGACTACTTTAACTAAGAGTGTTACTGGGTATGATTAGATACTTATTCGAAAATTTGAAATATAATGTTTTCATAACTTAAAGTTGTTATTAGCACATTATATAGCTATTCCAAGATACTGTTTTACGATGTCCAAGAAATACGTCCCCTCTTTTATTCGTGATAGTAGTGCAACACCAGCCGCAGAATCAGTCGCAACAGCTTTAACAGGAACAAATGAACTACCTTGGTCTACTGCAAAGCCAACCTCACGATATTCAAATTATCCAGTTGGCACCGATGGAACTACAAATGCACCTAATGCAGCCCCTACATATCAATCACGATTTGCTGGTGGAGGAGTTGTTAACAAAAATAAGTTTTCCACACTTTCAGATGATCATTCTTCTATGCCTCCTCTTCCTAAACCATCATCCACCACGGCATCTACATCAGTAGTATCAGGTACCCTTGCTTCACTAACTGCCAATACAAATGCAACTACCTCTGGTGCTAAGCTTAGTTATGCTGCTAAGTTCTCTCAACAAGCTAAAGCTGATAAATACCCTCCATCTAAACCAGCTGTAGTTGAGAAAAAGGTTGATGTTACATCTGAATCTGACTTCCCTTTACTTGGCGGTGGTAAAAGTACAATTCCTAAGAATAATTCAGCGGCATCACTTGCATCTAATAAGTCCTCCTCAAGTGCAAATACTGGAGGAAGTGCTAATAAGTTTGCAGATTTGGCTAAGAGCTGGGCACAAAAGACTAAAGAAGACGAAGAAGCTGCAGCATTTGAGGCTGAACTTAAACGTCAACAGCAAGAGGAATATGACAGCCTTCGTAGTATGATCAGAGTGCCTGGATTTAAGCATAAGAAGAAAGATCAGTATGTATCACCTGATGATATGGAAGAAGAATACAATCATTATAATGGTGATGACTACCTTGGTTCACCTGAAGAAGATGATTCTGTCCCTTCCGCAGATGAAGAGGAAGAAGAACAATATGAAGAAGAAGATAACCTTGAAAATGAGGCACAGGCTGATGATTATTGGCGATAAAGTGTACTTATGATAACTAAATAAAATAAAAATAATAGCATTTCAATAATACGTATATTTTTATTTGTTAGGGACTTTATACCATATAAAGACTATTAGAATGAATTTATTTAACATTAGTTACTTCATTCATTTTATCTGCATATATTAACACGATGAGCTTTTATGACCAATTTATTAGTCAATCATTGCTTGATGATCATTATAAGCCTGCATCTACTAACTCTTCAAAATTAGATGTATTTGAAGAACTTAATCTCCTACATAAACTTATGGCTGAGGAAGATATGTTTAATGTTTCAGATGAAAAAGGGATAAAAGCCCCTTGTAATTCTCCGAATGATAATTATGCATTAGATAGCAGCCTATATAGCGATGATGGTATCTATGATGATAGTGACTATGACAGTGACACATCTTACAATCGTATTTACGTACCACGAATAAGTACGCAAGACAATATTTTTCAAGCACACGTGGGAGCGCAAGAGCAGTCAGGAGAGAAACTTTTTAAGAAACCCAATAGAAAATCTAAAGATGCATATTACGTATGGAAAAAATCTCGATTACCTGAATACGCCTCCGCAGAATTAATTGAATCTCAGCTAAATAAATGGGCACTAAAATATGCAACACTTGAATGTGATACCGATCCCAATATCTGGACTATTACTTGGAAAAATAAATCTGGTGTTACTTTTACAAGTAAAATGTCTACATTTATTAAATGGATGCAATGCGCATCAATGTCCTCCAATTAAATATTATAAAACCCCATCGCCATTTGATCCATTATTGCTAACTGTTTTTCTATTTTATCCTGTTTAGTTTCATCCTTCACCTTCTTTTGTTTTAGAGATCCCACATTTGCGGGCAGAGGCTTTGCAGGTAATGGATATGCTAATACCTCCTTGAAAAATGCTGGAGCCTGATTTATTGCACGCTGCAATGATACATTATCCGTTACCAGCGATGGGGCCGCTGGGACTTTCCATTTAGGAACATCCGTTAGAAGTTGAATCATTATTCCAATTGTATCCAGTTTTCTCCGCTGTGAAATTCGAAAGTCCGTTGAACGATATATATCCAATAAGGCCTGGAATTCCTCGTGCATTCGCATCATACCTTTTTCAGCAAACTCCTTGTAAACCTCGGCTAAGATATTTATTATATAAAATCCTACCGCTGTTTTCTGTTTATTATTAAATTGTGGCGGGCCTCTTTCCGCAGTTGATAGACCTGCACCATATTTCTTTCTGTAAAGAGCATCCTCTTCTTGCAGCCATTTTACCCAAAATAATGCTCTCTCTGTTGCACCTTCTGTTATCGCATACACCATCTCGTTTCCAGCATGCAACATCTGTTCTAAATCTGATGACCTTTGCCAGACTTTTCTGACCGCTAATTTGTCAGTTGATCGAAGTATAGATCGTAACCATTGTTCATTATCGTGTGTATCTTGTGGGACAGTAGGCATTTTAGGTTTGGCCTTTTTAGGACAAGCTTGCAGAATAAGGACTAACTCTGAGACTTTTTGCTGAACATCTACATTCTGACAAAATAAATTAAATGAAAGTTTAACAGATATCTCATTCAGTTCTCGGAATTTACGGGATAAATAATGGAATACTCTCGGACTTGCAACTCCCACGTGATCAAAAGCATATTCAAAACAGAGTTTCTGCCAGAGCTCTAATCCACCTGATGTTATCATATCTGCCGTAAAATGTAGGAGTTTACCTGATGAAACTGGACCAGCTTCTCCTAAACATTGTGTAAAATTACGAGCTAAATCTTTTAGGAGATATCCTTTTCTGGAAATGATTTCTTCTTGTTTATCGTAATCTTCTTCTACGTAATCCATTATTGATATAGTAGAAATTATTTAGATATTTTGTTCGCATATCTAACGGTATTTATTGGACACCCTGCGTGTCCCATTTGCTCTCGGAATTAGCCCTTTAGCTTTTAATGAAGACCTCATTGTAAATCCTATTGACTTTCCCTGTTTCCACATTTTAAGATATTTCTTATCTCTCTTAGTTGCACTATAACCTCCTCGCTTTTTGCTACGCTTACCACCAACACGAGGCATCAAGCTATATAGATTCTTTGCAGCATTCCCCATTGCACAAGCGCACGCGCCTCCAAATGCCTTAAAGGATGAAAATGCTTCTGGTAATGGTAATTTAAAGAACTGTGCACCTGCACCACTGCAAGCACACGCACCTCCCGTTCGTTTCTTTGTTACTCTTCTTGTATGCCTTTTCATTCTCTTTCTAAATAATATAATCGATTATATTTCTATTATATTATTAAATGCAAGGATCTGACGAAAGAAGTCGTAGACGTACTTTAAAGAAAAATAAACTATGGCCACTCAAATACTATCGCGGCCTCACCAAAAAACAAGCCCTTACACGCAAAGCTGAAATCTCCAAATTTGGCAAAATGCACTGGCGTAATCCTAAAGCTTACGTTGGGTTTAAAACAGATAAATATGCTAAAACGCGTAGAAAAAGCTCATATACGGCCCAATGGGATCGTCTGTTTCCTGATGCGAAAAGTTTAGAAGAACGATCGAAAGTCACTGGAGTTCCAAAATCTTACTTACAACAAGTATATAATCGCGGAATGGCTGCTTGGCGTACTGGACATAGAATCGGGCAAAATCCTCAGTCTTGGTCATACCCACGTGTCTCGTCTTACCTCCTTTGTGGCAAAACTCACTATACTGCAGATGCAGATCAAGTAAGGGCTGCAAAAAAAGAATCTGCTTCTGCAAGAAAATGGTTTAAACGCTGCAAAACAACTAAACTTACAAGAATTTAAATATTATTATAGAATTAAATTTATTTATAGAATAATATTGGTTTTCCATGTAGGAAGATAAGAAAAATTCACCAATGACCTACCAAACTTTATAAAATTTGATTCATCCATATTTCACTAATTAGTTTACTAGACGCTTAAAGATTGCCTACTATACTAGTATAACAAAATGGTTAAGTTTGGTTGCCCCACTTGTGGCAAGACTTTTACGCAGAAGGGTCATTATGAAACACATTTGAAACGCAAAACTCCATGTAAAAAAGATACATCATTTGAAGAACTTGTAGAACAGAAAGTGAAGGAAGTTCTGTCAAAAACAAATATTGACACTATAAAAAATGATTTATTACAACCAGCAAATATCACAACAACGCAAATGACAACAACGCAAATGACAACAACCACAGAAGCAGTTCGTGAAGCAGGGCTTGATAAGTTCTACACTATTCCATCAATCTCTGAAAAATGCTTAGCAAGTATAGGTTCATATTATAACTGGACTAATTGGGGACTGGTAATAGAACCGAGTGCAGGAAATGGTAGTTTCCTTACAAGAATCCCTACAAGTAAAAAAATTGGTATTGATATTTCACCTGAACACCCAGATATTATCAAACAGGACTTTCTTACATATTCTCCTCCAAGTAATGTTGGTAAAATTCTTGTTGTTGGTAATCCTCCATTCGGTAGAGTAAGTTCTCTTGCGATTAAGTTCTTTAATCACGCTTCAAAGTGGGCTGATGTAATTGCATTTATCATCCCACGAACATTTCGTCGTGTGAGCGTTCATAATAAACTAAATGCAAACTTCCATCTTATATTTGACGAAGAAATTCCTATGGAACCCTGCTCGTTTACTCCTCCTATGATGGTAAAATGTTGTTTCCAAATATGGGAGAAACAGAAAATTAAACGCCCTATTATTGAACTCTCAACATCACACGATGATTGGGAATTCTTAGGATTTGGTCCAAAAGATGCAAACGGGCAGCCTACACCTCCAAAAGGTGCTGACTTTGCGATACGTGCTTATGGTGGAAAGTGTGGTGAAATAGTTGATACTGGGCTTGAATCATTACGCCCTAAAAGTTGGCACTGGATTAAAACAAAGATAAACAAAAATACTCTTATTGAAAGATTTAACACTCTTGATTATACATTAAGCCTTGACACCGCACGGCAGAACTCTATGGGAAAAGGAGAACTGGTAAGGCTATATAGTGAAACATATGATTAAAGCTCAGATTCAGTAATTTTAAAGGGTATTAATGCTTTCCAACAAGCATCATTTATAGTTGGACGAATAGCATATTCTTTTGTATTTTTTTTGTCATTTAATGATTCAATTGTAATCTTGCCGTGTTCTTTTATAGTCCCGTGAGCATATCCACCAAAATCTACAACAATTTTTTTAATGTCTTCCTTTGGCACTTTAAAGATATACAACTCACCTTCTGATTCAACATTATCAGAAGATAAGTTATATGCCGTTAGAATATACGTTTCGCAGTCGTGTGATGGTCTAATCTGAACAAAGTTGAACTTGATATGGGTTGCTCCTCCAAGTGATACTTTCACTTCAGAGTTCTTTCCATCCTTAGAACAATCCCCAGTGCAATCTTCTGCCTTATTTTTAATATAGTTAAACTTTTTGCGAATAAATTTTTCAAGAAGAGGACCATATTGTTGTGCTGATAAGCCGTGAATGACGCAATATATATGTGCCTGTTTTAGCGTAGCAAGTTTCATAACTTGGTCTTCGTGATTTACTTTTGAAAGAGTCAAATGTTCCATTAATCTTTTCACACGTTCTGCTTTATCCATATGTGGAAGTGTTTGCATCTCTTTTTTTACTACTGTTTTAACCTTTACATCAGATTTAGCCTTATTTTTTGACGCAGAAACTGGTATAATAATATTGTTACAGGAACGCTTGTTATGCCCCTCTTGCTTGCAAATAGAGCATTTCATTTTGGAGATACCTTCTGTTTGTTGGTGCTTACAAAATCGTTTTTGCTGGGTTCAAATTTTTTTTGCTTGAAAACTGCCAGTTTGAAATATTTGTTTAAATTATTGAAAGGGGTATATAATTAACCGCCAGACAATGATTTAAACGCTGCAAAACAACTAAGGCAACTAAGATTTAAATTTATATTGATGATATTATATAATTATATGCAGTAAATGTTAGGCCTAAATTTGAAGAGGGTGCTGTAGAAGATATATAACATTGCAAATATTTATATGTATTTGTAAAATGTGTATTTATGTCTAAAATAGCATTAAAATCAATAGCTAATCTTTGTGAACCAGATGATGAATTTGCAGGTACAAACCAATAAAATGATGGCGTAGTTTGAAGTGAATCAGTTGCTGTAGGGTCATTAAAGCATTTAAAATAATATGTAACTACCGCTGCAATATTTGAAGTCTGCACACACATTTTAACTGATATATTTATTTTTGTAGTTATATTATTAATTACTGAAGATAAATCTATTCTATTTTCAATATTATTTACAGTATCATATAGAATTATAAAGTCTGAAAGTGTTGTACCAGACAATATTGTAGCATTTCTAGTTGGATTTAATAATACAGACCCTTGCATTGATTGCGGTACAACTATTGCACCTGATATCATTGATATGTTAAATGTAGCTTCATTAACTGTGCCAGCTGCAGCTGAACTTACTTGAATACTAAAATAATCATTTGCATTACAGGTTACATATATAGGATAGTTTATTGTTAATCTAAATGCACCCGTTGAAGGAGTTCTTGATGACTGAGCCCTAAATACAGTGCCATTTTTATTTAATGTTAATGTTACTGTTGAGTTAGTACCTGGTGTTATATTTACATATGCTGATATATTATAATATCCTGCTGTACTAACTGTTATATTTCCAGTTGTAGTATCTATTGTTATCCCATTTTGAGGAACATTATTTGTTACCGCAGTTGCTGGATTTAAAAATGGATTTAATCCACTTGATGTATATGATCCACCTGTAACTGTATAACTTGCATAATTAATTGCTGTTACACTACCACTTGACCCACCTCCACCACCACCTGATCCTGCTGGCCCTGCAGGGCCCATTGGGCCTGTAAATCCTTGAGGGCCAGCAATGCCTTGTAATCCGTCTAATCCTCTTTCACCAGTTGGACCTGTTGCTCCTCCACCACCAGATCCTCCTGAACCAGCAGGCCCTGTAGGCCCAGTATATCCTATTGCAGGGCCATTTTCTCCATATAATTCAAATACTCCTTTTATTGTATCCCCTGCATTTCGCCCTGATATAGTTATTGATGCTAAATCATCTAAACTTGATAGTAAAATATTTGCTGCAAATGAATTTAATAATAATCCTGCAGATGTATTTGTTGGATCAGTTGTTATACCATTATTATATTGATATGTACCTGATATTACACAATGTTGTGTCGTTGTTGCATCAAATAGTGTTAATTCACCTACTCCACCTACATTAGAACTTTCTGCCAGTCGTGTAAAATGTACATATACTCCAGATGTATCATATGAATCTGATAAAGTTTTCATTTGCGATGTAGAATCAGATTGAAATCGGATAGTGGCTGCATTATATGTTACTGTTGCACCCGCCTTCGATGTAGCTGATATTCTTACATATGATTCCGCTGAATCTGTAAATGCTATATACCATTTTAATTTAAAATACCTATAATATGTATCTGTTGGTATATTAAATGTTACTGATTGGACAAATGTGGAGGGATAAATAGTCTGTATTACACCACCCACTATTACATCTCCTTTAGGGCCCGTTGGGCCTTGAACTCCAGCTGCACCATCTGCACCTATTGCACCTGTAAACCCTTGCGCACCTGTTGGGCCTTGAACTCCTGTTGGCCCTTGAAATCCTTGTGCACCCGTTGGCCCACTTGGACCTGTTGCCCCTTGTGTCCCAGATGCACCAGTTGGACCAGTTACGCCGCATTCTCCTGTTGGCCCTGTAAAACTATCACCTTTTGTTCCAGTGTAACCTGTTACACCTATTGGACCCTGTATTCCTGTTGGGCCAGTAGGCCCCATAAAATTGTCATTTGCATATGTATCTGGATATGTTAGTAAAACTCTGTCTCCTAAATATAACTTCTGTTTCTCTGAAGAATACCACATACACGTGTCTCTGAAGTTCTCCCCTGGATTTACTGGATTCTGTAATGTAGGCTCAAATGTAATTCCTAACGGATCAACCACTCCTGATATTGAAAGCTGTCCATCTATCACAAATTCATTTTTTAATTCTGATACTAAGACTTTAAAAATAGATGAACCATCAATAGCACCATCCTGATTTTTAAATAATAACGAACCAGATGGCACTGAATCTCCTAACAAAGAACCAGGACTATTCAGAGTATTCCCTTCATATCTCCAAAATGATATACGTGGGGGATTTGTGCCATTTACTACTGAGTTTGCTTCATATATAGTAAGAATACCTGCATCTCTATCTAATATATAATTTGCAGGTGGAATTACCTCCCATATTGTTGGGCCTGTTTTCTTTTCAACTATTATTCCATAATTATTACCAGATTCTACCATACGTGGAGGAATTATATGCGTTAATATGTTATTTGCCCGTGAAAAGAAATAGAAACTCTGACCTGGATTTTGTGGGACCGATGATAGGACTACCTTTGAATAATATGCTATATAGCAATAATCTTTCCAGACATTTCTTGTCCCTATTCCTCCAAATGATGTCTGTGTAAAACTCTGGGAATTCTGCCCACCTCCATCTATTAATGTAGTCGATGGTACTCCTGTTGTTGGTACTGGCTGTGTAGCAATCTGATTTGCAAATGTAAATGGTAATGCATTTGCTGGATATTCCACTGCAATACTTGCAGATGTCTTAGTGTTTACTACTCCTTGAGACTTCTTAAAAAGTGTTGTTACTATGTCATCTTGAACTAATGTTGTTGGACTTGTGCCTGGCTCTGTACCCACTGTTGCTTGCCCTGGATCAGATGGCCCTGATGGGCAGAATGGAAGTGTTATAACTGTTTTTTGTTCACTATATGTGACTACATTATCAGTTGTTATTACATAGGCCCTTATATAATAAATTGTATTTGCCCCTAAACTACTTATTGTATGATTATATAGAGTATTAGTTACCAGAGATGAAATTACTTCATACTTGTAATTAAGTATAGTTGGAAGGAATTCTGTTGACCATACAAAACCATATTTCTGAATTATTCCATCGCCTGTTGTTACTAATGAGCCACTTACATCAAACGTAGTTGCTGTAATATTTGCGGGATCAGTTATAGATAATGTAGGTGGTGTAGTTAGCTGTACTAATGTTGTTACTGCCACAACTGATCCATATCCAGTTCCAATACTATTCTTAGCAAATGCTCTGATAAAATATGTGGTATTTGCTTGTAATGATGGCAGTGTTGTTGTATATGGGCCTATTACACTTGTTGTACCATTAGATATGAGTGTTATATTTAACACATTTGCAGGTATTGACCCTACAGTTACATCTGCTTGCACTGTACTATAAATTACTCCATATTGTGTTATTGTATCATTGCCATCTGTTATTATATTTCCTCCTATTGTAATTGTCCCTATAGTTCTTGTTTGATATGGAGTAGTAACCAGGGAGGGAACTGTGCTAATTATTTCAGCAGCATTTGTAGTTACTACTACTTCATTACCATAACCAGTTTGTTCCTCGTTTTGAGCATAGGCCTTAATATAATAGGTAGTATTGGCTAATAAATTAAGAATTGTACTTGTATATACTCCAAACTTATCTCCTGATAGTTCTTTTTTGTTCGCATTTGCTAAAGTTGGGTCGGTTGTAGTTGCATATACAAAACCATACTTCTGAATTGTACCATTTCCTTTTGATGTTATTTCTGCACCAATTTGTATTGAACTGGATGTTTTTGTTATAACTGCAGAAGTTGTTAGGATAGGAGGGACATATACTATTGGTGCATTATTTGTTATTACTGTCTGTAGTAATCCATATCCAGTAAATCCTGCACTATTTGTAGCATAGGCTCTTATATAATATATTCTATTTGGTACAAGGCCTATCAGGACTTCATTGAAATCTGCGGTCGACCCTGTATTTGTTGTTTTTGATGACGTTAAATCCGTTATATCAGGTGCAGGTGATTCGACTGTCCCATATACAACACCATATGTAGTTATTGTCGCATTTCCATTATTCTGTATTGTACCACCGATTGTTATACTATTTGATGTCTTTGCAGATACCGTTTTTGTACTTACTGTAGGTAGAGTTGCGACAGATGTGGTGGCAACTAAGGCTTCGGATCGAATATATGCACCAATACCAACACCTTTAAGGGTAACTTCTCGTGTTGGATATGCTTGCCCTACTTCTAAGTACGTTCCTAAGTTTGCACCAGTGCCTGATAGTGAATATGTAATGTTTGCACCAAATAATGTAAGTGGTATATCATTATTACCTATATAATAGTTTTTACCAAATATTGTTGCAAATGATTGTGAATTACTATTTGTTAAAATAAAAATAACTTCAGTTGTATCTGTATCACCAAATTGTGCTGCCTGGTCATTAGTTAGTAGCCCTTTGATATCTCCATATGTAACTGTAACTGATGTATTATAAGAGGATAATAAATGTATCATAAAACTATTTGTCAGGCGTGTTATAAAAGGAATAATAGATTTAATAGTATTAACTTTTGTAGTATTATCATTACTATTTCTAATATTTACAAAGTATTGATAAATGAAATATAATGGATGTGTGTTAATATTAATTATTGCGGCAATTGCTGCTGTATTATTTCCACCTGAGTAAGGATATTGTACTATTACTGAAGAGTCTGTAATATTATTTGATGTAGATATATTGTTTGTTGTATTAGCATTTACAGTTAACCCGCCTAATAGAAAGGTATTAGTTATAGTACCTGATGCAGTTGATTCGCCAGTAATCATTCCAAATTTATCTGCAAAGATTGCTTGATACCCTTCGAATATTGCAAGGCAGTTATTAATTATATAATTATCTATTGTACCAAATAGCATACCACATTTTATTTTAATTGATGATAAATCATATAACGATGTATTTGTTAATGACATATATGCTGTTGGTATAAATGCTGAGTTTGTAATAGTTGTCCCAGAAAGGATACCAATAAGTAGACCATAAATTCCATACCTCTGTATATATTCTAATGTTAAACCTGTATTACAAATATATGTATTATTAATTGTATCATTATATGATTGACCTGTAATACCACCATAATATGTTAATCCAGATACTTTTACACCAGTATATATAATATAAATATTAGATAGCTGTGATGATATTGAATATCCACAAATACCACCTATACAGTTATATTTGTTTACTGAAGATGCATTTTGACAATTAATATCACCACCATTTATAGACCCTGATATATTATTTAATATAGTTCCATTAGAATAACCTATTAGACGACCTAATACTACAATAGATTGTGACTTAATAATATCTCTATAGTTATTATCTATGGTAATAGTACAATTATTAATATTATTTATATTTGTTGAATTTGCTGTTGAATAACCTATTATATCACCTTTATATATATTAGGAGTTACACTATTTTGTATATATGTAAAATTACTTCCAATTTTTATTATACACCCTGATATTGTTAAGCCTCCATTGGAATAACCAATTACTGCCCCATAATATATATTTGTAGCAGTAATATCTTGTGTTATTGTTGCATTTGTTCTTTCTATTATTGAACAATTTGTAATCGCAGAATTGGTACAATCTACGTAGCCTATTACTCCTCCATTATATACATTTGCAGCCTGCCCTGATAATGTCATATATGTACGTAATTCAATATAGCATTCTGTTATATTAATATTTGATCCTAATAGATAGTTTGCAAATAAACTAATTGTAATATTTGTTGATAATGATGATCCTGATACATTTGTAGAATTATATGCATAATATTTGATGTTCTGTATCAACGACTCTGTACTATTTATATATCCAAATAATGGAACTCCTGCTGTATTTGCTGTTATACTATAACCATTACCATCAAATGAACCTGTAAAAGGTGTTATTGCATTACCTATTGCGGCTGTTACTGATATATTTGCAGTTAGTTTATAGTTTTGTCCTAAGATTGTAGTATTTGTACTTGCTGCAAGTGTATCATATTCTGATTGCGAGGTAATAAGTACAGGCGGGTCAGTTAGACCTAAGATTTTATCATAGTTTTTAATTTCCTCTGTAAAATAGAGTGGTGCTACATCAATGCTGGCTGATTCTAATATCCAGTTTCCTTCATTGCCTGTAATATCTGTGGAGTATCTGACGAGGATTCCTGTTTCTGTATAGAGTTTGTCAAATTGATCGTGAGGAGTAACTAAACACGTAATTAAATCCAGAGTCTTAACTTTAGGAAAATGCCCGTGGAGATAGGATAGGAATTTAAAAAAGGAGTCTGAAATAAATTGTCCAGACTTTGGAAACTCTGGAAATACTCCTATTTTTCCAGACTGGACTTCCTCCAATTCCTGGTTAGAAAACTCTGCAATTGGTACTCTGGAACCCGTATTATCAAATACAACTCCAATAGAATCTATATTACAATACTCCTCGGCTGCATCACAGAACGGAGTTAGTACTATCTCTTCAATTTTTTCTTTTAGATTTGCATAGGAATCATAGCTTGTAACATCTACTAATATTACATCCTCCTTCAGTGCAGAATAGAGTTTATCCACATCCTTTACAGAATCGTGGACTAATATTAGTTTTGTAAACATTATATCTATTCATACTTGTATAAATATTTCCTTATATTTACACAAATATTTGTTTTATTTTCTTTCTGATATTTCCTACTGATATTTAGTTATCTATACTATGCACCAGTGCAACCTATGCTACTAAATGCAATATCTGAATCCATCGGAAGCCCTATTGTTACATAAATATAGATGTTTGCAGATGAACCCAATTGAAATATTGGTGTTGTTACATTATATGTGACTGATGTACTCTGTAATGTGATACTACTACGAGTTTCAGCGCCGCCTAAGACTCCTGTATATTGTCTTACACCCATATATTTTCCGAAGTTACTTTGCTCATATATAGAGTTTGCATCCACCCAGACTGTTGAGATTCCTGCTCCAGAATTCTGTGTAAACTCCACATCTGATGGATTTCCTGTTCCACCACTATCCGCTTGATTTTCAATTCTATAATACACCTTTATCTCCTTTCCTGATGCAGTTAACACTTTAGGAGTTGCTATGTCGCGTGTTAAACCAGAGTCTGATCCAGTAATTCCCTTAATAGTAAATGATAACGCAGATAATTGCCCTGATGCAACTTTCCATCTAAATGCGGACCATCTGTATCCTGTTGCTGCTATCTGTGTATAGTCCAGGCCTGCTCCATAATTCTGGTATCCCCCTTGAATATCTGTATAGGATTTTGTTATAAAGAGTCCTCCTAATAGTTGTAAATCATTGCACCCTTCTGTACCAACTGCGGTATTTATTGCCTTTGTATCATCATATGCTGCCCTAAACTGTGAATATGTTGCAATATAATCCGTGCGCCCTGATTGGAGTTGTGGAGTTGCAAATGCCGCAGTAGAAGTCTTAACTCTTTCTCCTGGATTTACTCCATTAGGAGTCTGATTTGTAGCCGAATATCCTGTTTTAATTAGTTTTGACGGTTTATCTATTACTATATCGACCTGTTTCTGTAATTGCCCTGAATTGTTTGTTATATTAATATTATATGCAGTTATAGTAATTTGGGGGTTATATCTATATATCGAATCTTGTGTTACTGGAGTTAATGTTACTGGAGTTGTTAAAAATGTATTAGCTTGATTTCCTACCCCTTGGAATGATGTTAGTAAATCCTGATTTGAGGAGTTTGCAAATGAATATGTTAGGAGTTTCTGAGCGTGGAAATATCGGACAACATTCTGAGTCAGGACATTTGACACGGACAAACTCCAAGTCCCTGGGCATATCGAAACTCCTGAAACCTGTTCCTTTATTGAATTGTCTGTAATTTGAAAATCCGTTATTGAAGGTGCTGTATTTAATGGTAAACTGTCTACCAAGAATTGTATATTGCGAGAATAAGTAGTAGGGCTTCCTGATGCATAGGAGAATTTCTGAGTAAATTTTAAACTATGTTGTCCAACTCCAGCTGTCAGGACTCCTTGTCCAACCTGCGCCTTTAAATCCGATTGCCAATAAAATCCTGAATTACCACCTGTATAAGGGTCTGATACTGTACTATTTACTGCTATTACTGCCTTACCATCTGCACCATTTGTAACTGTATTTGTTCCACCTGCAGACAATGTATAATCTATTTCTGAACTATTACTATCAGATACTCCATTATTTACTACTAATTCCACCTTTGAACCAGTAACGGCTGGCCCATCAGTTATATAGATTGTCCCAATGTTTCCAGTAGAAGGCCATGTGGAACCATTATACATTATAGGATTTGTTGCCAAAGTGCCATTATTGTATGCATTACTTGAATATACTGTGGAATAATAAGATGATAATGGTATATCCTGTATAGTCTGACCCATTGTAGGTAATTTAGTAGTAAACTGCACTCTCGGTGTCAAATATTCACTTGTTGAACCTAAAGAGTTTGTCGCAGACACTGAGGTTTCATATGTAGTCCCTGCATATAATCCTGTTAGGATCTTTGTAGCACCTGCAGAACTTGTCGTTAAATCGCTCGCTGCTATATACAAATCACCTCGCCGTGTGCTACTTAGCGCCTTGTAGATAAAATTATACGTACTTATAGTAGGTAGATTATTTTGAAGAAGTGCGTCAGTGTATTGGCCTGGTGTGACTACAAGTGTGGCCTGTGTAGTTGTTATGGTGTTAGTGTTTATCGTAATTGATATAGGAATACTTGGTGCGCCGCCAGTTGCAAATTCGAGATTTTCTACCACTAACTTATTAGGAGTATCTGTGGAATAATTTGTATACCATATAGTAACTTTAAAGGGTTTCTCAATTTGTACTGCATTTTTGTACCAGGTATATGTTGTACCAGATTGCTGAGATGACCCTGTTTGGTTACTTATTATAAGTGTAGAAATGTAAGGGTCTGCTATGGTGGAATTATATATGGAGATTGTATTTGGGGTTGGCGTGGCTGAATCTTCGAGAGTAATATGAAGATCTTTTATTAGTGGCACTTTGACTGGTAAGAAGCTGAGTTGTTTTTGTTCAGGATTTACCCAATTAATATTGATTTGGATGCTTGTTGCAGAATTGGTGGGTGTAGTTGGTGCAGGTGGTTGCATATATAATTCTGTAACACCAACAGTTGACCCTGTAAAACCTTGTGGCCCTTGAGGGCCTAAAGAACCAGTAAATCCTTGAGGCCCTTGTGCTCCATCTACACCTATTATACCATCAATACCACGTTCTCCTTGAGGGCCAGTTGGGCCTTGTATTCCAGTTGGACCTTGTGGACCAGTATCTCCTGAACCAGAACCAGAACCAGAACCTGGTGGACCCTGCGGCCCTTGTGATCCTGTCGGCCCTTCTGACCCTGTTGGTCCTGTATCTCCAGATCCAGATCCAGAACCAGATGGACCCTGTGGCCCCATCATACCTGTAAATCCTTGTGCACCTGTAGCTCCATCAATACCCCTTTCACCTGTTGGGCCAGTTACACCATCTCTTCCAATTATTCCATCAATACCCCTTTCACCAGCAAAACCTTGAAAGCCTTGAGGGCCTTGTGGGCCAGCTACACCAGCAATACCAGGTAATCCCATTTGCCCCATTGCACCTTGTAATCCTTGAGGGCCAGTTGGACCACTAAAATTAGGATCTAATATTGGATCATATAATGATATTGCTTTTGTTCCAAAATATACTTTGTTATTTGTACTTGAATACCAAAATGCATATGGATATCGTGAATCTGTGACAGTTAATGGATGATTTGCAGATGGAATTAAAATTACCGCTAAAGGATCCAATATACCAGTCATTTGTATATGTCCACCTATATTTACAGTTTGTTGATAAGGATCTACTGTTATTAATGATGTGCTATTTATTTCATTTGTTACACTATCTTTATACATCATTGCATTTGGGAGTATATTAGGTTTTATTGTTGCACTATAATCACCCAATAATCTCCCTTCATATCTCCAATAAGATATACGTGGTGGATTTGTCCCATTAATTTCTGAATTTTCTTCATATATTGTTAGAATACCAGCATCTTTATCTAATATATAATTTGCTTCTGGTAATGTCACCCAGTATGATGATCCATTATTAATTATTTTCTTTTCAACAGTTATAAAATATGTATATCCTGAACTAACAGTATTTGGTGGTATTATGTTTGTTAACATATTGTAACCCATTGAATAAAAGAAAAATGAACGCCCTGGATTTGTTGGAACAGGTTTAAGTAATATTTTTGAATAATATGATATATAACAATATTTATTCCACATATATCTATTTCCTCCAGATGCACCAAATGTCTGTAATGTAAATGTATCCTTATTATATGTACCTGCAGTATCAATAGTATATGTGGATGGTATATTAGATGTAGGTACTATATCAACTGCTATTCTATTTGATAAATTAAAAGGTGAAGCATTTATTGGATATTCAACTGATGCATCTGTTATACGCGTATCAGTATTAGCATAGCCTTGATACTTTTTGAAAAGTATGGATAATTTATCACTATCTGTTAATGTTGATTCTGATGAATTACCTGATACTGTATAATATTCTATTGGTTGATCATCTAAATTATATGGATCTATAGGTGTTATAATACAAGATAATGGTAAATAATCTGTTCCTGAATTTGCTATATCATTAACAATAGTTGTTAATCTTAAATTTGTTAATTTAGGAATAGTTTTATAATAACTACTTGATGACCCAAATACTGTATAATATAATCCTGCTACTATCATATGCGTTTCTGTTGTCTGATTATTAAATGACCCAGTTGCATCTATACTATCATTTAAATTTTTAATTTCTACTGTATTTGGTGTTACATTCGTATTTGTATATATTATATTTGTTTTAGTTGCTCTAATATTAAATGTATTAAATCCAACATTTAATGTATACTGTTGTGATGGTATAAAATAGTATTGATCTCCATTTAATAATACATCACCATTAGCATTATATGATTTAATAAAATTATATATAGTAAATGATGTTGAAGTATAATTATTTGCTGCAGTACTTAGTGTTTGATCATATGCTAAAAATTTAACTGGAGTATATTCAGCGATTGTATTTGATTGTATTTTTATGCAGTTAGATAATATACCATATGTTGTATCAATATACCATTTATATGAATACTCTAATGCTTGTGCTACTGCATGAACTTTAAACATAATAGTTAAATTATCATCATATTTATTACTAATAAAGTTAGGATTAAATATTAAAGATAAAAATGATGTATTATTACTATCTATATCCAGAGGTTTTGTTTCTAAATGTACAAAATTATAATTTCCAACTTCTGAATAATAACGTGATGAATAGGATGGTAAAGAATTATATTGAGGGGTATTAACGAGCATTACATCATCCATTAAATATTGACGAATAAATATTAAATATTTTAACCATTTACATACATATATACTTGTTGAATCCTGTATACTATCAAATATAGAAAATATAGATGACTGTACAGATTTTGTATCAGCTATTGGATTTTGAACTGGTGTTGCAGTAGATGAACTTATAAAACTTCCTGAACCATAAGTTAATGAATAACTTGTTTGCGGTTGAATTATATTTGTACTTATTATTGCAACTTTCAAATAATTTCTAAATATATAATTATCTCCAAATATTACAGCTAAATTACTTAGATAACGTGTATATATATTACATATTGCGGATACACTACCTGTATTTATACCTGTTCCTTCTCCTCCTGTAAAGATAGTATTATCACCATATATTGCAAAATTATTGGAATTAATATCAATATTACTTATACCATATAGCCCTCCTATAGTACCTTTATTTTCTTTATTTCCTTTACCACCTGATAATTTACAATTATTACCAAATAAACACATTGTTCTCTCTATTTTTTGATTTAAGGATCCATCAGTAATAATTGTATTTCCAAATAATCCACCAATTGTACCTTGATTAACTATATTATTAATTGTATCCTGAGCAGTATTTTCACCACCTGTTATTATAGTATTATTCTTAAATATACAATATGTATTATAACAATTACTAATTCTTCCTGCAATACCACCACATATACCATTATTTACACCAATTCCTGATCCACCTGTTATTGTTATATTGTTTCCATATATAGCTATACTACTTGTAATACCAACTGCAATACCTGTAATTCCTCCACAATAACTACTATTTGCACCAATAAAATTACCACCTGTTATTAAGACATTATCTTTAAATTGTACTATACAATTTCTAATCTGTTCTGCATTCCCTGCAATACCACCTACATAGGCCAAATTGTCTCCATTATTTGTATTTGGAGTAACACCTGAGACCCACGTATTATTACCACCCGTTATTGTTATATTACTTCCAAAATATCCTTCTAAATTTAGTATATTACCTGTGTATGACCTTACACCTCCAGAACTAACAGGTCCTAAATTAACACCAACTAAACCACCTACACCATACCAAAAAATATTTTGTGGTGTAGTTGTAATTGTCCCGCCATTATTAGAATTACCACCAGAAATTGTTATATTATTTCCAAAATATGCTATTATATTAGTTATTATATAACGAGCTGCACCAATTATACCACCACAAATACCTGTAAGCGAACCATTAATATTTGTATTTGAACTAATTGTCGCATTATTACCAATAGTCAATACTTGATTTAAAATACTTGGATTTGCTACATATGTATCATTTGCATAAAATCCAATATAACCACCTGCTGCTACATTATAATAAGTTGGATTTTGATAATATGAGGTTCCTTCTATTGTTAAATAATCTCCAAATGTTGCTTTATTATTAGTAAGATTATTAATAGATGTATAATATCCTAAAAATCCACCTATACCAGCCAATTGACCAGCAGGCCCATATACAGTTCCATTATATAGAGTAGCACCAATTTTTAGTGTAAAATTATTACCTGTAGTTATAGAACATCCTGATACATCACCAGTTACTTGCCCTATAAATCCACCTACTGCCTGTCCGCCTACTATACTACAGTTATTGCCATATGTTACATTACAATTAATACAATTATATATTACTGGGCAAAATCCACCTGTATATAATACTGATTTTATTTTATTATTATTTTTATATACTGTAGAACAATTACTAATAATTGAGCCATTATTAAAACTTGTAAATCCACCTGATATTATACCACTTATAGATGTTGATGATGTAGCTGATAATGTGTTTATATTACAATTTGTAATATTACTTGCAGTATAACCAGAAAATCCACCTGAATTATATCCTACAATATTTATAACTCCTGTATTATTATATATAACTGAACAATTTGTAGTATTTGTATTACCAAGCATCCCTATAAACCCCCCAGCATTTCCCCCAGTAATACCAAACCTATTAAATAATACATCAGATGGTATAGTAGTATTTGCTGTAATATATGACATAATATCATTGTTATATGAACTTAATATAATAACATTTGAATTATATTTTACAGTGCAATTGCTAATATCAATTGTACCACCAGTATTTCCTGCAAATCCTCCACATCTATTATTATAATTATTATTATCATCACATATAATTACATTTGATTGATATGTTATATTCATATTGTTTATTACCTTATAGGGTGTAGATGAAGAAAGTGATAATGCATAACCAAAAAACCCTACATATGATCTACGTTCAAATGTTGATGGCCTTAATACATCATAAATAGTTATGGTTTTATTATTACCATTAAAATTAGATGAAAACGCCACATTAGTTGTGCCAATTGATTGTGCAGTATATGAAGTCATATCAATATCTGCTGTAAGAGTATAACTTTGCGATATAGGTAATTGTAATACAGAACTACTTGTACTTACCATTAATCTATATAGTTCATCTGCTGTACTTATTTGCAATGGAGGTGGTTCTAAATCTAAATTATGTGGATATTGCTCAATCTCATCCTTAAAATATAATGGAGTTATATTTACTGCATGACTTTCTAATATCCAGTTTCCTGATATACCTGTTATATCTGTAGAATATCTTATATCTACACCTATTTCTGCTAAGCTCTTGAATTCTTCACTATAAAACATATTACACGTTATTAAATCTATATATTGTAAAAGAGGGGATATATTCAATTTTAATTTCTTTATTACATTAAGTAGATTATTTGAAAATATTTTATGTTGGTAAGGAAATACAGGAGGGGAAGGTAATTGTGGTGGCTGTATATCTTGGCTATTTTCGAGATTTTTTAGTAATATATCATTATAATGTATATTATCATCATTATATTTATCTAAGGTTGTCAACTCCTCTTCAGAATACTCTAAAATCTCTATACGATTACCTGTATTCCAAAAAACTATACCAATATTCTCTACTTTTGAGATATTACCTGCAGTTTCTTCTATTAATTTAATTAAATCACTCTCTGTTTTAATACTATTACTGTCTATATATATAGGACATGTATCTGATAAACAATTATTGTAAAATATTTGTTTATCTTTTACATTATCGTGGATTAATATGAGATTTTTATACATCTCTTTCTTTCTATTTATAATATTATTAATTTATCATTTGTAATAATACACAAATAATATTATATAATCTTAGAATTATTGCATTTTAATAAATATTACATACTATATTTCACATATTACTCCCTTAAATGCAATATCTTTTGACATCGGAAGCCCTATCGTTACATATATGTATATAGATATATCATCTAAATCAAATGATGGCGTTGTTACATTATATTCTATATCATTTATACCTGATGATATATTATTAATATTTATATTAGTATATTTACTTAATCCTCCTAATTTTCCTAAATATATATTACTACTCGAATTGAGGCCATAATATTTTGTAAAATTATTTTGTAAATTAGTTGAACTTGCATCTATCCATACTGTAGAGATACTACTATTAAGTGCAAATAGCGCATATTCATTATTAGATGGATTACCTTCATATGCATCATTTTGATTCTCTATACGATAGTATACTCTTATATCAGTATTATTATTACTATTAAGTTGTATTTGGTTATCTATAAGTATTGAAGGATTAACCTTATTTTGACTAATATTACCTTCTACTCTCTTTAATGTTATTTTCATTTTACCTGATAATTGTGTATTCTGATTTATTAACCATCTAAATGTGGCCCATCTATATCCTGTTTCTACCGCAATTGTACTATAATCTGGACCACTTATTACTGTATAATCCTTATATGCAATCTCAGAGCCACTCCCTGTATACCCAGCTGCTACAAACTTACCATTTATCATCTGCAATTCATTTACCTTATTTGTTAATAAATCATTGTCGCTATATACTGTTCTAACAGTTGAATAGCTTGCATCTGAATATGACTGAATATCTGAATATGATATTGATTGCATTCTTTTACCATATGTTAACCCATTAGGGTATACTTCATTCTGTAATAATGTATTATGTGCTAATGACTGTGAATCCATAAAAATATTTATGTAATTTATTGAAGAATCTGATACTCCTATATTACTTAAGCCATTAATATTTCTTACTATTATCTGAAATGGTATTCTTGAATATGCTGATAGATTACTAAGGCTTGCATTTGTTATATTAATTACCTCAGGACTTGTTATAAATGTATTTACTTTTTGACCAGTTCCTTCATATGTATTTACAAGAATTACTTCAGGTAAATTACCTATTTTATATGTTACAACTGGTTTACTATGAAAATAATAGGCTACATCCTCCGTTACAATATTTTGTATAGTTATTTGCCAGTTACCTCCAGTATTTACTGGTATACCACACACTTTTGTTACTGTTAATCCAGAAGGAACTATATTAAATGAATAAGATGTTACCTTTGGAGTTGTACCTGGTACTAAACTATCTACATAGAAATTTACTGGTTGACTCACCAATGTTGTCGCACCAGACACCGTTGGAAAACTCTGTTTTAACTGTAAAGTATGTGCAGTTATTCCTGATGAAATGCCTTGCTTTATCTGTATTAATATATTACTCTGAAGATAAAATCCACTACTTTTATCATCTGAAATATATGGATCTACAGTCCCTTGTGCACCATTAATTAGTGTTTTATTATTTGAATTTGTTGTTATCTGCCCTTGTGTACCACTTGGAAATCCATTAAATTCTATATAATCCTGCGATATGTCATCTATAAATGTAGTAATTCTTGATATTCCTATTGCTTGACTACCCACGACTGTATTATCTGCTAATAATTCTACAGGGCCTATAGAAAGTGGGTCCAATAATGGCCATATCTCTGTACTTGGTAGAATTAAATTTGTACTAATACTTCCATTATATCCAGTAGAACCTAAATAACGTGATTGTAATATATTTGTAATATTAAGTGAATCTATTCTATTAGTAATTTGTGGTGGAGAGGTTTGTATTGATGTTGTAACTTGTGATCCTTGTGTTCCAAAAATATTGGTTGTCTGATAATCAGCCTGATATGTTGTACCTGGTACTAAATTAGAAATTGTACCTGTTGACCCTGATATATTTACAGATTGTTGTGCTTGCGAACCATAAATACCACCATAGCGTGTTGAACTTATTGGAGTATAATTTAATATCCCTGATGATATAATTTTTGGCTCAAATGTATAATTTATACTCGTTGTCCCAGCTACAGAAGATAATGTTGGATTAGATGATGATACTTGTACACTTAATTTATTATATACAGTATTATCAGCATCATTCTCATACCATATTTCAACTATATATGGTTCTACTATAGTATTTGAATCCTTGTACCAAGTATATATTGTCCCTGATAGCCCAGAGGCTCCTGATCCATTTTGTATTACTAAATCGGTTATTTTAGGATGTGGAATAGTCGAGTCACTATTTAGTATATAATATATATTAGGAGTAGGGGATGAATCAGTAATTTTAATTGTACAACGTAGAATTATAGGGACTTTTTGTTGAATTGTTGCAAGTAACATTTGTGTAGGATTTTGCCATTTAATATATGTAGTAGTAGATGTATTGGGAGTTTGTGTTTGACTTAATGTAGGTGCAGGTGGTTGAAATAGAAGATATGAAGACATCCAATCATCATTTGCATATATTCCTTGTGGCCCTGTTGGGCCTAATATACCTTGTGGGCCTTGTATACCTTGTATACCTTGTAGTCCTTGTGGGCCTGTCCATCCAGTCCAACCTTTAGTTCCTGCAGGGCCAGTCCAACCTGTGGGCCCTCCAGGATCTCCTCTAATACCTTGTTCGCCCATACGCCCTCTAAATCCAGTTGGACCCATATATCCAGTTGGACCAGTTGGACCACTATCACCTGTTGTCCCCATATATCCGTCTGGACCAGCTGGCCCTGTTGGCCCTGTTGCTCCAGTAGGTCCAATTGGACCTGTCCATCCTGTCCATCCTGTTGGACCTGTTGTAGAACCAGCACCCCCAATACTTGTTGCGCCTTGTTCTAAAGTAGTACCTTCATATCTCCAAAATGAAATACGAGGTATATTATTTGAATCTATAGTAGTTGTATTACCTGGTTGACCATACACTGTTAATAAACCCGCATCTCTATCTACTACATAATAATCTGGGGCTAAACGTGTCCAAGTAGTACCATTAAGAAACTCAACACGAATAGTATATTTATTTAAATCTTTTGAGTAGTTACTTGGTATAATATTTGATAGTAAATATTCCTGTTCAGTTGTTGATCCAGATTTTAAACGAGAAAACTTAAATGATTTACCTATCGTAGAATATTGTAGTCTCAATTTTGAATAATAGTATATATGAGGGTTTGCATTCCATTTTAATTTATATCCACCTGTACTAATTGTCTCAACTAATGTAAATCCAAGAGATGACACATTATTAGTAGTTGGTATAAATGATATATCCTCTATTGCAGAAGTGCTTATAATTCCATAACTGGGTATTATTTGTGTTGCAACTTTATTTGCAAATACAAATGGTAATGCATCAATTGGATATTCTACATTAAGTGGAGTAGTAGTGTTTGCAGATGCTTTACCACTATATTTTTTATATAATATTGATATAATATCATCATTTGATAATGGAGAAAATGTACTATTTGCTAATGGCAACGACATTCTTATATCACCTTATAATGTCTTAAGATTATAATAAATTATGTATACACATTACATTTTAATCCTTTAAATGTAATAGGGATTTCCATCGGAAGACCTATTAATGCATATATGTTAATTTTTTTATCTGTTATTACATTTGGTTGTAAATTTAACGTCGGTGTTGATACATTAATTTTAACTTGTGTCTGAGATATACTCATATCTTGATCTATACCTCTAATGCCACCTAATAAGCCTGAATATGCTCTAATAGCTAATAAATCAGCTACATTATCATAATTATTATTTGAGAATGCATTAATCCATATAGAAGATATTGAACCAGCATCTTGTTGACTATTCATCACATTATATGGATCACCACCATTTCCTCCACTTGGTGGTATTAGTGAAGGCTGCTCAAATCTATAGTATAATTGTAAGTTATAATAAGTAGAAGTTAATGTATTTTTTACATATAGTGATACAGTATCTGTACCACCAGTATCACTATTACCTCTAATAATAGTATATCCTGATCCTAAACTTATATTATCTATATAAAACTCTAATCTTGTTGCTTGAAATGCTGTTGAGGTAAATTGCCATCTGAATGTTGCCCATCTGTATTTTCCTACCATTGTAGTCCTTATACTTGAATAATCTGGCCCTCCTTGGGCAGTATAATTAATATATGCATTTATATTTGCAGGAGGTGTTATAAATGCGCCATTTACTATTTGTAGATCATTTAGGGCATTTTCAGTTAATAATTCAGTATTACTATATACATTTCTATATGTATTATAATCATTTAATATATTAAGTACATTATTAGTTACACTGGTATATGTTATAGATGTAGTATTGATATATGATTCAGTGCTTGTTTTCATTCTTCTTCCATATGTCGCAGTTAAAATTGTCGCAGTTGCAGCAGAACTTGGTAGGCCTGGAGATACATCCCCATTTGCTAAAGTGTCTATAACTAAATTTACTGATGGATAATCTAATATCATTTCTATATACTTAGTAGGGGTTGTAAATGTATTAAAAGAATTAGATGTATTTATATTATTTGCAGTTAATGTAATTGTAGGCCTATATACATATGTCTGAACTTGTGTTGATGAAGATATAACTTGTGGTATCTCTGCAGGTGTTGCCAATGTATTAAAAAATGTTATATTACCAGTTGATGATGTTTTAGATGTACTTGTTAAAAGATTTTGAATTGGATTTGTCATAAATGTATATTGTAGTATAGGATTCTTATAAAAATAATAGACAGTATTTGTTGTTACTACATTGCTTATAGCAACAGACCAATTTCCATTATTTACTCGCACTCCTGAAATATATTGCATATTTTGTTGACCATTTGCTGCTATAAAACTTAATATATTTGGTTGTGAATTTGTGGGTAGTTTATCTACATATAAATTAATAATTCTACTCTTTGTTGTATCTGAAGAATCTGATGCTAATCTATATGTCTGCGATAATGTAATTGGATATACATCATTTATTGCAACAATCTGTACACCAGATACACTATTTAGTTTAACTCCTAAATTAATTTTTGTTAACATATAATATCCCTTCTGCGAAGATAATCCGCCTGCATATGCATCAACTATTGCTGGATTTGTTTGATTTGTTAGAGATATAACTCCATCTGTAGTTGTAGTTATTATAGGCGTATTATATACTTGAACATCTTGATTACTATCATATACTATTTGTGATGTAGATGTTTGCCCTGATTTAGTTAATGATGCATTAATACGTGATGTTAGAGTTTGTGAATCAGGTGATACATATATAGAATTTGTGGGTGATATTGTTATTGTTTGTACTGTATCCCTAATTATTATATCAGATGATTGCACTGATGTATTACTCAATGATGCTACAAATACATTTGTAGTACTATAATTATTTAATGATGTAGGTATTCCTATATCACCATCAATATAATGGCCACCAGTTAGCGGAGGAATTGTTGATACACCATCATTTTTTACTTTACAGTCTATATCTGTAAATGCAAAATCTGCATCCATTGGTATACCTATCATTGCATAGATATTTACATATCGAGCAGCTGCTTGAGTTGCAGTTAAATCAAATATAGGTGTTGTTACAATATAGGTAACACTTTGATTTGGTTTATTATCTGATATAATTATTTTACTATTATTTATTATATTTAATCCTCCTAACATTGTTGATTCTGTAACAGTATTATCTGGTACTATTCCAGCATATCTACTAAAATCATCATTATTATTTGTACTATTTGCGTTAATCCAAGGAGTTGATAATCCAAATCCGTTACTTTGACTAAATGGTTTATTTGAAGGGTTTCCATTTATTAAATCATTCCCTCCATCAGTCGAATATACTTGCATAGATGTACCTGCTATATCTGGCTGCTCAATTCTATAAAAAAACTTAATTTGTTTTCTTGAAGGTTCTGTTCCAATATATAATCCTGATAGTAAATCTAATGTTAAATCTGTAGCTGAATCTATACCATTAATTCTGAATTCTAATCCTGATATTTTAGCTGCAGTATATTGCCATCTCAATGTAACATATCTGTATTTAGTTTCTGATCTAAGATCTAAATAGTCTGGTTTTGCATATCCAGTCCCACCGAGAATAACTGAATAATTCTGATAGGCAGCTGCTACACTATCTAATCCACCCTGATAAGCGGCACCTCCTAAACCACTATATCCTCTCGACATAAATTTACCATTCATTAACTGTAAATCATTTGCTGCATAAATTATTGGATCAGTTGAACTATCCCAAGGTGATGCATTTATATCACGAGGTGTCCCACCTAATATGCAATTTGTATTATTAAATACAAATCGACAAGTTCTATAATCAGTTATAAAATCATAGAAGCTCGCTTTTCTACTTGTTAACATTCGCTGCCCTTTCACAAATGTGTTTGCTATACCAACTGAGCCAGCATTCATTAAGGTTGAATTACTTGAATTATTTACAGCATTCACTGATGCTGGGTCTATTATCATCTTTATAGGGTAGTGCATTGTAAAATTATTATTATCATCCAATTTATTAATATTATTTGCTTTTATAGAGATTGTTGGTAAATATTTAAAAGCATTTTCTGTCCCTGAAATTGTCTTACCATTTATAGGTGGAGTATTACCTGGTAATAAAGGATATAATATTACTGTACCATCTGCTGCATTTATTATAGTAATTTCAGTTGGTGTTGGATTACCTAATAGTGTTATAAAATCAGGCATATTTGCAAATTTATATTCTAATATAGGATTGTTATAGAAATAATATATTACGTGTTTTGTTCTAATATTAGCAATCTGTAATTGCCAATTGCCATTATTTAGACCTAATCCACATACATTTATAGTGTTTGTATCCAATGATGTATTTTGTAATACCATATTATTCGCTTGAGGGCCTGGTGCATTTAAAAATATAGGCTTTTCTCCTATAGGCAACGAATCTATATAGAAATTAACTGATCTATTTATAGTATTTAATGTAGTACTATTACGACCTGTTATTAATCCTATTAATAATGTATTTAAAATAGAACTTGCTCCAAATCCTGGTATTTTACCTTTTATGCCAAAATAAGACTGTAAATATAGCCCTGATGCTGCACCCCCACTATTTGGATCTACTATTGTAGTATTCGTATATGAAGTACCACCATTAGATGTATTACCGTTATATAATTCTATCTTAATTTCTGATGGATTAGTTAGAGAACCAGTGCTACCTACTTCTGGGGCTGTAGTGCCATTACCATATAATATGTGAGGTACGTTCCCTATATTATCTAAAATATCAGATGTATTATCTTGGGCATCTAATGTTACTTTTATTTTTGAATATGTAGTTTCTGGTTCAAGTGATATATATACTGGTCCTAAGTTTAAAAACCATTCAATATTTGTTGATAATATAGGCGTTGTTGTAAAGTCTATCTGTGTATTTGTAATAGGGTTATATGCAGTATTTTTGTATACTTCTGTAAAGTTATTTGCTAAATTAATGTTTTCAATTTGACTTGTAGTTACTGGTGCTGGTATTACAGTAGTTATCCGAATTGCTATTGATCTTTCTGATTCTCTTGTTTGTAACGCATCTGATCGTGCTGTTATCTGAATCTCATATTCAGTTACAGGATTAAGATTCATTATAGTATAATTGACTAAATAGTTATTTGCTAATGTAGATTGATTTACTTGTGTTAATATAATTGGAACATTAAAAATACTTTGCTCAGTATTATTTATAGCAGTATTCTTTCTTGTACGTATTTCTTTATAGTATATATTATAGAATTTTATTGGAGAATCATTATTTAAATTAAAACTATCTGTATACCCTTCTGCCCCATTAATTGCCAATGGTACTGATAAATTAATTGATATAGTTGTATCTGTTGGATTGCCTGCTGATGTCACTAATGGTATACTTGGAGGGCCTGGTGGTGAAAAACGTACTCCATTGATGCTTAACTTATTATAAGGAATTGCTGGTGTTGCAACATTATCATAATTTCCACTGTTTTCATACCAGAGTTCTACTCTTAGTGGTTCTACAAGTGTTGCGGCCCCTTTGTACCATTTCAGCGTAGTATATGATACGCCATTCAATGTAACAGGCGTTAGAATCTCTGATGGGGTTACTGTGCTCGATTTATTAATTTGCAATCTATTTAGTTTTGTAGGTAATATTGCTGCTCTTATTGCGGGTGATGCTGTTCTTGTATCAAGAATAACTGTTGTTATTGGAGTTCCAGCGGTTGAATCAATGACTCTTATTTGGAATTCTTTAATAACTGGAATTGCGGTATCAATGAGCCCTATATATCTCTGTTCTGGCGGTGCCCATCTTATATCAATATCAGTTGTTGTACTTGAATATTCTGAATTAGGAGTTGCTATACCATTTGCTACTAATGTTTGCTTATTTTCAGGCTGTTGTATTGGAATAGGAGGTTGCCCTAACATATATTTAGTTATCCAAGGATCAGTTGCATATAATGCTGTCCCTGCGGGACCAATCACTTGTACTTCATTAAACATTAGAGATCCCTGAGGGTTAACCCATAGAGTCCCTGGATTTTGCTCTGTAATCCACTCAGGTTTAGGATTAGCAACTGATGAAAATAACGTTACACTTGTTCCTGTTGCACCTAATCCTAATCCGCCACTTGATGCGGCAGTACCCGCTCCACCAGATACTATTTTATCATCTATATATAAGGATTTATCGCCATTTGCTGCTTCTTTAATCCATATAGTACCTGTTTGACCTGCTGTTTCTGATGGCCTAACATTGTGTCTTTTTAGCTGGATATAATTACTTCCATTTTTTACTAATGCATTATTATCTATATATAGATTATTATCGTCCTTATCATACCAAATTGTACCAGTTTGCCCTACATTTGGATTACTTGCTTGAGGTTCAACTTGTACGTACATTGGGTCAAACCCACCTTTGATATAAAATTTACCTTTGCCACCGTGTGCATCAGGGTCATATGTAATATTATTTGAAGTGGTATATGCAGATTTATCCTTATTAAGATAAGGGACTGTACCAGACATTACATCTGTGGTGCTTTCTACTGGATCTAATGAGCAGGGATTAAAAGGTGCACATCCATTAATTTGCTGATATTGTATGTTTGTTGGGCAAGGTTGCTGCTGCGGCCCCTGGTATTGTATATTGCTATCCGAACAGGGCGGCCCATTTGGTGGCATATAACCATAATTATAATATGGATAATATGACATTATCTCTAACTAATATACTATGTTTTAATTATATTTATTATACGATATTATAAGACTTAAGTCTTACATTGTCCACTATGTTTTACAGAGTCCACTACGTCTTACAGAGTCCACTACGTTTTAATAATATACTTAACTGTTGTAATACAGCTGCAATCTTTCAAATTAGGTATATTAAATGTATTAACACCATCACCTGCACCGTATTGTGTCCCTATTGCTGTAAATAGACCTGCATATGTAGTACGTGATATAGCAGAGCCATCACATTCTAAATATCGAGTGGGTATTGAACCTCCATCTACATATGTTAGGATTGTGCCAGTAGGTGGAGTTGTAGTAGAATTATACTCTAAAATAGGAGTTGAAGGCGGTAAAGTAGAGTTTGTTGCACACGGAGTTGGATTACAGGGTTCAAATGTATAGGATGTAGGAGTTATTTCACAAAAGGCTTGTGGTAAGCAGCAGGACTTTGCACCACGCGGGACAACTGGGACTGGCATTACTTGTGCACAACATACGGAATTGTATCTTGCAAGTTTAGGACGGAATGTTGACATCACACTTATTATATCGTGATTATTTAATTTGTAAATTTAATATAATATAAGTAGTATAAGTATATGGAGAAACAAGTTTTAGATGATGGAATTGTTTTATATACAAATATAATTAAAGATGTTAATTCAATGGATATTATTGATTCTTTGAACAAAATTATGGCAGATAATAATTTATCATATACAGGTGGATTAATTAATGATAAAAAATATGATGAAAATATTCGTTCCTGTACAGCATTTTCACTATCAAATCGATATGAAAGTATGGAATTAACAAGAGAGGTTAAAAAACTCCAGTTTTTAATAGATAAAAATATCAATAGAGCAGTATTAGATTATATTAAATCTAATAATGTTTCAATTAAACAAAGGGAGAATTGGGATATAATAAAATATGAACCTGGTACATTATTTCAATGGCATGTGGATGATAGTGTGTATAATCCTCGAACTGTTTCTTTTGTCTTATATTTTAACGATGACTATGCTGGAGGAGAACTCCAATTTAAAACACAGTTACAAGGTCAACCCTTTAAGCCCCCTGCAAATAGTTTACTAATATTTCCATCAAATGCGTCTTATATGCATCAGGTGTTACCTATTACTTCAGGCATTAAATATTCTGCCATATCATTTGCTAAGTAGATTATTTAGCTACACTATTTATATTATGCGATAGGAGACCTTTAGTATAGAATAAATCATACTCTGTTACATCTAATTGTACAATATTAATTGTCTCATCTATTCTTTTTTTTGTTACTATAGGTGTTTCTTGATCATTATCATCTATAATGCTATCACCTATATCTAATTCATTAATTTTATAAAATTTCCATATATTATCAGATTTTTTAGCTAATACTATATGGGTATCAGTTGTTTCAATAATATCATTTATTTTATAATAAAATGATGCTGTCTTATGTGCTGTATTTGCTACAGTAGTAGTAACTCTTGTCATACCATCTAAAGATGCAGTACTCCACCAATCAAAATATGATGGGAACTCATTAATAGGTAGGGTTGGTATTGTTGCAGATACTACTTCATCGCCTATTAAGAGATCTTCTATATTCTTCCAAGTGTTATCAGCCATTAATACTGGTGTTCCATATTTTAAACACTCAAAGCTATTACCAACTGATGGTGTTGGGTTTGGTGTTGGGTTTGGTGCTGGGTTTGGTGTTGGGTTGGTTGGTGTTGGTGCTGGCGCTGTCGATTGATATGAAAAATTAAAAATAACACTACCTGTATAATTAGCAGATGTAATAGTTAATGAACCTGAACCGCTACTTCCTTGTGATATAAATGTTGTGCCTAAATATGTAAGTGGTTCAAAATGATATGTTGAATCATTTGGTTTATTCACATATGCTGTTATATCATAACTTGATGGATAAGTATTAAAAGATGTTATAGATAATGAGAACCCTAAACTTGATAATGGGTTTTGATTAT
>JACCDO010617670.1_pt1 | contig 46923 bp, 54 predicted proteins | sample 7446101 | NCBI WGS metagenome assembly JACCDO01 (sample SAMN15323440, study PRJNA562643) | freshwater metagenome | isolation source: river surface water | place: USA:Blue River Watershed | collected 2017-08-16 | reverse complement strand
ATTTCGAATACCTATTTGTTTCTTGTTCTAAATTTGTATTTTATGTTCACAAATTTAATACTCGGAATAGGGTACATTGTTACCACCGCGATCACGTAAATAGTTATATTGATCAACAGTCATACAAGCACAGCCCATACTAGAAGAATAAGCATTTGGACAACATTCAGGAGCAAATGGTGTAGTAGCAAACATATCTAATTCATCCTTAGGTAAAGGTATTGGTTGTTTTGGACGATCCCAAATAGCCTTTACACCGGCATCTGGTTTAGTTCCAGGACTGTATGTTAAAGTAGGCATTGACCAAGTTGATGGATTCATAATGTAATCGGGAGTTTTAGCTCCTGCAAATTCTGGACCATATGCAGAATTATTTGCTCCAGTAAATCCTTCAGTTGTAGTAGATGACATAGAACTAGTAGTAGTCATTCCTGTCATTTTTTCAAAGATATTTACTCTACAACATGAACACAATACATGTCCAAACATAATCCAAAATACAATAACAATAGCAATTAAAATTTCAACACGAAATTTATATGAACCAATAGAGATTTCCATATTATACATATTCTTTAGATAATAAATTTGTCTATGATATTATTGTAATCTTTTACATCCACTGAATTAATTATTAAACTTCCATCCGTTGTTAGTAAATGATATAATTTATTTGGTCCTGTTTTATTTTTATATTTCCTTAATTTTCTAGCTTCTACTTCAACCAATCCGTATATAACTGAACCATTTTCTAAAATATCTCCTATTTTTATTTGACTTATTTGTTTCTTATTTTTATGTAAACAAATTTCTGTATTTTCTTTAAATCCATTATCTAAAATTTCATGAATATTTTCTAAATTTATAATATTTTCATTTTCCTTATGTAAAATCTGTAATTCATTATTAGATATTTCATCCCAATCGCTAAATATAAGTGTCTCTAATTCTATAATTTTATTACTAGTATTTAAACAATATAAAAATGGTTTGTTATATGATATTTGTTCCGCATTAGGATGTTGTTCAACTCTAATCCATTTATTATTATATTCAATCAAATGACTTCCACTAACAATAATGTTATTTAATTTGAACATTTTCATATCAGATGAAGTTACTTTTATTTTAGCTGTAACATAACTGCCATTAGCTAATATGTCGCCAATATTTATATCTTTAATATGTATTTTATTTCCATTTTGTAATGGTATTAATGTTAGTTCATCAAAACAACGTAATTTTGGTATTCCAGAAGTTTGAATGTGAAGCACTTCTGTCATAAAATAAACAATTATAGCTAAAGGTATTGCAATTGCTAAAAATACAACTGTCATAGATGCAGCTGCTGGCCAAGTAAAAGGTAAAATCCATAATGCTACTATAATTATAACCAAGGCTATTAAAATTTTTATAATTAATTCTAAAATTGCTCCCATTAATGCTTGTAGTGTATAATAAGAACCTAACATAGTATATAATCCAGCTGTCATCGTTCCTTGTATTTTTTGAAAAGTATCCATTAAAGCAATAAACATTTTTTGGATTGGTATCATAATATTTAATATTCTACTCATTACATCTTCAGCAAATGTTCTAATGCTATTTCTAATTCTATTAATTAATTCTCTAATTTGTTGAATTGCGTTAGAAATTCCTTCAAAAATCAGTGTTAAAGATTTTATCATATATTGAAATGGTTCAAGAGCATATCCTGTTATATTTGTAAGTATATCTTGAACACAATATTGAAAATTATCACTGGTATATTGAAATGCTGATGTTCCTTCTGGATGAGTAATTAATCCTGCAAATAACATATTTTGTGGTTTACATCTTTGATTAATCCAATCATCAGCAATAGCCTCTTTTGTTTGCATAACTTTACAATATGAAAAAACAATAAAAACAAATAAAGTAATAAAAATAAATATTATTACTGAATTTCCATATAGATCAAAATATGATAATTTATCATAAGTTTCATTTATAAAAAAAACAGTCTTATTTATATTCTTATCACTATTTATATTGTCTATTTTTATTTGATCTTTATTATTACTCATATACTATAAATGGATAATAATAAACAATTATTTCTTAATTTTTTAGCAAATACTTTATTAGTTATTTGTTTTACTCTGTTGTAAGTTCATCATCTTCCCAATCCCAGAATATTTCATCATCTATTTTGATGCGTCTATTAGTTGTTATTAAACAAGAGAAATATTCTGGAATAAAATCTGGTTGTATTTCAGCAAATTTATAATCCTTAACTTGAACCCATTTGTTATCATTTGTTTTATCAAGAACAAAATGTTCTCCTGTTACATAAATATCTTGTTCATTTCCTTTTATTTTATATAATGGTTCTTTCTTTGGATTATCAATTTTCAATACAGCGAATATTTTACCTCCATCTTTTAATTCAGCTCCTAAAGGAGCATCTTCCATTTTATAATGTTTTCCATTAGCAAGTGTTATTTCTGTTTTTGGATGAAAACATGAACCAATTGCTCTAACTAGTTGACCTGGTGGACCAGACCAAGCGCTATTCATTGTTTTAATAGAACCATCTAAAACATACATAATAGTTACAACAATACCAATCATTTTTCCAACCATATCCTTTATGCTAATAATAATTTTTTGAAATTCAACAATTAAATTTAAAAATACTCCAAAAACGTTTTGAATAATATCTGATACAAATCCTCTAATTGAGCTAAACATCATACGTATATTGTTAATAGCTTCATTAAATTGACCTCCAACAGATGTTAAAGACGAGATCATGTAATTCAATGGTTGAAGCAAATAACCCATCAGATTCATTTGAGTATTTTGAACACAATATGTAAAATCTTCTGAAATATTCTCTGAAAAAACCCAATAAGGTGGATTACATCTATATAGTGGCCAGTTTTCTCTAATCTCTAAAACAGATTTAAAATACATCATAACAGTTATTTGTGCGAGAAAACCTAAATTTACATATATTAGATTTAAATAATTATTCATTGTTGGCATAATCTATAATATTATTATATATATTTATTTTCATATTTTATCTATTAACGATGATGTCTCTTAACATTTTTGCGACTTTTTCTTCTTCTGGATCTGCGAGTTTTTCTTGATTTTTTTCCACCACTTAAACATCCCCAAACGGGCCAAGAACCCCCTTTTTTCAAATGTTTACGAGATTTAGATTTAGAACCTCCTTTTCCGTTATAAGTAGCTTGTTGTTGCGCTGCTATTATTGCAGTATCACCTGGATTACCATTGACAGTTCCATCATATGCCGCATTATTTTGATTACTAAGTGCTAATCCAGCGATTTGTGTATTAATATTATTTGTATCAGCTTTATTTACAGCATATGATGGTGCTACAGCTACTTGGACGACTGGTGGTTGAGCAGGAGCAGGAGATAATGGAGCTGCTCCTCCTCTATAACGTTTTTTTCCTCCTGATTGCTTGGGGTTTCCTGCCAAAGTATTTTGAGCAATATTTTGATTATTTTGTTTAATAATAGCTGAATCAAATGGATTTGTTGCTCCTGCTTCTAATGGAGGAACTTTATTTGGTGGAAGTGCACCTGGTACAACTCTTTGTTGAGTACTCATTTATATAATATAATAATATATTTTAATAAGTTAGAGTTTAAAAATAGTATTCTAAAATAATATTATAATGGACGATAATCAAAGACTTCATTTACAAAAAATGATAACTGCCAATAATGTTGAAGACAATACTGACTTAATAAGACAATTAAAACATAGTCACGTATTACGCGATGATGTAAATAATTTAATTATGCTGATGGCAAAATATCAAAATGACCCTGAAAAGGTTCACTTAGAGGCTATGGCAGAATGTAATTTCTTATTTACATATTATACAGATATTTACAATAAGATAAGAAAGGATGAAATAGATTTAAAAATCTTGTTTAGGGCATTTGATGTATTAAGAGATATTGAAGATGGTAAGTTAGATCAGCATGAAGGTGCTTTTGAATTTGGTACTCTTTTAAAGAAAATTTATGTTGATAGTGCCTTAAAAAAGGCAGAAAAATTGAATGCCGAGACTGGTGAGAAAGAGCCAGAATACAAAGGTCCTCAAGTTAATGTATCATGGTCTCAATTTAAGAAGATGCAAGGAAAAAAGAAGTAAAAGCATAATATATTTAATACTAAATAATATTCAATATATTAGTTGATATCTTTTTGAATAACCATTTCTTTGGCTACATTACTAATAATCTTGTTGATATTTTTCTTCCCCTCCTCTTCGGTTAATCCGTTCATGGAATTACTAACAATTTTTAGATATAAATCATTCTTTCTTGAATCTGATGCTTTACAATCAGGATTCTTTTCAGCCCAATTTTTTATTTGTTTTATATTTTCATTAGCAATAACTTTAATAGCCTTTGTTAGTATAGGTTTATCATCTGTTTCTTTTTCCCATTTATCATTATCTTTTACATATAATATTTCGCGTTTAGTATCACTACAATGAAGAGGTCTCATATGTTGTTCAATATTATTAAGATTTTTTAAGATAATATTAGATATGCCTTCAATATAACCTCTTCTTCCAGTATTTTCAAGATCTTCAAGATTAAGTTTAATGGAACTAATAAAATCAGACATATTCATAGCATCCTTACAGGTTTCATTTAAAAAGACGTTAAGATTGAATGCTTTATTATGGGAGTTAACATGTGTAGTATTATTATTATTAGTATTATTAATTCCATTTTCTACAACTTTCATTAATATGTTTTTGAACTCGGAATTATCTTTAATAAGCATCATAATAAGTTCTTTGTCTACAATATCATTAGATTTTGATGGTATAGATTTACATGTTCGGTTATGTTTCCATAATCCATTTCTAGATGAATATTCTTTATTACAAAATTCACATACATATTTTGAGAGCATATTAGTGTTAATATTATTGTCTTGCTCCTTTTTGCTACTTTTTGCTACATTTTTGTCACCTAGCGTCACCTTTTTATGTTTAGCTGTCATTATATGTTTGTCAAAATTATATTTTTTAGAGCATATATAGTCACATAGTTCACACGTATATTGTTTATAAGCTACTTTTGCTACTTTTTTGTCACCTAAAGTTTCCATAATGTCACCTGAGAAAATATCTTTAAGTTTTTTTCAAAAATATTATCGTAACACATTTTTGCGTTATTTTTTTGGTTTTGTGAGCATTATGGTCACAAACCTCGAGTACGAGGTCCTTTTTCAAAACTTTTTTTGGATTTTCAATTTTGGACATTTATTTTTGTCCATTTTCATTTTTGGCGCCGACTTTTTTTTCGAATTTCTTCAAAGAATATATATTAATTTTAAACCTACTTAAAGACTCTTTAAATTACTTTCAAAATATATTAATTTATATTATTTAATCATTTTCTATTTAAAAACATCAATATACTATTACTATGTCTCTTGATTTTGCTATTATTCCTGTAACCAATGATGTCATATCTGCCGCATATGACATTCAAACTAAACTCAAAGATAATGTTGAACTTGAAATTAATATTACCATTGATACTAGTTACAGCACACTTTTAAGTTCTAGAATTAATAAGTGGAAAAAACGATCTTATGATATTATTACTATTGATCAAGATTATAATGAATCTCATTCCATCGTTGTTATATTTGCTGATAAGAGTTCCAGAGGAAAACGTATGGAAGTTAATGAATTTATTGAATTGGTTTCCAGTTTTGAAGACGAGGATGGACATGTTAAAGATACTAACACCGATTCTGATAATAAAACTGACGAACCTGATACCAATCAAGAAGGAGGATGTATTATTATGTAAAAATATTATGTAAAAAAATAATAAAGATTATTTTACATATTATATAAATGCCAATATCATTAGTTATTGTTGAATCCCCGGCTAAATGCAAAAAAATAGAATCTTATCTTGGACCTGGTTATAAAGTTATTGCATCATTTGGACATTTACGCAACATTTCTGGTCTTGAAGCAATTGATATTAATAATAATTTTAATACCAAATATTCAGTTATAAATGAAGACCTTAAACTTAAACAAATTGAAAAAATACGTTCAGAAATTGCTAAGGCAGGTGATGTTATTATTGCTACAGATGATGACCGTGAAGGAGAAGCTATAGGATGGCATATTTGTGAGCTATTTGGACTATCTATTACTAACACTAAACGTATTATTTTTCATGAAATTACCGAATCAGCTATACAATCAGCTATTTCACATCCTAAACGCATTAATCTAAATTTAGTTCAAGCTCAACAAGCCAGACAAATTTTAGATTTGTTAGTTGGATTTACTATTTCACCTATTTTATGGAATTGTGTATCTAAAACACATAATAATAGTTTATCAGCTGGAAGATGTCAAACACCTGCTTTACGATTAGTTTATGAAAACTATTTAGATATTAAACAATCACCAGGTAAATTAATTTATAATACAACGGGTTATTTTACAAGTCTTAACCTTTTATTTGAACTAAATAAACATTTTGATAATGAAACGATTGTTAGAGATTTTCTTGAACATTGTAAAACATGGGATTTTAAATATACAGTAACAGCTCCTAAGAAAACAATTAAAAAATCTCCTGAACCATTAACCACCTCAACATTACAACAATTAGCATCTAATGAATTACACATGTCACCTAAAGAAACTATGAAATATGCTCAACAATTATATGAAAGTGGATACATTACTTACATGCGAACTGATTCCAAAAAATATAGCAAAGAATTTATTGATAGTGTTAAACATTTTATTAAAACTATTCATGGAGAACAATATATTAGTCAAACAATTGATAATCTTATTGTTGGAACTAAAGACGAACCTAAAAAAACTAAGAAAACTGTTGCTGAAAAGAAAGGAATACCACCACCTCAAGAGGCACATGAAGCTATTAGACCTGTAAATGTAAATATTCGTTCTCCTTCATTGGAGGATTCAACCAGTGATTTACAAGCTAAATCAATTAGATTGTATGATCTTATTTGGAGAAAAACAGTAGAATCGTGTATGCCTTCAGCACAATATAATTCTATTAGCGCAAAAATATCAGCACCATTAGATTCTGAATTTTTATATAGAGCTGAACAACCAATATTTTTAGGTTGGCAAATTATTAGTCAAACTTCAAAAAAAGACGATGAATCTGACACAAAACATTATCAATTTCTTCAAACTCTAAAACAAGATGTTAGTATAAAACCTAAAAAAATAGATTCTAAATTTACTATATCAGAACTTAAATCACATTATACTGAAGCTAGATTAGTTCAACTTTTAGAAGAAAAAGGTATTGGAAGACCTTCAACGTTTGCCTCTCTAGTTGATAAAATTCAAGAGAGAAAATATGTTGAAAAACAAAATATATCTGGTAAAGAAATTGAGTCAACTGATTTTTCATTAAAAGATAATTCTATTTCTCAAGTTGTTAGTAAGAGAGAATTTGGAAATGAGAAAAATAAGCTTGTTATTCAGCCATTGGGAATTATAGTCATAGAATTTCTTCTTGAAAAATTTGATATGTTCTTTAATTATGATTATACAAAGGAAATGGAGGATGATTTAGATAAAATAGCGAATGGAAATTTGATTTGGTATCAATTATGTGGAATATGTTATAACGGGTTAACTAATGTAACTGATAAATTACATGAACTAAAAAAGTTTAGCATTGAAATAGATGAAAATCACACATTAATTATTGGTAAACACGGACCAGTTATAAAATGTTTAGATCCAAAAGATCATAAAAATGTTAGTTTTCTTCAAGTTAAAAAGAATCTAGATCTTCAAAGTTTACAACATGCTCCTCAATTAAAATTAGAAGATGTTATAGATACAACAATAATTGATAAAGAAGCTATTGGAAAATATAAAGGACAAGATTTATTTATTAAGAAAGGTAAATATGGAATTTATGCTCAATGGGGAAAGGAAACAAAATCATTAAAAGAAGAATTTGGTGCGTTCAAAATAGAAGAAATTCAATATTTAGATGTCATACGATATCTAGATAAAGATACTGTTTTAGACCCATCAAAACCGGTTGGTTTGGTACGTGAATTAAACAACCACTTGAGCATTAGAACAGGAAAATATGGTGATTATATTTTTTATAAGAAACCTCGTATGAAAAAACCAGAATTTTATAAATTAAATGGATTTGATAGTGATTATAAAAAATGTGATAAAATGTTAGTTATAAATTGGATAAAACAAACATATAATGTAGAATAATTATACATATTTACTTCCATATGATTGTTGTTGACCTAAATCAAATGCATTAACTATACTGTAGGATCTTTCTTGTTGTGGTTTTAATATATTTAATTCAAGCATGAATGAATATTCAAATTGTCCAAACTCAACTGCTACACCATTATGATATCTAAATTTTACTTTAATTTTACTGATTCTTTCAGCTGGAGGATTCCAATACTTATAAGGACCCATATCGTTATCAAACCATTGTGATATAGGTGTTGTTGGAACTGGTATTTTAGCAAAAGAAGAATTAACAACACCATTTGTTTGGTTATTTGTAGCAGTATAAACAGATAAATTATATGGAGATGTTTCATCAATACAATTCCATCCCTCTATTTCCATATAAATATATGCTGGCCCCATAAAACTAATTTTAAATGGCGCTTGAAGAAAATATACATCAGCTCCAGGAAGTGTCGGTAGTAACCAAAAGCCAGCATCTCCTGAACCAGGAATAGCATCACCATAAAAAAAACGTGGAACGGATCCTGTATCCTTTAAAGTTACATATACATCTCCTTGTCCTGGAAAGAAATCTAAAAATTGTTTTACTGAATATGCTGTTGCGTCACAACGAGTAAATCCTAAATAAGACGGTAGACCCCAATTTGACCATTCTGGTAATTTATTTCTTCTTATACAATTAGCATCAACCACAAATTGTCTAACATAAGTTGAGTCAGTATTAGTTAATGTAAATTGGTCAGCATTATTACCAAACCATAATTTTTGTGAAACAGAATTATATACAATTTTAAATCTATTATAACCACCAGAACTTTCAAAAAGAGTTTTAGCAATTGTATAATCTACTCCATTCCATAATGATGGATCACTAAAAAATTTGTCAATTACACCAGTAACTGTAGCATTAAATTTATTAGTTAGTTCTGTGGCCATTTGATCAGGATTATAAAATCCAGTTTCAATTTCAGTCAAAAATTGTTTGTCTGAATGATTATATAGGGCAGCAAATATTCCTTCTGTTAACGCATCACTAAATGCATGTTCTCCTGGATTATATAATTTATCCATTCTAAATGTCATTGTTATGTTAAAATATGATGATGAAAATACATTATAGTTAGCTGGAAAAGACCATGAATATAAACGGGCCGAAGCTACATTTAAATATTCTTGTGGAAGAAGCATTTCAAATTCAGAAGAACTAGGATATTTAGTAACGTCTCTATCCTCTGAGCTAATTGAAATATATTTTTTTTCAAGAAAGTATTGATTAGAATTTTTAATCAATTGGTGATTATTAAAAACAGTATTACTCATATATAATTATATGTATAAATTTTTTTATATAAATATTTGATAAATATATATAAATGGGTGAACCAAATTATAATGGAAAACAACCAAATAATACAGCTTATATAAAAAATTTTGTATATGGAGTTCCAGCAAATCTGTGGAAGGTTAAGGATTATAACAAGTCAGATGGAACGAAAGAAGCAGTAATAATGCCTTCATCAAAAAAATTTGAAAGTTTATATATTCCAGGTGATTTATTTGTGGATGGAAGTATAGTAAATCCATCTGATGCTAATTTAAAAAAAAATATAAAACCATTAAATATTGATATAACAGAAAAACTAATGAAATTAAATCCATCTTCATTTGAGTTTAAAGATGATCCCTCAAATGAAATTCATTATGGATTTATAGCATCTGAATTAGAAAATCAATATCCAGAATTGGTTAAAAGTAAGCCACATGATAAATATACAAATATTAAATCAGTAAATTATTTAGAAATAGTTCCTTTGTTAGTTCATAAAATACAAAAAATGCAAAAAGAAATTGATGAATTAAAGAGTAAAATAGATTCTTAAAATAAATGAAATAATTAATAGATAATTATATACATATATATTAATTATAATGTTTCCTAGTTTTACAAGTTTACAAGAATTAAAACAAGTAATGAATGTGCTTTTAGCAATTGTGGTAGCATCATGTATAATAATAATAATTACAATGAATATGGTAGAACCAAATGGATTATCAGCATTAATAGGAGGTTATGCTGGTTTGTTACTGGGAATGCTTTTTATAATGATAGTATCTTTAATATTTACAAATACAACATATTTAGATATGGTTCCAGTTGTAATGGTTATAATAGTAACAGGATTATTAATGATTTATTTATACAGATATTTTGATAATATATCAGCTGGTCATGTATCAGGTTATTACTCAAGTTTTTCATTAGTATCAGCAATATTTTTATTTGCACAATTAATAAGTATTTTTACTGCTATTTATAGTAAAACAGAGGAAAATCAAAGTGGTCCACTATTTAAACCAACAACTTTTTCATTGTTAGTATTATTAGGTGTAATTAATATGTTAGCTGTAATTACAATTGGTGTAGTGTTACATTTTTACTCAACACAAGGTTAAATCTAAAGAATTAAAAACTTATATGTTAGTCCATATTCAGTTTCAGTCTCCCATATTCCTGCAATTTTAAGTAAAAATGTATTTCTAATTTTATCAAATGTTTCTGAAAAAACTTTAATATTTCCATTCTTAAGCTGTTCATAAATTTTAAATTGTGGTATTTTTCCAAGAATAGATGACTTTTTAATAAGACCTTCTTCAATGATGCGGAGCTTTTCAATAAGTTCTTTATATTGAATAGTGTCAAATGAGCATTTATATTTATTGTAATATTTATCAACTGATGTGTAATTTAAATTAATATTTATATAAATTCCATTTAATACAAATAGAGATGTGGAATAAATAATTCTAATAAAATTACCATTATTCATTATATTATTTTTAATAGGTTCTAAAAAATAAACATTATCTTCATTATATTGTTCTATATTTTTTACAATATTCATTATCCTTTGTTAATATGTTAATATGTTTTTAATATAATATGTTAATTATTTTATAAATTTTAAAATAAAGAATATGTATTAATAATTATATATAATGAAATTTCTTGAGTCTCATTTTGAAGAATATACAAATGAAGTGTGTAAATTAAATTTACATCCAAAGTTAGAAAAATGTTATTCTCGTTTTCCCGATACACTAGATAAGTTAGGAAATTTAATTTTTTATGGACCAAGTGGTGTTGGTAAATATAGTCAGATGTTACATGCTATAAAAAAATATAGTCCAACAGAATTGAAGTATGAAAAAAAAATAAGTTTAACTTATGATAAGAAGCAATATTTTTTTAAAATAAGTGATATACATTATGAAATAGATATGTCTTTATTGGGTTGTAATTCAAAATTGTTGTGGCATGATATATATCAACAAATAGTAGATGCTTTATCCGCAAAAACTAACAAAATAGGTATAATTGTATGTAAGGATTTTCATAATATACATAGTGAATTATTAGAAAACTTTTATAGTTATATACAAGATAATAACTCTTTATTAGTAAGTATAAAGTACATATTATTAACAGAGGAGGTAAGTTTTATTCCAGATTCAATATTAAATTGTTGTGAAATAATAAATATTCCAAGACCGCCAAAAATATCTTATACAAAATGTTCAAGACAAAAAATTCCGAATGATTTAAAGATTGACAATATAGTAAATATTAAATATTTACATACAGGTATACATGAATTGATGTATCCTCATAAAATAATTTGTGATAAAATAATTAAAGAGATGATAGAAGTAGATGATCTAAAATTCTTAAAATTTCGTGATTTATTATATGATATATTTATTTATAATTTGGATATAACTGATTGTATATGGTATATACTAACAAACTTAATAAAATTAAAAAAACTAAAAAGAAAAAATATGTCAGAAATAATGTTAAAAACGTATAATTTTTTAAAATACTATAATAATAATTATAGACCGATTTATCATTTGGAAAGTTATTTATTTTATTTAATGCGTATAATTCATGGATTTTAGGGCTCCTTCTTTAAGTAGTTTTAATATATATTTTAAAAACGAACTTAAAGAAAAATATACTTATAATTTTCAAATAAATTATGAATTATTTTGTATATAAAGATTACAACATAATTACATGTAATGGATTTACAATCAGCTTTACAAGAATTAGACATATCATTAGATGATGTTGAACTAACAAAACTGGATCAAGATTATATTAAAAAACAGTATCGCAAAATGGCATTAAAATGGCATCCTGATAAAAATGCTGATGATGAATATTCTACAATAAAATTTCAAAAAATAAATGAAGCATATAATTTTTTACAAAAAGAATTATGCATAATTAATGGTGAAATAGATGGTAATTCAAATACTTCTGATGACTTTGTTAGTTCATCTGATTCTAAAGAATCAAAAATTTATATAGATCTTCTTAGTAACTTTATTTCCTCTTTATTAAAAGGGTCTTATAATGAAATATTATTGAATATCGTGAAAGAAATATCATTAGGATATGAAGCAATAACATTAACATATTTAACAAAAAAATTTGAAGATCTTGATAAACAAAAAGCAATTGAATTATATCAGTTACTATACAAATACAAAGATGTATTATATATAAAAAATGATACTTTGGACCTTGTTAGTTCAATCATAAAAGAGAAGTATAAAAATGATAGAGTTTTTATATTGAAACCCAATTTGAAGGATATTATAGAACACAATATTTACAAATTATATATTGATGAACAATTATATTTAGTTCCATTATGGCATAATGAGTTATATTTTGATGCAGAAGATGGTTCTGAAATTATTGTTTTATGCCAGCCAAAGTTACCAACTAACATAACAATTGATGACAATAATAATTTGTATTATGAAACATGTATAAAAATAGATAGTGAGTTACCATATTTATTGAAAAATAATAAATTTGTTAGTATAGAAATAGGTGAAAAATGGTTTTCAATTCCATTAGATAAGTTATTTATAAAAGAAGAACAATTATATAAATTTAAGGGTCAAGGTATAGCACATATATTAGAAAAAGATATATATAATGTTAGTAGTAAAGCAGATTTAATAGTAAAGATAATTTTATTTTAAAATATATTAAAAATAGCATGATTTTTAATGTATTATGTCAAAATCAACAGAGCTAATATACATAGGTAATTGTCAAAAAATTATAGATGATTTTAATAACTCATGTAATATAAATAAAAAAGTGATAATAAATCGCCAAGACATTAAAGTAAAAAAAGGAACACAACAATTAGTCTTTCCTGTCCAAGAATGGGGTTATTATCCTGTTAGTTTTGAATGTAAAGATAATATTGAAGGTCCTGTTGGAAATTTTCTAGCAGGTGATTTTATGAATCATGGAATAATTGGTAGCACAGGATATATAATTAGAAGAACCTAAAAAGTATTTTAATATCGTAAACTATACGAAATTAAAAAAGATTATAATTTACATTACAAATATTATTTTTTTTATTATTATAATTTTACTCTATTTTTCTTCAAAATGTATTTAAGCATCAGTCTTCTTGCGAACAATCTTCTTCTTTGGCTTGACTTCTTCTACTACAGTCTCTACTACTTCTTCTACAACCTTAACAGGAGCAGTCACAGGAGGAGGAGGAAGTTCGTGTTCATCATCAGAATCAGCTACAATAGTAGTTGGAGCACCATCAGGATCAACATCATCTTCAGGAGGAGGCAATGCCTTCATCTTTTCCTTATCAGCTGCCTTAGGCTTCAAGAAACAAGTGCCTTCCATAGTTTGCTTAGGCTTTTGAACAATTGCTTGCTTCAAATTCCAAGTAATAGAAATCTTACCGTTAACAAACCATAGACCACCACATTGTAGCAAGCAAATAACATGAGTCTTAGGCTTCAAATATTCAAGAGGAGACAAATGAGTATTAACTTTTCCATTAATATATAGAGGCTCTCCATCCTCATCATAAATTTCAGGCTTCCAAACACCAGACCATTGAGGAATCTTAACAGTCAAAGTAGGAGGCTTAGTTTCATCAATTTCAGCCGATCCCTTAGCCTTCTTGGGATGTCTGAGCATAACATTAAACTTTTCATCAATAACTTCAGCACTCTTGATCTCCTTGCCAAACCATTCCTTAGAATAAGACATAGCATCAGCCTTAACCTTTTGTTCCAATGCCTTCATTGATCTCAAAAATGCCTCAGCATCAGGATTAGTATATTCAGCACTTGGAAATTGAAGTGCCATAGTCCACTTACCAGTTGGCTTACCTGTTCCTTGCTCTTGTCCCTCTTGAGCACCCCATGTGAGCATAAGAGGAGTAGAAATAGTAAGCGATTCCTTAAAATGCTTGTTATATAGATTAACTACCTTTCCGCCAGAAGCATGTGCTTTAGGAGCGGAATAAGAGAATACATTAACATCAATATTAGTACCGTCAACGATAGAGTCTGCCATTCTGTATGTATACTATTTATATATACATTATCTTTAAATCAATTTTTTTTTTAAATATAAATTCATTTCAAAAGCTTAATATTTTGTGTGGAAACTAAGTATCGTAACAATTATATTTATAAAAATATATTAAAGTAAAATAATACAAAAACATTTCTTATATATTATATATATGGCACCTGAAATTTTGAACGCAAAAATAGCTAAGAGCAGACATGATAACATGAACAATGATTACTTTATTTTTTTAGGGGATAAGATCTCAAAAAACTTACAGTTATCAAAAAAATTAGAAAAAATAGATGGAGATATTGAATCAATACCAAATTTTAATGAATACGAACTTTTATTGAAATACAACTATAATATAAAACAATTAAAACAAATTGCAAAAGAACATAAATTAAAAATTACAGGAAATAAACAACAATTAGTTTCAAGAATATATTCATATTTGTATTTATCACATTTAGTGATAAGAGTTCAAAAAATAATTAGAGGATGTTTACAAAGAAAATATAATAATATACATGGTCCAGCTTTTAAGAACAGAACATTATGTACAAATAATTTTGACTTTTTATCTATGGATGAACTAACAAATATTCCCAATGAACAATTTTTTAGCTTTAAAGATGATGATGGATTTATATATGGTTTTGATATATTATCATTACATAATTTGATTTATAAGTGCAATGGTGCGGTAAAAAATCCATTTAATCAGCAACCACTAACATCAAAAGTTATTGAAAATTTTAGATCATTATTAAGGGTTAGTAGGGTATTAAAAATAAATATATTAACTGAACTATCTGATGTTACTAAAGAGGTATCGGATAAAAAATCAGTTGAATTAAGAGCACTAACATTATTTCAAAATATTGATGCTTTAGGAAATTATTCAAATGCTCAGTGGTTTTTAACATTAAATAGAAATCAATTAATTAAATTCGTAAGAGAATTAGTAGATATTTGGCAATATAGAGCAAATTTATCAAATGAATCAAAAAAGGCAATTTGTCATCCAAGTGGAAATCCATTTCAACGACTTCCAAATTATAATATTTTACAAACAATAGATAATTTAGACGAAGTTCGTAAGATAATTTTAGAGATCATGGAAAAATTAGTTAATACAGGTATAGACAAAGATAATAAATGTTTAGGTGCGTATTATGTGCTTGGTGCAATAACTTTAGTAAATAATGAAGCTGCTACATCATTACCATGGTTATTTGAAGCTGCATACCATATGTAAGTAGGGCAATATTTATAATTAATTTTTAAAATAAAATTGATATATTTAAATACTTTAGACCATATACAATAACAAATAATATATATAAGCCCCAAAACTATTTAAAAAGATAACATAGTAGTATAGTATAATAGAATGCCAAGACAAAGCAAATCTAAGACTGAAGTCGCTGAGACTACTCCTGCTGTTAATACCCCTGTCGTTGAACAGGTTTTAGAGAAGGCCCCTAAGGCCAAGAAGGAATCTAAGCCTAAGGCCCCTAAGGCTGAGGCTGTTGCTGCCCCTGCTCCTGTTGTTGCTGGTCCTGCTGAGACCCCTGCTCCTGAGACTGCTGAAGCTGATGCTGCTGATCTCGCTGCTCAATCCACCGAGTTCCTTGCCAAGCTCAACCAATTGGGCACCCTCTTTGCCTCTTTGAAGGCTGAATTCCGCTCTCTTGAGAAGAAGTGGTCTCGCGAAATCAAGACTGCTCAAAAGTCTCAAGCTAAGCGCAAGCGCAAGTCTGGAAACCGTCAGCCTTCTGGTTTCGTCAAGCCTACCAAGATCTCTGATGAGCTTGCCAAGTTCCTTGAGAAGCCTGTCGGAACTGAGATGGCTCGCACTGATGTCACTCGTGAAATCAATACCTACATTCGTGCTCACAAGCTCCAAGATAAGGACAATGGTCGCAAGATCAATCCTGATGCCAAGCTTGCTGCTCTCTTGAAGCTTAAGAAGACTGATGAGCTTACCTACTTCAACCTTCAACGATATATGTCTCCTCACTTCTCTAAGGCTGAGAAGACTGCCAGCGCTTAAACTGGATAAAATATAAAAATATAAAAATATAAAAATATAATAATATAAAAATATAAAAATTTTAGACTGTCAACTGCCATTGTATCATATTTAAATTAATATTTTTTATTAATTTAAACAATTAGATTAAAATACTTATTTTATAAATGCCTATTCATGTAGGACTCAAAATCTTCAACGCTATCAATACGTTCACCTTTTATTTTTTTGTTAGTAGCTCTTAATTGAGCACTTACTAAATCAATATTTAATAAATGTGGTTGATATTTTTTAATTATATCTATAGTTATTGATTGATCTTCATCTAAAAACTGAAAGTCTTTATTTAATAAATATTTGACACAGAAATCAGCTGTTAAATTTTGAGTCTTTAAAATATCCATCAAACTAACAGCATAAATATTAGCTTTTAAAGTTTCATAATCATATTTATTTTTATACAAGTCATCTTTCGTAATAACCATTATACTATATATTTATAACATTTTTTTAACTTATTATAATATCTATAATATTTTATAACTTTATAAAAAAACTGTAATAAAGATAAACTAAAAAATATTATAATAAATAACTGATATTAAAAAGCATTAATTGGCGAAGTCTATTTACATTAAATAATTATATAAATTTATTATATAATGGATAAATTTATATTTAAAAATTTACCAATTGATTTGATACACTCTATACTTGAATTTACCGGTAAATTATATTATTATAAAGGAAAATATATTGGTAAATTAGATTTATTAAAATATGGCATTGTTAATAAAATACAAAAACCAATTAAATTACCACATAATGCTTATAATTTATATTTATTTAATAATATTAATAATAAGGGATATATATTGCGATATATATTATGTCCTGATAATATTATACGACTAAGTGTCATTTATTGTAAAGGATTAGAATATACATCAACAGAATATTTTATTATTCCAAAATCAAGTCCAAAGTGGAGAAGAGTACAAAGTTATGAGACCTTATAATAGTTTATTTTGTTTATTTATTTTTCAGTATACTTGGATAAGATGGGGGTTGTTTCAATCACTTTTACAAAATATAAAATCTTCTTCTTTCATAATCTCTTCAATTTCATCTTGTCTAATAGGACCATTTACTATTTTAATTTTATTAAATATATCTAATTTTTCACGTTCACATTCAAGATTGAACATATTGTTTATTTTATTTAAAAGTTGAATATCATTAATGTATTCAGTATTTTCAAGTAACCAATCATAAAATGTATGAGATGACTTTGAATCTTTAAATTTCTTAAAATGTTTAATCGTTAGTCGTAAGCTTACAATATCATTGTTACCATTTGCATTTATATTGTAATCTGTGCCTGATAAGACACAAATTTCCTTAAATTCTTTTTGAGTCATGTTTAGTTCTTCATAAATTCCTTTAGTATAATATAAAACAACTGTATGTGCCATTAAACTAAAATATCTCAAAACTCTAGTACAACCATATACAAATAAATCCATGTCTTCACTCAAACATGCCCAAACTTTCTTTTTAATTACAAGTAAAGCACATAATTCATCTGCTTCACCAGGAGCATCATAATATGTAGCTCCATATGCTCTAATAAGAGCTTTTACGCTTTCAATCTTGTCTTTATTAATTTGAACTATTTGTTTTTTAAGTTGATCCATAGCAGCAATAATATCTTGCTTATCATCATCTTCTTCTTTAGATTCAAGTTGATTCTTTAATTTATCATATTCTTGCTGAGCAGCTTCTTTGTCTTCTCTTCTCTTTTGAAGTAATGCTTTCTTTTCTGGAGGTGGTTTTCCATCAAATATAAAGATAGGAATAATATTGTAATGCCTAAAGATAGACAACATAACATAAATATTTTCAAGTAAGGCATTTTCAGCTTCATACTTATATAAATAAATGCTAATATCTACGACAATCTTCTTACCTGAAAGCTCAGAAATATTAATACATCTGATAGATTCAGGACAATTGTCTCTTAAATATCGGTTTAAATTGCGGATACCCATTTTTATTATACGTGTTTAGATATATTTAATTATTATTTAATTAAAAATGTCAATTTTTTATTTAAATAATAATGTATAAAAATGAATATATTTTCAATGAAAAAAAAATTGAAATACTTATCCCTTCGGGAGTTTCTCTCTATAAATCAAAAAATGAAGACAAGAAGTCAAACAAGAAATGAAAAGCAGCAATTATATGAGGTTAATATAGATTTTGATGCTGCGAGTGCGGCATGGAGATCAAATAAAAAATCAGTAGGTAATGGTTGTTATAAATACATATGTCCATCTGAAAAAAATGGTATTAAATGTGGTAAGACTTGCTATAAAGAATTAGAATATTGTTGGCAGCATAGAAATTATAAGAAAGAATAATATATATTTAATTAAAAAGTATTTAAAGATATATTTACAATATATATTTGAACATTAAGTCATTCATATTATCCCATTTCACATATGGTCATTCTCAAATTCTTTAATAAATATATCATATCCCTCTGTTTTTTTGTTGTTCTCTTTACACGATATAATAACTTTTCTGTACACTCTATACCTTCTAACATATTTTTCGTTTTATATTTTTTTTCTATAAATTTACAAAATTCATCCAAATTTTTTGTCGTCTTTTTAAAATTCAAAATAGCTATATTATTTATATTACACCATGATAAAAAATCCTGATAATTATTCAATAATATCAATGTTATTACATAATATGATAATACATTTGTATCTTCTTTATATAAAGTCTTTCTCATATTTTCCGATAAACTAGTTTTTTTATATAGATCTTTATATGTTAAACCCATAAAATCCAATACCTTTACCATCTGAAAAAATGCAAATATTCTTTCAAAACTTATAAAAAATTCAGCATTTGTCAAAAAATCATCTACGTTATTTTTGTCTTTCATATTTATAAAACTACAAAACAACGCATTCATTATCCTTGCCCAAAATTCAGTATACGACTCAAATAAATTTACTTCAGAATTTACAGGAAATATTTGCAAAATTTTTTCATTACATGCCATAATATTTAAACCTGAAAAATCTAAACCAAAATTATGAAAAGTTTCATGCATAAACACCTTAAACCACTCTTCTTTTCTAAATACAACTATTTCTGAATCACTTGGACATGTCCTTGTAAACGCAGTATTTACATTATTCTCATTTAATATTTCAATATTTGTTCCAGGCAGATTCTTCAATAAACTTGTATGATATACAAATATTTTTAATTGACTAGCACATTTCTTCCCTACGGGAGAATATATATCTACTATATATAACCAAACTAACATATAGTTTACATAATTATTGTATTCTTCTATTAAATTTTCCACACGATCATCTTCTGTTAAAAATATGATACTTATATTTCTATCAAATAAGTTAAAACTATATGTCAATAACCCAATACTATGATCATCTATATGTTTTCTCACTTCTGGAGGAAAAGCATTTGGAGGAAATGTTGAAGGTTTTGGAATTTGACCTATAGTAGTTATATGATCTACTTTTAATTTGTAAAATGAATCTCCCGTTTTTGACTTTACCTCACTTATATAACTAACACCATTTTTTATATCATTATACAATTTTTTTAATAATGAATCTGTTTTACTTGTCTGTTTTAAAGGAAGTAAACAATTATGTTCCACGAAAAAAGACATTAACTTATTGCTTTCTTTTGTTATTTTCATATTCTATATTATATATTAAGCTTTATTATTTTTTTATTTACTTACTATATAAATGGATACTAACACTATCTTAATAGTTTTTTTAATTTTTCTTATTTTGATTATGTTATTCAAAACACGTGTTACTGTTATTGATAAACAACCTGTTCCTGTTCCTGTGCCTGTCCCTGCTCCTATAAAACCTATTGGCGGTTGCGCTGGAACTAGATATGGATGCTGTCCAAATGGAGTAACAGCACGCATGAATCCTGCTGGAACAAATTGTTAAACATCATAACATCTTATATCCATATATTGTGCACAATCGCGATTACGATTATCTCTTAAAAATAAAAATTCAAAATGAAATATACAATAAATACAAGGGATATTTATATATGGTCCACATATATATGAATAATTTTCGCGATTTTCAGCCAAATAATATGTTCTTGCCTCATTATTAAATTTTATATCGTTAAAACACATAATATGATAATATTATTATGTATTTAAATTATTAACATTTAAAACATAACCAACCTTTCTTGGGAATAATAGGCGTTAATTTAATTAAATTAATTGATGCGTCAATAATTCTTAACAGATCCAAGATTGCTTCTTTATTTTCTATATTGTTAGTTTCTATATAAATAATAAATCCCAAATGAATTAGAGTTTTTATAAGTTCATATGGGTCTACTATAGGTAGACCTTTATTTTCCTTTACTATCTTATATATTTTACTAACTAACACTAAAATATCTGGAATATCTTTACTATCAATTCTATCATCTAAAATTATTTTTTTAAGAGATTCTTCAAATAATCCAAATAATTCTGGATATTCTTTACATAATAGTAAAAAATATTTTTGTACTTCTGGTGTTAATTTTATACTTAATTTTGTAAGCTTTTCAGTTAAAATAGTCTGATCTTGAGTTAAAAAAATCTCAAATAATTTTAAAAAAGTTTTAACATCTTCTACCTTTATATCTTCCTTTTCCTCTTCTACTTTGATATCTTTTACAGCTATCTCCAAATTAGAGCTATCATTCTTTACTTCTTCTAATTCACTCATATAATTTAAATATATTAAAATATATGATTTTTTCGTAAAATTTCACAAGTTTATGAAATTTCACCATTTTTTATTTTATTACGAATAACCATTAATTCATCAAATACAACTGGTTCTTTACCTCTTACATGATGTGTTAGTTTAGCATTCTTTGTCTCCAATAAAAGTTCCTTTAAATCTTCATTCTGAGTAAATTTTGCTTGTTGAGCAGCAGACATTTCCTTATCAGCACGATCAGCAAAGAAATCAGGGTCAATAACTACTGTTTTTGGTCTAAATAATGTACCTTGATATTTACCAGTCTTACCACCAGCTGCTTTTGCCATTTCAGGATTTTGAGATAATTCAGTTCCAGAATCTAAACTAAATGATAAATAAAACTCTGGATTATTTTTCTTAAATTTAGATGCTTGATAGTAGTGCTCAACGGAAGCCCAACGATGATTATCTAATGAAAATGGCTGTATCCAAAAATTAGATAGCTTCTTTCGCCATTTTGGAATTTTTGCTAAATTAACAAATTCTTGTATAGAAGTTATTGGAATTTTTTCACCAGAGCCCTTTCCAGGAACCGGTTCATCTGCTGATTTTGAATAAAATTTAAATACAATATTATCATCATATAAATTCATGATTTTTGCTTCTCCTAAATCATCAAATTTAGCTATTTTATTTGCGTTTAAACCTAAATCAATTTTAAATTCACGAAACTCTGGAATAAACGCAAAAACACCAGAATCTTTTTCCATACATTTATCAACAATCATTCGTCTCATATCATATGGTAACTCTTTAAAAACAAAAATTTTTTTTCCTTTATAACCAATTAATTTATAATGATCTCCGGTGTGATCAATTATAATATAAAATTCTGGTTTAAACTCATCTCTACTAATAATTAATGGGTCTACATCAGTTCCACACTGTAATACACCATCTAAATCACCACTATGATATCTTTTACTTGATAAAATAATAAATTTTACATTTAATAATTTTTCCATAATATTTATAGTTCTAGCATCTGCCCAAAAATCACATGTACGTATATATTTTTTCATATCCTCCAATGATTTAATATCTTTCATAAATAACACATCATGTATATTATCTTTAGCAAACTCATTTTCTCTTTTTAATCTATCATATTTTTGCTTCACTTTTAATGCAGCATCCCGAATAATTAATTGTTGTTCTCTATCCAATGTTGTTGCTAATTTTGACTTTAATTCGTCATATTCTTTTTTTGTAACAATTGATTCTGCTCTTGTTTCATTGATTTCTTTTATAAACATATCATAACGTTCTTTATAATCATTATAAAATTCTAATTTTATATCATCCGCAATTTTAGTGCGTAACTTATTTACAGTTGTATCTTGACCAATAGTTTGGAATGCATCTCTAATTGTAGCAAAAAAACAGTCTCCACCTCCTTCATTATCTGTAATTGAATAATTTTTATTTTTCATAAATTTTTGAACCCAGTTATCATCAGAAGTTTCATTGTATTTTTGTCTGGTATCTTTAGCCATTTTTGATGTTTCTTCTTTTAAAGATTCCGGAATATTTGCTCCAATTCTTGCTGTGAAAATATCTTTTCGTATTTGTGGAATAAGTATTTCAATTTCCTTTTCCTTTTCTTGTTTTGATTTTTTCTCTTTTTTCTCATCTTTTGATTTTTTTTGTTTTTCCTCTTTTTTCTCTTCTAAAGGCATTTTTCTTAGTTTTTCTATCATATCTCTAGTAGCAAATGTATAAATTAAAGGTTCATTTAAACGTTCAACATCTAATACTGATTCTTCATCAACATAATCTACCATATTACTTGAAGGAATTTCATAAACACCTACTTGTAATACTTTATTATTATGCTTAACTAAATAAATTGGAAAATATGTTACATTCTTATCTACAAATGTATTTTTTGGACCACCTATTGCTACTATTACCTCTAAATCTTTTATTTCAACCTGATAAAGATTTGCTTCTTTACTTAAATCTTCCGGATCTACCCTTTTTAGTTCAGGATAGTTTATTGTATTGTCTAATTTAGATACTACCATTTTGTATATAAATTAGTTAGATTTAATATTTTGTAAACTTTTACAATATTACAATTTAATTCCAAATAATAAATTTCTTCATTTTTGGATCATGTAATAGCTCCGTTATATATGCCCACATTCTATTTCTTTTTTGAACTATTTCAAAATTTTCAGGCAAACTTTCAAAATAAACAAGAGTTGATATTATATCTTGTTTTTTACACTTTGAGGTTCTTATATCTTTATCTAATCCATAGTAGCTACATATTTTCAGTAAATCTTTAACAGTATATTCTTGTTCATAAAATAATTCATCATTTCCAAAATTAGATTTATGTAAAAAATACTCCATTTCTGCTTCATTACCACCCGTTTGAAACCATTCTGATTTAAACTCATCGGTTTCTATCTCTTCATTAAACTCATCCATCATTTTTTGGATTTCATCTTCATTATTTTTATTATCATTCTTTTCCTCAAGAAAAAAAGTTATATTATCATTATTAAAATCATTCATTTATTTATAATTAAATTATTTATTTTTATTTTTAACTAGTTTATATTAAAATTATAATATTTACATCTCAACAAGATCCATATACTTGAAAATTGCCTTATTAGATAAGCTTGGATAATCCTTTGCTTTCTTTTGAGCTAAACTATTTACTGTATCTAAAATTGATTGTTCCAAAACATAATAGTCTTCTGGTTCATCAGCATCATCATCTACTTCATCAATCATATCCTTATTAAATAATATTCCAACAATTTCAGTTAATTCGTCAACTTCATTCTTTTTATCAGGAGTATTTATCATATTCATTATTGATGTCAAAATATCTTTTAACATTTTTACTAATCCTTCCTTTTGAATAAACCCATTCAGAGCTAAGTTAAGATAGAATGTTGTTATTGCTCTACGTCTTTCATTCTTCTTATTCATCTCACAAAAACCATTATAATCTTTTTCAGAGTCAACATATACAATATCACTATATTGTGACATAATATTAGAGTAATTTTCCTTGAAAATATTATTCAACCAACTATACTTTATACACAATTCTGCGAATAAATCAGCAAATATTTTTGAATAAAACTTATTAGTTGAACACATTTCATATACCATTGAACCTAGCTTTACAGCATCTTCATTGTTAGAAGAAGATGAACAAACTAAATTAATTTTATCAATAATTTTTTCTCTCATATCCAAGAAAGTCTTATCCGTAAGCTTGTTAAGATATAGACGAATCTCATTAATATCTGCATCAATACCAGTCTTTTGTTCAATTTTAGTAGTTTGAAAAGTTCTAATACTTTCCCATTCCTCAGAAGTTACTTCCATAGCCTTATTACCTCTTTTTTTCTTATTATTTTTATTTGGACCAGAATATGACATAAATTCATTTGTATTTTCTGCTAAAGAGATAGATTCAGATGGAGCCGATTTAGAAAATACTGAAGAACTAATCCCCATTGTTCCTACTTGATTACATAAATAATTAATAATATCATGAGTATCCTCTGGGATTTCAAAATAAAATCCGCTATAAGAGATATCAGTAATTTGTTTAAGATTATACTTCAAAGTAGCTGCCATTGTATCTGTATACTATACTTATATAGTCTATTATTTATATCAATTTTTTTTTAAATATAATATTTAATTTAAATACACTTAAAACCAACACATATAATATAATATACAATGTCAGTTGAATTAAATACCGAAACTACTATTAATAATCAAGATGACAATAACGTTGTCTTGGAACAGGAAACTCCCATCAAAGTCTTTACTACGTGGGATGAATTAGAATTAAACAATGATTTATTAAGAGGAATTTATGCACATGGATTTGAGAAGCCAAGTCCTATTCAAAGTAAAGCAATTTATCCTATTACACAAGGTGTAGATTTAATCGCTCAAGCACAATCTGGAACAGGTAAAACAGGTTCATTTACAATTGGAGCTTTATCAAAGGTTGTTATTTCTGAAAACTCAAACCAAATTCTTATTATGGCTCCCACTCACGAATTAGCACATCAAATTACTACAGTTATTACTGGTCTATCTTCTATGATGCATGGAATTAGAATTAAAACTATTGTTGGAGGTTCTTCTATTGATGAAGATGCGGAAGAAATGCGTAAAAATCCTCCTCATGTTGTTGTTGGTTGTCCAGGAAGAGTATATGATATGGTTAAGAGACGTCATATTAATGCTAATAAACTCAAACTTGTTATTCTAGATGAGGCAGATGAAATGTTATCAGCTGGATTTAAAGAGCAAGTCTATAATATTTTTAGATATTTAAATAAAAATGTTCAAATAGCACTATTTAGCGCAACATTACCTAATAATATTTTTCAAATTACAAATAAATTTATGAGAAATCCCATTAAAATTTGTGTTAAGGCTGAGAGTCTAACTCTAGAAGGTATCAAACAATATTTTATTGCTGTAAATGATGATAGAGAAAAGTATATTACACTTAAAGATTTATATCAACAAATTTCTGTATCTCAATGTATTATTTATGCTAATAGTGTTAAGAGAGTTATTGATTTATATGAAGCCATGAAAGAGGACCAATTTCCTGTTTGTTGTCTTCATAGTAATATGGATAAATCTGATAGAGAAAAGGTTTTTAAGGATTTTAGGTCTGGTTCATCTCGTGTTTTGATATCATCAAATGTTACATCAAGAGGTATTGATATCCAACAAGTAGCTGTTGTAATTAATTTTGATCTTCCAAGGGATATTCACAATTATCTTCATCGTATTGGACGTTCCGGAAGATGGGGAAGAAAGGGAACTGGTATTAATCTAATTACCAGAAGAGATATACAAAAGATGAAAGAAATTGAGCAGTATTACAATACTCAAATTGAAGAGTTACCATCAGAATTTAGCATCTCTTAACATATTCTAAAAATAGTTTAAAAAAGTAACATTACAATAAGTAACAAATGAAACCAAAAACCTCCATTAAAAATATATCATTATATGAGTTAATAGAAAACAATGATTTATTAATAATTTCAACAATATATCATTTATTTATATTGATATTTAACTATAATGCAATCATTACAATGAATAATTTACAAAATACATTTAAGAACTTTGAAATATGTTTTGAAATAATTGAAAATAATTTAAATATTTGTCAAACTATTACATTTTTTACATTATTTTTTGTAATTTATATTTCAGATAAAATTTTTATAAAAGATAATACAAAATATCGTAATCAAATTTTAATTATGACTTTTAGTTTTACAAGTAAAATGTCAATTGTGATTTATCAATATTATAATTTTTCTAATAAAGATTTGTGTTTCAATAGAGATAAATCTGTAACTGGTGAATTTGGAGCATTTTATGATCTTATTGAAATATCATACATATTGAGAATCATAATATTTTTTTTAATATTACTTATGGTAATAGTATTTCCAATATGCTACACTTGTGAACATTGTTGTAAGACAATTACAGAATGGTCTAAAACATATAAATTTAATATTATTGAACAAAATAATAATAATGGTTCAGAAGATGTTTAAGGATACTTTATAAAAACATATACTATTCGTAAAATAAGATATTATTTTATATTTTATTTTAATTAATGACAGTTACAGAAAAAGAATTTAGCTCAGAAAATGAAAACAAAGATAATATAAATAATACATTTCAAATTCCTATTTGTTACAATGAAAATGTTCAAAAACTTAATGATAACATAATAACTGATCTTGAATTAGTTCAAAGTATTGATAAAGAAGAAACACCTATTTATGATAATGTTTTTAAACCATCTAACAAAGCATCTTCTCAGGTAATTAAACAAATTGCTCAACATTATACTACAGATGTTAATTATCTTAAAGAAACGCAAATACTAACAAAAAATATTAATTCAGAGGAATTGAATACCATACGTAATAAATATAGTTTTAGTGATTTTGAAATTAATGATATTGTTAGTTTATGGGATGAAATAAAAGGTGAAACTGGATTTTGTGAAAAATATTTATATGTTGACTGGACATTTGCCAAAAATCTCAACAATAATCCTCAATTTTTACAATTAATGAGTTTATATAATATTGTATCACCTATTTTATCATTATGTTTACCTATATTTGTGCTTATTATTCCATTTTTTGTAATTAAATTAAAAGGTGTTGAACTTTCCATCTCACAATATGTTGAAATTCTTAAAAAACTAATAGCTAATCATGCTATATTTAAGATATTTACACAATTTCATCAAGTTGATAATGGACAAAAAATGTATCTTGTATTATCATCAGCATTTTATTTATTCTCAATTTATCAGAATATATTAGTCTGCGTTCGTTTTTACTCAAATATGCAAAAGATCCATAATTATTTATTTAAATTTAAGAAATATTTAGCATATAGTTTGGAAATAATGGATTATTACTATATTAAAGCTAACAAACTAACAAAATATCAAAAATTTGTATCAAATATTGATTATCATAAACGCAGATTAATTTGTTTATATAATGATTTATGTAAAATCACACCATTTACATTTTCATTCTCTAAAATTACTGAAATTGGACATGTTATGTATAATTTCTATCAAATATACGATAACCCTGAATATAATAACTCTATGTTATATTCATTTGGGTTTAATGGATATTTCAATATGCTTTCTCATGTTGGAACAATGTACGGCTCTAAACTTGTTGAAACCACATTCACCAAAAAAGGTAGACCATCTTTTAAGAAAATGTATTATCCAAAATTTATTAATGACGAATCATCTACTATTATCAAAAATGATTGTAATTTAAATAAAAATATGATCATTACTGGTCCTAACGCATCTGGTAAAACTACTACATTAAAGTCCGCACTAATTAATGTTCTCTTATCTCAACAAATAGGTTTTGGATGTTTTGAAAGCTTGAAACTAACACCATATGATAAAATACACTGTTATTTAAATATACCGGATACATCAGGTAGAGATAGTTTATTCCAAGCAGAAGCACGAAGATGTAAAGAGATAATAGATTGTATTAATGAAGAATCATCTGATATAACAACACATTTCTGTATTTTTGATGAATTATATTCAGGAACAAATCCAGAAGAAGCAGTTATTAGCGCTAATGCTTTTATGGATTATATAGTTAAAAATGAAAATGTTACATGTATTTTAACGACACATTATGTAAAATTATGTAAAAAACTATCAAAAAACAAGATGATACAGAATTACAACATGAAAACAGTAAAAAAAAACGACAATTTTGAATATACATATCAATTAGATGAAGGAATCTCAAAAATCAAAGGGGGTCTAAAGGTTTTACACGATATGAAATATCCAAAAGAAATTTTAGATTTAGCAAATAAAACAAATTAATTCGTTTTAAAAATGATTAAAATATATTATTCATTTTTAAGAATGGCAATTGGCGATTTATTTAGTACATCATTTTTATTTAGTATTGCAATTATTATTATATTAATAGGCGGTTTATTTGCATATGTTAGCTATAGAATGGCTGAACAAGATCATAAACTAACATCAATGGTTAATTTAGTTTCAATATTAGCACAAGATTTACAAGTAGTTAGAACTAAAGTATTATCACTTCAAAAACAAGATACACCAAATGTAGAATATTCATCTCAAATGATGGGAGGTGGAGGAGCATCGGATCTTATTAGCGTATCTGATGATGGCGACGATGATGAAGAGGAGGAAGAAATAGATGATAACACTACTGACGAAGAAGAATCTTGCTGCTCCGATGAAGATGAGGATGAAGAAGCTGAAGATTCACAAGAACAAATTAAGTTACTTAATTTAACTTTAGCAAATGAAGATGCCGAAAACGATCCTCAAATTGAGGACCTTTGTGGTGAATTCGAAGAATTAGATACTCCACATAAAGAAGATATTAAGACTATTCATCTTGAAACACCAATTACTTTTGAAGAGACCGAAATTACAGTACCTGAATCTGAAACTACAGATATGAATATAACAAGTGAAGATATTAGTTTTTTAACCAAGGGTAGCTTTGCTTTAAAAAATGTAACAATAACTGATTTAGGAGAGGCTGAAGATTCCCACGCATCAAAATCTGAGTATAAAAAAATGTCACTCACCAAACTTAGAGAAGTTGCTGTTAGTAAGGGTGTTGTAGTAGATGCCTCAAAATTAAAGAAAAATGATATTCTTAAAATGCTTGGTGATGAGTAATTTATTTTTTATCTAACTTTAGTATAATATGAATAATAATTATTATACTATAGAACCAACACCAGAATTACAAGGACAAGCATATAGTTTATGGCAACCAGAAGGTTCAACCAATAGAAAAATTCAAGTTGATAGTGGTATCAGTTCTAACTGGAAATACAGACAATATATGCAAAAGAATGCCAATGAAATTATGAAATTTAATACTATGCAATCTATTAATACTTCTGGAAATAATCCCTATACAGTTTTAAATACTAAACCTGTTGAAAATACTCCTTATTTATACAGTTCTGTTCATGATACTAGCAGTCCAGCATATGGATTTAGAAATTCTGATCTTAAAGAAGACTATATGACTAAAACTCAGATGAAATCACGTATGATTGCTCCATCTATTCCAACTAATTTTTAATAACAAAGTAAAATAAATTATTTAAAAAAGAATTTAATACTAAGTTTTAATAATTTATTAATATAGATGAAAATATTAAGTATTGACGTTGGCATTAAAAACTTATCTTTCTGTTTGTTTGAGTTACAATCACTTGATGAAAAATCAAACCATCTAAAAGTCATTAAATGGGATAATATTGATTTAAGTGAAAAAACAGAATCAAGATGTATTGAAGTTGATAAAAATGGATTATGTGATAAACCTGCTAAATTTTCAAAGGATGGCAAATGTTATTGTCTTAAACACTCCAAAAAACATAATTATCTACAACCTTCTGCTGAACTTAAGCAATCATACTTAAATAAACAAAAAATACAAAACTTGATGGATATTGCCGACAAATACAAACTAACATATGAAAAACCTCCCAAAAAAGCAAATATTTTAGGAATTATAAATGATTTTATTAATAATAACTGTTACACAGCTATTGTAAAAACAAATGCTACTAAGGTAGATTTAGTTACTATTGGCAGAAATATTCAACATAAATTTGATGAAATTCTTTCTGACCATTTATCTAGCATTGATATTATTATTATTGAAAATCAAATAGGTCCTATTGCTAATAAAATGAAAACTATTCAAGGAATGATTTCACAATATTTCATTATGCGAAATAATAATATTCACATTGAATTTATTAGTGCTTGTAATAAACTGAAAGATTTTTTACCTGATGAAAAAATAGATTATAAACAACGCAAAAAATTAGGAATTCAAACTTGTATAGGAATAGTTACAAATGACTTTAGATTTAAAGAATGGGAAACTTTTGTAAATAAACACACTAAAAAAGACGATTTATCAGATTGTTTTTTACAGGGATTATGGTTTATTAAGAATAAAATTTAATTTTTATTTTATTTTAATTTAATTTTAAAATATATATTTTTTAATTCGTATTACTTAGAATTAAATGTTCTAATTAATTCATAATGGATAACGATATTATTGACATTTCGATGGATTTTGATAATTTTACAAGTTTACAAGACAATCATTGGGATAATAAGAAAACTAATTTTGGAGGTGGAATTGAACTTCTTATGAATGATAAAAAATCAGAATCTCATGGTCCAACTAGCGATATTGATATTGAAGATTTAAATAATTTAGAAAATGAACTCAATGATTTAGCTGCTGAAACTTCCGCTCCTATGTCCAATACTTTTGAATCCGGATTATTTGGAATTAAATCTAATTTTGATGATAAACCATCTGTTTCTTTTAATGAAGAACCATCTATCCGTATTTTAGGAGTTGAACATGATGACCATAGACCTAATTTAGGTTCTTCAACTGCTAACACTTCTTCTGATGCTAAAACATGGGATGGTTACGGAAAGTTTAACAATGTTCCTATTAATCCTGACTCTAGAATGTCATCAGAACCAAAATTATCTAAAGATGAAATGCTCAGAGAAAAGTTCAAGTATTTAAGAAAGCTTGAAGCTCTTGAAAAGAAAGGAGTTGAACTAACAAAGAAATATAATATGGATTCTAATCTTCAAGAAATGATGGGTGAATATGAGATGATTATGGAGGAAAAAACTAGACAAAACTCTGTCAAATTTCAAGGTAATATGATGATGGCTATTATTAATGGTATTGAATTCTTAAATAATCGTTTTGATCCTTTTGATATTAAACTTGACGGTTGGGGTGAACAAATTAATGAAAACATTAATGATTATGATGAAATTTTTGGAGAATTATATGAAAAATACAAATCTAAAGCATCTCTTTCACCAGAGCTTAAATTATTATTCCAGTTAGGTGGAAGTGCTATGATGGTTCATATGTCTAATACTATGTTTAAATCTGCTATGCCCGGAATGGATGATATTTTAAGACAAAATCCTGATTTAATGCGTCAATTCCAAACTGCTGCTGTAAACTCCATGGCTGGTTCAAATCCTGGATTTGCTGGATTTATGGGAGGATTAATGAATCCCGCAGCTCCCGGAGGGTACCAAGAACCTCAAGTTCCTCCAGGAAGGGGACCTCCTCCACCAATGGCAACACAAGGGCCTAATGGAATGCCACCTCCACCAAATAGAGCTGGAAATAATATTGGAGGAATGAATGTGGGACGCGCTGATGTATCTATGGCACGTGGCGCATTTGCACAAGGTACTGCGTTAGCTGATGATGGAATCAGCATTAAAGAGAAAAATAACCAATGGAATTTAAATGGATTTGAACCTCCTCAACCAGCACAAAAAAGTTCTAGACGTCCAGATATGAAAGGACCAAGCGATATCTCCGACATTTTATCTGGATTGAAAACTAAGACAATTGAGATTGCCCCACCTATGCAACAAAGAAACGATACCGTTATTGAAGATTTAAATAATAGCAGTACTATTAGTATTGATGATTTAAAGAGCATTCAAGCTGAAGGAAACGTACCTAAACGCAGTCGTAGAAGACCTAAATCCGATAAAAATACCGTTAGTTTAGATATTTAAAATTATTGAAAGTTTAGTTATTATATATTATAAATTATATGTTATTTATAATATGATACCCGGCAAATGTTGTATCTGTGGAACTGTTAAAAATTGCGGTCCTTTTTTAAACAAAGTATTTAAAAATATTGAAACTATCGGAAAAATATTTGATGATTATAAAATTATTATTTCTTATGATGATTCAAGTGATAATTCCTTAAAAATATTAGAAAATTACAAATTAACAAATGACAATTTTATATTACATATTGAAACACAACCACTTACTCCCTATCGCACTCATAATATAGCAAGAGCCAGAAATCAATGTTTAGATATTATTCGCTCACAATTTAGTGATTATGAATATTTTATTATGATTGATTGCGATGATGTATGTTCTGAACCAGTTAAATTAGAATATATTTTATATTATCTAACTATTAACACAGATTGGGATTCACTTTCATTTAATAAACAACCATATTACGATACATGGGCTTTATCAAAATATCCATATGTTTTTAGTAATATGCATTTTAAAAATCCAGAAGGTTATGGTAAGTTTATAGAAAATATCATAAAAGATACTCCAAAAGGAACACTAATTCCCTGTTTATCTGCTTTTAATGGATTTGCCATTTACAGAACTAACAAATTTATTAATGGATTTTACGACCCTAAACCACGTTTAGATTTAATTCCAAAACACTTAATTGAAAAAAATATAAAATTATCTGGTCCTATGTATTTAAGAGGTAAAGGAGCTATTGTTGACTGTGAACATCGTAGTTTTCATTTAATGGCTGTTAATAATGGAGCACGCATTAGAATAGCTCCTGAAGTTATTTTTTAGTAGTATATCTATTATTTATATCTATTGTAACCACAACCAATTGAATGTTGACCTTTCCAATACATATTTCTTAGCTTCCATTTTAATATGTATTTATCTAAAAATGTTGGAATCCATTTACACATAGGAATCATCGTATGTCTTACTTCTAATTTTTGTTCGGTTTCTCTAAAATTCTTCCATATATAATCAGCATTTTCAAAAGAGTTGTAACGATAACAGTTAAAGCCCATTATAGGTTTATAAGTTGTTGGTTTTTTGAAATCAGTTTCTTCCCAACATAAATAAACTCTATTATACCATTTATTGGTATCATTATAATCAAGAGAACGTGTATTAGTTTGTTCAGTAATTTTATCACAAGTTATATCTACACTATTCATTATTGTATATTTATTAGAATAGTTATAACTTTAAGTAATTTCAATTTTATTATTTGCGTAATATATATGAAAAGAATAATAATAGGTGAAGGTTCATATGGATGTGTACATAAACCAAGTATTCATTGTCAAACCCCACCAAAACCTGGGTTTGATTATAAAAAATATGTTTCCAAAATAATGAAAACCAAAAATGCAGAACAAGAGTTAGCCGAATTTGTTACAATAGGAAAAATAGATCAAACAGACGAATATCATTTAGGAGCTCCAATTTTATGTAAACCAAATTTAGACGAAGAAAATGTTAAAGATGATATCAAGAGATGTAAACATATTAAAATTGATGATATTGAAGCCAATCCTGATAAATATAGTTTGTTAGTTCTTAAATTTGGAGGACCTGATTTAAAAGCTCTATGTAATAAATATCTTGTAAAATATTTGGAAAAAAATAAAGACACTAAAACTGACAAATTTTGGCTTGAAGTTCATCATCTTATTAAAGGATTAAAATTTTTTAAAGAACACGGAATAATTCATAATGATATTAAACCACAAAATATTTTATTTGACTCAACAAATGGTAAAATGAAATATATTGACTTTGGATTAATGAGAACAAAAAAAGCTATAATTGACTCTTCCAAAAATAATTCAAATTATTTAGGTATATATCACTGGTCATACCCATTTGATTGTGGATTTATGGATAAAAAACAATACAGTAATTATAAAGGTCGTAATGCGTCTAGAAGAACATATTGGAAGAACTCACTTAGTGAATTAATAGTTACCGATTCAAAAGATAATCCATTAGGCTTACCAATTAATAATCCTGGGTCTTTTAGCATTTTATTTACATACATTAATCCTGATAATACGGTTCCAAACGCAGCAACACAATATGGTTATATAAATTCATTTTTTGACGGTTTTAATGAGATGATTGAAGGTAAGAGTTATGACACAGTTTTAAATTATATTGCTGATTCAATTGATGTTTTTGGTCTAGGTTTTACATTACAATTTATGGCTAATTGTTTTAAACGCTTAAATGCTTTGTCATTAGAAGATTTTACTAGATTATCCACATTTTTTCATAAAATGTATGATTTTAATCCAGTATCTCGTGTAATTGATATTGATGTATTATTAAATGAATATGAAAATATATTACTTGAAATTGGTATACTAACAAGACTGGGTAAAAGTTTTGAAAATAATGTTCTTGTTAATAAACCACCTGCTCCACCAGTAATTATAGAAGAAGCCAAAACTGATGAAGCATCTCCTTCAAAACATTTATCTGCTGCTTTACAAGCAGTAGCTGATGCTGATCCTATATTAATATCTGTTAAATGTCCAGAAGGAAAGGAATTAAATCCAACTACAAAAAGATGCGTTAAGAAATGTAAAGAAGGATATGAAAGAAATGAAAAATTTAAGTGTATAAAAACAAAAAAAATCAGTTCTATTAGATATAAATCAATTAAAATATGTCCATCAGATAAAGAATTTAATCCTAAAACTAGCAGATGTGTTAAAAAATGTAAAGAAGGATTTTTAAGAAATGATAAATTTCAGTGTAGAAAAAAAATTAAAACACAAAAAATTGGTTCACTAAGTTATAGAAAAAGTAGAAAAACTAGAAGTAGAAGTCATAAATAATATTTATATTATTCATTAAAATAAATATTATAAATATTTTTATAAAAGATAAACTATATTATAAGTATTGTTATTTAAAGATAATATACATATTTATATACATTATGAAAATTATAGATTGTTTTATTTTTTATAATGAGATAGAAATGTTAATATATAGACTTAATATATTAGATAACGTTTGTGATTATTTTGTTATAATTGAATCAACACATACTTTTGTTGGTAAAGAAAAACCTCTTTATTTTAATGAGAATAAACATTTATTTGAAAAATTTAATAAAAAAATAATACATATAATTGTAGATGATTTTCCAAATAAATATCCTAATATAACCTCTCATAGTCAAGTTTGGGAAAATGAATATTTTCAAAGAAATTGTATAGCAAGAGGCTTAGCATGTATCACGAATTTATCAGATAATGATATTATTAGTATTTCAGATTTAGATGAAATTCTTGACCCAAATATGCTTGATAAAATTAAAAAAGAGTTGCCTTTTGTGGAAGGCAATACTATTAACAATTACGAAATTTATATTCCTTTAATGGATTTGTACTATTATAGTTTAAATCATCTTATGAAAATGAAATGGTGGGGAGTTAAAATATTGTCATATAAGAAATATAAAGAATTAAATATGCCTTGTAATACAATTAGATTTTTAAATGGACAAATAATTATAAAAGGTGGTTGGCATCTATCCTATTTTGGTGATAAATATTTTATTCAAAATAAAATTCAAAATTTTTCACACCAAGAATTAAATAGTCCTTATTTTACAGATTTAGAAAAGATAGAAGAAAGAGTAAAAAATGGTAAAGATTTATATGAAAGAAATGAACATACACCTGAGTTTATAAAAATTGAAGACAATAATTATCTACCTGTAGAATATAATAAATATCTAAATAAATATTACAAAATAACTGATTTAAAATTATAATACATTTAAATCAAAAAAGGTGTAAAATAAAATAATATATATTTATAATGACAACTAAATATGAAAATGGATTATTTATTTTTAGAAGAGATTTTAGAGTAATAGATAATATTGGTCTTAATCTAGCTAATGGCATTTGTAAAAGAATATATCCTATATTTATTTTCACACCAGAACAAGTAACCGGAGCAAATAAATTTAAATCAGATAATGCTGTTCAATTTATGATTGAATCATTGGAAGATCTGTCATCGCAAATATCTAAAATGGGTGGTCACTTAATGTGTTTTTATGGAAATAATAATACAATTGTTACTAATTTAATTAAAGAGTTAGATATAAATGTTGTTTGTTTTAATGCTGATTATAGTCCATATGCTATTCAGCGTGAATTTGGAATTATAGGTATTTGTGATAAAATGAGTATTCCTGTTGAATATGGACATGATTACTATTTACATCCGCCTGGAACAATTGTTAATGGTCAAGGAAATCCGTATCAAAAGTTTACACCTTTTTATAACGCATCTGTTAGAAAGAAAGTTGATTCTCCTGCTAGTTTGAGAAAAATACATTTTTCTTCTACTTCAAAACATTTACAAAATAGTATTTCATTAGATGATGCGATGAAGCGTTTTACTAAAATAAATCAAAATATCCTAGTTCATGGAGGTAGAGGTAATGCCATATCTCAAATGAGAATAGCTGCTAAAAATATTAAAAACTATCCAAGAACTCATAACGATTTAAGCCATTCTACGTCAGAACTAAGCGCATTTATTAAGTTTGGCTGCGTATCAATTAGAGAAGTTTACAAAACATTTAGATCAAAACATGATTTTATTAGACAGTTGTTTTGGAGAGATTTTTATGCTAATATTTTGTATTCTTTTCCATATGTATTAGGTTCAGCAATGAAACAAAACTATAATAAAGTTCACTGGCATCATAATTCTAATTGGTTTAAAAAATGGTGTGATGGTGAAACTGGATATCCTGTTGTTGACGCTGGAATGAGACAGATGAACCAAACAGGGTACATGCATAACCGTGCGCGTTTAATAGTGTCAAGTTTTCTTATCAAGACATTATTAATATCTTGGGAAGAAGGAGAAAAATATTTTGCTCAAAAATTAGTTGATTATGATCCTGCTTCTAATAACGGAAACTATCAATGGACTGCTGGTTCAGGTGCGGATTCACAACCATATTTTAGAATTTTTAATCCTTGGAGACAAGCCGAAGAAAATGACCCAAATTGTGAATATATAAAAAAATGGGTTCCTGAATTACAAGATGTTCCAAATAAGGATATATTTAACTGGGAAACCGAGTGGATAAATTATAAACATATAAAATACCCAAAACCAATATGTAATTATGAAGAACAAAAAAATAAGGCATTAAAAATGTATAAAGATGCTCTTTATTAAATATTATTTAAAATAAACGTTATATATTATTATTATAAATGGAAGAAACTATTTCTAATATAACTAGAAAAATATGTCAACATAACAAACGTCAAACTAGATGTATAGATTGTGGTGGCAGTGAAATTTGTATACACAAGAAAATAAAATATAATTGTTTAGATTGTAAGGGAAATGGTATATGTTGTCATAATATTCAAAAAACATTTTGTAAACAATGTAATGGAGGAAGTTACTGTAATCATGGGAATAGAAAATATAGATGTATTGAATGTAAAGGAAATGGAATTTGTAATCATAAAATAAATAAATTTTCTTGTAAAATTTGTAGTCCTAAAAATTTTTGTATTCATAATATAAAACAATCTAGATGTATTCAATGTAATGGTGCTGATATTTGTATTCACAAAAAAATAAAATATTATTGTATTGATTGTGGATATTTTAATCGTTTATGTAAAAATTGTAAAATAGTTAGATCTTTAAAAAAATATGAAAATCATTGTCTAAGATGTTTTATATATTTATTCCCAGATAAACAGGTGATTAGAAACTATAAAACAAAAGAAACATCAGTCGCTCAATTTATTACTGAACATTTTACAAACTTTACTTGGAATATAGACAGAAAGATTGAGGATGGATGTTCTAAAAGGAGGCCAGATTTAATGTGTGATTTAGGTTATCAAGTTTTAATTGTGGAAGTAGATGAAAATCAACATGAATCTTATGAATGTTCTTGTGAAAATAAAAGAATTATGCAATTATCGCAAGATATTGGTCATCGTCCTTTAATATTTATTCGTTTTAATCCAGATGACTATATTGATTACACTGGAAATAAAATTCTAAGTTGCTGGACTACTACATCTAAAACAGGAATAATTAAAATAAAAAATACTACTGAGTGGTTAAAAAGATTAGACATATTGAAACAAAATATCGACTACTGGACAAATGAACAAAATAAAACCGAAAAAACAATTGAAATTATACAATTATTTTATGATGAAAATTAAATTCCTTTTACTATAATCTCATCTCCTTTATAAATTTCCTGCTCTATAAAAAAATCAATAACTGCTTGTTTTTGGTCTCCAGTTAAACGCATAATTTCGCCTAGTTCTTTATCTTTTAATATATTTCCACCACAATTAAGTGTTTTTTTTAAATGACGACAAATCTTATTTAAATCTAAATCTTCTGCAATATCTGATACAATTGTAAAACATTGTCTGCCATTTCTTTTTTGAACCTGGATAACAACCTTTTTAACATTTAATTGGTTTTCTATTTCGTCAAACATTTATTATTAATTATACTAACAAATGTTTAACTTGTTTTATTAATAACTACTTCTTTCGCAATATTTTTCGCAATTTTTTCATAATTTTTTTCAGATTCTTCTTTGGTTGAACCTGACATTGAGTTTAATATTATATTCATATATTTATCGTTATCTTTTGATTCAGGATCAGAATAATTTGGATGGACTTTTTGCCATTCAGTTATTTGCTTTATATTTTTATTAGCAACTTGTTTAATAGCCTTCATCAGAGAAGTTTTATTTTCATCATCTTTAGTCCATTGATTATCATCCTTTATGTATATTGTTTCTCTTTTTGAATCACTACAGTGAATTGGTCTTTCTTTATAATCAATTTCATTTAGATTTTTAATAAATACCTTGCTTATACCTTCAGCATAACCCAACTTTCCGGTATCTTCTAGTTCAGACAATGATACTTGTATCTGATTTACAAAATCAGTCATATTAATTGCATCTTTACATGTTTCATTAAGAAAAACCTGTAAATTAAATGTTTTATTACCACAATTGGTATTAGTTGTGTTATACGAACCGGCTTTTTGAGCTAACTCAATAATAGTCTTATTTTGATCAATCAGAGTTTGTTGTAATTCTTTGTTTTGTTCTATAAGTTTCAATACTAGTTCTGGTGTTAGTTGTGTGTTAGCATCAATATTCATTATATCAAAATCACATTTTTGTTTGTGTTTCCAAAGACCACTCCTTTCTTTGTAAGATTTTCCACAATGACATTTAAAAAAATTTTTTTTGGTCTGGTTGACACTATTGTCAACATTGTTGAAATTGAGAGTTTTATGTTTTTTTGTCAAATTATGTTGTTTCCAATGTTGTCTTTTAAAGCATTTATAATCACATTTTTCACAATAAAAAATTGTGTTTTCTGCTTCACTATTTTCACTAAAATTTGTTTCCATTCACTATAATATTTGTCAACAAAAAATAGTGTTTAAGTTTTTTTTTTAAAATATATAAAATTTTATCGTCACACTTTTTGCGTTATTTTTTTTGTGATTGTTACGATAATGCTCAGAAACCTCAAGTACGAGGGTCTTTTTCAAAACTTTTTTTGGATTTTCATTTTTGGACATTTATTTTTGTCCATTTTCGAAAACCAAAAATACTTTTTGATAATTTTTTATGACTGAAATTTTCACCAATTTTTTTATTATTTTTTTGTTACCATTTTTCGTAACAAAAATATACTATATAAAATTAGCGAATAATTACGGGTTCATATTCAGGGTTTTCAATTGGCGATACTTTATTTCTATTGTATAATACATTTTTACATCTACATGAAACATAATCAATAAATATTGAACCCATATTATATATAATTATTCTTCTTATGGATTTACGTTGTCCTTTTAAAAGAGATTTTTTTTGTAAATTAATAGAATTATTGTCCATGATTTATTAATATTAACTTATATTTTTAATTAATATTAAATTATATTTTAATTTATTTCTTCAACTAACAAATCATTACATGTTTTACTATCGTGATTTGACTTTTCAACACATTCGTTATATTTTGCCCATAAATCCTTCTTATCAACAATTATTTCTTTTTTTTCTGTATGATCACTATTTATAACAGTATCATTTTCTCTTTTATCAAATATATTTTTTGCAAGAGATATACCAGTACCCCATGCAAATCCTTCTGCTACAACATTAGCAATTGAAGTTGTTCTATTTTGAATTGTAGGAGCAGGATTATAAGAAGGTGGAGGGGCTCTGATAGGACTTCTACTTTTTCTTGATGGACTTCGTGAATTACTCCGGCTTCTTCTACGAGGCATATTATAGTTATATAATAAAATATTTTTAAATTAAAAAAAATTGAATTATAAAAATACTTATAAAAGATAAGTATTATTATCAAAGAAAATGTCAGTTGAACAGAATATAGAATCTACTATCTATTCAGTTATGCCTCCTAAACCACCAACAGAGGTATTAAGTATTATTCATCCAGATGATATCATTGATAATAATTTGGGACAAGAAGCCCAAACTCCGGAAATACAACCTCCTATGCTACAAGTACCAGAAACAGAAGCTGCTGACCCTCAACCACAATCTGCTGACCCTCAACCACAACCTGCTGACCCTACACCACAACCTGCTGACCCTACACCACAAGCTTCTGAAACGCAAGAAACAGAAGAAACTTTTATAAAAGGTAAATTTCTTTATGTTGAAGATGAACATAGTAGAGAAATGTTAGTAAATGCTTGGAATACTATTGATGAACTTGATTTATGGGATTATATGAGATGTAAAACATATAGTTATATGTTTAGCAAAGATAAAGAAATAGCCAGAATAACTGCAAAAATGGTTGAATTAGGATATGATGGTCATTCAGGGTTCTCATTTGGATGGACAATGCGACAAATACAATATATAGCTCAACATGGTGAAGAAAAATATAGAGATGAAGTGATATCAAATTATAAAAATAATGAATAAAATCAATTAATATTTAAAATTTATTAATAATTCTTTATAATAACTTCCTTAGCTTTTGATTCTGGATTTTTAGAATTAATTGACCTTTTACATAAAATAGATGTTATATTATATTTTTCATTGTTTACGCAGTTACAAAAATTATTACGAACCAAACTTACATCAGCATTGCTTAACATTATTTTTTTATTCGTTTCAGTTAAATTATGTATTAAGTTAAATAAGTTATTATGATTGTCAATATTGAATCCATTTTCAGTATATCCTACAAACGAAGTATCTGTTTCAGGAGCATATGGAGGGTCAAGATATACATAATCATTTGGTTCAACATTATTTAATGATGTAGTGAAATCACAACATTCAAATATGACATTTTTTATTAGTTCATGTATTTCATTTAAATGGTCTAAATTAATAATTTCAGGATTTTTATAATGACCAAAAGGAACATTAAACCCATTTGGACCAACTCTAAAAACTCCTCTAAAACAAGTCTTATTTAAGAATATAAACATCGCAGAGCCTATTGTAGTTTTTTTATCAGCCAAACTTAATTTATTATATTCGCTTCTAATCCAATAATAATAGTTTTCTTGTGATTCCATTGCTTCAGCTAAGGTCTTTGGTTTTCTATTTATTGCTCCATTACCACAATTATTACATACAGCAACTAACTTTTGTATCTCATAATATAGTTCATGATGGTTTGATTGAATATTTTTATATACATAAATCAAAGGCTCATTTAAATCGTAAGCGTATATATTTCCGTTTATTTTTATAATACCATTTTTAACATATGATAATAAGGTCAATAATACACTACCTCCGCCTAAAAATATTTCACGATAATTATTAATCTCTGTTGGAAACTCAACAATCAATTTATCTAAAATTTGTGTTTTTCCGCCAACCCACTTTAAAATGGGTTTAGGAATAGTTATTTTTTTATGGCTAATATCCTTTACAAGTTTAGTGTCATAAATAATCTCATCTTCATCAATAATTTCAAACTCAATTGGGTTTGATTTTTTAATTTTAACTATTTTTTCCGTTACAGCAGTATCAATCATCTCTTTAATTTTACTCTCAACTACACAAGGATTTTTCTTATTTAGATGAGTTGTATAATGAGATTTTTGGTTAAACTCTTTACCGCACTTTTCACAAGTATATTTACCCATATTTAGTTATAATATGACTTAATATTATATATTTAATTCAATTTTTTATAAAAATACCTAAAAATACCTAAATTTAGTTAAATATTTATTATACAGATATTTATTTTATTTCCAAATAATATAAAAAATTGAAAGTAATTAAATATTACTCTTCTTTATTATAAATGAATATTGAAGAAATGTCTACTAATCCTACCTTTATATTTATTGATGGAAGCTACTTTTGTTTCTATCGTTATCATTCATTATTAACTTGGTGGAAAAATGCATATCCTGAAGAAGTAGATGTATTACAAGATCCTTATCAAAATCCCAAATTTGTTGACAAATTTAAAAAAACATTTGTTGACAATATTCAAAAAATACCAAAGGGTCTTAAAATTGACAAATCTATTAATCCTATCATCATTGTCGGAAAAGATTGTAAAAGAGAAAATATTTGGAGAAATGAACATTTCCCAAATTACAAAGCTAATCGCGCAAATGGTCCTGAAGATGGATTCATGGGAGGACCATTCTTTAAAATGGCTTATGAAGAACAACTATTTATCCAAGGAGGAGCACGTTCTATTTTAAAACATCCAAAATTAGAAGCTGATGATTGTATTGCCATTACTGTAAAACATTTATTAAATACATATCCAACATGTAATATTTATATTATTACATCTGATAAGGATTACTTACAATTAGCACAAGAAAGAGTCCAATTATATAATCTCGCATTCAAAAAACTAACAGAACAAAAATCTTGCACTGGGGACTCTAATTGTGACCTATTCTGTAAAATATTAACTGGAGACCAAAGTGACAACATTCCATCTGTTTTCCCAAAATGTGGACCCAAAACTGCCATTAAGTATTTTGAAAATAGAGACTTATTAGAGAAAAAATTACAAGAATCTGAAACATATAGAACAACATACGAACTTAACAAAAAAATCATTGATTTTAATAATATACCTGAAGAATTAGTTCAGGAGTTTATGAGCAGTAAGTTTTAAAATATAATTATATATTTTGATAGGATATAAATATTTTTTAACTACATTAATTAATGAATTACATAAATTCTACATTACAAGATGATAATAATACAAATTTACATCTTTTTGTATTAGACCCACTTTCTGTTATTATAAAACTAACAATTATAAGCAATAAACCTGTTGGAACTAAAATAAGAATTGATCACAATATTATTTATCTACAAGAACCAGGACCATTTCAAGCATTATGTCGTTATGTTTTAAAAAGTAATAAAACAGATATTCAATATTTATATAATCCAATTGAAATCGCATGTAATATGTATTTAACTAAAACAGTTATTCAACAAAATCCTAAAATTAAGGATTTATTTAAATGTGCACAAAATGGAATATTAAAATTAATTGAGACATATAAATCTTGCTCAGTTATGAGAATATGTCTTAATTATTATTTAAGCTTAATAGCAAATCACTTAGAAGACAAACAAAATGATTCATTGTTTAGAAAAGATGGGATGTCTCCATTTTATACACCAGAGCTCCTAGAAAAGGTATCTAAAATATGGACACAAGAAAAAATAAAAATAGTTCTAAATTTAACAACATTTTTATCAAGCGACGATAGTGCTGAAACAAATGTTAAATCATTAGAAACAATTATTGATGGAATTGACAAACAAGTAAATCAATTATTAATGTAATTATTTATTTCCAGGATAATAATTTTGTTGACCATAAAGCATTTGTTGATGTGGATAAGGAGGCATTGGTTGACCAGGATATTGTGGTGTCATAGGATAAATAATAGGTCTAGGTTGTTGGGAAGTTTGCTGTTTCATATCTTTTATTTCAGCTCTTAATAAACCAATTTGATACACAATATTATCTAACTTATGATTTAATTCAATAAATTTATCATTTTGTTGAGTTGGAGCAGACTTAAACTCACCAAATAATTCTGGTTCTGATGGATTATTTTTTGGAATTGGAGGTGGGTTTATTCCTCCATGAGAAAAATTTTGTAAACCTGTAAAATTATTAGACATGTTTTTATATATTATTATATATTTAAATAATATTTCATATAATATTTTATTTAAAATGGTGTTATTGGTAAATCATCTCTAATAAAAGTTGCTTCATCGTTCATATTCCAACTAACAGCCATTGTAATTATTTTAAATTATAATATATTTATATATATTAAGATGGCCAAGAAAAAAACATATAGGAGATTTATATAAAAATAAACGTTCATTAAAAAGAAGCAAAAATAATTTGTCTAGAAAAAAATACAGAAAATCCTTGAAAGCAGGAGAAGCATCTCTCAACAAACCTATTAGACCAACTATAGAATCATTGGGTAGACCTTATAATGATGAAGAATTTCATAATATAATTAGATTACAAGAAGAAAGACAACGACAAGAAGAAGAAAGACGACGACAAGAAGAAGAAAGACGACGACAAGAAGAAGAAAGACGACGACAAGAATTAAATAATATAACAAATGGAAATAATCCATTAAATGATTTATTAGCGTGGGGAAATAGATAATCTTTTATATTTCACTAATTGGCAAGTCATCTCTAATAAAAGTTGCCTCACCATCTCTATTCCAACTAACAACCATTGTAATTATTTCTACACCTGCTTCCATTGCCTCTTTAAACGCATCTCTATATTCAGGATCAATTACCGATGGCTGAAATCTATCTACATCCGTTCGTTGTATAACATAACACATTATACAACGAGTATTTGTTTCTCTTTTAATTAATGTTAGTTCTCTTATGTGTTTTAAAGCTCTTGGACTAACAGTGTCTGAACTTTTTTTTCTATATCCATCCGGAAAATATGCTACTTTTGAATTAAATTCTCTATCACTAAAATCCATTTTTGCTCTCTCTTTAGCAGTTACATCTTCATAATCAGCCAATGGAACATTTTTTACTTCCATAATAAACGGTATACCATTTTGGTCTATACCTGTAAAATCAAAACGCGAATCTATTTTATCCTTTATATAAATAGCCGTTTCTCTTCTATATTTTCTAATATTTTGTAATCTGGTTAGCAGATTTGCAGTCAAAGCAGCTTCAGTTAATGTCTCGGCTAATTTAGGATGAATTCCAATAACTTGTTCATTACCTCTGTCTCTCACTACAGACAAATATACAGTATGAGAACATTTCATATTAGCCTGATTTTTTGGTTTGGATTTTGATTCAGGACTAAGAGAAATTAGCACAGTTGCATTAACATCAGCGAGACCACAGCAACCTAAAGAAGCAGTATGACCTAATACTTCCTCATCATCACACCTAATATCTGCTACATAAGGTGTTTTGATATATTTTGAAGGTCTTTTAATTACTTGACCTTCTATAAGATTATCAATTTTCATTAAGAGTGTTTGCGACATTTGAACGTATAATTATAATACTTCTTATAAGTATCATAATTTTTTATTCAATTTTTTATTTACGAGTTTTTAATTTACGAGTCTTATTATTTTTTGATATATTTTTCTTCTCAGTTTTATTCTTTTTATCATCAGACTTTTGTAAATTATAAGCATATGCTTCAGCCATTGGTGCAGGTCTATATTCAAACCCAAATATATCAGCCCAAGCTTCTCTAATGCCTTCAAATGTGCTTTGGCATTTTACGGCACTTTTTTCTAACATATTTGCTGATGTTCCTGGAAATAATTCTAATTCAATTGTAATATAAAAAGATAATTTTGATTTTTGATCCTTTGATTTATTTTGAGATACATTGTAAGGAAGACGAGGTTTATTAGAGTAATAAGAGTTTTGAT
>JACCDO011234186.1_pt1 | contig 47025 bp, 43 predicted proteins | sample 7446101 | NCBI WGS metagenome assembly JACCDO01 (sample SAMN15323440, study PRJNA562643) | freshwater metagenome | isolation source: river surface water | place: USA:Blue River Watershed | collected 2017-08-16 | reverse complement strand
TTATAATTGCTTTATTTCGTTCGTAATATGACTTTTGTGGATTAGAATATTTTTCTAATTGTTCCTTTAAAATATTATTTTCTTGTTCCAACTCCTTTATTCTTTCGTCTTTATCCATTATGATACTCTATATAATAAAAAAATATTTATATCTGTTTATTATATTTTGTGCGAACTTAAATCTTCAAAGGTGTAATATTCATCGAGCTCAAAGACGTAAGCCATGTAAAGGACGAAAAAGAAGTTCTTGCAAAACTGCCAAAAAGAGATGTATTTGGGCACATGGATGTTCTAAGCGTGCATTTTGTAGAAAAATAAATTCAACAAGACGGCGCCTTTCAAAATAATTATATAAGGGCGCGTTGCTTTAAATCTTCAAGGGGGTAAATCCACTTAAATATATTGTAAGATATTACATATATGTCAAAAGAAGATAATGAATCAACCCCATTATATCAAATTAGTAAGTGGGATGATTTGGATATAAACACGGATATTTTAAGAGGTATTTATGCCTATGGATTTGAAAACCCGAGTCCTATACAATGCAAGGCAATCGTTCCTATACTCAAGAAACGGGATATTATTGCACAAGCCCAATCTGGCACGGGTAAAACTGCGGCATTCACCATTGGTGCACTCGGTACATTGAAACCACATGTAAATACACCGCAGATTCTAGTCTTGGCACCCACAAGAGAGTTGACCAATCAAATCGCCGGTGTATTTACCAGTCTAAGTAGTATGATGAAAGATGTACACATTAAAACCTTGGTAGGCGGAACATCTATTGAAGAAGATGTGCAGTTATTGCGCAAAAATACATATCAACTCGTAGTCGGTTGTACGGGTCGTGTATATGATATGATTCGTCGTAATGCGTTGATAGTAAAAAATGTCCATCTCATGGTCATCGACGAAGCGGATGAAATGATGACCACCGGGTTCAAAGACCAATTATATGATATTTTTAAATACCTGCACAAGGATATTCAAATTGCCTTGTTTAGCGCGACCATGTCGAGTGATATGGATGAGATTATCAGTGCAATTACAAAAGATCCGGTTCGTATTATTGTGAAAAACGAGGGGCTCACATTGGAAGGTATTAATCAATATTATGTTGCACTCGATGATGATAAACACAAGTATTTCACCCTAAAGGATTTGTATTTGTCAATGCCCGTGTCACAATGTATTATCTATTGCAATAGTGTAAAACGCGTGATGGATTTACATAATGCCATGGTGGCTGATGGTTTCCCTGTATGTTGTATTCACAGCAATATGGAGAAACGCGCGCGTGATGAATCCTTGAGTGAATTTCGTAATGGCAAATACCGCGTTCTAGTTTCATCCAATGTCACTGCTCGTGGTATAGATATTCAACAAGTGAGTATTGTGATTAATTTTGATGTGGCAAAGTGTGTACATACTTATCTACATCGAATCGGAAGAAGTGGGCGCTGGGGGCGCAAAGGTATTGGAATTAATTTTATCACGCGCAGGGATGTCCCCATGATAAGACGGGTTGAACAACATTATTCGACACAAATCGTAGAGCTGCCCATGAATTTTATTGAACATCTAGCATAAACACGTATGTCCCACCCACTCGTATTCTAACTTGTTTTATTTTCTATTTTTGATATAATGTATATATTAAAACTAGAAGACCATTTTAAATTGCCTATTCATTATGTGAGCACAAAGACCGAATTAAAGGAAAACGTGATTGCGGATTTAGAATTGGTAGAGTCCTTGGACGCCTCTGGATCAGGTACCCCCTTGTATCAAAGCACTTTTATGCCTACTACTGAACCAGGCAAAATCATATTGAAACAGATACCAAAATATTACACAACAGATGTGTCATTCTTGAAGGATACGCAAACATTATTAAAAAGTTATCGAACGAATGCAGAACAACCCCAGGCCGATTTTGTGAAAATGTTGGAATTATGGAACGAGATGAAAAACGACACGGGATTCAAGGATAAATACCATTATATAGACTGGGCATATTGGGAACACCTAAATCATTCGGAAACATTTCTACAAATTATGAGCATGTATAGTTTAGCATCGCCTTTTTTATCCATGTTAGTGCCGCTGATTATACTCATCGTGCCATTCTTTGTAATCAAATCCAAAGGTTTAGACATATCCATGAAAGAGTACATTGAGGTTCTAAAAGTCATTGCATCAAATCACGCAATAGGCAAACTTTGCACGAATTTCAATAGCGTGCCATTTGATCAAAAGATGTACTTGTTATTGTCTAGCGGTTTTTATTTGTTTTCTATTTATCAAAATTTTTTAACATGTGCACGATTTTACAAAAATATGAAACATATTCATACCTCCTTGTGCGGTGTGCGCGAATATATTACACGCACATTAGACGGAATGACTACCTTACTGGTGCATACTGCGCCGCTACAAAGTTACGCTTTATTCAATGAAAATATCCGGGCAAACATGGCAGTTCTCAAGGAATACCAGTCCAAATTGGAAAATATTCAGGGAGACAAATTCACCTTTCGAAATATTCAACAGATTGGTCAGTTATTGAAATACTTTTATGAAATGTATGTGAGTGAAGAATATAATGCCTGTTTTTCGCATTCCTTTGGATTTCACGGATATATAGAAAATCTAAATGGATTAATCATGAATATTAAGGATAAAAAATTGGCCTTTGCGACGTACCAAAAGAAAAAGAAGACGATATTCAAAAAGGCTTACTATGCTGCTTTGATACATGAAAAATCAATAAAGAATACGATCAAGTTGGATAAAAATTTGATTATCACGGGTCCGAATGCTTCAGGTAAAACGACGAGTCTAAAAACCGCGCTGATTAATGTGATTCTAACGCAGCAATTTGGATGCGGATATTATAAGAGCGCAAACTTGAATCCATACCAACATGTGCATTGTTACTTGAATATTCCCGATACCAGCGGCAGGGATAGTTTATTTCAAGCAGAAGCGCGACGATGCAAAGAGATTATAGACATCATTAAAGAAAATATAGAGGACAGACATTTTTGTGTCTTTGATGAGCTTTATTCTGGTACAAATCCAGATGAGGCGGTGATGAGTGCAAATGCCTTTATGGAATATTTAGTGAAATTCAAGAATGTTAAATGTATTCTAACGACGCATTTTATTGCCGTGTGTAAAAAATTAAATAAGCATCCGCAGATTGAGAATTATCACATGGAGACAAAAGAAAGTGGTGACACCTTTAATTATACGTATTTATTAAAGAAGGGTATATCAGAAGTCCGCGGTGGAATTAAAGTTTTGCATGATATGCAATACCCAAAAGAAATAATTGAGAATAGTAAATTTCAAGGGGGCAAAAATGAATAATAAGTATTCGTTTTCTATGATATAAAAATATATATAGTTGTTCTAATAATGTCTCTATCAGATATATTTACTCCGTCAGTGGTAATTTCTTTAGCCATTTCTGTATTATTAATTGGATTACTAGCGTTGTATGTTAGTAATAAGTTGAGTGAGCAAAATCATAAATTGAATTCTATGTTTGATTTGGTGTCTACTTTAGCAAATGAAGTAAATATGGTTCGTAGCAAATCATTCCATGAGACACTACCACATTCTATTGGCGGCGGTTCATTACCTCAGGCAGCAGCCCCAAACACAAACCATTTAGTGAACATGATTGATGTATCTGACAATTCCGTTGCGGATGACGACGATGATAGTGATGGCGATGATAGTGATGGTGATTGTGATGATGATAATGAAAGTGATGCAGATGATGATGAAGATGGTGATGATGAAGATGATGATAAAACTGAGAATAGCAATGACGATGATAATGACGATGAGGATGATGACGATGAGGATAGCGAGGCTGATTTAGAAGATGCTATTGTTATACCCGAAACATTTGATATAACAGAGAGTCATGTTGAACTTACAGAATTAGACGAATTTACTTTAGAAGAAACGACTACACCGAGTAAGAGTGAGCAACATGAATCATCCAATGTGAAAAATTTGAATGTTGTTATTGATTACAAGAAAGCCTCCGTAAATAAATTAAGAGAGATAGTTGAGCAAAAGGGCTTGGCTAGTGATACAAGTAAACTGAAGAAGCCGGACTTATTGAAATTACTTGAAGTATACTAAACGAATAATTTTCTCTAGTGTTATATAAAATAATGTCTTGGGGCACATGTTATTCTGGTTCAAATAATATTCATTTTAATTTTCCGCCGATTATGCAGGATGGACGCACGTATTCATCTTATCAACCTGAAGCGGTCGTAAATCAAAGAATACAAGAAGTAAATCATATTAATACAAATTGGAAGTATCGTCAATTTTTAACGCACAATGCCAATGAAATTATGAACTTTAACACGAGTGAAGCGTGTTATGTTATGGGATTAAGCCCTCATTATACGACAGATGCAACCCCATCTAGCAATGTGCCGTTTTTATATAAATCCACGTTTGATACACGAAGTCCTGGGTTTGGATATCAAACAAGTGATTTGAAAAACCCTTATTTAAGCCGCCAACAATTACAGGCTAGAATGATCTCCCCTTCGATTACGATGAATGCGGATGTCTAAGTCAAATAAAAATTATAAAAATCATAAACAACTATTTATGATTTTTTCATCTGTAAATGCCTATATTATGCATTTGTAATTGGTCTAAAACGAACATATTTGTTCTTATTATTATCGGTTAAAGGGTATTCCTTTTCAATGGTGATATCTTTATTGTCAATAAACTTATAAGTATCAATAAAATTCCAAACTAAGAACCCATGTGATGTATAAGGATTCAATACATATTTAGTATATTTTTGTTGTAAATCTTTTGCGATTTCACTAAAAGCATAATTACTTATAAGAAAACTATTTTTATTTAAATTTTTAATATTATCGAGATCTAGATAATTTACGTTATTTATTTCTAATTTTTCTAAATATTTTTTTTGTAACATTAGAGGATATGGCAAATCAAAAACACTATACGTATTTATATTAATATCAAATAGTTTGGCTAATTTGTGTAAAAAGAAACATAATCCACCATAACCACCCCCGATTTCAATAATATTGACATTATTTAACATACTATCTTTCATATAAGATAATATCAACAAGCTATGTAAAATATATCTTAAATTAGTAGGTGAGCATGACGTAAAATTGTCAAAATTAGATTTTAAAGTCTTACCATATAAATCATTTGTGTGGCAAAGCTCGATTAGATATGTTTTATGTTCTTTATAAATTAAATTAAATCTATTTTTTATTTCAATTAGATATTCCCTACCATATTTCTCAGTCACATGCTCTAAAATACCAGTATAGTCTCTGTGCGTTTTAAACGTCCACGTTTCAATATTGTTATCAATAAAAGATTTTATACAATTTGTATAAGCATTATACATGATATTATAATATTATAATACAACATATTTCACATATTTGTACACATTAGTGTAGTTGAAAAAGGATATTCAGGTATATTGAATATTTTTCCAAGAAATCGTTTTTCCAGTAATAGAATGGCTCACATAATTTTTTTTATTATTATCTATCAATTTATTCACATAATCCATATCTACTAAATCAGGATGAACATACCAATCTTCAAATGGGTTGCCTAAATGATTTACATCATCAAAAACACAAATATATCCTCTATTTTTGAATATATTTCTGGATTCCAATCTGGTGTTACCAAAATTTGTATGATATATATCATGTTCAAATGTTATAGTGGCAAATTTATAGGTATCAAATATCTCAGAGTCTAATTTTTGTAATGTTCTAATAGTTGATCCGTTATTAGCTTCTAGATCTATTTGTAAATAATCGATTGATAATGGCACATCATTTTCTCGAAATAAATCCTTATAATTTATTTTTGTAGCATCATTTATTACATGAATACTATTTGGACGATGTTTTGTATAAAGAGGTAAATATGATTTATCGTATTCAATCATAATGCCTTGCCAATTATATTGACTTTCTAATAAATATGAATTATTGATATTAACCGGATCATTAGAGCCTATTTCCAAAAAATATCCGCCTCTTTTTTGATTAAGAATATTCAATACAAACTTGTCTTGTTCTGCTTGTCCTAAATACATATACATATCTATATATAATGTATTATGTATCTAAACAAATAAGATAAGCGTTATAACTATACAAAATGATTATATATGGAATGTATATGAGAATATTAAGCATAGATGTAGGCATAAAAAATCTGGCCTTTTGTTTATTAGACAATGATAAAATTGCAAAATGGGATGTTATTAATCTTGCATCTCAAGAGGCCACCGCACTTTGTTGTGAAGTTGATAAAAGCGGCAAGTGCAACAAGCCTGCAAAATTTATAAAAGAGAATAAACATTATTGTTTAAAACACGCAAAAAAACAGACATTTCAAATTCCAACCCCGGAACTGAAAAATGCCTTTATTAATAAACAAAAAATTGCAAAACTTTATGAGATGGCCGACAAATATGGTATCGCATACACAAATTCAACAAAAAAGGCGGACCTCGTAAAGGGGTTAACAGATTACGTTTCACAAACTTGTTTTGACTCGGTGAATAATGTGGACGCATCTGAAATAGATTTAGTAACTATTGGAAAAAATTTAAAAAAGCATTTTGACGAAACGTTTAGCGAGGTCGAAGTGCTGGATTATGTCATCATTGAGAATCAAATTAGCCCGATTGCAAATCGAATGAAAACGATTCAAGGCATGATTGCGCAATACTTTATTATGAAAGGCGCCAACCCGAAGATTGAGTTTGTATCATCGGTTAATAAATTAAAAGACCTCGTGCCTGCAGATAAAAATGTGAAACTAACCTATGGTGAACGAAAAAAAATGGGTGTATCCAAATGTTTAGAAATCATACAAGATAAAGACACGACTAGTTATGCCGAATGGGCGGCCTATTTTATGAGCCACAAGAAAAAGGATGATTTGGCCGATTCGTTTTTACAGGGTAGGTGGTTCAAGAATCAACTGCCATAAATCAAATATATGTTATAGATAGGATAATATATATTGTCCGCGTAATACTTAAAATTATATGTTCTAATTAATTTAGTAATAGGAATGAACGGACCAGAAATGATTGATATTTCCAATTTTGATTTTAACGAATCTAATGGTAAAAGCTTAAAATCTAGTAATTTTGGTGGAGGTATTGAACTATTAATGAATGGCAAAGTTAAGGAAGGTTCCAACAAGGTATCAAGTGATATTGATATAGATGATTTGACCAATTTAGAGAACGAATTGAATGATTTAGCAGAAGACGCCGATGAATTAGGGGGTAGCGGCGGGGGTTCTTATCAGGCCAGGTCTGATTTGTTTGGTAGTAAATTTGGTGACATGGACGATAAACACTCTGTGAAATTTAATATGCCATCGTCCATTGGTCAGGCCACGGCAAATACCGATGGCGGAGACGCAAAAACATGGGACGGATACGGCAAATTCAACGATATTCCCTTGAATCCCGATATGCAAGCTAGTTCTGCACAACCACAACTCAGCAAAGAAGAGTTGCTCAGGGAAAAGTTCAAGTATCTTAGAAAGTTGGAGGCCTTGGAGAAGAAGGGGGTGGAACTTTCCAAGAAGTACACGATGGACTCGCCGCTCCTAGAAATGCAAGGGGAATATGAGACGATTATGGAGGAAAAGGCAAAGCAAAACTCGGTGAAATTCCAGGGCAACATGTTGATGGCTTGTATCAATGGTATCGAGTTTTTGAATAGTCGTTTTGACCCGTTTGATATTAAATTGGACGGGTGGGGGGAGCAAATTAATGAAAATATTACGGATTATGATGATGTATTTGCTGAATTGTATGAAAAGTACAAGTCCAAGGCGTCCATGTCACCTGAGTTGAAACTATTGTTCCAGCTAGGCGGAAGTGCCATGATGGTTCACATGACGAATACCATGTTCAAGTCTGCCATGCCTGGAATGGACGATATTATGCGTCAAAACCCGGATTTGATGCGTCAGTTCCAGAGCGCAGCAACGAGTTCCATGGGACAGAGCAATCCTGGGTTCTCCAATTTTATGAGCGGTCTAATGAATCCTGAGCCATCCGTGCCTATGGGGCGCGGTCCACCCCCGCCAATGGCAACACAAGGACAAAACGCACCGCCCATGACTCGTGAGCGTCCAGGTAACAATGCCAGTAGTTATGCTAGAAGTAATTTCGCCAATGATGGAATCAATATTCGTGAAAACGTGGCGGAATCTAGACGTCCACCACAACAACAACAACAATCACAACCACAACCTAGTAGCGGCGGCCGCCCTGAAATGAAGGGACCAAGTGATATTAATGACATCTTGTCGGGTCTTAAAACCAAGACGATTAATATCCAAGAGGCGCCGGCGTCTTCTGTGAACCAAAACGAAAGTAGCACTATCAGTATTAGTGACTTGAAGGAACTACAAGGGGATAGTGTTTTACCAAAGAAGAGCAAACGTCGTGCCACATCAAATAAAAATACGATCAGCTTGGATATTTAAGAAAAAATGATTTTGATATAATTTTATAATGATATATCAAAATGAACGAGAATCAATATACCAACGCCAACGTCGCTTCAATTTCCACACACACATCCGCACCCGCACAAATGTTGACATCTACGGAAAAACACTATGTAAAAAAATATGAAAAAGAGAGTGAAAATCGGTTTACGCGTTATGTACCGATTGGAAATGCTGGGCTAGCGGGCGGTTGGCTGAACCTTCCACCAGCTACTGCCGCTAAAAAATAAATATAATTAATTATTTTGTTATTTTGTCTTTACTTCTGCCAACCCCAACTCTGTAAATACGGGTTGTTTGCAACAAATATTTAATAGTTGTGCTCGATTACTACAATACCGCGCATTATCATTGGTTTGATTCATGCAATGAATATATATCATTTTGGCGTGCTTACAATCGTCATTTTTTATCATCGTCGTACATTCGTGTTGTATCATGTTGGTAACATAGCGTTCGTACGCTTTCAATGAGCTTGGCATATAATATATTATTGATTTTATTATATGTCAAATAAAAACGCAAAAACATTATTTCTTTGCCCGCCGCCTAGAATTACGTCTACGTTTAACCCGTGTATTTTTACGCGTTTGTTTACTCTTACGTCCTTTATTTTTGCGTCGTTTTGTACGTCCACCTTTGATCCGATTTGCATTTTTTCGGGTTCTTGTTTTAGCAGACGGAATGGGTATAATGGCCGGAGGGATGGGCACAGCTTCAGGCATGGTCATTACTTGTGGAACATAGTCAACCCCCTTGATATCAGCACGCGCTTCTTGTATATTATCAAACACTCTTGCACATTGCATACGCAATTTTTGAGCGGTAGAAATAGATGTTCCTGGATGCAAATCAACATCAACCACAACATAATATGAATTTTTGGACTCTGTCCTTTGCGGATCTTTTAAATAATATGACAGGCTTTTTTTAATACTATCGTCATTGTCATTCACCACCACGCCTGCATTTCTATTTGAAGTGCTCTTCGGCAAGTCACGTTTTACTATGTTTGTTATCAAATCAATACAAAGCTGGTTGGTTTTGCATACATTTAGCGGTGTTTTTCCTGCCTTGTTTTGGATGGTAGCATCTGCATTATATTTCAATAATAACAATGCGATATCATCACGCCCATCCTCACATGCATAATATAAAGGTGTATTTCCATATTCGTCCTGATGATTTATTAGGCTCTGAGCTCCTTTTTCTAATAAAAGTTTCACTATATTGAAAAAACCCTTTTGTGTGGCATAATGTAACAGAGTTTTATTGTTTTTCTGATTTATAAACTGAATATTCCCACCCTTGCTTAGTAAAAGTTGCACTATATCCACTTTTTCATTCTTTCTATCACATGCATTAGCCAAAGGAATATCACCCAAATTATCTAAATGATTTACTTTGGCACCTTTTTCTAATAAAATTCTAATTATTTCAATATTATTACTATTGGTTGCTGCGATATTAAGTGGTGTATTACCAATGTTGTTCGCTTGATTTACTTTGGCACCCTTATCTAATAAAAGTTTCACTATATCAAGGTTATCCCCGCTGGCAGCTAAATGTAATGCAGTCTCACCATCTGTGTCAACTAGGTTGACATCTGCTGCATAGTTGTCTATTAATAATCTAACTATGTCTAAGACTTGATCATCGCAAGCATACATTAATAATGTGGTTCCGTATTCGTCCTTTGCATTTACTAGAGATGTCTTCATCTGTAATGCATCTTTTACAACATTTATGTTGTTCTCTTTCACGGCCTTTATTAATTCATCCGGCAAATCCCCTCCTCCACCGGATTGTCCCCCCGTACGTATTCTTTTATAACGAGGATATGCTGGTGATGCATCCACTGATGTATCCTCCGTATCAGCTCTTCTTTTACTTGTTTTGTCTTCAACAAAATTATTTATATTTTGTTGTGCTTTGGGTGTAGGTAAAGGTGTTGCTGCTCTGCTATCAATTTCTTTAATTGGGGTTAATGTTTCCATTAGACGACTTGCCTGTTGATTGTTAACGAGTGATGCCTCACTATCACTTTCACCACTGGTAGATCCAAAATCAGTTTCTTCATCACTAGTGTTTCCACTAGTTGTTTTGGCTGGTGTTGAATTGGTTGCAGTTTCATCCTCTGTGGTATATCCTGAACTTGTATTTGGGAATGGTAATGTTAATGTAGATGCACTGCTTTCTCCAGTTGTAGATCCGTCACTATTTGAATTCATTAAATTGTGTGTATTATTAGTTAATGTAGATGCAGTGCTTTCTCCAGTTGTAGGTGCAGTACTAGTTCTAGGTGAGCTAGGTTGCGTATTAAATCCCGTATCGGCTAGCACTCTTCTTGGACGTTTGCTATCTGTAGCTTCTTCACTACCTGACGGGCGTTTAGGCACACGTTCGGGTTCCGGGACACGTTCGGGGTCCGAGACATGTTCGGGTTCACGTTCGGGTGCCGTAGACCCCGGTTCAAGCCCAGGTGCAGGTCCCGAAGTTGGTGTAGATGTAGGTGATTGTACAACGGCAGATGTAGGTGCCTGTACTAGAGCAGTTGTAGGTGCCTGTACTAGAGCACTTGTAGGTGCCTGTACAAGGGCAGATGTAGGTACTTGTACAACGGCAGATGTAGGTGCCTGTACAAGAGCAGTTGTAGGTGCTTGTACAAGAGCAGATTCAGGGGTTGATACAAGAGATAATTCTGTTGTTGGTGCAGGTGCAGGGAGAGCAACTGATTCAGGGGTTGATACAAGAGATAAGTCTGTTGTTGGTGTGACGAGTGCAGGTGCAGGTGCAGAAACAACAACTGATTTAGACACTGCAGGTCCAGGAACTGGTGCAGATACGGGACCAACAGACGCAGTGGGTGTTGATTTTTGTGGAGGTCCAGGAACAACAGATTGTTTTGCAGATACGGGACCAACAGACGCATTGGGTGTTGATTTTTGTGCAGGTCCAGGAACAACGACAGGTACAGAAAGTGGTGCAGGTTTATTGTTCCTTTTTTGTTGTTCTAACAATTCCGTTAGCGCCCAAGTTGAAATGGGTTTTACAATATCATTGGGGGTAACATTAACCTTTACATTTTGAGTAACAGGTGAAAGCACACTCCTGATAGCCTTTCTAATTTTGGATCCAGATTCCAATGCATCCCCCTTTTGAGCATCAGCTGGAATGGTATCGCGCTCTCTCTTAGCTTCTTTTTCAAACATTGCAATATTAGATCTATTTGGAATGATAACACCATATGACGTAATGATGGGCATTTGTAGTTGTGGCAGGTTTATATTTGGCCGCGTATCAATTTGCCAATCGCCATACACCCAGTCATACAAGTTGATGGTATAAGGCGCACCTTGAACATACATGACATTTCCGTGTCTAAACAACGTGTCCAATGTGACCTGAATATTATTGTCCGTAATACCCATATCTTTTGCATCTTTCAACCCGTATATTTCTTGCGGTGATTCGTTCATCGTACGCAATAACAAGCTATTAAATTCATTTCGTCTAAAAAATTGCATACATATTGCATCGTTTTGTGCAGCGGATGTAGTGGCTGTTTGTGTAAACGGAAACATACCTCCATATTGTATCGGTGCAGTAGGTTGTACATTATTTACGATGGATTGCTTTAATTTCACTCTTGGGTCAAAACACACATAAGAGCTATTCACACCAGGGATCGTCATTTTTGGGTCATACTTCAATATGCGCTTCCCTGGTATTTTAGTATTCATTAAAATCGTCAATGTATTTGCTAATATAGATCGGTCATTAACTATTACAGGATTACTTTTCGCGGCTTCTTCCATCACTTCGGCATTCATGTTTAATAACGCAATGGCTATATCATACAAATCTTTGGCCTTTGTATCCGCCTGTTTTAGGGGGTCGTTATTATCAGCGCCTCCTGTCTGGACTTGTGCGCCCACCTGTCTAACCGAATCTAACGCGGCTTTTAAAACAGAATCCACTACGTCAACCCTATTCCCAATACCATTGGATTGCCTAATTGCACAAAAAATCACTATAGAAAGGGCTACATTCAACGCCGCAACGGCTAATTTGGCATTGTGGTTAATAGTATTTTTCACATGATTAAAATTCTCAAAACGTGGGTCGTCTGATTTAATAGTATTAGTATTCGTCTTTTCGTCGTATAATTTGGCAAGCGCGTCCAAATTAGACACTATTTTCTGGATTTGTTCAACGGCATCTTGGGCTTTTGCAATAGAATTCTTATTTGCCCATTCATCCACCTTATTGACCAACACGATTGCATTTTTACCTAATTCTGTAGAAGTCTGTTCATCCTCGGGAGTCATAGACAAGGTTTTATTATAGGGAGTTTGGATGACTTGTTTAAGCCACAATTGTAATTGCTTAAAACGCGTCGCATTATACATTTCCATAGATTGCATCATAGATTCCTTGAATGATTGATATGTTTTAAGCAAGTCATTAAATTCCGTTAACACTTTAATCGTCACATCCTTATTCGGCTCATTCAATATGCTAGTTATAAAGTTCTCCAATGAACCATAAACATAAATGCCGGTACGTTCGTCAGTATCAGTTATTTCTGTCAAAAATCGTGAATATATATATACTAATAAGGGTTGTACTTCAGGATTATGATATTGCTTAAATATGGTTTCGTATATATACCCCATTATGCGTTTATTAATTTCAACACTAGTATCTATCTGTTCAATTAAGTCGTACGCCTTGTGGACAGATTCATTACACCATATTGGATTTTTTATCAAAAGATAGACCTTGTTTACAGAATAATCAATATATGTGATAGCATTAATTGCAGAAAAAATATATGGATCACTCCCATCCTTTGTTGCATAGCTCGTAAATAATGATACTTCAGCTTGTATTGTATTCATTTTATTTGTATTTTTGTTTATAGTTTCTTCAACATTCATAGTTCCATCTAGTTTTTCACCTGAAAAATAACTTGAATTGATTTTATTAGTGTGAGGTGGTGTATTACTTATAAAGAAGTTACCAAGATAATCATTAGATTTCAAATACATTTTGAAAATAAGCGTAGTTATTCTGGCCATACTCCCCTGTTGCAAAAATGTCATATATTCAAGTATTTTGGAGTTGTCTTTTATGCCGTATTTATTATATATGGAATACATAAAAGGTATAAAACACCAAATGTCATCTCCGCCATTAAATACGGCTTCCAATTGGTTTTTATTCTTAAGCAGACTGATTTGAGGATAGATTTGTTGTAATTCTTCACGAAAATTGTTTATAGTGTTTACATTTTTCAATGATTCACACTTATCTGCATATTTTTTATACTCCTCCTCTAGCAAGTCCTTATTTATAAACATTTTAGACCTATCAAAATCGACGTATACTTGTTGATATATATTTGTCGGGCTTGGGTTTCCCGAAGCATCTACAAGTCCTGACCCTAATAGAGTTTTATATTCCTCATTTATATCACTTGTTTGATTCACGAAAAGATTATATCCTATAAAATTGTCTAGTCCTGGATAATTGTCTTTAGTTATTTTTACTAATTTTAATGGGTCCGGTGTATTATTAATATTAAGTGCCATACTTATAATACATTAAGAAGAAGTTTTTAGTTATTTGTCATATTAGCCTTTTGTATATCAAAATCATACAAAGCCTGACGTTGGGTTTGTTTTAGTTTATCCTGTTTTGCCTTTTCTAATATCCGCTCTGCATTTTTTATTTCTGCTTCTGTTATTATTCCATCCCCTGTAGTGTCAATGACCTTGTCCAATATTCGATACTTATGCGGTACTATGCAAAATCGGCTTTCTTCATTGAATAGGTGATCCGACAAAACAACGAATACGGCAGTTATAACTAAAGCGGTATAAATATCACGCGTGCCCATCCAGGCCATGGCAAAAACCAATATTTGTTTGGTAACAGATAATTTGAAATACTCTTCCGCGGATTTGCTAAATTGAATGGATATAAATTTGGACCCAATATTCAACATAATCATGATGACACCCGCGAAGAACTTACTTTGATTTAAATACATAATATGGTCATGTAAATACGAAAAAACACCGGATACACCGCTTGAATGATTTTCAGGAGTGCCGCCGATTATAGGATTTAATGATTTGTTAGACGACTTGTTAAGTTTTGCCATTACTATTGCTTCTTATAATAAACGAAGATTTTTATTATCCCCAATTATGCCCAACTAAATGTTTTTTTGAGTTTGTATATATATTCATTGGCTTGTTTGGTTAGTTTCTCTGTATACATTCGTAGTTGACGTCTTCTCGGATTATAAAATCCGCGTATACCAGAAGTAAATCCTTCTTGATCGTTATCCCCGCTAAAATAAACGATTACCAATACTATGAAAACAAGTGTAATTAAAATATGCATGTTCTTACGATTCATCGCTCTTATATAGATAAAATATTTTTATTGTAAAAATGTAAAAATATTTTTCAGTTGTTATGATTATTCTTCCTCATCATCATTAGACAATGCTGCATCAGCCGTAATAAAGGCAGACGTGCTACTGGCACCTCCATCAGGAGGCGCAGCAGTATACGTCTCCTCTTCAAAAGAATCCGGACTACTATACCCCATGTAATCACCCAATTCATTAGTTCTTTCGGGCTTGGTAACAAGTCCTTCCTTATATTCTGTCGTTTTATACAACATAGTGAATACGACTGCAGCGGCTATTCCGTAATTTTTATTAACAAGTGTAAACCCTATTATGGTAAGAACCACTACGATCCGTCCCAAGAATGTATCTGACAGAAAGGCCATTTTTTTGCCACACATAAACAAAGTAATACCAACTAAAGTAATTGATACAAGAATTGAATAGTTTTTATTCATCACTATATAATTATACCTCATATTTTATTTCAGCAGTATTTGATAATTTATTATCTTAATTTTTATTAAGAAGAATGTCTTTAGCAATGAGTGCTGCTCCCTATAATGATAATGAAAATAATAATTCAAATTCGGCCATAAATAATAAGCGGACTGCAACACATAATAGAACACAAAAAAGATTCCCAAATCAATTAATAGATACGGACAAAATCAATAATGTGTTACAATCGATTCATAATTCTACCGAAAATACGGATGATTCGAGTGGTCTAGGAGATTTTAATCCGCCATCACCGCCGGTTTCCGCAGGGGTTCAACGGACGATAGATGCTGTACCCACGCAACCTCCTCCAGAGATGGCAAAAACATTAGGGAAAACACCTGCACCAGCAGAAGAATACAATGACGAAAAATTAGAGTTGAATAACTTTAGTACAAATTATGGCAGTAAAATTACCAATGAAGAATACTATAAACGATTTATCCCAAATTTTGCAAAACAACAAATGGAAAATGAAAAGGTAAATCGTCCTTATTATAATCAATATCCTTCACCATCATCATATGTAGGAACAACCGACAACAACATGCTAATTGAAAAACTAAATTATATGATACATCTTCTTGAAGAACAGCAGGACGAACGAACGGGTTCAGTAACAGAAGAAGTTATTTTGTATTCCTTTTTAGGAATATTTATCATTTTCCTCGCAGATTCTTTTTCCAGAATTGGCAAGTATAAACGATGATTGTGAGAGAACATACGTATTGTTATGGTTATGTTGCATAGTACAAATAATATTATGCAACATATCGTGTATAGGCATGTGTGCTATGTGCCCAATATAAACACCTTTTCAGGATTGAAGACACCATAGGCAAAATTGTAAAAAAAATAGGCAGTGGGCGAAGAAAAAGTGGGCACACCGAACATTTTAAGAATTGTTTTGTTATGAGAAATGTCTTCCATCAGCAAATAGTCATATTTAGGCTTGATTGCAAACAACGACAGCATAAACCCTTGTAGGAATAGCCCACTATCGTTGTTATCCGACGCACATATGCTGGCAATACAACTGACACATGGGTGATTATCAATGGTCACACAGGTCTTCTTGAAAAAATATGCAGAACGAATACTATGTATAGCGTCGCTGGTATCCATCAAATAATAAATATAGTAGTTGCCGGTTTTGATCAATTCTAGAATATTGGATAGCTCAGGTGTAATGCTTATATCAAACTGCTGACTCACATTTGTTTTCATAAAATCCAAGAGGTGCCGAATATTTTGTTTGTTGCATTCCACGATGGAATAGTTGGGCGGCAGTGTCGCAGGTTTTATCCAATTGCCCGTATAAAACCCAAATGTAGAATAAACACAAAGAGGGACGATTCCAGTAAGTTCCCCTTCTCTCTTGAACAAATCTACATGAATCTTTTTATTCATATGACGCTGGTTATAATAATGCGTTTGAATGACTTGGGGGGCAGTGCCTTTTTTTCGGTTCGCTTTATCCACACACAAGTAATCCACGTAATATGCGTAGAATGCAGCGTCTTTGCTCCCATTATAAATCGTCACATGCAATGGTCGGGCAGTCATAACGGCGATTATTTTATTATTTGGAATAAGGTCCGTTGTTTTTGTATCTTGAATAAGCTGCTTTTCGTTGTAAAATGTAAAGAAGGACGGATATTTGTGACCATGGAAATACGGAGCGATATTGTTTTTTTTAGGTAAAAAGACATTGGTGCCATTTCGTAAAAAATGCACCTGAATAAAATTGACAAATTGTGTCAGCTTGTGTGTCTTGCTAATCTTGTCAAAGAAGATGGTTTCTATGTCGGTTAAATTTGTATATCGGTTCTTTTGTGGGAGTTCCTTGTTTATAATTCCGCATGGGAATAGATAATAATAAAAATCATAGACATGAAACACCGGCTGATAATACCAAAAACCATAGGATAGACGAATATATATATGTACTGCAACTATCATGAATACAATACCAAATATAATGTATGGATAATACTCGTACATGTACATGTCGTAACTGATAGACTATAGAATAGTTAGATAAAAATCTGCTATTTTGAACACGGCCTATTCAGTTCCAAAATATGAAATATTCTTCTACACCTTCATATGGTGGTCTACCTCTTTTTTCTCTCGATTGTTTGATGGACAACATGCGTTGCTTTTGTTGCACATAGTAATTGCAACAGATTGACCAATTTTTACATTCAATAGCGGCATGTTTGTCGTGACATAATTTCAAAATATTGTTACAACTCTCTGCCTTCAACACTACCTCGTTTTGTTTCATAGTAATATTGATATAACCCAATATTATTATGGTATTTGTTCAACTAATTGGGCTTTACGAATATATACAAGTATTGATATTCATAGCCTACCTTTAATAAGTCAATCTTACCTTGCAAAATAAAGCCAGACTCTTGTGCCATGGTAACAATGGCTTTATCCGGCTCCATATAAAATATATGCTGGTTTTTGCGTACCTTGTCTCCATCATTTTCCTTAAATTTCTCTGTAAAGGTGGCCGTATTTTTATCAGTATCTAAACTGAAATTGGCGATATATTCCATATTGTTAAATATCACTCTAGATTGCGTAATGCGCTCCTTTGCATACTTTTGCGGTGATACTAAAAACAACGGATTTGCAGGCGGAAGAATGGGGTCAAACATGTCTCTATCAACTATATGTACGACTAAAAACCCACCTGGCATGAGCCATTTCATGGCATTATTAAAAAAGATAGTCTTGTCCTTGAAATAATAGATGCTAAAGTATAAACAAAGGATATGCGTGTAGGAACCCGGCATAAACAACGACGAATCCATCACGTTTCCTTGAACAAAGTCAAATTGAGGATAGTTTTCCTGCGCCTTTTTCACCATGGCGTCGGATATATCCACACCAGTAGCCTTGACGCCTTGACCTTCAAGTAATGCTACATGATGTCCTGTGCCACTCCCAATGTCTAATACTATACTTTCACTCGTTGGTTTAGTGGCATTTAATATTTCACCAATCTCATATTGATCTTTCAACTGGTTATATACTAAATGATCATATACATTTGCATAAAAGTCGTCATAAACCGCAGGGCCTTCTTTTAAAGTAAAGCTATTAGATTGTTCAAACCCCTCGAGGCTGGTTGATTTATTTCTACGCATTATCGTCTTGAATAATACTACAACAGCCAGCAATACAGCAACAAGTATTAATACTATTGTCCAACCAGACAACTCATTCAACATGGATGTTATAGAATTATTTTTCATTTATATATGTTATAGTCATATTTTTTTTGTATAAATTATATTTAATGAATGCCGATTCAGAAATTAATGATATGCGTGAACAAAAGGACTTTAAAGGCATTACATTTTCTGGGTTCAAAAAAGCAGAAGTCAGAAAGGAATTACTAAATAGTTTAATTAATTCAAAACTTGAGCCATCCTGTTATTGGAGCGCTGAATTAATATGCGCTGGGCATTTTGCGGACTTGTGGGAAATCATATTTTTCTTTTATAGTAAACATATCCATCTAGGTAACCCAAAATTGGCCATCTATTTGGAGATGCGTATCAATCAATTCAAAGATATTGTTACTGGAGGTTATAATGGCAATGAGATATGCATGAGAAATAACGATAAACTAAGAAAATTAATGTGCGAAATAGTTTGTGTATTGTGTGAAGTAGAGAGAAAACATTCCTTTGAAGAACTAAAAATTAATCCAGAAGATTTTGACGTGACGCATTTAACCGACAAATTAAAAGCCCCCAATGTATTGTACGCAAACGAGGTTTTTCAAAAAGACGACCCCAAAGAATTGTATATTGCGATAAATGAATTGTCGTATAATGTGTCTAAAGATGGGAAAAATACTATAAATGCGTGTTATTGGATGGAATGGATTATGGAGTTCAAAAATATATGTAAGGCAAAGCGTGAACAATGCATTTGTGATCGTAGAGATTGGGCGCCTGTAGACAACAAAGGACAGATAGATGTTGTTTGGATAATTTGGGACATTTTTATGAGAGAAGCCGACCAACGCAAAAATCCGCTGATTAAAAAGATTATCAGTAGCCTGCTAGCGTTGTTTACCTTGAAATATTCAACAACCACCTATAAAAAGCGCAAGTTTATCATGTATTTTATTATATCCTTGTTGGTTGAAAACCCAAAAATAAGCGGTGAGCTAATTAAAGAGCCAATCAAAGAGAAAATTTCTCTCGTCGTGAATAAAATCCATCTTGTTTACAAGCAAATAAAACGAAATGAGCGGCCGCCAGAGAACGATAATTCATTACATAATGTAAAGCACACGAATTTAGAAAAGACGATTGAAAAATTGGACAAAATAAACAATTTTGGAGAGACATTTATACCTCGAATATAATTATATTTTATGGCGTATATATAAGATGAAATCTATGAGAAATAATAGACACACTAAACGTCGTACGCGAAAACATTCCGGAGGAAAATCCACAACAACGTCATCATTGCCTGCGTTTGAAAGTGAGATTACGCATAAATTTTTAGAGATGTTGAACACAATTAAGTTGTTTCATTGGAAAACATATAGCTATGCCACACACAAGGCAACCGACGATTTGTATGCTAAACTAGGTGATAATATTGATAAGTTCATCGAGGTTTTACTCGGTAAAGCACAGAATCGTATCCAATTCAAGCCGAAGAATATTTACTTGAAGGATATCACTAACCCACAAGAGTTCAAGAGAGAAATAGAATCCTACAAGAGTTATTTAGTTGGATTAGACAATCATAAGGGACTTAAAACTATGACTAACACGGATTTATTTAATATCCGCGATGAGATTTTAGGAGATTTAAACCAATTCCTTTACTTGTTCACTTTCAAATAAAAATAGATAGAATCAAAATACATATATAATGAAAATTTAATATATGTCTTTTATTTATAATGTTTGCTTCAAACAACGATTCTTTTCCAGAATTACTTACGAATAATCCGGCCTTGGAAGTTGAATCCAGCGAAAGTATCTTTTCTTCGTGGTGGGTATGGTTGTTCATCATTTTATTTTTGGGCTTTTTAGGGTTTAATATATTCACCTATTTAGCAAAGGGTGAACAAGGTGTGAATAATATTCTGTCACCTTTTTGGACATATATATTGTCATTCTTTAATTATACGCCAGCATCAATTACTGCATCATCTTCCCCTGTCGAAACAGATGTTGCAGCGAGTGTGAAGGAAACAAAGGATGCACAACCTTCCAATGCATCTGTGTCCAAGATGAATCCTGATACGACAGATTCCCCTATGCATGACAATGCACAAAATAATGCATTGAATCGAGCCTTAAACATATCAAAACACCAAGAATTGACAAAGCAAGATTATGTTGCAAATGATTCATACGACAGCACGCAACAAGGCAAGGCGGGTTGGTGTTATATTGGAAGCGAACAAGGGTATCGTAGCTGCAGTCAAGTGGGCGAAGCAGACGTATGCATGTCAGGCAATATATTTCCGACACAAGATGTTTGTGTGAATCCCAGCCTGCGTGCCTAAACATTTATAGCCCACTGGAAATTTATTCCCGCTATTTGTCATAATATATCGTTGTCTAGGATAATAGGTTGGCAAAAAATCATCATAGCACAATTCCGTAATCGGCCCAGGTACATCAGAGCTAGAAGTCGGGTTGCAATTATTACTAGTTTGCGTAGATGATATAATTTCTCCAGTGCAAATATTTTCCGTGATGTTGCAAATGAGATTTCCGCCATCTGGAATTACCACTCTAGGAGGAGTAGTCAATGGCGGATTAATATAAGGCAAATCTTTTATAATTTTTGTTGGGTCTGGGACTATTTTAGGAGGTAATGCAGGTGAAGGACCCACATTCCCACCACCGCCGCCACGTATGTCAGCAGGATTAATGTATATAGGACACTGAGGTATGATAGTGGGATTCATTGCGATATTCATTATATTTACAGGATTATTTGGGTTAACTGGTAATTTTTTAGGACGCGTTATTACAATCGGTTCTGGGCAAGTAATGGGTGTATTCGCAGGTGCACCATTGTCCAAATAAATAGTCTTGTAATTGACGCGTCTTAAACTTTGTGTATTTGGCATCGAGGTGGTTATGGTTTGTGATGCCCAGGTTGTGTTACGATTAACCCATTGACCTTTAGCTATTTGTGAATACCGCTGGTTTTTTGTGATATTGCTGCTATTATTCTTGTACTGAAGTACATTACCTTTGTTTAACATGGCAAATATTTCTGCCTTGTCTATGGATATATTACTATCATTTGCAGGTTCAGTAGAACATCTTCCTTGAACCCTACTCCAGACCCGCGGAGGACGGGGGGGTTCACCATTAAATGCAAAGCATGCCATTATATATAACCGGGTATTTTCTTTAGACCAACAAGTAACATGATATATCATACAAATATCACGTTACGTTTCAAATGCCAATTTTATGCACTATTTAGTTCATATTGATCAATTATTTGTTTAGGTATAGAATCCACGTCTAGTTTTTTTTTTAAAATTACCATCCTATTATCTCTTGTCTTTTCTATTATATCATAATAATTTAATACTATATGATAATTCGGTCTATCTAAAAAATCATCAAATGCAATAACACAATCATCATTCACCACACCAAAACATTTTAAACAACATGCAACGCGGAATCTTCCATCAATTAATACTAAATCTATTTTTTTTCTTTCATTTTCATTTATAATTAATATTTGATCACTATATTTTTTTCGTTGCGACGGAGTACTATTCTTACCTGGATACCCCCACGTATTGGGACGAGCATTCATTTCATTATAAATAAATTGAACCTTAGTTTCATTTTTTAATATCTGTCTTAATTTATGATTCCATCTTAAATCGCTTTCAACTGAATATATCTTTTGTATATTTTGTTTAAGACACGCTTGATAAGTTGAACCTCCTGAACCAAACTCAAAATATATTGAGGCCTTATTTAAATATTTATAAAACATTTGTTTATCATTATCACCTAGCCAAGGTTCCATATATATAACACATCAAATTAAATATCTTATCATAATTCAAACATACAATTTTACGGATTATACATGTCCTCGTTACCAAAAAAGTACCAACGTAAAGACAAGTAGTCGGGCTTCTTCATCTCTAAATCACTTGAAGAATTATCCAATAACTTACGATTTGGTCCGCGGTTAAAAAGCGCCAATATCTTGGAAGCTTCCAAGGCAGTATTATAGTACCATAAATTAGAAACATATCCAGAGAACCCTCCATTTGCACAAAGCCATACGTCCCCATAATTTTGTTTGGGAACTCCTGCTAATACAATACTTTGTGTGATGACACCATTGATGTAAATATCCAACGTAGTATTCTTGCATCGAATTACTACATTGACCCATTTATTGAGTGGTATATCCGGAATAGTAATTTCTTGATTCATATCGTTGAAAGTATTCATAATCACCACAAGAGAATTGGTGTTGGGAGCAAGATATAATCCGGGGGCATTATTAGGGTAAACCTTTCCGTCTTGCGCAATCTTGGAAGGGTCGTCCCCTTTATGGAAAATATGCTTATATTTACCAGGGTTATACATCAAGTCTTTTATATACACCCAAATCGACCAAGTAAATTCGATACCTTGCTCTTCGTTTTGTGAACGTCCAATAGTTTTAGAACCACTCATAGCAGGATTTTGACTAAATACTCTTAATTGATTGGCTTCTTGCATTCCGTCAATTAATCGTGGTGAATTATTTGGTCCAAACCACCAACTGAGCAAACTAATTCCTAAACGTAGGAGTATAACAAATATAAAAAAGGTTAGTAATAGAAATGCAACTTGTGCAACCAGACTATTTGATTCTAAAAAATCCTTGGTAGCATAAGGGGATGAACTGATTGAGAATTGATTATACTTTGAATTATTATCACTGAACATATCCATAATATATACTATATAGATAATTAGATATTATAGATAATTAGATATTATAGATAATTAGATATTATAGATAGAATTATAAAAAATCTAGATTGTGAATTGCGCCTTTTCTTGGTTATCCGTCAACAAGGCAACTTTCACCTTGTATTTACCAAACAAATTGGCAAATAATCCTGCACCATAACCATTCATATAGGTATCCCATGCCATTTGCGGATTAGAGGCAGAATTCCAGTATTGTAGCTTGCTGGTCCATCCATTAAATCCACCATTCGGTGTCAAGTACACCTTTGCATTGGGAGATATTTTGGCCGTGCCAGGTAAAATACCCGTGCGGACAAGCTTACCATCTATATATACATCTAAAGTTCGTCCATATACACTGAAGAACAAATTGACCCATTTTTGAATAGGAATATTGACTATTTCTAAATAATGAACCATGCCTTGGGAATCTGTTGATGTATTTGTATAACATGTAACTGCAATAGTTAGGTTATTTTCTTTACCACCTAATATGACAAACGGGCAAGGCTGCAAACTAGACAAATCATTTGGGTTGTTGCTTTCGCTCGAGTTAGATGCATCAACGCCATTAGTCATTGGTTCAGATGCCAATGCAGCACCCGATCTACCTAAAATGATTTTTTGCTCACCATAACGATAATTCCAATCATTAATATAAAACCAAACAGAATAGGTAAAGTTGCCAGAGTTCATATTGTTTGCACCAGAACTGGTTGGGTCAATAATGGTCATAACGTTTCCCGCCGTGATATTGGCGTTTAAGGTATCTTTTTCCTTTGTAATGTAATTAATAATAATATACAATAGAATTAGAATTACAAGTATCCATAAAATTGTTTGCCACTCCATATTATAATATATATCCGCATAAAAAAATATTAAATTATATAAAAATATTTTTTTACTGAACATTCTTCTTAACCAGTTCTTCATTGGATTCTGCATATGAAAGCGTGGGCGGCGTTTTATTTTTTACAGAATTGTATAACATGGATATTTTACTTGCATCCAGCGTATATTTATAATATACAACATTACAGATGGCTCCATTAATACCATTTGCATCACCAATAGTGATAGTGTCAAGTTCCATATACGGCACAATATTTTTAGCGGATTTCACAAGTTCTCCATTGTAAAAGATATCTAAAATACCGCCGCTATAGTTAATCACAAGGTGATTCCATTTCTGTAATAATACATTTTCTAACTTGTAAATAATGACGTCACCATGTTCATCCATATCCATGTTACTATGTTCTGCCATATCTTTGGTAAAGTCTTTTATTTTGGCAGTAATCATCATGGTATTATTATCTGCCTTGTACAATATGGCCGGTTTTCCGCCGTAGTTAAATACGGGCGTATATTTATTAAACGCGGCGCTTGTATTCGGGGGTACTGCATCCAAATATAACCACAATGACATTCCATAATTGTAGACATATTCCGGATTGCTTACTTTGCGGTCGATATCATTCAACGACATGTATCCCGCAATCGTATAAGGTTGATTTAAAATTACGGGCTCATTTAATAGTATTTTGCCGTCTTGATAGGTTGAAATGACCCACTGCATTAGAAGTGGGACACAATAATACAAGACAATTAACAATATGCTTATACCTAGCAAAATAACCTCGGTGGTGTTTGTTTTTGCTTTTTCCTTGTAATAAAATGCAACCAGCTTATCCAAGACGCCTGCAAGAATACATGGAATATACAAGAGGGTATTTACGATTAATCTAAACCAGGGTGAGCTTTGAATAATAGGACTATTCATTAACATTTTATACACCAACGTAAGAATCGTGGTAATAAGTAATATATTAAATATAATAGACAACGTATATGAAAAAGTGGAGGAATGTGCAGATGTATTAAAACTGATTACAAAGACGAATAATACTATCAGGGCTATGTAGGACATTCCTATAGCGAATTTAAATAGGTCAATCACATTCTTTGGTACAGGATTTACCGAGGCATGTATATCCGTTTTGGAATATACGATAAAATAATATAGAACCACCGCAAACAAAAAACACCCTATAATGAGAGATGATAAAGTAACTGCGCTGAAATAATTGGTGGTTAAATGCAATAGGTCGTAATAATATAGGATGAATACCAGCACAAGAAATAGAAACAATATGGCTGAATATTGCAGCCGGATGGCAGTCAGTGTGTTATAAGTGACATATTTGAACGGATTATATTTATAGGTCAACACAATGAGCACTACAAATACCAGAATAGCTATAAAATCACTACTCATTGAATATATGTTTGTTTTGGTTGTTTGATTATGTTGATTATCTATATCTATATTGTCCATTCTTATTATATATATATCAATAAAAAATATATATTTAATTTTACAATAGACGGGCAAATATGTAACTAAGTCGTCGTAATTGGCAGAATTGTATTATTGCCGTAACATTCACGGAATTTATAGTATCCAATAAATACAGACGCTGCTACAGTCACCACGTTGTTGATAATCATAAGCGTACTTTTCACTTCTGCCGCATATACGACCCATATGAAATTGCCGACAATACGTAGTACGATAAACCACGTATTGAAATCTCTCGTTGATTTTGTTCTATATGTGTGTATCATTTGAGGTAAATTGTAAACTACATTGATCACATTCGCAATAATTAAAAATACATTCATTGTGGGTGACACATCTGGATCCATAGGTTGTATGGATATACAACAAAATGTTTATGCTTGTTCATTATATTGATTATGTGCATGGTTACATATTTTCCATGGCCGTTTTTTTTCCATGACATTCACGGCATAGTGCCACTAAATTATCCACCTCATTACTTCCTCCGTATTCTAACCTCGTTATGTGGTCTACCTCGAACCAAGCCGTCAATTGATTATTACAATCACCGCATTTCCAGTTTTGTTGTGATGCTACAAATTTTTTCTTGGTCTCACTTACAGAACGTTTTGTGGCGCGTTTTCCCGAATGAAGAATTCGTTGTTCACTTGGATTATTTGCCTTCATAAATGAGGACATGAAACCACCCGTTTTTGTTTCGTTGTCTCCTCCCTCACCTGTTCCACTCCCTCCACCTCCTCCACTCTGGTCATTCGTTGTAAAATCCAGTATAGGATTGATAAGATTGAGAGACCTCTTGTCTACGGGCATATATTTAACAACATTATTTGCATGCATTAACATGTTTTTACATTGTGCTGGGTTGCGTTTCAAAAGTAAATAAATGCCGACTCCTAAAATGCCATAAAAGGCCATTTGATAATATTTTTTGCCTGCCATGAACATTTTGGTGTATTTATTATCATGATATGTGTTGTATATTAAAAAGCCAGTGACCAATATTAATACTATTTCTATGCGCATCTATATAATGCATATAAAAAGAATCTTGCAAAATCTGCAAAAATTAAAACAAATAGGTAATATTGGACGTCTTATCATATTTGCTCATCAGTCCAGTACCGGCTATATGACCCCACATGGGAATAAATATTTCAGTAGCTTTGCCTAGATATACAGATGAAAAGCAATATAAGCTTCTAGAACATATTACTACATCACATTCACATAATAAGGACAAATCAAGGTCCATATCCTTGTTACGATATACTGGATAGGGTAAGTTGTTGATAACCCCCAAGGGCGAGGCTACTATAATGACATCATGTTCAGGGTATTTTGCCTTGGCCGCATTGATAAATTCTTGTACTCTGTGCTCTGCAATGGGTGCCTGACAATCATGTGTATTATAATGTCTACCCCAACCATCAATAGCAATACCGCGCTGCTCAAAAAATCGTCGTTCTTCTTCCAAGTCAATATTTATCTTCCCACTATTCAATTTATCACGATAATATTCACTTGACACACGGCCGTCATAGTCTTGTCTAGAACTAACGTCATCTAAACGTAAATGCACCGCAATAGTTTTATTGAATGGAATATTTGGAAAAGTGAACTCTTTTTTCAATATAAGCGTATCTAATATGTCTCTCATTTTAGGATAAAGGTGTTTTTTGAAATAACTGACTAGATCACATTCTATTTTTTTGCATACTTTCATATTATTTCCTGGCCAGTCCTGTTGATTTTGCTCTACAAAATGTTCAGTCCATAAATGGTCATTAGTACCAAGTTCTTCGCCTAGTTCATGATTATATTTATGTATGAATGTTCTAATCATTTGCATAAAGATGCTATCATGAAACATAATACCTGCACTATCATGAATAAACCATTTATGATAATGTGCATATATTATTTGCATAATATACCAAGTTAGATTTGCCCCCATTCTGTCCGGTCTGCCTATTAAAATAATAAACATCGCTTATTACAAATAATTTGTATAAAAAAAATGGATTTTATACAAATTAAACAACAATAACCCATGTAAATTGAGCTAAAATAAATTATTCAGGTCTGTTATCAAGTTATCTATAACAATGTTATGAACGGGCGTTTTGAATAAATATGTTATAATCAAGTTATTAATTTTATGATTGTCAAACCCAGTTTCTGTTTCTAAAAATGCGGAATAAGACATTATAAATCCCCACATATCGATTAGCTTGAGAAATATGTTTTTAAAGTATCCAATCATATCAAACTGGCCGTTTCGTGTATATTCAACTAACACTGCCGTTAAATAAGGTATGATGATATTATCATGAACATGCAGATCCTTATTGTTTGTGATTAATTTCCATACAGATGTAATCGTACTCATATGCCCTAAACCTCGTACATGTATCCACTTGTCAACATACGTCTTTAAAAATATGCCAATTGAATTATTATTTAATGGCTGTCCGGAATTTAAAAAATCCGCATACATAGTTTTAAACGTATTGTTAAATAAGACCATAGAAAATGGCAAATTATATTGGAAAGGCTTGTCCCACATAATATCTGGTATGCGGTTGCCAGTTGTGTATGTGGATAATCCCCAATCAATTAATCTTACGTTGATGGTCTGCATATCAACTAACATGTTTGACTCCTTGATATCCGCGTGATATATATGATGCTTATTCATAGGCAATATGCCGTGTACAAGAAGATCTATCATATGGGTATTTAAAGTTTGCATCTCATCGAGTGATAATCCAGAATCAATATATTCTCCTAATTCAATGCCCCCATCTGGCAAATTTAAACTATACACTTTGTCAAGGGATTGGTTAATGTTTTTAAGAGTAATATTTCGTTTTTTGAGTGGCTTACAATTTAGATTAAAGTTACTCAAGTCCGCTTTTGTCAATGGCGCAGGATGACAAAGATTTGCGCCTTCAAGGATAAAATATCTAGTATAATGGGGTATTTTTTGTAAAATGGGCAAATATTTCATGATGCCTGAATATTCTCTCTTGGCATGTTTTACCAACATTAATTTGGAAATGGATTTGGAAGAACGTTTTCGGCGCCCCCTGCATTTCAATGCAGGACGAAATACACACCCATAACCGCCTGACCCAATGACATTACCTCCGTGTCGTCTACGCGTATGGATCCTTCGTTTTCTTTGTGTTTTTCTATGTTTGTTTGTTTTCATGAGTAAATGATTATATTATATTATTGTGATATAATAATTTGAAAGTCGTCTTATTTATCGTACAGATAATATATGATTGAACCGACCAGTAAAACCATTGCTATATATGCTGCTTTTTCTCTTAACCGATAATATTCACGAAATTTGACATCTTTGGGTTTATACGCTTCATAATATTGAACGTAAAACTCACTTAAACTAATTTTCGGTTTTTCTAGTTTTTCATTGATTTTATTATGGATAAAATGCATCCATCGAACGAAAGATTCGCGTGAATCTAAATAAGGTGTCAATGGATATTCATCTAACAATTTGCTAAAATCCGTAGCATGTTTTTCAATAGGAAGGAATAAGGGCAAGTTTTGTATAAAATCATAATATTTTTTTTTAGTGACCGCATTTGGATATATCGGGTAATTTAATGCAATAGTATGTAAGAAAAACCAATAATGTGGTCCGAATACTTTTGGGTCTAATGCCATTATAATAAAAGATATATAAAAACATTACAAGCTAAACATATAATGCATAAAATAATGACACATACACAATGTAATAATTGTGGCAAACAAGGCCATTCATTTCATCAATGTAAATTACCAATAACAAGTTATGGTATCATAGTATGCCGACCAAGCAGTCAAGGGATGCAATTTTTAATGATTCGGCGTAAGGATAGTTTTGGATATATTGATTTTATACGCGGTAAATATTCTCCGTATAATATTGAACAATTACAAAATATGATTAATGAAATGTCTATAGTTGAAAAAGAACAAATTTTAAAGGAGCCGTTTAATAAGCTATGGGCTATGATGTGGGGGAGCACTACGGATACTCAGTTCCGCAACGAAGAAGCTATTTCTATCAAAAAATTTGAATTAATCACAAATGGGGTTTATATTAATAATGTAAAATATACGTTGCACGAGTTGGTCAAGAATAGTGATACAACTTGGACGGAGACTGAATGGGAATTTCCAAAGGGGCGGCGCAATCCACAAGAGAAAGACCTAGATTGTGGGCTACGTGAATTTGAGGAAGAAACCGGCTATTCACAAGATACCATTTATATCATCGAAAATATTTTACCTTTTGAGGAAATATATATTGGGTCGAATCATAAATCTTATAAACACAAATATTTTTTGGCATTTATGAATGAAGAAAATAATCAAGAAAGTGACGATGCATTCAATATGCAAAATTATCAAAAATCCGAAGTATCTAAGTTAGAATGGAAAACATTCAGTGAATGTTTAAAATCAATTCGTCCATACAATTTAGAAAAAAAGAAAATCATAACAAATATTTATAACTTATTACAACAATATAAATTATATTATTCTAGATAGTATATAATAAGAATGGCATATGAATTAAAACAGGATTATGACTTGAATCAATGTGACAAACCTGAAAATCAATATAGCAAAGAATGTAATAATTTTTTATTGAAAAAGGAATTAATTGAATCGAATTATTTATCTGAACACACCAATGAAAACGCTTCTTTGTATCCCTCATTAAATGATCCCAATTTTATCATTAAAATTGCCGAGAAAAAGGAATTCAATGATACCAAGTATGATGGAGAAATCTACAAGGATATACAAGCTCGTGCGGATATGTTGAGTAAAGCGGAGTTTGAATTGGCACCTCATCAATCGTTTGTCAAAAATTTTTTGTCGTCGTATACACCTTATAATAGTTTGCTGTTGTATCATCAATTAGGCACAGGTAAAACGTGTAGCGCAATTGGGATTTGCGAAGAGATGCGCGCTTATTTAAAACAAGTCGGTATACAAAAGCGAATTATTATTGTTGCGTCACCGAATGTACAAGACAATTTTAGGTTGCAGTTGTTTGACGAGAGAAAGCTCAAATTAGTGGATGGATTATGGAATATTCGTGCATGCACTGGGAATAATTTAATCAAGGAAATTAACCCAATGAATATGAAGAACATGCCAAAGGAAAAGGTAATCAGTCAAATAGACACCCTAATAAAGACGTCATATTTGTTCTTGGGTTATGACGGATTTGCCAATTATATTACAAAGGTATCCAATATGAATAATGATAACCCTAGCGTAGCGCAAGTCATAAGAAACTTACGTGCGGAATTTAACGGAAGATTAATCGTGATTGATGAAGTCCATAATATAAGAATATCCAATGACAATGAGAATAAAAAGGTTGCGACATATTTGATGCAACTTGTCAAATCGGTGGACAATTTACGTCTATTGTTGCTTTCTGCTACACCAATGTATAATACGTATCGTGAAATAGTATGGCTTTTAAATTTGATGAATGCAAATGACCGCCGTGGACTCATTGATATTAGGAATGTGTTTGATAAATCTGGTAATTTCAAGCCGGGTGGTGAAGAGCTGCTGATACGAAAAGCCACGGGTTATATATCCTATATACGCGGTGAAAATCCATACACGTTTCCGTTTCGTGTATTTCCAAACATATTTAGCCCAGCTAATACGTTTCTTGATAGGATATACCCAAAATATCAAATGAATGGCAAGGTAATTGCAAATGAAAATGCCATTCAAATATTAAAAGGGCAAATTTATTTATCAAATATTGGTACATTCCAATCCATCGTATATAAGTTGATTATAGACAAGTTACGAAAACAAAAGACAAATGCCACAAACGATGCAGGAGAGACAAATAAAATACCAACCTTTGAAAATATGGAGACATTTGGTTACACCTTGTTGCAAATACCGCTTGAGTCGTTGAATATGGTATATCCAATGGATGGGTTACAGGAATTTGCATCACAGATTCTACCAATTGAAAGGTATCCGGAAGAGGAGGATACTGAGAATATATTAGTTGAACCTGAAATAAAGCTACCAGTAGCAATAGCAAATGAGGTGGTTACTACCAAGGCAAAACGTTGTCCAAATGGAACACGACGAAATAAAAAGACGGGTAATTGTGATAAAATTAATAAAGATATTTCATTACCCGTATTACCCACACTACCAGAAGATGTGCAAGAGGATATATTACTTGAGAGAGAACCCGAACCCTTATTTGAATTGAAAAAAGATTTTGTTGTAGAGGCAGATGCAAATGTAGACACGAATGTAGAAGACAACGCACCACAGGTGGATATTATAGATCTCTCTTCAAGTGAAATTTCTATTCCTGATGTTGAAGACGAAGAAGTTGTCATTGAGGAAGAATCCGCACCTATGCTAGATATAACATCGGAACCTTCTAGTGAAATATCCATTACAAGTGCTGGCGGTGATTCAGCATCTCAGCAATCCTCATCCATGTTTAGTGATAACACATATATTAATTTCCATGATTTAGTCGGTAAAAGAGGATTATCTAGAATAATGACCTTTGTAGATAAAACATCGCCCCCTGAAAAGGGTTCCTTTGCATACAAAACTGAAAAATATGGTAGAATCTTTGCACCAAACGAAATTGGAAAGTATAGCAGCAAAATTAAAACGATATGCGATATTATTTTGAAATCAGAAGGGGTCGTATTAGTTTATTCTCAATACATTGATGCAGGTCTAATACCCTTTGCTCTTGCATTGGAAGAACTAGGATTCACGCGTTATAATGGCAACTCCTTGTTCAAAGATGCACCAACTTCCCCAATAGATTCCATCACGATGCAACCGAAAAATGCATCCACCACGATTTTTTCACCCGCCAGATATGCGATGATTACGGGTGATCCACGTATCAGTCCAAACAATCAAGACGAAGTTAATGCAATCACGAGTGATAATAATATGGATGGTAAGAAAATAAAGGTCTTGTTGATTTCGAGAGCAGGATCAGAGGGTGTTGATTTCAAGTTCATACGACAAATTCACATACTTGATCCATGGTATACTATGAATCGTATAGAACAAATTATTGGACGAGGTGTGCGCAGTCTTAGTCACAAGGATTTGCCGTTTGAAAAACGCAACGTGGAGATTTATTTACACGGAACTATCTTGAGTGATGAAAAGGAAGAGTCCGCTGATTTATACGTGTATCGTGTGGCAGAATACAAGGCAGTACAAATGGGTCGTATTGCGCGTATATTAAAAGAAACCGCCGTGGATTGCTTGTTAAATAGTGATCAAACTAATTTTACTCAAAAAAATATGGATATTAGTGTGAAACAAGTATTATCAGATGGAACCATTATAGACGAATTTCCAGTGGGCGATATGCCTTATAGTGCTACTTGTGATTATATGGCAACATGTGAGTTTAAATGTCAACCTTATAAAAATATTACGAATGCGGATATTAATAACGACACGTATAATGAGGCATTTATCATGATGAATTCGGATAAATTAATACAAAAGGTAAAAGAATTAATGAAGGAAAAGTTTTTTTACAAAAAGAATGAGCTCATTACTAAAATCAATACGCCCAAGCCGTATCCATATGTGCAAATATATGCGGCGTTAACGCATCTAATCGAAGATGGCAGCGAAGTAATCGTAGATAAATATGGAAGAAACGGATATTTGATAAACGTGGGTGATTACTATTTGTTTCAACCCACTGAATTGAATAGCATGAATTCATCCAATTTTGACCGGTCTGTGCCGATAGATTTCAAGCATAATATGATTAATTTTGAATTTAAAGAAGGTGACGCAGCAAAATCACCCAAGATGCCTGTTGCCAATGATAAGGAATTAGAATCTGCCGAAAGGATGGATGATATGCAAACTGAAATAGAAATAGAACAAAATGCAACGGCGGTTTCTCTCGTTAAGTTATGTAAAGCGGATTATGACCTTGCGCTCAGTTTTATAAATGAAGAGAGAGTACCACGTGGTGATGATAACTGGTACAAGCATTGCGGAGTTGTGATGGGCAGACTGATGAAAGATTATCCGGACATATCACTTACCGAGTTGAAGGGATACTTATTAGACCACATATTGGATTTGTTATTGTATGAGAACAAATTATTATTATTAAATTATGTTACCAAACAAACCATAGTTGATGAATCATCATTTGAATATCTAATCAAATCGTATTTTGATAAATTTTTGATTGAAGTCGCCGGTTTAACTGCGATTATTATGTACAACAAAGAGACCCAAAATATATTAATATTAAATAAAGCCACAGAGTCTTGGGTAGATGCAGAGCCAGAAGATAAAAAGGATTTGTTTAAGCCCATTGAAGATAAGTATAAAATAGATACAAGTAAATTGAATCAATATGTTGGGTTTATTGGATATGAAAATACCAATAAATATCTGGTTTTTAAATTGAAGGATATATTAGCCAAACGAACTTTAGGAGCACGATGCGACCAGGCGACCAAAGCAAAAAATATTACGCTTTTAAATAATATCATTGGTGAGCCAGATAAATATACTAAGGATAACCTCAAACCGCTGACGGATTCCAGTGTATGTTGTTTACAGGAATTATTACTGCGTCATTATAACCAGCAGCAAAGAAATGGAAAGATATGGTTTTTAGACCCGAACACTGCAAAGTTGTATCATTTCTAGTCACATACTGCGCAATAAGTGCAAACTACATAAAGACATCGTTATATAAAAAAAATGAAAATTAGTTAAAAGAATTGTCTATATACTATATAATGATGGCAATGCAACAGCAACCTTCTAGAAAAAAGAAGGAACAAAAGTTAAATTCCATTTATTCCAGATGTCTAATAACAAGACAAATCAGTTTGCCAATGGTGTCTATTGGTAAAAATCTGAAGGAGAATATTGAACATAATATTAAATATCTTATAGAAGGTAAGTGCATAGTGGAAGGATTTGTGAAAGTTGGCTCTAGTAAAATCATCACATATTCAAGTGGTATTATTAATGGTGGAAATATATCCTTTGAAGTAGTGATTGAATGCGAAGTATGCTTTCCAGTAGAGGGTATGCTGATTAATTGCACTGCTAAAAATATTACCAAGGCGGGTATCCGTGCAGAAAGTGCAACTGATTCTCCCAGCCCAATCGTCGTATTTATTGCAAGAGACCATCATTATCAGTCCAAACAATTTGCAAATATACAAGAAGGTGACAAGATCCTCATACGCGTCATTGGACAGCGGTTTGAATTAAATGATAAATACATTTCCATTATTGCAGAATTAGTTGTAGAAAAAGAAACTCAACCTGTAAAAAAGAAGCAATTGGTGATTGAGGATTGATTACTCTTGGCTGCTATACACAAAACATAAACAATATAAAAAGATGTTCTTATTCTTTTTTATGGCAGACTTGACTATTATCCGCGATTCTATTGAAAAAATGTCCAAATTCAACCAAGTTGAGATTTTACGTATTTTACATAAAAATTCAAGCGTTACATTAAACGAGAATAAATATGGTGTACATGTTAATTTGACAGATTTGGCAGAACCTGTATTACAAGAGTTGAAAAAATACGTGGATTACGTAAATACACAAGAACAGGCGCTTAAGCCTGCGGAGAAACAAAAGGAAACATTTAAGAATATATATTTTTCATAAAAGATATAAACGATACACACGATAATAATTAGAGAACGATTATGAATATGAATACGAGTATGAATACGAGTATGAATATGAACACGAGCAAAATTATGATTCAAAGTCAATTCAATTTTGAATTATTAAACAAATATATGTTGAATGAGCCCAATTTAAATAAAATAATAAAAAATGGCACAACATATGACTCTAGCCGTAAAACACTGGCAGGTGTTGCAAATAACCATAACAATAACCAGACAAAGGAGAATAAACCAAAGGACGACACCTTTTTTCCTCCTGAACACGATTCACTTTTTTGGTCTTTTTATATACTAAAAAATGGCCAAGATGCTTATGAATCACTTGGTAAAATTAACATTGTGATTGAAAGAAAAATCAAAATTGAATACATTGAGCGAATACGGCAAAATAAACAAGTTTTAAAGGCACATAAGACCGCACCTGTCACACATATTGAAAATGCCTTGTTAAATGAGTCACAAATAGACATCAAGACGTTTATTGCATTGTGTGTGTTAGAAGGTATTAGTTTCATGTACATTTATAAAAACACCTATTATGAGATGAACATTGATACAGATGAAAGCACCGAAATCCATTCAATTACGCGGATGGAAATGCCTACAAGATATGGATATAAACTTGTAAAAGATAGCAAACATATTCGTGAGACCTTTTATAAGATTGAAAATCTGGGTAAACCCTTAAAAGCAATGACAGCCTATAAATTAGACGAACTTGTGTTGTTCTGTAACAAGTTAGGAATTAATCTTGAACATGACGCGAAGACAAAGGTCCATAAAAAAGATTTATACGAGAAGCTTGTTCAATATTTTGCACTATAGATTCGTATTATAGAAAAAAATGAACAAGAATATAAAAATATGTCTTATTATTATACAAGGAATGTCTACCGAACTTTTTAAAAGGCGGGAAGAATATAATAATAAGAAGAATAAACCCAACAATAGACAGCAGGACGATTCAAGGGTTGCACCAGCCATATTATTTAATCGGTTAGTTGAACGTTATTATGCGTCAAAACCATTTATAAAGGATGTGGTAACCAATCACGAATTGGAGGTCAAGTTTGGAACAAAGGGGATTAAACCTCTTACAAAGATTGACTACGACTCGGTGATTCGTAAACTGAAATCGTTGGGGTTTTCGTCCGCAAATGAACAAGGGGCTTATATGTTGCGTATGTATTACGAACATTTAGATAAAAGCGGGCAATTTAAGGAATCTAATATTAGAACAGAGGTCGCAGGTTTCCGTGCCATTCAAGAATATTGCAAGGGCAATGATATCTTGAAATTATTTAACATGGAAGAACATGAGCGTTCCGTCAAATTCATAAAGAAGAATCGTGTCTATGAAAATGATGAATTAGTACGAGATGTAAATTTCAACGATTTCAATTTCCGCGTTTCTTATCAAACAGAAGAGGAAATATCCATGTCAAATATCATAATACGAAATGTCACACAAAATTGGAACCAAATGAAAAAGTCGTTTCGTTACATAAATCGTGTCACGTTTACGCATGATAGTCTTCCAATTAATGTGGATATTAGCATAGTAAAAAGTTCACACAGAGAAGGCTGGGATTTAAAGAAGACGTATACCACAGATGAAGCGGGTGTATTTTCCAATATAGAAGTCTATGAAATAGAACTGGAGGTAGATAACTCAAAGGTGGGACCAGGTACCAAATTTAACAATGCGGAGTCTATTTTGTCCGGTTTGCGCAAGACGATTAAATATGTTCTCATGGGCTTACAAGGCACTAATTATCCAGTATCCATTGGCGAGCAAAAGAATGCGTTGCAATCCTATATGAAATTATTGCATGGAGATAATTATGACGTAGAAAAACGTATTTATCCTAAGAATTTCATTGGCCCGTCTTCATATACCTTGCAAATTGAAAACATCATTCCAGTAAATGAGAATATGAATGTGCCCAATATTCGTAAGAATTATGTTGTGACAGATAAAGCCGATGGTGACCGACACCTCATGTATATTTCCGGCGCAGGTAAAATCTACCTGATCAATATGAACATGGATACCATCTTTACAGGCGTTGTCACAGAAGAGAAAACGCTATTTAATTCCTTGTTTGATGGCGAGCTGATTTTACACAATAAATCTGGGCAATTTATTAACTTATTTGCGGTATTTGATGTGTATTATATTGCCAAAGAAGACGTTCGTGCACTTGGATTTATGGCGGAAAATGATGACCAGAAAACGCGTTATAGGTATCAAATTATCAAGGTTGCGTTGAAAATCTTGAAGCCAATGTCCGTAATGAAGGATGAAGCTGTCCCTATGCGTATTGAGGCCAAGAAATTCTATCCAGAAGTGGTTTCATCTAATGCTCCAGACTCGGTGATATTTGGCGCATGCAAGCATATTCTTACAAGGGTAGAGAATGGTTTATTTGAATATAATACAGACGGCCTCATCTTTACACCGGCATTCATGGGTGTCGGTGGTGATGCCATTGGTAAAACCGGCAAGTTGACCAAGATTACATGGGAATATTCCTTCAAATGGAAGCCGCCGCAATACAATACGATTGATTTCTTGGTCGTCACCACGAAAAAAGATGGCGAAGACCTCATCACACCTATATTCCAAGATGGCGTCTCGATGACCGACCTCAGCCAATACAAAACCATTGAACTTCGTTGCGGATTTAATCAGCGTGTGCATGGTTATATTAATCCGTGCCAAGATGTATATGACGATAAGTTGCCCGATTTTGGGGATAAAGAAGACAATGACCAGTATAAGCCAGTATTATTCTGTCCAACGAATCCATATGACCCCGAAGCAGGCATCTGTCACATTATGTTGAAAAAGGATGATACTGGTGTGTTGCAGATGTTTTCGGAAGACGGAGAAGTGTTTGAAGATAATACCATAGTTGAATTCAAATACGATATGACCCGTGATCGTAAATGGAGGTGGATTCCTATTCACGTAAGAAATGACAAAACCACGGAATTGAGACAAGGTGTTAGCTTGAATTTCGGTAACGCGTATCATGTTGCAGAAAGTAATTGGAAGTCTATTCATAATCCCATCACACAAGAGATGATTACAAGCGGAATGAATATTCCAGAACTTGAGGGTGATGAGGACGTATACTACAACAGAATGGTTGCTTCAAATAATACAATGAGATTACGTAATTTCCACAACTTCATCAAGTATATGTTGATAAAATCGGTCTCTAAAAAGGGCGAAACCTTGATTGATTATGCTTGTGGAAAAGCCGGAGATTTCCCCAAGTGGATTGAGGCGCACCTATCCTTTGTGTTTGGTATTGATAAATCCAAGGATAATTTGGAGAACCGAATTGATGGTGCATGTGCTCGGTTCTTGAATTATCGCAAGACGCGTAAGCATATCCCGTATGCGTTATTTGTGAATGGTGATTCTTCTTTAAATATTCGTAATGGAATGGCCATGTTAAATGATAAGGCAGTTCAAATTACCAAGGCGGTATTTGGTGAAGGGGCAAAAGACGAAGCCAGACTAGGGTCAGGTGTAGCACGACAATTTGGAAAGGCGGTGGATGGATTCAATATATCATCTTGCCAATTTGCGTTGCACTACTTCTTTGAAAATATCACAACGCTGCAAAATTTTGTAAGGAATCTTGCAGAATGCACCAAGTTAGGCGGGTATTTTATTGCGACGTCCTATGATGGAAAGAATGTGTTTAACATGTTGAAGAATAAGCCCTTAGACGATGGCATTAGTATCATAGAAAATGGCACAAAAATATGGGAGGTTCGTAAGCAATATCGTAATGTGGAGTTTGAGAATAATTCTACATGTCTTGGCTATAAAATTGAGGTCTATCAAGAATCCATCAATAAACTAATCCCCGAATATTTGGTGAATTATGACTATTTCACGCGTGTGATGGAGAATTATGGTTTTCAATTAGTATCACGAGATGAAGCCATTGAGATGGGACTTCCTGAAGGTTCTGGATTATTTAGTGATTTATACACCTCACTAACCAATGACGCAGCAAAAAATAAATCGATTGATAATGAATACAAAAATGCATTGAATATGAATAGCAACGAGAAGAAGATTTCCTTCTTAAACAGATTTGTCGTTTATAAAAAAATACGAATCGTAAATGCAGCCAAGGTCATATTAGAAGTCACCGAACCAACGGAAATATTTGCACCAATTATTGCAGAAACTTCGGTGGTTCCGCCTGTTGAAAAGAAAAAACGCACTACACGAAAAATCACGAATGCTACCGCAGTAACAAATGCAAAACCTAAAAATGCGCGCAAACTATCTAAAAAACTGATTATAGTTGAAGACAAAGATACCAGCACAAGTAATGCGTCTGCTGAAACTACAAAAAACAATACCCAAGGAAAACTTGTCTTACAAGATGATTCTGATTCTGACTAAAAATACAACTATAACACACTACAATCTATACACAATATACCATACAAATGGATTATTACTTAAATAAAACCTTGATGTATATATAATTACACTCATATGAGTTATTATATATTACCTAAAATAAATTCTGACATTATTATTGACCCATGCTTACATCTTAGTATGGACATAATAACACCACATATATCTCAAAGCTTGATAAATTATTTAACAAAAACAACCACAAGTTTAAATCGAGATTTAATATCTTATCCGACATATACTTTAAAATTTCTTAGTCAAATAACTAATCCTTATGAGTATCTTTTTTCTACTATTCCAAATACAAATATATCAGTTTGTAAAATAAAGCCGACTTCTAACATATTTTATGATATTCTAGAAATTTATAATACACTAAAATTATCCGAATGTTTGCCTAACAGGAATATGACCGCTTTTTATTATGGTAGTCATGGTGCATCTGTGCTAGAATGTATGCAACTAGTACGAGAGCAATACGACGACATTAACATTTTAATTGAGCCCATCTTACCAGTAAAGCCTGTTATACAACCAAATAATATTTTAAATGAATCCGCAATAACTGAATTAATGTATACACCTATTCCTGATACTATAAAAGGGATATGTGATTTTATGTATATTGAATTACCCGATAAAATCTATTTGGACACCAATAAATATATACTTGGATTACTAAAAGCAGTTCTATATATACTCACATATCAATCCGCACAAGGCAATATCATGATTCGGCTAAGTCATATATATTACAAACCAGTGATAGACATATTGTATATTATAAGCGGCTTATACAATAAAGTCTACATAATCAAGCCCAGCACAAGTAACAACATGAATGGTGATAGATATTTGGTCTGTAAAACATTTACAAATAATTTACGAAAAGTTTCAAGTTATTTGGAAAAGATTGACAAAATCTACACGATTTGTTATAGAGAACGAAATGAAATCAATATTCAATCCATAGTGAAGAATGAAATTAACATGTATTTTTTGAATAAAATCGAAGAATGCAACATTATAATTGGTCAGCAACAAATTGATGTGTATGACCAAATGATTAATTTAATTAAAAATAAAAATAAACAGGACAAGATTGAAAGTATACAAAAACACAATATTCAAAAATGTATGCATTGGTGTGATAAATATAAGCTGCCATATAACAAATTTGCAGACCGGGCTAATATATTTTTGCCAATTAGTGCGTATGATAATGAATATATGCCAAACATGGATATCTCAGTAAATAATATTGACCACGATGACGATGATGAATATGAGCCGAATCTAAATGAACACATTAGCAAGAATAGTATTGTTAATATGTATCATGAGGAAGAGCCCTTTGAGAATATTCTCAACAAGGACCTAATCCATGAGATTGATTATGGTGAATAAAGAGTGCGTTAAAACGGACTAGTATTGTATATGACAATATCATTCGTTTTTTGATGACACATTCTAGGATTTTGAAATGTCCCAATGTAATTACCTGCTTGGCATGTCGGTGCCTTATTTTTGAATCTGTAATTCTTTGACAAATGAGCTAAATTCTTCTCAATCGTATCAACATTTAATTTCAAGTTCAATGTACTGCTGGATACCGCGCCTTGTTGAGCAAACTGATAGTTGTTCGGTTTATATACCACCAATTTACAAGCAAGTGGGTCAGTGGGTCCGGTGATTGGCACCCCGCTATATGGGTCTAATACAAAGGCATCATACACAAGGATTGCTTTAGCTTTGTTTGGTTCAGGAAGATTCTCAATGAAGGTAACCAATGTCTTAAAGGTAGTGATCTGTTTATAAATAAGCTTGGCAGCTTCGTTGGAAGCAATAATTCCTTCATTTTGAAGAATCAATAATATTTGTGCAACAAGAGCCGCTTCACTGGTGGTATAAATTTCCCCATTCGGCTGGCAATTTGCCACATATGTATTGTATTCAGCAGCAGGACTTCCAGGTTTTGCATCGGTGTCGCTCAATGGCACAAAAGGACGCACGAAATTAAAGGCGCGTTGTTCATAAGTCTTGCATCTGTTTTCCATATATTGAATATGTGTTGTGTAATAATTTTGTTTTAAATTGGTGGATGCAGGAAGAACACGTCTGCGCGCCTTTTTTTCCTCGTTGCAACAGAACCTGGGTGAAGTGGTAACCGGTTCTGGATTTTCAGTTAAATATGGGATATTGGGATACAAGTTTGCTGTCACGCATATGCCTTGGCAGTTTTGTGGAGCATTTACTAATGTATTTTGCTTTACGCTATAACCTCCAGGGTTATCTATCATTTGTTTTACTAAAGTTCCTTGACTTGACGACCTAACTTCACGATTGGTATTTCTGTCTGCTTCGATATATTTATATTCATCAAGGGCATGTTCAATAGGAACTCTAGGAATGCTACCTTTTCGTGCGTGTTTAATCGGGCGTGGTTTACCAAATGGTGCAGGATAGTAGTTTCCATAGTCTTTATTGGTTAATGGGCGAATAGTGCCTGCAGTAATACCAACAGGTGTTCGTGATAATCCAGTTCCCTTCCAAGTGATGTATTGTTGAGGAAAAGAACTTTTATGATTATACCCAGACGCTGGTGTTGGTCTCATACCTAATGGATAGAATGCTGAAGACATTATGTATACTATTATTATAGAAAATAAAGTATTTGTATATTTTATATTATGCTGGTTAAGTTACTTCTCCTATTTTTTATCATTCTAATTAGTTATCAAATATATGCATCCCAGACAATCGTGGAAGGTTTATGTCCAGATGAATCTTTGAGGGATCATGACGCAATTATTGGTATACAGGCTGAATTAAACAATAAATACAAGCCACTAATTACAGATAGTGAAGGTAAACCAGTGAACTTGTTATCTAGAGTGGCTAGTTTAGAAGCAAACGTAAAAGTAATTACAGACCAAATGGTGCAGACGAGCAAGTCGCAAATAGCTGAAATACCACCTACGCCCAAGGTTGAACCTCTTCCTGCTGGAAATTAAACAAACTAAAGTTGTTTCGTCAAAATATTATATATGTATAGTTTAAATATATAATATGTCTTTTTATGCAAATGCTAATTCAAATCCTCAAGGTGTACAAGATAGTTTGTTAGGACCTTCTTATAGTTATAAAGATCAAATTAGAAGTCCTGAAGAATTAGGAATGAGTGACAGGGGTACTATGGATGCGTTAGGTAATGATATAACCGGATTAATTGGATATGTTTCTCTACTTGTGGACGGCGGTGGCAATGCCTCTAAACCAGGCGGACCTTTAGGAAATAAATTTTTCATGAAAACGGGTGCAATGTGCAATGATGTTAATACAAATAAAGATGTTGACCGGTATATTTATGTAAATAACGTGCCAAACCCGCCGTTACCTGGTTTAATAAAGGGTGTTACTACAGGGTTGGACACGTTGAATCCATTTCGTATAATGGGGGCATTTGCAGAAGGTACAAAACCGCCATGCAAAGAAATTACTATGGAGGTTATTGATGTGAATAATCAACGTTCTCAAGAAACGCATTTTGTTACTCTCTCTGATATTAATAGTCTAGAAGGGTTTTCAAATTATAATTTGCAGAATGCCGCACCAGTTGACTTGCCAAAAGATATCGGGATTCAATTATATTATATGACCTTATCCGGGTTAGGTTTGTATTTATTGTATAAACTCATGAACAAATAATATGTAACGGAATTATACCTTTGATATATTATTTTTTCTTAATAAAAAGTTGCATCTCACGAACATCACCAATCCGTGTAATTTTGTCGCGGTATCCCGAGAGAAATGCATCAATCCCGCGTTGAGTCAAATCTGGACCACACCAACCATAGTCATCGAAAATCATTACACCACCCTGCTTTAATTTTCTAAAACTTAAAACAGCATCTTCTAACACATATTCAGGTTGATGATTTCCATCAATATATATAATATCAAAAAAATCGTCTGGTAACTTGGGTACTTCATTATTCGAAAGACCACGTTTAATTACGATTCTATCAGCATGTCCAGACTCACTAATATTTTTAAGAAAAGTATTATATATGCTCTTTTGTTGCCCTTTATATTCTGGATATTCATTATAATCTTCCCATGGGTCAATTACATATAATTTACTATCTTTATGTTTGCCATAATAATTAGCAACAGACAATAAATTAGCACCATAAAATGTACCGATTTCTAAATAATTAATTGGACGCGAAGAATAATCTTCTACATGCATATGCCACTCCCAGTTATTTGATAATCGATAGGATTGTCCTTGAAAATTACTAGGTAACATATACAAATATATACATATATATATTTTATCTATATAACGCATAATACTAACTTATGTATGATTCTTGACATATTGTTCAATAATATCAAAGTTCACGTTAGGCAAACCATGCCAGTACCATTTATGGAAGATCACTTCATACGGATCAATTGAGCCACCATAAAAACTGCCTGCTCTAGAAGGATGTATATTATTGTTCAATGTGTAGTTTTTAGGATTCGTCCAGTCTATGTTTTGATATTTACGTAACATACAATCAATACTATATCCGTTTTGCAATATAGTATTAGACAATCCATATTCACCATTGACTATCGCGCTATATTTGTCTTTATGATTACAAAAAATAGTTCCTTTATTTTGTAATAACGTTAACCCAGTTTGGTCAACCATAAAAAAGAACCCTTCCACCTTGGGTCCATACCCTCCAGCATCATGATGCGGCAAACAAACAATAGTAGTCCCTACTAACTTTACCCGATCGTTGATTTTTTTTATAAAAACATTCGTCCAGTGTGTTTCTGCAAAATTATTTGGGAGTATTGGGCCTATAACACCGCTATTCATAAAAAAATAATAATCATATGTTTTATTGTTATTTTTAATATATTCCAATGCACACGCATGTCCACCGAAATCAAAACCGATATTATTTCTTCTTAATATTGTCAAATTATCTAATACTGGAAAATGAATACTAGCGTCATAATTAATTCCGTTAATTACTATGATATAATCAATGTTTTCCTTGTAGGATAATTCTTTTTTACTAAAAAAGGATAAATTGTAATTACTTGACGGCGACATGTAATAAGTATAAATAACAACAGATTTCATTATTTAGATTATAGTATATCTACCGACAAAAAATAGAGACAAAATTACACATAACGGATTTTCTTTAAGTTCTCCAAGAATATATATTATTCAAAATTGTGGGTGGTGGGGAGCAAAGTTCCCACCCTCAAAAACCTTGCAAAAATACGATTTTTTACTCCAAATCCTTTTTCAGAAAGTAAAAAATGGACAAAAATAAATGTCCATTTTTGGAAATCCCAAAATACTTTTGGAAAAAGGGTCATTTGTGACCATAATGAAAATTTATCGTCTGGTCACAAAAAAAATAATTCAAAATTTGTGACGATAATTTTTTTTATTTAAGCTCGGTTTTATTTAGGCACTTTTTTTGTCAACATATGTATATTGACAATGGTTGACAAAAAAAGTGTAGAAAAAGTGCAAAATTTTAGTTGTGAAAAATGTAATGTTATATGTAGTACAAAATGGTTGTTTAATCGTCATCTGTCTACTAGTAAACACAAATTACAAGACGTAATGTTAACAAATATTGACACTAAAGTGCAAAAAGGTGTTATCTGCTCATGTGGAAAAAAATATAATCATAGACAAAGCTTATCACTACATAAAAAACATTGTTCGGTGATAAATTATAATCAAGCAGAGCATTTGACTGAAGAAATTAAACCACAACAGGATGATATACAACTACAAACGAACCTCATACTTGAATTGGTTAAGCAAAACCAGGAATTCAAAGAGCTGCTAATACAACAAAGCAACCAGTTACTTGAACAAAACAAACAATTATATGAAACACATGAGGTGAATATTGATTTGCAAAAACAATTGCTAGAAGTAGTCAAGGACGGCAAAACGATCAATAACAATAATACCATAAATTCTCATAGTAACAATAAGACGTTCAACCTGCAGGTTTTCTTGAACGAGACATGCAAAGATGCAATGAATATCAAGGATTTTATACAATCCCTTGAATTGAACTTGACCGACTTGGAAAAGGTGGGTGAACTTGGCTACGCCGAAGGCATCTCTCGGTTGTTTATCAAGGGCTTGAATAATTTAGATATCACTAAAAGACCCATCCATTGTAGTGATGTAAAGAGAGAAATAATGCATATTAAGGATAATAATAAATGGGAAAAGGATAATGCTGCACAGGACAAACTAAAAAACATCATCAAGCAGCTCACCCATAAAAATATCATGATGTTGGACGACTGGAAAAAAGCAAATCCAGGTTGCACTGCATACGACAGCAAGAAATACGATCGTTACTTGAAACTCACGCTAGAATCCATGGGACCGACGGACGATGATGCGGAAAAACGAGATTTCAACAAGATTATCCGTCGTGTGGCAGAGAACACCACGATTGATAAGAAATACTTGGTTGTGTAATACACCGACATATCGACATATTGATATAATATCATATTTTATCAGCTTAGTTATTATGATATTATATTTAGTTAGCACTCAATTAGCATGTATCTACTAGCTGTCGGATCATGTTATTTGGCATCTCTTGGCATGTAACACGCGTATCCTGACCCATTATTTTCAAGTTGGAGTATTTTATTAGATAATCGATTGAACAAGACTCCACTAGTAGCCCATTTGCATATATGCCGTAATTCATGCATATCTCATGATGCTCTAGCGCAATGTGATAGATGTTCATAAACCCTTCCTTGTTAAACGGCTCTGCCTTTTCATCCGCACAAGCTATCAAGCGGAAATGGTT
>JACCDO010953701.1_pt1 | contig 47048 bp, 52 predicted proteins | sample 7446101 | NCBI WGS metagenome assembly JACCDO01 (sample SAMN15323440, study PRJNA562643) | freshwater metagenome | isolation source: river surface water | place: USA:Blue River Watershed | collected 2017-08-16 | reverse complement strand
CTAGTAGGCCAAGGGCTTACTCGTCTTTTTGTTGCGAGCGGTAAAGAAGATGCTTCTCTGTTGGAGTTGATGAAGGAAGCGGATGAGATGGGAAAATTTCTGCAAAAGACCAATATCATTAGTGATTATTTAGAAGATCTTACAGAAGGACGCGCCTTTTGGCCGAGAACTATCTGGAAAAAGTACGCTCCCTCTCTCTTGGATCTTCGCACAGGTGACAAGGGAAAGAGCTTAGAGTGTCTAAATGAAATGATCGTGGATGCCTATAGTCACGTACCCGCTTGCATTCGCTATTTATCAGCAATTCAGAATTCTAAAATCTTTAAATTTTGTGCAATTCCGCAAGTGATGGCCATTGCCACTTTGGAACGTCTTGTGAACAACACAGACGTCTTTACAGGCGTTGTTAAAATTCGCAAAGGCTTGATGTTGAGCTTGTTTCAATACACAGCAAGTTTGGAAGAGGTGAAAGGAATTTTTTCAACCTATTCTGACGCTATCCTTTCGAATATTCCCATTGAACAATCTGCACATACACAGATGATTCCTCATATTTACAAAGTGCAAGGCCTGTGTGTGGACGGCATCCAGCCTGCCAAACCCTGGCCTTCGTTAGTGTCTATGCTTTTCTCGATTGCGATGCTAGTTTATACTTTTTTTCACACTGGCAAACGCCATTGGATGGATTTCTTTTTACTTGTGATTATGGTGATCTTTATGGTCTTTAAAAAACTGACTTGGATCTCTTCGCAAATCTTTCCCAAAGATTCCTCATCGTAGTAGAGATATAATTACCCATTGAATCCGATAGCTCTGCTTCACGATAGTGGGAAAGAACAAGCGGATCTTCTTTGCTGCGTTTGGACTGCTTTCTTGTCTTCTTTGCTTTGGATGGTTTGTGTTTGCGTGTTTGCTTTGCACGAGAGCCACCATTTGTCGCTTCCACTTTGCTGAGAGCAACAACAGCGTTCAAAATATTGGCAAAGGATGTATAGAGGTATTGTTTACTGAGAGCTTTCAGAGCATAGGCCTTGCCGTTTGCAGCAATCTGTTTACAGATTTCATCATTGTTTTGAATCCAGGTCAGTACCTCGTCTAAATTCCCTAACTTGGGCGCAATAGTAAGATAGCATCGGTTTGTCAGATCAGATGGATCTTCATAAATAGCAAATCCCTTGCAGGTTTCGTCGCGATCCATCCAGCCTTTGTAATTGGAAACTTCACGGAGGACCAGTGATCCTGTCAACATAGATTTTAAGAATCGGTAGGCAAAGACGTTACCATCAATATGAATGATATACTTATATCTGCTTTGTTGCGCCATTGTCATTGGTGTTACAATATAGATAGATTCAGGATCTACACGTCCAAGACCATTTTGAGGATCCATTTTGTATTGTTTGGTGATGGTTGTAATACCGATATCTAACATATCTGCATTCTCCAAGCCTTGCACAAAATTATAGTCCGTAAGTAATAAACGAGAGTTTGTCGCAGGCGTATATCCACATCCTGTTGTGCCTCCACGGAACACTGCGCGGTCTTGCTTCTCAGACCAATTGGATACGACTGCACCCCCTAATGTTCCTTCTATATTCACGGAACCATCCGCATTGCGTTGAATGGTAAACAGGTCGTCAAAGTTTGGAATAGGAATATCTTCATAATATTTATTTCCTGAATATGAAAGAATAGGGAGGTAATAGCGGTTGGCATATTCATCTGGAAGTTTTTCCAAGCTTTTTGTAAAGAATCCAAAAGGCTCATTATCATCTGTACGTAGCATCAATGCATCCGTCAAATTGAGAATAAAGACACCATTGGGCAACTTGAGGCCATCACTTACCAAGCCTTGTAAGAAATCCAACCATTCTGTTGCAGTTGTTGAATCTTGTTGATAAGGTTTAATAATGCATTGCATAATACGTGTATTGTCCAAATCAATATCGTGGATATCTCGCTCGGCCATTTGTTGTTGGAGGATCGTTCGCACCTTGGCAGGCAATCCGCTTCCCTCTAATTTGAACAAATAAGGACGTCCATCGTTGACACACAACATATAACAGGTGTGGTGCATAAACTCATAAATATATTTGAGAGTTCGTTCAAGAACCTTGGGTTTGAGTTCCCAAGGTCCTCCTACTGCCGCATTCAGTCCTTGGGGCAGTACAGGATAGTCTTTGGCAAATTCAGGTTGGGCAAAGGCTTCTGTCCCTATGTCTAAAGCTTCTTGCATTGTACGCACGATGGGAATGGATGTTTGAACACCCGTGAGACGAGAGGGAGGATACTCAGGACTCTTCGGTGCAAACTCAGGTGTCTTGGATTCTTCCACTGCAGCTTGATGTTCAGCAGCAGCCACTTCTTCCGTTGCTTTTGCAGAGGCTTTTCCTGTTTTTTTGCCTTCCCGTTCTGCTTTTTTCTTCGCAATGAAATCAAGGGATTCTTGAATTTTCTTTTTGGCTTCAGCAGCACGGCGTCGGGCTTCCTCCGCTCCTCGGGGGTCATTTCGCTCTCGGCGATCGGCCAAATCCAATTGAAAACGCTCTGTTGCGCCCCAAATGTAGGGAATGAATCGACTGGGAAGACGAAGACCTAATTCTTTGAATTGTGGGTAAAGTTCATCCGGTCTCTCAAAGACAAACAGACGTGGAACCTGTGTTGTCTCATCAATAAACGTGTTCGTTTGCAAAAGTTTAAAAGGATCAAAGCTTCTGTAGCGAATTTTGTATTGTAAGACAATATCCTGTTGCTCTTGTGTTTTTAAGGGAAGACATATTTGGGAATACGGATAAAGCTGACCTCCCTGTGATAAGATTCCTGTAAAGCGATTCATTACATAAAATCCTGTTCTGCAATCAAAGAGAAGTTGGCAAGGTCCGAACCCAGGAATGTCAATTCCTTTCTGCAGCTTTTCCAAGTAGGCGGCTTGTAATTTATCAATGTTTTTTCGCGTCAAAGGTCCAGGCGCAGCAGAGGCTGCATAGGCAGGTAAATCGCTGGCTTTGAAATCTCCAGTGAAGGCTTCTAAGATACCACGTTCCGTGATACAGGCTATCGGTAAATAGGTAAAGCGATCACTCATTTCAGCAATGGCATCTGCAGCATCTTCTTCTGTTCTGGCTTCTGTGTATTGATTCTCCTCACCAGGATGAGGAGCCCAAGGATACAATACAATTTCAGGGAATCCTCTGTGCTTACTCGCATCCGTATAGGTAGATGTTAAGAGATCAATTCCTTTTCCAGGAAGTCTTTCTTCCAATTCCATAATATACTTTCCCATTGTGGTATCTTTGCCCTTTAAGGCTTCTTTAAAATTGTCCAACGAGTCATAGTCGGCAATCGCCATCCATCCTGAGACTTTGTTCAATCGCGCGAACTTTGGATGGATGCAGTTGTCCCACGATTGCTGTTGCTTTTCTTTCTTGGCTTCTTTGGATGACTTGTCCTCGATACAGCTGTAGTCCAACTTGTCACAACGCTGAATAGGGGCTTCCCCATCCATCGTCTTAAGTTCTTTCCCACCACGAACCCATTTAGAAGGACCAATCATTGCTACAACTCTTACATTTTGTACTAGCTGATACACCATAACAGCATTAAACCATTCTCCCACTGTGTGAGCACCAAAGGGAACAAACGGGGATGTATAAAAGAATGTATTGTGCGTCGGTGTTAAACAGAACCGATCTCCTTTCGGATATCCTAACCAGTCTCGAACAAACATTCTTGGATCTTCATCTTTCTTGGGGTTGGGAAGCTGTACACCACGGAAGAGAAGAGTTCCTGCAGGGATTTCAAAAACAGGGACTTCAATCGTAGATGTATTTCCATCCGCTTTGGTGTAAAAATACCCTTGATTGTAGACTGGAAAATTTTCAATCGGTGCTTCCATCTACTGAGAATCTGAGAAACTAAAATTCCAAATGACCACAATATCTTGTTTCTTTCAAAAGTAAAATTGATCCATTCCTGTCCTGTGTCCTATGCACAGCAACGATGACCCGTCTAATTCCCTTCCGTCTTCAATATGCCAGCAATTTGTTTGTGGATTTCCAGAAACAACCTTTCCAGAGTTTTCTTCGCCCTGCCAGTGGAAATCTTGCTCTGCTAGGAAACATCGGTCGTCCTGAACATCCCAAGACCTATCATTTCCTGAAGTATTGCTCCAAGAACTGGAACAATATCTTTTGGATTCCTGGGCCCCACGAGCTCACAAATCCTCAAGGAGGAAGAGCCACCTACCAAGAAAAAACAGCTAGTGCGATTAATCTCTGCAACCAATTTCAAAATGTCCGCTTTCTCAACTCCCAAGAAGCCGTTTTTCGGTCCTCCAATGTGGTTCTTCTCGGCAGTCCTCTTTGGACCTCACTCAAACTTCAACCCAAAGGGCAACCCGAGTTTGACTCCATCTACAGCAGCGTGGACGAAGCAGGACCCATTCCTCTTACGAACAAGGAGCGAAACTCGTGGAATGCGATGGATAAGCTCTTCCTCAATGAGCGCTCTCTTTTCTGGTCTATTGTCTATCCTGAAGTGAATCTTGTCTATCTAACACACACGCTTCCCACCACTCGTCTTCTTACTCCTCCTCTCACGGAGAATGCGATGAATCGTCTCTCTCTTGATGCTGAGAGTCCAAAGGTTCTCCAACCGATCCGTGCGTGGCTGGGTGGATCCACGGGATCGACCCAGTGTATCAACGTGGGTTCAGACCCTTCATCTCAAATTAAAATGGGTGTGAATAGTCTTTATGAATATCCCTTTGATCTTCATCAGGAACTCAAAAAAGAATACAACCCTGAATGTGTCTTGGAACTTGAACCCCACGTACCAAGAGGCAATTCACCACTCTTTCTCCCCCATCTTATTCTTCCCCCTCTCCTCTCAAGTCTATTGCAACGGAAAACAAGTCTCGGCTACGCCTAGAAATGCGGGTGCAGTTTGCAAGTGATTTACATCTGAATTCGTGGGCAGGAGCCACAAAATATGATATCCCCTTTGAAAAACTTTTAGAACCTGTGGCAAATACTCTTATTTTATGTGGAGATATCGGTCATCCCGATTCTATTTTATTACGCACCTTCTTGAAATGGTGCTCCAAACGTTGGCAACTTATTTTTTGGATTCCAGGACATCACGAAATGACCGATGCGTGGCATTTAAAAATCAAAACCTATGACGAGTGTCTCAATCATATCCGTCTTGTAGCGTCAGAGTATCCCAACATTCAAGTTCTCCATCGTGATGCATTTGTCACAGAAGATGGGTTTTTATTCCTGGGATGTCCTCTTTGGGCTCGTCTTACTGCTATGTCAGATGAAATGGCGAAAGATCCTATTTGTCGTGACATCACCAAACATTATGAAGAAGATTTATACTGGCTACGAGATCAAATTCGCCGGTCAGAAAAACCCATCGTCATTGCAACACATTATCCACCGACGTATTCTTTATTTTCTGCGCAACTTGTGAACAAACCTCAATCAGTCCCCTTTGCTCTTGAATCGGAGTTTCTCATACGACCTCCTGTTCACGCGTGGGTCTGTGGATATTTGCATAAATCAGTCATTCTACAGAGACCTTGGGCGGATACCGAAGGTCGTAATGGTGAAACATTAATTGTGTCGAATGCACGAGGATATCCTGATGATCCCCCAACCGGATTTCGGAAAGAGGCCGTGCTACGTTTAGAGGGAAGCGCTTTTCGGAATCCTCACGGAGGAATCTGAGAAGAGCCCCTACCCAAATAGCCAAGAGGTTTGCAGGATATGACATCTCCTATGACCTTTGCCCTTGGATTTCATTAACGTTGATTTTCTTGAGTTTTAGTATTTAGCACTTCATACTTGATGGCCAAAATCGATAGGGTATCTATCAAGGTGACCTTAAACAGATCAACTATCGTTCTGCCGTTCTTAAGAGTTACTGCTTACAGATTGGCTGTTGAGCGTTGAGGCACACAGAAGGATATCCTCTATGTGCGGCGTAAATTACGTGTCGCAACGATATGCTCGTTGCCAGCAGTCACTTTGCTCTTCATTTGAGTAGGGGATAGTTTTATTTAGACTTGGATGAAGGTCGTGGCATTCGCTTGTGACAAGACCCAATCGACATTGGTTTGGAAGGCATCAAGCTCATCTTCTAAGGTTTGGGCTTTGACCGCAAGATCCAAGGGATCCACCAATTCGACCTTGTTGTTCTCACGGAACGAATTGGTCAATGCCGAGATGGTTTCAGGATTGGTCTTGACATCTTTCCCAAGTTCCGATTGAAGGAGGCGTTCGAGACGGCTGTCCACTTGCCCTTTCATACGTTCATATTCTTCACGCTTACTTGTAAGAGAAGACTTCATCGAATCGAGCAAGGAACGTTTGAAGCGGATGGACATCTTGTATTCAATTGCTTCTGCAACACTGCCCTCAAAGCTACCAATCTTAACTTTGGTTTGTGCATTGGACAAGATAATCGCTCGCTTGATCGCATCACGACGCTTGACAAGATCTTGAAAACTTTGGAGCTGGGCCTCTGTTTCTTTTTTGTGTTTGTCTTTGTCAACGGGTGCACCATTGTGCGAGACTTTACACCAGTCACCGATAGTTTCAATAACTTTATCGATGCGCTTTTCGAGAAGTTTGAGCTCAGGGAGAGCTTGTGTAATACTCATTTGTTGAGCCATTCGTTTGAACTAGAATTCTCTCGTTTCTTTTGTTTAGGTTCCTGTATACTCAGGCGAAAACAAACAGGGATATGGTCGCTGTATCGAATATTGTAATGATAAATGGATTCCTCTTTCTGAAAGCAATGTTTGTGTTGAAAGGTTCGTAAACAAGAATCTAGCCGTTCACCTGTGTCCCTATAGGTCCAGCGATGACCTTTCTCTAGACACTCAAAGTACATAAATTCTTCTGTATTGAAGTCACCAATGACAATGGGACACGATAAGTGTCTCACTGTCTGGAATAACTGCTTTTCTTGCTTGAGGCGCGTTTCATTGTATCGGATTCTCCACAAAGGAATCTCAGTCATATCCGATTGAAAATGTGTATTTACAATCTGAAAGGGAATACCTTCTTTTGTACAATGCACGATCATAAACCCTTTTCGAATCCACGAGTCTACCCCTTTGGAAATAATAAAGGTGTGTCCTTCTAATTCTTCCACAACCTCTATGGTATTTTTCACGAGAATGCAAAGACCCGATCCTGAATGAAAGCGTTGTGTCCACTTTCCCAACTTATGGATATTGGAATACGGAAAATAACACGACCAGCTTTTGCTTTCTTGACACATCTCACGAATCGTAGATTGCTGCTGTTTGGACCACACTTCTTGAAGGCACATTATTTCAGTGCCTGATTGCAAGAAGATCCAAAGTAGTATGCTTCGGAGATCCTTGGATCCCCAGGGCATCCCCCAGACATTATACGTGCCAACAGAGATGTTCATACCCTACTCAATCCCTTCAAACAGACTCTTTGAAAGGGAGCGCTCAAATCCACGCATCGCTTTTTCAAAATTAGCAGACGGAAGAAATGCAATAGGTCTACGATTCCGAATATACGCTTTGGATTGATCAGTACTCATCCGGTATAAGATCATTAAAAACATCGCAACGATCGCCGGAGATCGCTGCATCCCTGCGTGACAATGAATGAGAATTGGACGACCTTCTTTGTATTCTTTTAATAATTTGTAGGTGATTTCGTATCCCCAAAGTTCCAAATTGCGAATTTCAGACTCCTGTAGATTATCATCCACAGGTACCCGATACCGACGACGAATCGAAGAGTGAAAAGGAGCATCTTTTGTGGCATTAAAGACGACCTGTATATTTGCATTTCGTAAAAATGTCTCATCTTGAGCAGCTCTTAGGTTGCCCAACCAGACATTAGGAAGAATTTCATCAGCATTGTTGGAAGGGGGAAGTCCGAGATTCATCTCTCTCTATTGAAACAATCTAGCTTATAATTAGGAATGGTACGCCAGAAAGGAGGTTTAAAATGGAAACAAGGTGCCGATGGGTGTATTTTTAAACCCAGTGTTCTCTGCAAAGGAGCGACCCACGAAAATCCTCCCAATACGATCTCCAAGGTCGTTCCCAAAGGATCCATTGATGAATATGTGGAGTCTGTTATTTCATCCCGCTTTCGCAATGTTGTGGAAGGAAAAGGTGTTTTGATTGCTTCGCAACGTTGTACTCCAGATTTCTCCCCTGTCAATGACTGGCAGTCCGAACCGATTGAAGTGGCTAAAAAGAATACCCCCTGCAAAACAATAGACACAAACCATCCAGATCTATATACCAATTTTGTGATTGAGCGATACGATACTGATTTTTTCTCTGCAGTAAACCCCCCTGCCATTGGAACCGCTCCTCCCGTCCAATTGGATCTTCTATCCACTCTCAAACTTCTCCGCAGAGCGTTGAATGCGGCAGTTGCCTTGGTCCCTGATGATGGGCCTTGGGTAATTGGTCTGGATTTTCACATTGGAAATATTTTAGTGGAACTGGATGCTGAACCATTTTCCTCCCTCGCGGATTGGGGACGTACATTGATCATAGAAAACCCGAATGATTTAAATTCAATACGCGCAGGACTTCGAAATGCTGCAGAGATGTTTATGGATGCAAACCTAATGCCCAAACCTCCTGATCCTATTCCAGCGCCCTACAAAAAGCTAGATTATATACGCTTTACCTATTATGCAGGGGGCCCAACCCATAATTATCCTCAATTTGGCATTGAAGGGAGAACAGCAATGGACACTATCCTTCACAGACAACAACCACAATTGACCCTTGTAGATTTTCTAGTCGAGATTCCTTTGGTTCGTGTGAATAGTATTTATGGTATTTTACGCAGTGCAAAAAAATATTCTTCTCTATCACAACTTCGTGATATAGATGTATTACTTGCAAAATTGCAGTTAGCAATATCCCAGCAAGATATAATTAATACTCTAAACTCTTATATACAAGTACCAGGAATCGCGAACTATATTGATTTACCGACCCTGTCGCCTCCCGTCGCGGCTCCAGGCGGATCCCGTGCAAAACAGAGAAAGACTTTAAAGAGACGAAACAGAAAAACACGTAGAGACAGACAGAGACGATGAAGTGTACACTGAGAGAATGGCAACAACTCACAAAACCGATTGGAGAAGTTATCGTACAAGCTTCTGCAATCGATGGATCGGATTCGTGGACCCCGTGGCCCATAGGAATGGGCTACGAATGTTTAACTTATAAAGACCAATTGAAGGCCTCGCAAAAAGGCAATCATTCCCAACTTGTTCTCTGCTGTTTTATCTCAGGAACAGATGAAAGACGACGTAAATTTGGCTTAAATCGACGGAAGATAGAATACGAGTTGCACAAAAAACAAATCTATAATCTTCCGTTTGTGCGGAAAGAAACCTACTGGAAAGCTTTGCTCGACCATAAGTTTATTATATCCCCTGAAGGCAACGGGATTGACTGCCACAGACATTATGAGGCGCTGATGGCGGGATGTATTCCCATAGTAGAAGACAATCCGCAGATTCGAGAAAAGTATACAGGATGTCCTATCTTGTTTACAAAGAATTACTCGGAAATCAACAATAAATACTTGGAAAAGAAATATAGTGAAATGCTGGATCAGACCTATGACTTTTCACCTCTGTTTCTCTCCCATTATACTCAAGAGCAACAGAACCTAATTAAAGTATCTGGAAATTATTGGATGAAGAAGTTAGCGGCCTGCGACGCTTATTATGATGTCGCATAATAACTTTGTAGGAATTTTTAACGAGTTCATAGACAAGTAAACCTCCTGAAATCGAGAGTGCAGCAATACTCACGGGTTCCATTCTAAAGTTGATTTGTTGGTTTTATTTAGACTTGGTAGAGGAATGGAAGTCCAATACGTCAGTGATATTCATTTGGAATTTCACGATAAGCAGAATAAGGGTGCCCTGAGTCCTGAGATGTTTATCAAACCTTCTGCTCCTTATTTGGCTTTAGTGGGGGATATTGGAATTCCTGAATTGGCGAGCTACAAAGTGTTCTTGCAGTGGTGCTCCCAAAACTGGAAGAAAGTCTTCTTGGTTGCAGGAAATCACGAATACTACAATGTGCGATGTCCTGTGAAGACAGATATGGCTACCAAAAAGGAACAAATAAGACAGATTTGTGAAGGATTACCCAATGTGCATTTCTTGGATTGTGATTCTGTTTCTTTACCCGAATACAATGTTCGTGTTCTTGGATGTACCCTTTGGTCTGACATACCCGATGAGATCAAACAAAAGGCCTTACTTTCTATGAATGATGCACGCCAGATTCTCTATGAGAAGGAAATGCCTTTGACACCTCACCTCTTTTCCGAACTCCATCGCAAGGAAAAAGAATGGTTGCACCAAGAAATCCAACTATGCCAAGAAAAAAACGAGCGTTGTCTTGTCTTAACGCACTATCTGCCTTCCTTTGAGCTCATTCACGAGAAATACCAAGGACACTTTCTTAATGCCTGCTTTGCTTCCAATAGTGAAGACTTACTTCGTCCTCCAGTCGTCGGTTGGATCTGTGGGCATACGCATACAGGTATGAAAAAGACGATTCACGGAGTTCCTTTCGTCCTGAATCCCTTTGGCTACCCCCACGAAGTTGTAGAGACCAGAGATCGTGCTGCCGTTCTCGAGATCTAACAGAAAAACCAAGGCTTCTTGGGATTTGCTTCTAGCCATTCTTTTCTCATCAGAGCCTTGAATGCTAGAAAATCCATATCGGAATCCGGTTCATATTGTTGCGTAGTTCCGCTTGCATCAAGATAATCAAAATAATCATAGTGTGTTGTGTTGTTATTTTTGTACATATAGCATTGGATCGTAATACAGGTGTCTTTGTTGGTCTCCAGATTTTTGAGCTGATGGACTTGATTGAGAGATGGACTGATCCAGGTGATATCTCCTTTGGTGAAATCGGCTTTGCCAAAGGGTTCGAGTTCGTCTCCACTCAAGAACGGAAATAAACTCACATTGATGGATCCGTGCAAGACACGAATAATAGCGGATGCCCCTGCGTGATTATGAATCGGGGAATAGTGTCCGACAGGCCAAATCTCCATCACATAGGGAATGCCAGGTGATTCACCATTGTTTTCACCAAGAGTGATGCGCAAATAGGTTTCTTTTTCATCCGGTTTGTCTTTGTCAAACTCGGTGGCCTTTTGTTTGAGTCGCTCATAGCACCACTTTCCAGGAGTGCGAATGCTGTGTTCGATGGCCTTGGAGAATTCAGGGAAATTAGGAGCATCCAGGACAAATTGCTTGCCCGATATGCAGTCGTAAAGCTTTTGCGAAATAATCGAGAGATTTGCTTTGGGCAGATAGCTTGCTGCTGCAACAGAGTCCATTGTCAATTCATCCGTATTCTTGACATACAAAGGTACCGATCGTGTAATGGGATCACGGAGAATCGAGCGAATTTGAAGATTCTCACATATCGCTGTAGTCAGACTTTCCAAAAAGAGCTTCCGTTGATGGCTCCAAGTCCATTGGTATGTGTAGATGGCTGTCTCCTTTCGCGCTTCCCCAATCCCTGCGTATAAACGCTGATTCTGGGCATCGAGACTAAACCAGTAATAGGCCCCTCGTTGCTTTACTATTCCTTTTGTGTTGGTAGGGTCTTGTAAGGGTTCCTTACTGGGGAATAAATGAACAAGAACATTCGTTTCGGTCAACTGAACCTGGAGGCCAGGAGTTCCACTGGCATCGCAAAAAGTCAGGCTGCAGGGACCGGATGCATCAAAGAGAACGACACCTTGGCCCTTGACGGGTAGCTGAACCTTGTCTAGCGGTTTTCCAAGCGTTAGACAACGAGGCTTCAGTTGATTCGGATTCGTATAGGTCATCTCTACAGGTATCTAGTTTAATACTTTAAGACCTTGCCATAGTAGGTCCACAAGACAACACCAAAAAGAGCTTTGGCTGATACATCCAAAATATTGTAGCAAATATTCTTGGTTTCTTCGTCTTCAATGTAATAGGCAACACCATAGAGTGTCCAGATGAAAGCAAAGATCCAGAAGACGATTGGATTGCTTTTGGTGGGTAGGCAGCAGGAATAGAACAAGGCCAACATAGCACCGAAAAAGAGGAATCCAACCACTCCTCCCATCATCTTATTCACTTGACCAGTCTCACCGAGATATCCTGAATACAACATACCTGCATTGAGTCCAATAATGCCCAAATAGGTCTTGTAGTCAATGGCATTTTCACCATTGTAGAACAAAAGGACAACCAAGAGAATCAAAGGAGTGGTAATGGACCAGTCGACGTAGCGAATGCGTGTAATTTGTTTCAAATCTACACCAGGCTTCTTGATTTCCTCATTGAAAAATCCGTAGACTAGACCTGCCACCAGGGAAATGGCGGTCTCAATATTCATAATATGACGAATCAAGACAGAAGGTGTACGAATCGCCTCAATCAATGTTATAATGGTATAGCCAAACAAAACAAGATAAGAAGTATAAAATGTATTTTTAGTTGTATCTGAAAGTACTTTTACGTCTTTGGAAGCCTCCATCCTACTTGGTTGGTTTTTTTCTGGTGGCTAGCGAGCAAGAGCTCACGCGTCCAATGATAGCACACGCGATACGTGCTCCGCTATGTCCCGTGGTTTTGCTGTCCTCTTCATTTCCCATTCCATAGTCGTCTTCATCTTCGTGCACGATAACCGAACGACCATAGAGTTCCTCTAGGCTTACGTGTTTGAGAAACATTTGTCCTTTTTCATTCTTCTCCATATCTATATTTCCCAAATCACCGGTGTGTCGAGGACCCTTATGGGTCGGAGGTCCTCCGTGACTCGTCGGTTTGCCTTTGTGCCAATGATCGCAGGCCGCTTTGCATCCTTCGCCTCGTAAATCCCCCGCTCTATGGATATGAAACCCGTGGGGGCCAGGTGGAAGTCGTGTAAAGAGGTACTGAATCTCTACACCACCTTTTTTCTGATAAAAACAGACTTCACCCTGTACTTTCGGTGTGTCCAGCACTGCGACTGCCATTGGCTTCTGCTAATCGCATAGTTTTTCTGCGCTGCCTGAGAGCCACCAATTCTACTGGAGGATCACACAGGCTTTTGGTTTTGGATTCAATCACTCCTAAAAATACTTCTTTTGCATCAGGATCATCCACAACAATATCAGTTTCATACCACTTTAGACAGAGTTTCTTCCAACGTTTCATTCGGTCTTCTTCGCTAGCGTGAGTAATGGCCCACTCATATGTCACTTTGGAATAACTCTTTCCGTGCAAAGTATGTTGTGATTGTATGAAATCAGACATCGTATCAATAAAATCCCACGAACCTTCATCTGCCATACTTGTTTTCAGTGCATTGAGACGAAGAGGTTTTGTATAAATCGCTAGAAAGCTCGTAATATCGTAGCGAGAAGAAACAAACGCTTCCAGAATCCAGGAGGAAAATCCAAAGGCTTTGCATTGTTTGAGAATACTTATAACTTGCTCAATGCGAAAAAACGTATTTGTAAGAGGATTTCGCGGTGGCTGCGGTGTAGGAATCTGACCATCATTTTTGGCTAGTTGTTTGTGAATATGTTTGGCAATGGATTCCGCTTCAAACCGATACGTTTTTTGTTGAGAAAACTCGTAGACAAAGACGGGCTGTTTGAACGGCTCCAACGTAATGGGATCCGTATCATTAATCTTGCGAAATCGTTGAATTCTCCAATTCGTGAAAAATGGCTTGAATTTCCATCGGAGCATCTGATTTTCGTGCAAATACGACATCACTTTTTGGGCTTTCACAAGATATTCTTTGCGCATCTTCTCTCCAAATGCGGGATCAAATCCCAAAACAGGTTTTTCAGGAGTTTTCATCATTTCAATCGATTGCAAAAGAGAACTCCGCTTTTCCAAGAACGAATTCCCTTTCAGTGTATGAATCCAAAAATCCAGACCTTCTACACGATGAGAAGGTAGAAGGAACCAGTGAGATTTCTTGGATACAGGATCAAAGACAACTTTCAGACGTTGTTTCCGAAGAGCATCTTTGCGTTTCTGTTCTCGTTGTTTTTGAAGGCGTTCTCTCTTTTGGCGTTTCGTTTCTTTGGGTAATGACCCCAAAGCAAAATGTGGGAGCTCCATCTTACTTAGAAACCGAGAGTTTGGTTTAAGCGTATCCTGCTGCTTTTCGAAAACACCAACGAAGACCGCGGCCCAATAAAATAGCGCTGCTGCTAAAAAGAACTCCAAAGATAACAAGAACTCCTCTTGGGCCAAGGTCAACGATTTCTTTGTGAAGACTTGTAAAAAGTTCTTGGTTGCTGCGTGTATCCCTTGCAACAGGCGGAGCGGAAACATAATCAAGAACACTGGACATTTCTAGTAGAACAACATGGAAGAAGTTTAGGCTAAGCAAACTCCTCTTCCTCATCTATTTCAAAGAGAGTCAGTGTCTCGTCTTCATATTTTCCGACGAGAACAAGTTCCTTAGTAAAGACATTGTTGTTCGTATCCAGAAAGAATGTTTCTCCTTCGGATGTTTGGATCCGTTGAAGAATCGGTTTTGTTCCAAGAGCAGGATTACTATGGAATTCGTGATCAGGACATCTCATTTGACCAAAGATCACAGGTTTCCGACACCGATGCGCTACGGCAGACGTGCAAAGAAGAGCATCGCATTGCATACCACCATCGGTGGGATCCGAAAGATCTAGAAGATGAAAACTCAATTTCTTGGCTTTGAAGGCATCGAGGAGAGGTTTCTCAGGTTGACGGAGTGTTTTTGCAATATCCTTCATAAGGTCTCTGGATTTTACCAAGAGGACATTTTCAAGAGCATCCCATAAAGGTTTGGGAATGGAGGTTGAGGATGTGGTCATTTGTACATTTCCCCACAGCCCTTGGACGTTCAAATTTTGTGTGCGTGTAGTTTGACAAGAGGAGAACTTCCCTTGTATCAGAATGTCTTCCAAACCTTGGGGGCCACCTTTGTGGAGAATGTTACACGGCATTGCAGAAGCCTTGGGAAACCAACCAGTACCTATGTTAGCAACTGATGAGGCTCACGAGATTGTTTTCTTATTACGCGATGTGGAGAAGATTATGCCGTGCCAACTCTGTCGAGGACACTATCGGCAATGGCGCAAAGATCATCCGCTAGAGGAATTAGACAAACTCAGAGGCTATATGTTGAAAACAGGTGTGCGGAAATGGTTGTATGATTGTCACGAAAATGTCAATCGAAGTCGAGGAGTTGATTCACAGATTTCTCTTGATCAAATGGAAATGATGTATACATCCATTGATTTACAAAAAGAATGGGCAGAATTTTATACGCAAATCAAACTCTCTACAGAGATTGGTTTAGTCAGTCAAAGCGTGTTGCAGGCGTTTCATAGACGCTTTGGAATGCTCCGAAAATTAGTAGGAAGATATTAAATTTGAGCGAGTGACCCTCTAGAGAGACAGGTAGAGGAATGGTCCTGAAATTCGTATTCATCCGTCACGGCGAAGCACAGCACAACGTAGACTTTCACGTGATAGGAGACAAAGCGTTTACCGATCCGAAGAATAAGGATGCTCCTCTCACAGAAACAGGAATCAAGCAAGTACAGGAGGCAGCAAAGAAACTTTTAGATCTCCAGTTTCTTGATTTGTGGTCCTCTCCTTTGCAACGTTGTATGCAAACGTCGACCGAACTCTTTGAAGAAATAAATGTTCACACCTTGTACTTGCACGATAGTTTGTTAGAACGGCAAGGACGTGGATACGTCTGCAATGAACGAAAATGCAAGACGAATTTGAAAGACACTTGTCTCTGGAATTTGAAGTTCTTGCCCGAAACTCCTCCTGTCTGGATAGAATGCGAAAACCAAACGTCTTTGCATTACCGAATGAAGGCCTTTGTTTTACTTCTTGCTGAACTTTACAAGGATGTGAATAGCCTTCCAACAGATGCTCACGTCTTAATCGTTAGCCACGCCGATGCCATTGGATCACTTCTTTACAAGTCTCTCAAAAACGCAGAGTATGTCATTCTGACTCTAGAGGAAATCCTGAAGGCCGCGCCTGAAGAAAATAGCACACCTTAGTAGACTATGAATTGCTATCTTTCGGGTGTTTTGGGTGTCGCTATGTTGGGTGCAGCTGTGTCCACTATGTCTGTTTCAGAAGAACAACATAATCTCTTACGAAATACATTTTCGGATGAATTGGATACAATTTACGGCAATATTGTTATTGAGCGACGTAATCACTATGTCATTGGCTTAGTTTTAGGGGTTGCTCTTGCCTATTTTTTGTTACAACTTGTCAAAATCAATAATCGTTTTCACAAGATGTCCCTGTTTGTCACTATAGCATTAATGACTGGAGTCGTATTTTATTTCTTGATGCCAAAATCGGATTATATGCTGAACCATTTGAAAACAGAAGAACAAAATAAAGCCTGGCTAGAAGTCTATAAGACGATGAAGCAGCGTTATTTCTTGGGTTTCTTATTTGGTGCATTGGCTGCCATTCCGTTGTCTCACGCGATGTGTTAAATTACTTCGTATACACACACGTCCTTGTTTTGTGGAACAAAACAAGGTGTCACCTGCGTCTATTTTGTATAAACACACGTCCTATTTGGCAGAGCCAAATAGGCAATCCTGCGTTTACTTGGTGTAAACGCAGGTCATCGGAGGAGGATCCGATGCTGAAGGAGGTAGGATACCTTGCACGATTCCAAAGATGTCACTATCACGTGCTGAGCAGGCTCTTGCCAATTCAAACCATCCTCTTCCTAACCACCAGAAGACTAATCCACCCACGATCACACCAGGAATTGTCTCACAACCCATCACCAACACACGAACACCCACAAACAGAATTAAAAAGACCCACGCCATAATTTGGACAAGTTGAGCTTGTGACTTTCTGCGCTCCACTTTTTCAGCAGGCGCATTACTTGCTGCAGGAAGATTCAAGACAGCATCTGCATTTGCAATGAGGAATCCAAAGAAGAAATAAATGTGTGCAAGCCAATACGAGGGTACTGACCAGACGCGCTCATTGGGGTCCACAAATCCTCCAGGAAGAATACTACACGTCGAACTTGCGGGCACGGTGAAGTTTGCTTTTCCCCAGTCTCCAAAGAAACTGGCAATCGTATGAAGAATCCAAGTCGCCAAAGGTGCTACTGATGCGTGTCCAAACGATAAAACAAGAAGCCCTATATTCCCTGTCGTAGATCCAACAAACAAAGCCCATCCAAAGAGTAAGATGGGCAAGGCCACAAACGCCCGCTCCAACATTCCTTTGAAATTTTGTGCAAATGTGGACATCCTCTACTAAGCGGCTCTAACAAAACTTATCCCTTCGTAGTGCATACATACAAGGGTTTTCCATCTTTTGTTCGCTCTTTCAAAAGAGGAATGCCTGAAAAGTTTGTCGCATCACGTCCAAACAAATAATTGTTTTGGTAAATAAGCAATCCTCCAAGACTCAGGCCAATGATGGTGGTCACAATTAAAATACCCACTCCATCACATCCAAAGGCTAGACGATACGTTATCGTACAGAAAAGAAGCAATGTTGTAATGGCGACCGCAATATAGAAACGAGCAGCGTACTCAGGTCCGAGGGCTTGGAGCTCTTCTTGTTGAGACCAGACACTGCCAACAACATAGGCTGCCGCAGTGGACATAAAAAAGATAGGATAGGATGGGAACGCCGAAGAGATAGTTTCACGATTAAATGTCATTACCGATTCCAAAGAGGGTGCAAATGTGCTTGGGAAACATTTTCCTGGATCATTGGTAAAGCTCGGTAGTGTACGTCCTAGATCCATAAATGTCATCATCTTTTGTAAACCCATTGCAACCAGAGAAGCCTCAAGCATACTGACCACAAAGATCGTCATCGGAAAGGACTGACTCATTAATGCAATAAACAAGGATCCAAACAGAATACCATCGGGCATTAGACGAAATACTTCATTAAGCATTGGTTTCACTAAACCAGACGCATTTCCCCACTGCGTGATCACAGCGTCTGTAAATCCACCACCTTTCATTTGCAAAGGAGAATGCTTTCGTTTGCTGAACACCATGGGAGTACCCTCTGCAATAGAGCAACAAACATTTCAAAGGGATAGCAGCCTAAGACTTCACGACAAATATAGATAGAAGATCACATACAAGACTATGGGAATTCCATCCTATTACAAAAAACTTGCGGATCATACAAAAGGTCTTGTCAGAAAATCGTACGATGGCAAAGCATCTTCCCTTTTTTTTGACTTTAACTGCTTAATCTATCACGTCGCACGCAGACCCCATTCAACGCTACCTCCCTATCCGGGACCTGAAGGATGTAGTGAATGGGAGACATTGTTACTTCAAGAGATTGTAAAATATGTTGTAAAGGTGTGGCAAATGGCTGGACAACCCTCTGAGGTGTTTTTGGCGATTGACGGCGTTGTTCCAATGGCCAAAATCAAACAACAGCGACTTCGTCGGTTCAAATCTGTTTGGTTAGCCCAAGAAGAAATAAAAGAAGGTATTCGTGAAAATGTGCCGTCTTGGGATACCAATTGCATTACTCCAGGGACCCACTTTATGAAGCGTTTGACACAAACGTTAAAAGATCTCTGTTCAAAGCATTCTCATTGGAGTGTCAGTGGATCGGATGAACCCGGGGAAGGTGAGCACAAGGTGATGGCAAAGTTGCGGGCTCGCTCACCTAGTGAAGATCCAATTCTCGTGTATGGGTTGGATGCAGATCTCATATTGCTGACAATGCTCAATGCAAAGTCACCAGCCTATTTGGTGAGAGAAGTCTCCGAAATGGGTGTTGTTGTGTTGGATTCTATGGGTCAAGAAGAACTTTCCTATTTTTCAATGGAGACGCTCAAACAAACTCTTCCTCCTGGTGTGGATATCGTTTCGTATGTTGCCGCAATGACGCTCTTAGGCAATGATTTTCTTCCTCATAGTTTGACAATCAAAATGCGCGATGATGGTCATCAAGTTCTTGTCAAATCGTTGGCCTCTCTGCAACCCCGTTCGTTTGTGAAAAAAGATACCGATCTCTATACGATTGATCGTGATGTTTTGTATGATATCGTGAAAGAATGGGCCTTGGATGAAGATAGACGAGCCCTGATCACGATGAAAAAGAAACTCCAAATGCGAGGACGCGTACAGCAAACGTTGGACGCCAAACCCTTGGAGTGGATGGTGGAAGAGGGATTGGTGTTCAAGCAGGGAGATCAATGGCTTATTCAACCAAAATGGCGTGATGTGTATCATAGAGAATGGTTGCTATGTGAACGTTCTTTTGATGTGTTCAAGGTTTGCCAAGAATATCTCTTTGGCCTCCAATGGGTTCTTGATTATTATACAGGACAACGACCTGTGAATCTTCAATGGTGCTTTTCACGATTGCTGCCTCCTTTGTGGAGTGATCTTCAACAAGCGCTAGAACGAAACGATAGTGAAATGATTCCACCACCTTCTTCAACGCCAATTCAACCCGCTGAGCAGTTAGCAATGGTATTGCCTCTTGAAAGTTGGCATTTGATTGAGGATGCTTCTCTCCGGTCTTTGCCGAGTCGGTTGCCCCAGTTTTGGCCCACATCGTTTGCTTTTTTCTCCGCAGGACGCATTCATATGTGGGAATGTGAACCCTTACTACCGATTCTTCCTATTCAAAGGGTGCGGTGAAAGGGGCTCTTCGCAGAAAACGACCTATGTAGATGGGTAACACAAACTCGTTCCCCGAAGCTCATCTTCGGATTTACAGAAATCTTCTCGGAATTCAAAATGTCCGGGTTCGCGCGGAGATGATTCAGACCCTCTTACAAGGACCTGAATATATAACAGCCTTTAAACAAGCAGGCATCTATGCACAGATGCTGAATTATGTGGCAAAGGTGCAGCAGGGTATTCATCCTGGGCCTTTGCCTGGGGAGTCCAAACAAGAATCCCAAGCGCAAGTGCAACTACAGCAACATCAACGACCTCAAATGACAACCCTCGCCACGCGAGGGGATAGTACCGCTTTGACCAATCCGTACCAGAAGCTCACGAAACACAATAGCAATGAAAAGGCGTTGACCTATTTTCAGATGTGCCTTCAAGTCTTAGGATTAGAAGAGGAAGTGGCCTTAACAGAGGATGAACTCAAGAAGGCCTACAAAAAAGCGGCCTTTAAGGCACACCCAGACAAAGGTGGGTCTGAACAGCATTTTGAAGCCGTAACAAGAGCCTATGCTTATCTCACAGAGATCTTGAAACGCATTCAAGGAGGACGGAACACCTTAAAGAAAGTGGATGCACCGAATTTGCTCAAGACGGAACGAACATCAGAAGCGGATGCTTGGAAACACACTGAACCTGTGCGATTCAATCCTGACAAGCTTGATATGGATGCCTTCAACAAGATGTTTGAACAAACACACATCAAGGATCCAGATGCTGAAGGCTATGAAGAGTGGCTGAAAGATACAGGAACGCAAACACAAGCTCCCAAGTTCAGTGGAAAGTTCAATCGCGATGTCTTCAACTCTATGTTTGAGCAAGAAGCAGGAAAAAATCGTGATGTACGAAAAACCAATGCGATCAGTGTCGTGGGACCGCAAGCCTTGTTGTTTAACCCTGGATATGGTGTGGAAATCGGTCGTGAAAAGGGAGACTTTACCACTGCTGCAAACGATGATGGTGCACTTCAGTATACTGATCTAAAAGCAGCCTATACGACCGAAAGTACATTTTCAGGACAAGTGGCCGATGTTCGGATTGAAAATCGTAGTTTTGATCAATATAGTGCTGCGCGAAAGAAGGCTCCCGAACCTTTGCGCAATGATGAATTGGAAGCCATTCAACAAATGGAGCGAGAAGCCGAACAACGAGAAAAACAACGCCAACGAAGAGCAGCGGAAGAATTAGTCAATGCTGATAGTTATTTTGACAGGATGAAACGGCTGGTCATTACCGATGGACAACCTTTAGAAAGAACAAAGCGCAGATAAAACAAAGATGATTTATTATAGGTGATTAACAGAAGATGGACATCAGATCCCAACAAATTTTGATACCCTTAGCTCTTGTAGGAGTTGCTGCCTTTTTTATGGGCGTGTACGGGTTTGGCAGTGCAACAAAGATCAATCCTTTCAGAGAACGGAATCTGTTAAGCAAGGGAATGGATGCTCCTACGATCTGGTTGTACTACGATACGAGTGATGTAAATGCTCGCTGGTGGGCTGATTTTGGTGCTCGCAGTAGCCGTGTGTTGAATATGCCTTTCTTAAACTTATGTTATGAGCGTATTTGCAAAATGAATTCGGATACCTACAGAATTGAAGTCATTTCAGGCCTGACAGATCTTGCCAGTCGCTTGGGAGGCTGGCAAGAGTTGCCTGTAGGTCTTCAAAATCCTTTAGCTAACGTTGGTGAAGCAGAACTGAACTGGATTCGTGCCGAGATCCTCTGTCGCTTTGGTGGATTGTGGGTGCATCCTGCCAGTGTTTGTTTACGGCCTTTCCCGGAAATTCCGCAAGACAAGATTGTCTTTTATGGTACGGATGGGGATGCAAGCTATGCAGGTCCCGGTGGTACGGCTCTTCCGAGTTTCTATGTGATTGGTGCAGGTCGTAAGAATCACCCTGTCTTTGAGCAATGGGCCCAAGCAGCCTTTGAACGTTTAGACAAACGTATGGGTGGACAACAGATTCGTGGGGATCCCAAATGGGATTATACTGCGTTTGCCGCTAAACATCCAGATACTCTGAATTATCCAAATCTGGAACTCAGTCGTCGTCCTGATGGAAAACGCTTACAATTGGAAGATTTGTTAGCAGCAGGTCAACAAGGAGACGCCCGATTCCAGATGACAGAGGAAATCGTGTACTGCCCTATCCCCTGGCCTGAACTCCGAGAACGTCGTCTCTTTGGTTGGTTCTTGCGAATGAATGAAGAACAGATTCTGAATAGCGATTTGGTGATCAGTGATTTATTTCGGGCATTGTAAGTAGGAAAGATGTCTTTTTTTAAGAAACTTCTGGGATATAATACACAAACAACAAAATTATTAAATATTCCCACAAATGAACAGATTTATAGATATCCCTACAAAGAAAATGTATATCTTCCAAGAAAAAAGAAGTCTCAAAAAACAAAAAAACAAGTCGCACCGAAAATTGTGGAACGAACAACATTTGCTAGCGAAGCAAACAGACAAACCTATAAGAAATTACGAGCAGAAGGTCTACCACCAGATAAGATTGTATTTCAAAGTAATTTTACAAATGTTACCAAGATTGCGAGAAAAAAGGAAGAGAATGAACGAAAGAAGATGCTAGGAAATCTTTATAGACCCCCTACCTCTCCTATTGCTGCATCAAAACCTTATAAATTTCCACCCCAAGAACAACGAGAATTGACAGAAAAAGAAAAAGAGAATCTGATTGCAAAGATTACACAATCATTAGAAAATAATAATAATAATAACAATAATGCTCTGACGGGTGACCCAACAAGTCCACGCTCAATGACGCCGATGACGCCGTCTCCTCGTGGCGGCAAGCGCACCCGAAAACACAAATCACGTCGTTCTACCAAACGTCGTGGCTCTAGATATACAAGAAAGCATTAATCGAATCGTACAACAGGATCAATATGATCATAAAACACTTGGTAAAGTGTTGTTTTATGACCATTGACCATTCGTTCTTGCACGTGGAACGGAATGTTATGTTGTTTGAGCAAATGTCGTAAAATCGTAATCACGCGTGATGCATTGAGATCACCACGCAAATAACGTTCCGCTTTGCAGGGCAAATAATAAGGTTCTACAAAGGGCAACCATTCCTCCAAACTTTCAAGACTCATATCTTCTTTGGAAAACCATCGCTTTTCGGTAAGACGTCCTAATTTGAGGGACCGGAACACTTGTTCAACAAGTTCAATCGGTGGCGATTTGCGAAACATTCACCCCTTCCTAATTCTCCTCCCACAAGGAACTGCACAAAGATAATACGTCAATCAGATGCGTTCGTCCGTGTGTATAGTAGATCCAACCCTGAATGATCAATTCGTGAAGTTTTTGGTCTTGTTTCGGTGGCAAAAATCCCATCGTCTTGGAACACCGAAACAATTCGGTTAAAAAGTCCTCGTAGGAAATACCAGAGTTCCAAATGGTAAAGAGCAGTTGTAACACGTGCTGTTTATCTGATTTTAAAATCGCTATGATCAGACTTCGAATACGATCATCCGAAGCTCCAGAGAACAATTGATGAAACTCTTTTTCATCAAAGTTCTCACCCAGTGCAACGATACATTTCAAGTATTGCAATAAATGACGAGGAGACAAACTGATCATCATCAAAAAATTTTCGGTTTTTGTACTGAGTGGTCTGGGAAGCACTAACGAATGTTTAAATTTATCCAGAACATCGTGAAGGGAGACTGTCTCAATTTCAATATGCAGACAACGAGACCTGAGAGGGGCAATTAAATCACTGACGTGCCGACTACAGAATAAGAAACGCGTGGTATGTGCGTGTGTCTCCATTGGTCTACGCAACGCTTGTTGCGATACAATGGGGAGTGTATCCGAATCATCACAGAGAATCCAACGATAAATCCCTGGCTTTGACGAGCTGTGTCTCACGAATTCTGCAACACCTTCGCGCACACGATGAATACCACGATCGGAATCGGATGATAAACTAAGGACCCATTCAGGATCTGTCGAATCAAGACCATATTGCTGAAAATAGGATTTTAAGAAGGCTAAAGCCAGAGATGTTTTTCCATAGCCAAAGGATCCTGTCAGAAATAAATGCGGTGGATCTTTTAAGACTGCATCCAATGTATTGTAAATAGTGTCTTGACCTATGAGATCCCTCTCCATCTTTGTTGACAAGCAAATTGAGCTTTAGGAGCTTCGTGTCAGTCTAAACACTTATCAGACGCAATGTGTAGAATGGACTTGTACACGACTCTTGGTGTCTCAAAAGATGCCGATACGAACGAGATAAAGAAAGCCTTTAAAAAACTTGCGATGACGCATCATCCTGACAAAGGAGGTGATCCTGAAGAGTTCAAGAAGATTCAACACGCCCACGAGGTTCTTTCCGATGATCAAAAACGAAAGATGTATGATATGACAGGCTCGGATACCGGTGAAATGCCCAATGGAATGCCGTTTGGTGGTGGAATGCCGTTTGATATGGGAGACTTGTTTGGCGGCTTGTTCGGTATGGGCGGTGGCCGTCCAGGTGTGCGAGTAAAAAGACCGCAGGGTCCTCCAAAGACCATTGAATTACCCTTGTCGCTCAAAGACTTTTATTATGGAAAAAGTCTTCGCGTCACGTTTGATCGTCAAAAATTTTGTACTGCGTGCAAGGGTGAAGGGGCCACAAGCTTTCAGAGTTGTGGCACGTGCAAAGGAATGGGTATTATCCGCCAGATGGTGATGATGGGCCCTATTCATATGGTCAATGAAGGGCCGTGCCGTGATTGCAATGGTGTAGGCAAGAAATCATCGGGAAATTGTTATGTCTGCAGCGGGAAAAAACTTCGTCCTGAAGAAAAACAGATTGATGTGAAAGTGGATCCTGGAATGCGACCTGGAGAAGTCCTTGTCTTTGCAAAAGAATGTTCGGATGATCCGAGTTATGAAGAACCAGGTGATGTTCATATCTTGTTGCAGGAGGCACAGGGAGATGATGGATGGGATCGCAAGGGAGATGATTTGGAAACGCAATTAACGCTCACACTCCAAGAAAGTCTGTTAGGATGTGAAAAGACCCTGATGGGGCATCCTGGATATCCCAATGGCCTCACGATCCAAATTGGTTGCGGTGTGCAAAACAACAAGACGCAGATTTACCAAGACAAGGGAATGGTGAAGCGCAATGGCGGGTTTGGAAATCTTCATTGTAAGATACATCTCAATGTAACTGACAAAGATCGTGAGATTCTCAAACGGAATGAACCCATCTTAAAGGCGATGTTTTCATAAATTTGAAGTATTTTTTCCTTGGCATTTCGAATCATCCACAATGTCCGCATCTCCTTTGGAAATGAGCGAAGCTCGTTTGCAGCAACAAAAAACGTTTATCCAAGCAAAACTTCCGAAATGTAAGCAATTTGACAAGTATGGCTTGACATTGGTAGATCCCAATGATGTTATTATCAAGTCACTTATGGGAGAACTGCGAAATATAGTCCTGTCTTTCTTTAAAGGCGACCTCTATAGTCAAAAGAAGTGCGAACATTGTGGAACGACTACAAGTAAGCAGTTTGAGCGCGCACACAACAAAGGATGCTCACGCTATGATGTAGCTTTAGCAGCACTTCGACGCATCCGTCCGGATGAATCCAAACCCATTCAACAAAAGGATTTCATTAAGGCTTTTGTTGAAGAGCATTGCACGATTCCTCTTTGGATATTATGCAAGGAATGTCATATCAAGTATGATAGTGTTTGTGTAAACACGTGCGGATTTTAAATAAGCCCTTGCTTATTTCTATACTTATTAAGTTTTTTCTTTTGGGTATAACATTTATTTTTAGCGCATTTGACTAGATTCTTCATTATCTTTTGTAGTTTACTACCTTCAAAAAATGTAGAAGAACAATTATAAAATGCCTTTGCCCGTTTTTGGGGACATTTTTTTGTTTGTTCTTTTTCAAAGATTTTATTTTCTTTTTCTTTTTCCTTTATAATTTTTGAACACTTTCTTGTCTTACATCGATCAAAATTTTTCAAGAGTCGTGATTCTTCTTTATTCATTTTCTATACTTTAGTTCTATAAAAGAATTATAGATCCTTATATCATCATTCTAGAAGTATTGATGAAACTTCTAGAGTGCTGAAAGTCTAGAATTAAAAGAGTGTTATTTCCTTCAAAAACACTCTTTTAAAATGAACCTATGCTCAAAGTGATGTTCGCTTAATAGGTCTTGTATTCCTTAGTGACACCAGGAGCAAAGGCACCAGGGTTTTCTGCAATCTTCCATTCGGCATTCATACCGGACAAAGCCGCTCTCATTTGCTGGCCATCTAAGAGCATAGAAGGACCATTGAAGGGAGCAGGGGCGCTCACATAGGCAGCACCACCACGCATACGACGCGTCTTACGACCCTTGCGACTCTTCCGGGAAGCCTTCTTTGACATCTTGGATTTCTTGGCCTTCTTGGACATCTTGCGACCACGACCTCTGCGTCTACCTCCAGCCTGACCCGGATCCTTCATATTGGCAATCGCATTCAGAGCAGCATTCAAGGGAGCAACACGGGCAGCACCCATCATAGATTCAGGGATCAAGGCTTGATCCGTAACGGCACCCGGATAAGGACCCGCATCCAAACCACCGCCTCCGTGTTGGCCTTGGTGCATATTGAGATATTGCTGTCCTTGAGACAAGCTCTGTTGAGACATTTGCGCCATCGAGTTTCCACCGACAGAAGCAGGAGAGGAATTTCCACCTCTTTGTCTGTGTCTGTTTCTGCGCTTGGTACCACGATGTTTCTTCGACATACGACGGGAATGCTTTCTGGCCATTTGTTTCTACTTGGGATTGCGAAAAAAAGGTCTTCCTAAGGTAGAAATGGAACCCGAGTGGACGAAAGCCATTAGCAGCGAAGTGGTTTGCAACTTCTTTTACTTTTTTTACGTAGTCTATGCAGTTCTTGCGGTCTTTGCCGTATTTAGCTTAGTGGCCCTCTATTTCACGAATTTGCCGAAAAATATGTTGATGGTCTCGGGCATTCAAGGAATCTTGATGTTGGCCATTGCAACCACGGGGGCCTTATTCCACTACCTCGTTTGCGCTCGTGCTTTATTGCCCTCTATCGGAGGAATGAAACGCGAATATTAAAGCTTAAGAGTCTTCTACAACGATCTCGTACATCTCAATTGGATTGTGTTCTACGAGAAAGACGCGTTTGCCTTTTTTGACTTGCCGAATGGCTGTTTGTTCATAGCTTCGGGATCGGGGTCCCAGAAAGACAAGCAAATGTGTGCATTCCTTAAGGATTCTTGCGTCCCGGAGAATCCCTGCTTTCCTTTGCAGTTTCTTCCAATCGGCTTCTACACTTTGCATATGAACATTACTTCGCTCAGCCCAGAGACTGATCAATGCTGAACTGGTACCTTCCGAAGGAAGAGTGAGTTTATCAGGAAGTCGTCCTAAGACACTCATCAGAGGATGCAGAATCTTCTCGTGAATGTCTTCTTTGCTGATTTGATTGTGTACACCGAGGATACCGAGATGAATTGGCTGCCCTTGGGTACGAGGTTCGTCTAGAAAGTCCATTGGTGTACCTTTGATTTATGAGCGGAAACCTTCAATTTTTAATGGCGTCTGGTGCCACGTCTTTTGCGTGTCTTTCTGGCTTTGGATTTGCGGGTGCGTTTGCCTCCCTCACGAACATTTTTATCTGCTTGAAAAAGATCACGAAATGTATCACGAGCCTTTCTAAAGGATTCCTTTGTAGTGCCTTCTTGCATTCTTTCAATTTTTTGGCTTATATTAGTAATAAATGTCTGAACATCATTTAGCTCCCCTGAGTTTTTTGCATCCAACATAAGATAAGCAATCATTTCCAAAACTTGGTCTATCCTCTCACTGATTTTCTTCATATTGTTTCGTGTAAAATTTTTAAACTTTCCTTGACTTTCCATTTGAATCTCATACAGATTTGCCAAATCGATAAAAAGTTGAGCAGGGTTTTTTGCTTCTAAATTGTTTTGGAGAAAAGTCATCTTTGCAAAACGTGACGATGTTGCACCTTTTCGTGAGGATAAAGGAGGGTTAGGTCGTTTTTCACCGATCGGTGATGTGGAAGGCATTTGTGAGTTTACTACTGAACTCGTTGGAGGTGTAGCACCCTTTCGCTGAGATGCTGGAGGTAAACCACGTTTTGGAGGGGGTGTAGAAGACATAGGGGGTGCAACAACATTCCCTTGTGAGTTCGCTACTGAACCCGTTGGAGTTGTAGGAACACTGGATACTGGATTGTTATTATTATTGGGAGACGAAGTATTGTTTTCCTTGTGTGTTGCTTGATTCAGTTTTTGTTTTAGAATTGAAGCAAGTTTTTTACGTTGATCATTTGTTACACCCTTATTTTTTAGAAAATTTTTAATTTCAGAATAAAATAAGAGCGGCTTTGGCATTAGTTTACCTTTTTCAGCGAAATACTCAGTCAAAACTTTTGTTTTAAGCTGAACTATTCCGCTTGGTCCCAATTTGTCTTTGATTTCTTCAGGTATACTTTTTTGAATCAATGTTTCTAGTTCTATCTCTCTATTAAGTTCGTTGTTGGTTAAACTCATCTTCTACTTATAACTGCTCAAATTCTACAGAACGCATCTGGGTCGCATTGATACGACGTTTCTGCACTTTGCCTGAAACAACATAGATGGAATTCTCAGTCATAATGATAAAGTCTTCCTGTACCTTGTAGATCTTGCCAATCAAGGACGTAAACTCTTCATTGGACTTCACCAACATCTTTTCCTTCGTTTCGGGATCTTCACCGATGAAGGCCTTGTTCGTCGCCGATTCTACATAATAATCAAGCTGGATGGGTTTGTCTTGTTGAATGGCCAGACGAGAAGCGTGCAAGAGAGTGGTAGCGTGAGGCAGCACTTCTTGTTGCTGTTGAGGAGCAGGAGTTGCAGTGGTTGTAGCCGGAGCCGAAGAAGTGGAGGACGACATTTCAAAGTTCTGTGTTGACAGATGAAAGTAAGACGGCTACTTTTCCGCGAGAGTCGGGAAGTTGGCGTATCCACGTTTCCAAGTCTAGGCACGAGAGATCTGCATCTTTCCAAAGAGAATCATACAATTCCTGTGTCATCGTAGGAAGGAGTTCAAATAAATCGGTCCAGTCCTTTATCACAATAAAGGGTAGTCTTGGATACTCCATCCGTAGCACCTCATAAAACGGATGTTCTTTCACAATCGGTATGGTCCCCATCATAAGACTTTCCCAAAATCGGAACGTATCATATCCTTCTCCCATTGGACACGTGCTGAAATAACACTCGGACAGATGATCACAATACTCAGGAAAATCAGTTCTGGGGAGGCAATGCTGCAAGATGGCAGGATAGTGATTTAGAAACGCAAAGAATTCTTCCCTGTGAGAATTTCCAATGTATTGCAATAAAAAGGAAATCGCCAAAGGTTTGCTGCGCTGTCTTGAAGATTTCTGGACTCCGTTTACACCAATCGGGAGAAGTTTCACACGTTCATCGGAACCAAACCAATTTTGAACCCAGAAATGGGTTGATGGAAAAAATGCTAACAGACTATCCAAATGTTCGTGACCAATGGTAAGATCAGAATCTGCTAAAATACAGAGTTTCAAGGGCAAGGGGCGATATTGTTGAAGCTCCAACAGAATATCGGACCAATAATCAAAGGCATCAGGATGCAGAAAAAGAATGTTTGCATTGGCGAGTTTTGCTACCGCTTCTTTGGGATTTGTCGAGAACCAAATGGCTTTGGGATATAATTCTTTGTAAGTCGCATTGGGATTAGGTTCAGAAAGAAGAGCAAGGTCAATGAATGGAAAGAGATCCTTGAGTTGATAAGGTTTACTCATTAGGAAGAGGACGTAGAATTTCCTTAGAATGGCGTTTGAGGATTTGATTCATATAGTCATAGGCTTCATCCAATTGTTCTTTTTTGCGGGCACCTGTCACAATGATATCCCCCGTTTGGAAAGCAAGAATCGTAATTTTCTTACACTGGCCTGGTGCATCGCCTTCCCCTTGTCCTTGACAAGGACGTTCACAATTGCAGATACCAGGACGACCAAAGGTACGCGAAGTATTATAGTAATATTTAATATTCACTCCCTGGTGAATGAGCTTCTCAAGAGAGGAAAACATACTATACTGCGGACCACTGATAATTTGGTGAAGATTATCACGATGGATCGTTGCATTGACGTGGTAATCGGAGTTAATCAACTGAATTTTGAGAGTCTTGAGGAAGACAGGATCTTTGGACATTGGGACAGGCAATGCACGAAGCTGTGGAAGGAGCCATTCCAGAGTAATACGAGCAAATTCCAACCCAGTAATCCCTGTCATTTGGATTCCGCCATTGGCAAAGAGTTTAATATTGACTTCTTTGAATTTGGTGGGATCTTCCAAGCGTCGTTTGCGAACAACAAGAGTACTTTGATTAAAGAATGACTTTTTCGCGGCCTTTTTCTTTGTTAAAAGGTCGCGTTCTGAAGCACCCACAACGCGGTCTTTGTGTTCCATTTTCAGAATCCCTTCTTCAGGATACCCAAACGGAATTAAGATAGATCCAACCTGTTCAAACAATTTATCTAGATAAAGAGTGGAACCAATGTTGCCTGTAGCAACATTTGTAGAAATGCGTAAAGGAGTAAAGGTTACGTCTTTGGCGTCCATAGTTCTAACTACTTAAGGAAAGTGGAAAAGACGCTTCAAATTTTGAACGCAGGTGGAGGATCCACGCCAAAAAATCTGTCATCGTCTCTTTCATTGGGCGTATGCTCAGAAGTTCAGTATCTGCAAAAGAAAGAAGGTGTTGAATATCTTTGGGTGTCACACACCCAAGGCTTTGAAAAAGAAAGAGGGCTTGTCCAATGAGTTCCCCCAGAAACATCGTTGTACTCATCTTTTCAAGATAGACACGAAGCTCCTTTGTCGGCGTATGAAGAAGATGCCAGCCAAAAGAATTGCATTCTCGTGACTTCGTATATTGAAGAAGGAAAAAACGGATGTCTCCACGTCTATAGGCAATATCACAGGGAGAAATTGCTTTCGTGATTTCTTTGCATTTTGCATCAGACGAGACATTATGGGTTAACTCAAAAATAGGCTGAAAGCGGTTGCGGAATTGATCTGCTGAGGGTGTTTCAAAGTAGACCCGTAAAAAACGATGCAAGATAGACGAGTGAATCCGAGAAATGGAATTGCACAAGAAAATGATAAGAAGCTCACTTGCAGGTTTATCAAGTAAAGGTCTCAAAGCTGATTGGGCTTGCTCAGTAAGTGTTTCTGCTTCATCAAATATAATAACTTTGGGTGACTTTTTGGAAAAGAAATCTGAACCAAACAAGACGTGAATTTGGGATCGCGCAAAGGGATACACTTTGGATCGGACTGCATCCAAACTTCTTTCATCACTGGAATTCAAAAATAGAGCCTTGCCAGTAAATGTTTTTCGTCCAGGATAAAATGCCTTGACAAGATTATGAGCTGTTGTCGTTTTGCCCGATCCTGGAGGCCCTACAAAAAGCAAATGTGACAAACATTCTGGATGATCTACAAATTTGTTGAGTAAACTTCCAATTGAAGGATCAATCCCCTCAAACATAGACACATACAAAAGCATTTCTTTAGGGGCTTTATCTCGCAAGCCTAAACAAGGTCGTGAGGAGGCCTTTTAGGGAATGCCACCGAAAGGTCGTACGAAAAAAACCAAAGAACCTGATGTTGTACCTGTACCTGTACCTACACCAGTACCTGCACCTGCACCTGTACCAGTACCTGCACCAGTACATGTACAAACAGAACCAGAGCCCAAGGCCAAAAAAACAAAGAAACAACCCAAAGTCGTGGCCGTCGTCACTCCTGAAGGCATTGAGGGGTCGTTTTTGCCTGAACCAAGACGTCCTCTCATTGCCCATTTGCAAATCAATACATCCAGTGTACAATTTCACGAGAATCCTCTTGTCTATGACCCCAATCCTCCTGGTCAACCGCAACCTTACGATGCAGTAGCTGATGATGTCTTTGCAAAACACAATGAGGAACTTCCAGAGAAAGTCAAAGAAGAGCTTCTCCAAGCTGCTACCGAAACACAAGCTTCCAAAGAAGTAAAGACGGAAGTGAAGTCGTCTGTTGCAGGTCTAGACGCCTTCACAAAATGTGATTTAATGGTTCAATACAAAGAATTAAAATCCGCCAAAAAAATTCCTGATACAACGGATATTGCTTGTTTCTGGTGTGCGCATCGTTTTTCTTGGCAACCGAGCATTATTCCAGAACGCGAAGAAAAAGGCATCTATCGCGTGTATGGAAACTTTTGTTCTCCCAGCTGCGGTATGGCTTTCTTATTGCAAGAATCATTGGATACACACGTACGCTGGGAGCGCATTGCATTGCTTCACAGACTCTATGGAAAACACTTTGCATCGGGGCGCATTTTCCCCGCACCGAATCGTGAAAGTTTGAAATTGTTCGGTGGTCCTATGGAAATTGATCAATACAGAGCAACAATTGGTGCAGGAAAAGTTCGCATTGATCTGCAAACTCCACCAATGGTGAGTATTCTAGGATCCATCGATACCAAACCCATTGATTTCTATGATTCTTCAATGAAACATACGATCTCACCTCTTCTTGGTGAAGTGGTTCCCAAGGCAGAAGAAGGTCTCCGTCTGAAACGCAGTAAACCCTTGAAGGAAAAAGAAAGTACGCTGGATTCCGTCTTAAAAATTCAGATTAAAAGTAAGAACTAAGATGGAAGAGGCCTTTTTGATCCTGTGCCTCGTCCTTTTACTGACACTTTATTTTTATCTGTTACAAAGCGCTGACCTAACGTGTTTGGAACACGATGAGCTCTGAAAAGAACCATAGGACCCATCGTTTGCTCCACCCTGTAAAAATTGAGTAGTGGCCGCGCCTACCTGCTAGTATAGTACCCTAGATGTCCACTGAAGTCGTACGAGAGCTCTTTCGTAATTTTGAAAATACCCTCCATGATCGCTTGAAGGTCATTGAAGATATTCTTACCACCGCAAAGTCTGATACCAAAGATACCTCTTCTCTTGTTCCACGGATTGCTGCACTGGAAGATCATTTTCGGTCACTGGATGATTATGCGATGGGTCAAGTTCGTACCCTTGCATATAATCACGATCAGCTTGAAGCTTATACCAAAAATCTTGAACAGCGTGTGCTTTCCCTTGAAAGCTCAATGAAAAATGTTGTGGTGACGTTTCAAGAGATCACTGCTACTCTTGGAATGATGCAAAAGCGAATGGATGATGAAAAGCCAGTGGAAGCTGCAGAAGTTGAAGCTGAACTTGAAGAAACGCAGGAAGCAGCTCTGAATGCAGAAACCGATGCGGTTGTAGCCGAATCCAAAGCCAAAGCAGCTTTCGTAAAAGCAGTTGAAGAACTTGTAGACGAAGAAGAAGTAGAAGAAGAAGAGGAACAGGAAGAAGAAGAGGAAGAGGAGGAGGAGGAAGACGAAGAAGAAGTTGAACTCGAATTTGAAGAATTTGAGTACAAAAAGAAAACCTATCATCGCGATCAATTCTGCAATGTCTATATTGCAGATGAAGAGGGCTGTATTGATCCAAATGAAGTCGTTGGGATCTGGAATCCCAAAACAAAAAAGATTGATCGTGTTTCCTCTCCTTAAGTAGAATGGACATCTGTCCCCCTGCCATCGCTACAGCAGCTTGCTTTGTTGCTGTAATCCTCATTGATTTGTATATACGTGATTGGAAACGTGCTCCCGGTCACGCATTGTTTGGAGTCTTTGCAACATTATTAATGATTTTTATTTGTCAGCGAGGATCGCAAACGATGGCCTGGAGTTTGTTAGCAGCCCCGTTTGTTCTCGTCTTTTTAGGATGGATCTTTCGTGCATTCTCTGAAATGACGAAATATGATGACGCTCCTGCACAAGAGCCAGCGTGGGGTGGGAATTACGTGGGATCGTATGGATGCCCGTGTCCTTGCTGCGGATCAATGCCTTGCAATTGTATGAGAGCGTGCCCTGAGAAACCCGCCTGCAGACCCAAACCGAAACCTGAGCCCAAATGTAGGCCTAAAAATAAGCCGTGTAATGAGGATAGTTACTTTGAATTATGGCTGACGACCAAATGAATCAAGATTTAATTCGCAGTGAACCTCTAATGAATGCAGTAGCACAGGACCGCGCACCCGAAATGCCTGCGGGCCAACCCCAAGTACCGCCTTCGAACCCTCCTGAATCCGATACAGATTCAGAAGAAGAACAAGAACAAGAGGAACACGTAGGTCCTCATCTTCAGATCCAACCTACCCATCAAGTTGTCTGGAACTATGCACAACACTTCGGTATCCAGACATTTCTTTGGTTACAAATTCTTTGGCGATTCCTCTCTGTAGTAGCCTCTACAACGCAAACAATTGGCAAAGGTGTCCTCCGCTCACTCCAATCCCAACATTATGTCTTTTTTGAACATTCCAATTATCCTTACAGACTCCAAGATTACACTCTTACGGGAGCAGGCGTTGCGCAAGTAGAGTGGTACTATGATGCTGATACAAAACGTTTCCTTTCCTCCGCATTCTACAATACAACCTCTGAATATACATCTCACCATCTTGAGTGGTTGACTGGACAAATTCGCTACAACAATCTTGTCTTGTACGATATTTCTGATTTCTTGCAGCAAGTGAAATGGGCGGGCAGAACAAAACCTTCTGCTGCACGAGTAATGGCTGCGTGGTCTCTTCACTCTGGTGTTGTCCTATCAGGTATGGATGGTATTACTCTTCAAACGATCAATGAAGATGGAACAGAAAGCACCCTTCCCTATCGCGGTTGAACGGCCTAAAAATTGAAGTGGATGATATGTAGAGGTTTGGGTACACGAAATGTCCCTTTCCAATAGTATTAATCCTGACGATCAAATTCCTTCTGGTGAATGGACCTTGTATTTTCATTCCCCACGAGAGAAAAAATGGAGCCTTGACTCTTATACTGACCTCGGTACGGCATCTACCTGGCGCGATGTCTTTGCTTTGACCAATGCACTCGGCGAAGCGAAACTCAAAGGTGGAATGTATTTCTGGATGCGCAAAGGCATTCCTCCTCTTTGGGAAAATTATCAAAACATTCGCGGAGGCAGTTACTCCCTCCGAGGAAGTCTTGAAAGTGGAGTAGATATCTTTCTTCTCTACACAATTGGCGCAATGCTTGATCTTGCTACAAACAAAGGTGATAAGGTAATGGGTGTCAATATCTCACCCAAACTTGTCGGTGGTGGAAATCGTGATATGGATCAAACCATCGGATTCTACACCATTAAAATCTGGAATCAAGATTGTGTCAAATACGGCAAAGCTACAGGCCTTAGTCTCTTGGACAAGCGGCTCACTCACGAAGAAGTCTTGTATACTCCTCATAATGAGAAAAAGATGTAAAAACAATGAAAAGAAAATGTAAAGATCTAAACGTTTGACAATAGTGTTTTGTAGTGCTAAAATGGCTCAGGTTCTCTATATCTTAGGTGAAGTCTTTCACGTTCCCTCTATTGCACGGACGCGTCTCTATTCAAGCAGCTTTCTAGGCCGTCCTTTTCTTTTAATTATCAATCATAATGGGATGGATACTACGTTGCGGTATTCGGTGCAGCAGTGGGAGCAGGCAAAGCGGGATTATCAGAAGCTGGAGGCGTCGCGTGCGGCGTGTTATGAGGCACTGAAACAGGTTCCACTTTTGGAGGTTTCCGAGGGAAATCCACTTGTCGAGTCAGAGAGGCCGTTAAGGTAGACATTTGATCTTTAAATTCTTGGTAGAAAGCACGTTTCTGATGGTCTTCATTGCAATAACCTTGGTAGCTTGAACTGGCAAGGTTATGGCACATTTTATATTCACAGAAGGATGGCATTCTCTAGTTGTTTACTGCTGTTTGTTTTTAATAGGGGCCAACACGAGTTTGACTTCGCCTAAATTGGCCACCGTATACCGCAGAATTAGAGGATAGTCATTCTTGAGATAGAGTTCAATAGAAGGGCACAAAGACGTGCACTTTGTAAACAAAACAAGATGCTTGAGTTGGAATAGACCTTGTACGATTTCATTGGTATTGGTATTTTTATGCACCTTGATGGTGTTGTTGTTTTCACTAATGATTGTTTCTTGTTCTGCAAAGTCTCCCATACACTTGAAGATAAGATCCGATCCTGAACTGGTAATTTCCACATCCAATTTCTCACCTAGAGCATTCATATCGCGGCAGATCTTTTGGATATCTGCAGAAGGCAAATGGATAATGGAAGGGAAATTGAGGTTTGGAATCTGGATATCCTCTACATCCGTGTCGAACAACTTGAGGAAGTAGTTTGTAATCGTGGATTTTTCTGAGTTTTCCATCCGAATGCCAAGCTTGTTGGGATTCGCTGCAGGAAGATACAATGTGAGTGAATCGTTGTTTCCCATCGTCTTGATAAGCTTGAACAGATAAATCATATTCACACCTAGGACATATTTTTGGGGGCAGTAATAACTTTCAAAGCGATCTGAATGTAAACGCAGATAGACGAGAACAGTGTGGGTCTCATCTACCGCCATTACTTTGATTCCTTGTGAATCAAACTCAAGATTAGCTTCCGTCAAGATTTCCTTCAAGGCTTCGATCAATGTGCGAAAAGCACCGGATTGAACAGTCTTAATCTCAAATAAGTTCCCATTCGAATTGGCCTTCCCTTGCGATGACATTTGTCAAAATCTCTAATCACTATGTCGGGGGGTTTTTAGATGATTCCGCCGCGCGTTTTTTCTCTTGTCTAAAAGTATGGAAGAACCTTCAATGTTTACACACTTTAAGGATTCTGAGGGATATTTTGGTGTTGGAAAAATACCAGCTGAGCTACAAACCTATACACAAGAGATTCAATCTCATTTTTTCCAATCCATTCCCAAAGAAAATCTTAATGATAAAACATATCATCAGTGGTATGATGATTTTAGCCCTGAGATAAAACAACTCGTATCAAGGCTGCAGGAAGATCCTTTCTGGAAAAAAACGTGCCCCAGCCAGTCCACTTGTCAAATTATCAATGTGAAAGAAATGGACGAATTATATTATTCTAAAGCTCCTGGTGTAAAAAGGAAAGATTTATTCTTGTATGGAGCCACAGGAAATTTTGACCCCCATATTGATGGAATCTTTATGTTTCCTGGAGTGCGATTTTATCGTATTCTTATTGGACTGACTCCCAACACATCTGTAGAAACGCACTTTCTGAATTTGGATGTTCAACATAAGATACAACCTAATGATTATATTGCCTTTGATTTCGATAAAGCCTTGCATCAAGTTGTCAATACAAAGAATGAGCCCTCAAACGACTATAGAATATTGTTAAAACTTCATTTTCTCGTCTGCGATAGCTGTACACCGAATAGTACATATCTTTCTATCGTAAAAGACTCCTATATTGTCTTTGAAAAGATTACGCGGTATTTTATGCAAACAGGAACAGAGCCCAAGACATATTATCAATTTCTGGTGGGCTTGATTTGTATCATAGGAAATTCTCAAAAAATAGTAGGTATCCTTCTTATCCTTTCTATTCTTTTCCTTCCAGTATCTTATTTGTTCAAATGGAAGAAACTTTGGAGACGAAGACTTCTCTATTTTGTAGGAGGATGGACAAGTTTGTTTTTCTTAATAACTTTTGGTTTATGGTCGCGATACCAACTCACGGGTCTTCGCTAAAGAAAGTAAACTTTGAGGATACAAAAAGAAGAAATTATCTATACAATCGTAGAGTGTAAGAGAATCTAGTTGTAAAACAGTAGACTCTCTTGTAAGAAAATGAGAAACTTCAGGCAAAAGATAAATAACAACGATCAAGACGAAACGAGTGAATGCTGAAAGTCGCAATTGGTTCACGATCGGGATAGACATAAAAAGCAGGATGAGACCAAGAAGAGCACTCAAGTGCGGAAAGTAGTAGAGGACGATGACACCATAGATCCAAAGAGCCCAAGAGGGCAACAATGAGAATAGGAAACTCAGATAAACAAGTCCACATAGAATATGAAACAAAATATTCAATCTGTTCTTATGATGATCCTGAAAGTCTTTCTTTCTTTTCTCAATATCCATTCTATTCAGTGCCAAGTTTATTCACTCTCAGGTTCAAAGTTTTCGGAGTAGCCTTGCATTTCATTCTCTTCATTTTCTTCTTGTACAGCCGTCAAAGGTTTCGGTTTGGCTTTCTGTTGGGGTGCTTCGGTTTTCTTTGCTGTTCTGGTTTTCTTCTTTGTAGCCATCGTCATAGGCCTGCGTGTTTTGAAATTTTCCTCCCATTTGCGGATGGTTGCTTCATCTCCTGTACGTTTTACCTTGACATACGCTGACATATTGGGCCCTGTCGGTGCACCGATGGTAGCAAGATATTCACGTGCACTACTTAGATTTTGAAAGTATTGCTTGGATTTGTTAGAGGGAGCTTTCTTTGTTGCAGTTGTTGCACTTGTTGAAGTTGTTGCAGCTGTTGTTGCAGTTGTTGTGGCAGTTTTCTTCACTTTGGCCGTTTTGGCCGCAGTAGCGAGAGCAGTCGGTGCGACACTCGTTTTTTTCTTATTTTTCTTCATTGTTGCTGCAACAACAACAGGAGCAGGAGCAGCGACATTTGTTTTCTTCGGTTTTCTGGCTTTGGCTGTCGCCATTGTCAAAGGTCTGCGTGTTTTAAAACTCTCGATCCATTCTTGTAATTTTTGTTCATCACCAGCACGTTTGGCCTTGATGTACGCTGACATATTGGGTCCTGTGGGTGCACCGATGGTGGCAAGATATTCACGTGCACTACTTAGATTTTGAAAGTATTGCTTGGATTTTGCAGAAGGAGACTTGCCTTTTTTGGTCGTTGTGGCAACAACAACAGGGACGGGAGCATTTTGAAGAAGAGTCTCCCAGAACGCAACATTTTCAGGATGCGGTTGTGCATTGACCTTGGCTTTTTTTGTGCCCTTGGCCGCTTTAGGAGCTTTGACTTTCTTCGTTGCAGCTTTCGCCGCGGCTTTGGCTGCCTTCTCATTGGCCTTGGCTTTCGCTTTGGCCGCCTTTTCATTAGCCTTGGCCTTCGCTTTGGCCTGTTTCATCGCTTCACGTTCCGCAGCTTTGTCTGCTTTTTCTCTCGCTTTCGCTTGTTTGAAGGCTTCATTTTTTTCTGCTTTTTCTTGTTTGCGTTTTCTATAGTCTTGTAGATAGGCTTCAGCAGGTTGAGATCCTCTACGCTTTGCTAATGCAAAGGCTTGTACATTGCCTGCCGAAGGCTTACCATAATGCTCTAAGATCGCCTTAGCCTCATTTTTATTTCGCTGCCAGATTTCACCCTTTTTGCCGCCACCTTTGCGAGATAACATTTTGCGTGCGGCGATCCCAACAAGAGGCATTGTCACCATTCCAGCATTTAATACACCTTTCATCACAGATGGATAAAAACCACCTTTTCTCTTTTTACGTGTACCTCCACCAATCGCAGGACGAGCAATCAATCCTCTTTCAATGAGTAAATTGTTCCCTGCTGGAGCAGTTCGTTCGGGGGCTGCGGTATCCATATAGCGAAGGCTTTGGCCAACGCTTCCTCCACCTGTTTGACTTGGCATTCTACTAGGATCTGAGAAAGAAGGTGGTTCTAGGGGGAGGGCACTAAAATTGATTTAAAGGGTCCCCCCTTGGATAAGTAGTGAACCTAGTATGTCGAATTCTAAAACTCTTGCCGATGCTTACAAGCGCTTGACCCATCGTGATCATATTCTGGAGCTTCCAGATACCTATATTGGTTCTGTGGAAACTCACGAAGAACACCGATGGATCTATGATCCAGAAAGTCAAAAGATGGCGTACAAATCTGTTTCCTTCAATCCTGGCTTTTACAAGCTCTTTGATGAAATCATCGTCAATGCTCGCGATGCTCTTATTCGTTCCCATACAGAGAAGGACAAACAGCCTGTGAAACACATTGATGTCATTGCAAAGCAAGATGACAAAGGTGTTTTCAGTATTTCGGTTGAAAATGATGGAGATGGTATTCCTGTCATTGAACACACCGAATACAAAGTCTGGGTCCCTGAACTTATCTTTGGGCATCTTCTCACCTCAGGCAATTACAACAAGGAAGAAGAAAAGATCGTCGGTGGTAAAAATGGATATGGTGCGAAGCTTGCGAATATCTTCTCCACTCAATTCTGTGTAGAAACGCGCGATCCCAAGCAAGGAAAGAGCTACAAGCAAACGTGGGTGAATCATATGTCTACCTGCGAAAAGCCCCATATCAAGGCGGACAAGGCACAGAAAGGTTTTGTCCGCATTAGCTTCACACCTGATCTCACGCGATTCACTGGTCTCAGCCTTGATTCTATGATGAAGGTTCTTCACACGAGAGCAATTGAACTTGCTGCTCTTGCAGGAAAAGAGGTAAAAGTGACCTGGAACGGAAGTGTGATTGGCACGAACACCTTTGAGAAGTTCTGTCATCTCTTTGTGAAGGATGAAGCCTCGATTGCCTACGAAAAGTGCTCTGATCGTTGGGAAATCGCAGCCGTCCTCACCCGGACTCTCTTTGAAGATGAAGATACAAATGATGAACGTCACGTATCCTTTGTCAATGGTGTGAATACCAAGAAAGGTGGTAAGCACGTGGATAGTGTAACGAAGCACGTTCTTACAGATTTCTGTGAAGTGGCTAAAAAGAAGAAAGTGGATGTCAAGCCGTCGCAACTCAAGGATTCCGTTCTCTTCTTTGTCAATGCAACCATCGTAAATCCTTCCTTTGAGTCACAAACGAAAGAATGTTTGACAACTCCAGCGAACAAATTTGGGTCTGTCTTCAAGTGTGCCCCGAAGTTTGTGGATACGCTGGTGAAAATGGGCCTCTTGGAGGAAGCGCAAAGTATTCTGGATGCCAAGATGGCCAAGGAAGCCAAAAAGACGGATGGTGCCAAGAAGAAAACGATTCGTGGCATTCCCAAGCTGGAAGATGCTTTGTGGGCAGGTACTGCCAAGAGCAGTGAATGCACGCTGATCCTCACGGAAGGAGATTCAGCTGCCACGTCTGCCATCTCAGGTCTCAAGATCGTGGGGCGTGAGGCCTGGGGTGTCTTTCCTTTGAAAGGGAAGATGCTCAACGTCAAAGATATCAGTCAGGTCAAGTTTAACCAAAATGAAGAGTTGACTGCGATCAAGAAAATTCTTGGTTTGGAACAAGGCAAGAAATACCAATCCGTCAAGGATCTCCGCTATGGGCGCGTGATGGTAATGGCAGATCAAGATTTGGATGGAGCCCACATCAAAGGTCTTCTGATGAATCTCTTCCATACCGAATGGCCTTCCTTGATGAAGATTGGATTTCTCTGTTCTCTTGCCACTCCTCTCTTGAAGGCCACCAAGCGCAATGACGTGCTATCCTTCTACTCCGCTCCTGAGTTCGAAACGTGGAAAGAGGCTCAAGGAGACGAGATGAAGGGCTGGAAACTCAAGTACTACAAAGGGTTGGGTACGAGTACGCCTGCAGAAGCTCGTGAATGGTTTGAACATCTTCACGAAATCAAATACAATTGGGATGATGCCACGGATGAATCCGTCAGCCTTGCCTTCAGCAAAAAGAGAGCAGATGATCGTAAGAAATGGCTCGGCACCTACGACGCAAAGCGGATGGCCATTCCTGATCCCCAGGGACGTCTCGGCTACAGCCGGTTCATCCACGATGAACTCATTCACTTCAGCAATGCCGATAATCTTCGTTCTTTGCCGCATCTGATGGATGGTCTCAAACCCAGTCAGCGCAAGATTCTCTTCGGTTGCTTGAAGCGAAACTTGAAGCAAGAGATCCGTGTCGCGCAACTTGCTGGATATGTCTCTGAACACGCAGCGTACCACCACGGCGAAGCAAGTCTGAACTCCACCATTGTGGGAATGGCCCAGACCTTTGTCGGATCCAACAATATCAATCTCTTGGTCCCGATTGGGCAATTTGGATCGCGTTTGCTGGGTGGAAAAGACTCTGCTTCTCCCCGTTATATTCATACGCATCTTGAACCCATCGTAGAAACTATCTTCCGCAAGGAGGATCAATCTATTCTCAAGCATACTGAAGATGATGGTTTGATTGTGGAACCTGAAACATATCTTCCTGTTGTGCCTCTCCTCGCCATCAATGGGTGTGTAGGGATCGGTACGGGCTTCAGTACCGATATTCCTCCTCATCATCCGATGAGTATTGTGCAGATGCTCCGTGATCGCTTGACGGGTACGAAAGCAACCCTCAAGGGGCTTACGCTGCAACCTTGGTGGTTCGGATTCCGTGGCTCCGTAACAAATGTCAATGAAGATACGTGGATCACGAAAGGTCTCTACACCTTTGATGATGCGAAACGCACCATCACGATTACAGAACTTCCTGTGGGAACGTGGACCAAGGACTACAAAGTCTATCTGGATGAATTGGCCAGTGGGGACAAGGCAGGACTCGGCGATGATGGCAAACCGATTCTCAAATCCTTTGATGATCTCTATGATGATGATTCAGTGAATTTCATCCTCTACTTCGAACCCGATTACTATGAAGATATCAAAGCGGATCGTGCAGAATTTGAAAAGCGCTTCAAGCTGACCACGAGTTGGCGTCTTTCCAATATGACCTGCTTCGATGACCAGATGCGTATTGTCAAGTACTCCAGTATCGGCGATATGGTGGAAGCCTTCTTTAGTCCTCGCCTTACCGCGTACGAACAACGCCGTCAAATGGAAATGGCCCGTTTGGAACGTGAAGCGTTGGAAGCGGACGCGAAGGCACGATTCCTCAAAGCAATTCTGGATGGGTCTTTGGAACTCCGCGGTGCTTCCGATGAGGAAATTGTCTCAGGTATGCAAATGAATGATCTCCCTCCTCTCTCCAATCCTGACGAACCTGATGATATCGATTCATACGACTACCTACTCCGTCTTCGTATGGATCGTGTCAAAGCCTCCGCAGTGGAAGATGCTGAACGAGCGGTGCTTGCAGCGCGAATGGCTTACGAAACTCTTCGTGATACAACCGCGTCAGCTCTCTGGCTCTCAGATCTTGAAGACTTTGAAGAGGCGTGGACCACGATGGAAACCTTCCGTGCTTCTGCATCAAGCTCTAGCGGTGTTACTCATAAGAAGAAACGCTCTGCGAAAAAGTAATTAAGGCCGAGTATACAACACATACATTGTAATATACAAACACCATAACAAACTAAACCAACTATAAAAAGGCGATAAAGATGCCAACTGCATCGTTAACAAACTTGCCACTATCATATAAATCGCATCCACTATCAAAATACCTCCAGGATTTTTTATTTTGACGTATTCTTTCATCAAATCCATAATGCTATTATGACCTTTGGGTATCAGGGGAACAATCACATTTCCAAAGAAGAGATCGTGAGCCATCTGAATAAGGACCGCGATGCCACAGAAAAACCAAGGGTTCCACGCTCCCCCAATCCACGATGTCACCAATTGGGTTAAGACAACTCCCAAGACTATACTCAAGACATCAGCAGTATACGCGGACAAGCCAAAGGTATCATACCATTTATTAATGGGTGAATTTGGTTTCGACGTGTAGCGCCACACAAAGAGTCCTGCTGTGTCTACAATAGAAGACGCAGTAAGAATCGGCAAATATAAATTTGTATTCGTAAAATTACGAATATCGGGTAACATTTCTATTACACAAAGTTATTAAACGGCAAGGACTTGGTTCCTGCAGAGGATAAACTCTGCGGTTGTTGTAACGGCACAGGCATATGACTGATATCATTGAGATAGTAGTAATAGTGATCCACAGCACTTAGAATGTGAGGTGCAGACCAATCAACAACCTTTTCATTAAGATCGGCGACTTGCTTTTGCACATCAAACGGCAAGTTTCGCGCATATTGATAGTAAATCGCACGCATAATAATTTTTAACTCATCAACGGACTGATCATCTATCACGTAGCCCTTGGGTTGACTTTTTTCATAGACATAGCGACGGATCCCATTTTGGAGAACCTTGATGTTTTCCGGGCTGAAAAAACTTTGGCTTACCGGTGTAACTTCCCAGTTTCCTCGTAACATATCTTGTTCGAACCCTTTTTCGGCAGTTGTTTGATATTTGTATCCGGGAAAGTCTTCGGGGGCTTGACCACCGGCAGAGGATCGTGCGGCCAAATTCACACGGCCGTTTTGTCCTGCGTAAGCTACCGGATTGCTTAAGGGGAGCTCAAAATCGGCTTGGGGGGTCTTTGACATTGCGCCTTCTATTTAGGGCTCCGCTTCCCCTGAGCCACCGGCTCCGCTAAAATTATTTTCTCAGATCTTGGTATAGAATCCAATGACTTCCATCCCTAGTTTCCTTAAGCAGATCCCCACTGATGCTCGCAACTTCGTACCTGTTTCTTCTCTCGCTTACTGGGGTGGTATCAACTCCTTGAACACCACCACTGGTGTTCTCGCCACTGCCTCTTGGTCTGGTAACGGCGGTGCTGGTCAAGGTGGTAGATACACCTCTTCCATCAACGGCCCTGGTGCTGGTAAGCTCCGTGATATGGGTAAGACCTATGTTTCTTCTGGTCGTGTTTTCCGTAAGGTGCAGCTCGTTGTACCCAACACCCAAGTCACCTCCACCTTTGGTGTTGAAGGTAACCAAAACACTACCCCCAACGTTGACTACTTGACTGGTTACATTGAACTCGGCTGGGAAGGTGCTGGTTTCCCCGCCCCTGTTGCTCGTGCTCCTTAAAAAGTTGCACATCTTCAATGTGGTATATGTTCAAATCTCTTTTTTCAATCCATACAATGGTCTGAAAAAAGACAGAACCAAATTTCCTGGATAGTACTAGAGCATAGAATGGACTTTCTTTTTATTTTGTACATTCTCTTTTCATTAGTCTCTGGACTTGGTGGAACCTATTATCTTATTCAGAGTGAACGAACTCTCGCAGGATTCTTATATTTCGTCGGGGCGGCTTTAGTGTTAACCTTCTACGGCTTACGTTGGTTCACTGGAGATTCTCTCAAAGTTACGCGCTATGAATCCAAAAGCTGGCCTCCGTTTGTGAATATGTGCCCCGACTTCTTGAGTGTCTATGAACGCTCGATTGCTGGATCCTCTAAGAAAGAAAAGGTCTGTGTTGATTTAATCGGTGTCTCAGAAGGAGGTATTCAAAAACTAACGGATCCTGAACAAGCCAATAACAATAACTTTGTATTCCGCTTGTTTATGGACAAAAAAGGCACTGAACGTATGAAACTCTTATGCCAAGAGTGCAAGACGAAAAAGGTCACGTGGGAAGGCGTCTATGATGGTGTAGCCTGTGTTGCAACAGGTGCTGTACCCAATGCTGACGGAACAACCGATAGTACAGATGAAAAATGCGATTAAGTCTATAAAATTGCCTGGGGCATTTGTCCGGCCTTTTAGCAGAAAATGGCAGCCACCCCTGAAGCCACTGCACTTGTTGGAAAGTCAGGAATCCTCTCTGAATTAACCAAAACAGGAATGTCTATCCTTATGGTCTATTCCACTCATTACGGAACAACAAAACTTTACAATCTTGTCTGTGTTCCTAATGGCGTGATGGGATACCTCTTTGGATTCATTACAACAGCAAGTCCTTGGTGTAAATTGATCTTAGAAATAATGAAATTAACAGAAAATCAATATAGCTCTATCATCTTGATTGTCTTATCACGCCTTCTAATGAAACTTCTGGGTGTTTAACCCAGAAGTTAGAAGAAACTTCTAGGTGTTTGAAGCCTAAACCTATTTCCGTGTACTGCTTAAGAGAATGTGGTCACCCACACATTTGGAAAAAACAATTTGTCTTCATCCTACGGCTGAACAGCAAATTGAATCGTGGTTGCAAAGTCCATCTCACGCAGCAGTTCTTTTGTATGGAGAACCAGGTGTCGGCAAAACAACCTTGGCACACCGCAGCCTCCGCAAGAAAAATTTAAAAATTATTGAATTTAATGCCAGCCATACACGTTCAGGTACCAGTTTTCGCAAGATCATTCTTCCTTTATTGAAAGAAGGTGGAATTGTCAATATGTTAGAAACAGGCAAACGAGGAGGCATTGGAATTATCCTCGATGAGATTGATGGGTTGTCCCAAGGTGAAAAAGGTGGCCTCAAGGAGCTTCTTGATTTTTTACGTTCTTGGAAACCCCATCAAGAGAATACTCCTCTTATTTTGATTAGCAATACACTTGATTCTCGAAATCTTATTCAGATCTCCAAATTGTGTCTTACGATTCCGATTAAAGAAGCCGACAAAGGACAAGTGGAAAAATGGTTAGGAAAACCACTGCAATCGGACGATATGTTAATCAAAGTGCAAGGAGATTTGCGGTTACTCCAAAGACAAGTTGCAGGGTTGGAAGAACCTTTTGAATTAAGCGAAATTCCCGAGGGCATTTTGCCCATTGCGTGGTGGACCCTCTGGACAGAATGGGATCCGTTTGTAGATTTGGATATTGAAAGCCACGAAGCTAATCTTGCGGGGTTAGTTATGATTGAAAATCTAAATGATCGTGTCAAAGCAGCAAAAGGAAATACTTCCGAAGGATGGACAACCTATATGGATCTTTTCAAAGCCTATTGTAAATCAGATCGTGCTGATTTTTGGGCATTCTTTCACCAATGCTGGAATCTCTTACCCTTATCTCAAGATCTGAAATTAAAAATTCCGAGTCTGAAACTGGGACAAGAATGTAAGATATTTGAAGACTATCCTGTCCCTAAACCCGATTCTTTGCGGTATACTCCTGTCTTAACCAAACAATCAGCAATTTTTAATTCTTGGAAGTTTATGTGTGAATTAGCGGATCGTGATGGGATACCTGTGCATCGAGTCCCATCTATCTGCCATTTAGAAGCATTGAAACCAGAAATTAAAGCAGACAAACAGCGCCGCTTGCGCAATATAGCTCTTCAAACTCTGTTGGAGTAACTTTTAGAATAGAACACTCTAGGAAAAGACATACGATGCATTTTCCTAGTCCATTTCAATAAGACCTACTCAATCAATTATTGACTATGAAGATGAGCTAATTCTTCAGGATGCAAAAGACGAACAACACTGAGGGGTTCGGTACGTCCAAGTCTGTAAGCTCGCCCTAGAATCTGTTTTTCTTCTTCGTGGGTCATTGCGTGAAGTAAGATCACATCCGTTGCCGCAGTAATATTCATACCCGCTCCTGCTTGCATAGAATTGAGGAGTAAAACTT